>Ga0207703_10000448_pt1 | contig 43429 bp, 59 predicted proteins | sample KBSSwiS12_FD_184304 | JGI IMG/M metagenome (GOLD analysis project Ga0207703, IMG submission 184304) | Switchgrass rhizosphere microbial communities from Kellogg Biological Station, Michigan, USA - KBS Switchgrass S1-2 (SPAdes) (version 2) | ecosystem: Host-associated > Plants > Roots >... | reverse complement strand
CCTAAAAATTTCCCCGGAGGGTCAAAAACTACAATGTTTCTCACTTAGACTCAGTGGGAACCTGCTTGGAAGGAGTTGAAACTGTGGCTAGCAGGCGAAGAAGTGACCCTGAAGTTCCACCACCGCGCCCGCGAAAACCAGCGACGACTCCAGAAGGACGGGAGAATCAGCTCGTTGCTCTCGCGGTAGACCTCGCGGAGAAGCAATTACGTGAGGGAACAGCCTCAGCTCAAGTGATCAGCCATTTTTTGAAGGCTGGTTCGATGAGAGAGGAGCTAGAACGAGAAAAAATTCAGCGGGAAAACGAATTATTGAAGGTCAGAGCTGAAGCAACTGCCTCAGCCAAGCGAATTGAAGAACTTTACATCGCAGCCTTGGATGCTATGCGTATGTATCAAGGTCAAGAGCCTATCGATCGAGGTATCGAGTATGACGACTAGATCCTACTCGAAGCTTAAAGAGATTGAGGGCTTCAGAGAGCGTTACGAGTATCTAAAATTGCAGAGTAGTGTCGGGGTAGCTACCTTCGGTTACGATCGATGGATGAATCAGCAGTTTTACACCTCAACACAGTGGCGCCAAGTTAGACATCATGTCATTGCTCGAGACAATGGCTGTGATTTGGGAGTTGATGGTCATGAGATCTATGGTCGTCTGTATATTCATCATTTGAATCCACTGACGATAGAAGATCTTAGAGAGGGAGCCGAGTCTATCATCGACCCGGAGTATCTGATCACAACAACTCATCTCACTCACAATGCGATTCACTACGGTGATGATAATCTGTTACCTCGGCCAGTGGTAGAACGAAAACCTGGCGATACAAAACTCTGGTAAGGAGATATCATGCGTTCAGCAAACATGCAGGCTTTGACCAACGATCTTAAGAACCGTTATCCCGGAATTATCATTTACGGCATCGGCGATGCTTCTCATCGTTTGGAAACTTCTGACCACAACGAAGATGACACGGCTGGTGTACGAACCGATCAGACGGATGCGGACACCGTCCCTGAGCATCGCGCTATTGACGCTATGTTGTCGGGAACATTTACTCATGACGAAGCGGATCATCTAGTTGCTAAGATGGTTTCCGATCCTGCAACTCGAGACCGTCTTTACTACGTTATCTGGAATCATCACATCTGGCGCCGTAAGGGTAATTGGGTACAGGAATCATATACCGGCAGTAACCCCCACACCGATCATGTGCATGTCGACGGTTACGCTCCCAATGACGAAGACTCTTCAGGTTGGCCAGTAGTCTACGTAGCTACCGGATCGGGTCCTACCCCGTCAACTCCCCCTCCCGTATTTGTTGAATTGAAGCGGGGCTCAATTGGCCCGGCGGTTAACAATCTTCAGCAGTTCCTTCGTAACAACTTCCAAGCATACCGCCACTCAGTTTCGGTTCGTCGAGAAGTGCTTCTGGTTGTGGATGGTAATTTCGGCCCACAGACCGAAGCCTGGGTTAAGGAATTTCAACATCGCACTGGGCTTGTTACTGATGGCATCGTAGGTCGGAAGACTCTTACTAAACTCAGAGAGTACGGTTACCAACACTAAGCACGAGGGAGGTGTCCCACATGGCAGAAAGCATTCTCACAAGCACTAAGAAGAATCTTGGTCTCGACGAAAGCTACACAGCCTTCGATGCCGATATTCTCATGTACATTAACGGTGTATTCTCGACGCTCGATCAGCTGGGCATCGGTCCTGAGGGTGGTTTTGCCATCGAAGACGATACGGCGACGTGGGATGACTTCCTTGGAACCGACCTGAAGCTGAACTCAGTTAAGACCTATGTCACCCTTCAAGTGAAGTTGTTATTTGACCCTCCGCAAACTGCTCATCACCTCGAGGCAGTCAATCATCAGATCAAAGAGCTTGAATGGCGTTTGAATACCGTCCGTGAGATGACTGCTTGGGTCGCTCCAGTAGTATAGAGGAGGGAGGAGGTATGAGCCAACTTGTAATTGTAGCAATTCCTAGAGAAGACGATTATGTCTGGAAGATTTCTAGCGAGAAAGTTCCTCATCTGACGTTGTGTAATCTCGGTGAGATGACTCCAGACAAGAACGTCGTTGCAATGGCTGAGTATCTTGAGCACGTTGCAGCTACATCTCTAAATCGATTCGGTCTTAGCGTTGATCGACGTGGGACTTTAGGACCTAACGAAGCTGATGTTCTATTCTTCGATCATAACTATTGTTATCGGACGCTCGAAGATCTGAGCACTTATTTGCTAGGCGAACCGCACATCAAGGACGCCTACAACTCCACTCCTCAGTACGAAGAGTATATTCCTCATCTGACTTTAGGCTATCCTAACTCTCCAGCCAAGCCTGATAATCGTGATTACCCGGGTATTACTTGGGTTGTGTTTGATCGCGTCGCTCTTTGGACTGGGAATTACGAGGGACCTACGTTCTTATTGAAGGACGAAATGGATGATATCAGTATGGCCGGCCTCGGTGAGGAATTTCTTCAGCATTTCGGTGTTAAAGGAATGCGCTGGGGTGTTCGCAAGTCTTCAACGGAAGGTGGAGGCTCTCCTAACGAGTCTCAAGATCATGCCACAGCTAAGGCTTCTGCGAAGAAAGCTAGGAAGCATGGCAGCAAAGCGCTTACCAACAATGAGCTTCAAGCTCTTATCACCAGAATGAATCTGGAAAAGCAATACGCAAGTGTCGCGCCAACTCCGAGAGGAATTAGACTCCTGCGCGCGGGCGGGAAGTTTACTGGTGACGTACTTGTCAATGTTGGAAAACAGCAAGCGACAAAGCTTGCGGCTGACCAAGCAACTAAGCTTGTCGGTCTCGTGCTCAAGAAGTAGAAGGAGAAGAAGATGGTCGACGTTCAGCAGCTCAAGGCAACTCAGGATGCTCGGAACTCGGAAATCCCTATGGGCGATTGGGCTGACAAGCCTGCGGTTGCAGCGACGACGGTTGAAGTCGAGAACGAGTCCGGCTACAACATGTTTGTCGAGATCACTGGCGGTACTGTTACCGCGGTCAAGGTCGATGGTGTGACGGTTGGTGCTCGTACCAGCGGCATGTTCTATGTCCGTGCCGGCAGCACGATCGCCTGGGTTGGCAGCGGCGCTCCGACTTGGCAGTGGTTCTACGCGTAACTAGAAGGAGGGTTGGCAATGGGGCTATCGAACACGGCGACCCCGATTTACTACGGTCAGTTTCGTGACGCGGTGCTCAGAGGCGAGATCCCGGTAAACCGAGAAATTGCCCAGGAGATGAACCGTATCGATGCTCTTATTGCCAACCCTAACATCTACTATGATGATCAGGCAGTCGAGGGCTTTAATCGTTATTGCGAAAACGAACTGACTTTGACTGATGGTAGCGATTTACATTTGCTTCCTAGTTTCAAGCTTTGGGCCGAACAAATTTTTGGTTGGTATTACTTTATCGAGAGAAGTGTTTATCAACCAACCAAAGATAATCATGGGGGACACTACGTTAAGAAGACGATTAAAAAACGTCTCATAACTAAGCAATATTTGATCGTAGCCCGAGGCGCTGCTAAGTCGATGTATGCACAATGCATACAAAATTACTTCCTGAATGTAGATACGTCGACAACGCATCAGATCACAACAGCTCCAACGATGAAACAGGCCGATGAGGTCATGTCGCCGTTTCGAACGGCCATCATGCGTAGTCGAGGACCTCTGTTCAAGTTCCTAACCGAAGGTAGTCTTCAGAACACCACAGGGGCACGTGCACTTAGACAGAAACTTGTGTCTACCAAGAAAGGAATAGAGAACTTTTTAACTGGTTCTCTCCTTGAGGTACGACCCATGTCAATCGCTAAGCTTCAAGGTCTACGTCCTAAGGTTGCTACGATCGATGAATGGCTTTCTGGAGATCTAAGGGAAGATGTTGTTGGAGCCGTCGAACAAGGAGCTTCTAAGGTTGACGACTATTTGATTGTCGCTATTAGTTCAGAAGGAACTGTTCGAAATGGTTCTGGCGATACAATCAAAATGGAACTCGCTAGCATACTAAAGGGTGAGTACCAAGCTCCTCACATTTCCATTTGGCATTATAAGCTTGATGATTTGGAAGAAGTTGGCAATCCTGCCATGTGGGTAAAGGCTCAACCCAATCTTGGGTTGACCGTTTCTTACGAGACCTATCAGCTTGATGTCGAACGAGCAGAGAAAGCTCCTGCTTCTAGGAACGACATTTTAGCTAAGAGGTTTGGTATTCCAATGGAGGGTTACACCTACTACTTCACGTACGACGAAACACTTCCCCACCGTCCAAGAGAATTCTGGAAGCTACCTTGTTCCCTCGGGGCCGACCTCTCTCAAGGCGATGACTTTTGCGCTTTTACTTTTCTCTTTCCTTTGTCTAATGGGTGCTTCGGAGTTAAAACCAGAAGCTACATTACTTCTCTTACCCATCGAAAACTACCTGGCGCAATGCGAGCTAAGTATGAACAGTTTATCAAGGAAGGCAGTCTTCATGTCCTAGAGGGAACAATCCTCGACATGATGGAGGTATATGACGACCTGGATGCCTTTATTGAAGCTTCTAATTACGACGTTCGTACACTAGGGTTTGACCCCTATAACGCCAAAGAGTTCGTTACAAGGTGGGAATTAGAGAATGGACCGTTTGGAATTGAGAAAGTAATCCAAGGTGCTCGTACGGAATCGGTGCCCCTTGGAGAGCTAAAGAATCTGAGTGAGCAGCGAATGCTCCTCTTTGATCAGGAGTTAATGTCTTTCGCCATGGGCAATGCTATAACGGTGGAAGACACTAACGGAAATAGAAAATTGCTTAAACGTCGATACGAAGAGAAGATCGACAACGTCGCTGCTCTTATGGACGCGTGGGTTGCTTATAAAGTCAACAAGGAGGCATTCGAATGACGAGGAATCGACCCGTCGAGCAACTGATGGTCGTTTCGCAGGCCGAAGTCAGTAGTCATCATGACTATAAGGAAGTTGCTCTGTTCGGAACTGATGGCGCGCCAGTGAGTGTAACGGCTTTCACTGGCACTGGTGCTACAGTACCCATGACAGGTTATGCTGGTCATGCCGCGGGAAATGTCGGGGCGACTGATAAGGTCAACGAAGCTGTTGGAAAGCTTGAAGCTCGTATTGCGGTTCTTGAAACCGATCTCGCTACTGCACAATCCGATATCGATACTCTTCAGACAGATCTCGCAGCAGCACAGGTGACGATTGCTGATCATGAGAGCCGTATCGCGGCTCTGGAACCGTAAGCATATTCCTACGGGAGGCACCGATGAAGGTTTATGGTGATGAGAAGCCCTCCCTAGAGGAATTAGCTCATCACGGTGTTAAAGGCCAGCGATGGGGCGTTCGGAAATCCCATCCATCAGCCACGGAGATTCACTCTGCTCGTAAGAGACAAGAAGCTAGAGTTGTTCAGCTTCATAAGGCTAAGACACCGAAACAGGTGTCGGTCGCAACTAAGAAGTTGAATACCAGCGAAGATAGAGTAACTGCGGCTAGAATGACGCTAGGCGAAAAGGTAACGGCAACCATGTTAGGAGGCCCTATCGGCCTTGTCGTTGTTACTAGGAATAATCGTCTTGTTAAGAATGTCGCAGCTAAAACTGATCAAGCCCGCAAGGCATCGTGATGCACTTACGACTAGGATCAGGAAGGAGGTGACACATGGCAATTATCGCCCGCCTCAAGCAGTTTTTTCACGCATGGAATGCGTTTAAGGATGATGATCCTAACAAACGTGGTGTATCCTACGGAGAGGGAATGTCGTTTGGCGTTAGGCCTGACAAGTCCAGACTTAAATGGTCGAACGAACGATCCATAATCTCATCCGTATTTACTCGTATCAGCATTGATGTGGCTAAGATTGATATTCGGCACGTTCGTTTAGACGAGTCGAATAGATATCTCGAAGACATCGACAGCGGATTGAATAATTGTCTAACCGTCGAAGCTAATCTGGACCAAGCAGCTAGACAGTTTCGACAAGACGTAATGCTGACGCTCTTCGATCGAGGTTGCGCCGCGATTGTTCCGGTAGATACAACGATTAATCCAGCTCAATCCGCCGGATTTGATATTAAGACGCTTCGTGTTGGTGAAATAACGGCTTGGATGCCTCAACACATCCGAGTAAGTCTTTATAATGAAGCGTTAGGCCGCCGACAAGAGATTACTCTTGAGAAGAAGTTCGTTGCGATAGTTGAGAATCCACTTTATGCAGTGATGAATGAACCAAACTCAACTCTTCAGCGATTAATTCGAAAGTTGAATCTTCTTGATACTGTTGATGAACAATCTAGTTCAGGTCGTCTAGATATCATCATTCAGCTTCCATATGTTGTTAAATCGGAAGCTCGTCGAGAGGCGGCTTCTCAACGAAGACAAGATTTGGAGGCTCAGCTCAGGGGTAGTAAGTATGGCGTTGCCTATGTTGATGGTACTGAAAAGGTAATTCAGTTAAACAGGCCTGCCGAGAACAATCTACTAAAACAGGTTGAGTATCTGGTTAACATGTTGTATGGGCAACTTGGCTTAACGCCAGAGGTTATGAATGGCACAGCCGATGAAGGGGCTATGCTAAATTATCGTGAACGCACGATCGAACCCCTGGTAACGGCCATGGTTGAAGCCATGATTCGATCCTTCCTGTCTCGAACAGCTCGTTCTCAGCGTCAGTCAATCATGTACTTCCATAACCCGTTTAAGCTCGCTCCTCTTAAGGACATGGCTGAAATCGCAGACAAGTTTACTAGGAACGAGATTGTTACTAGCAATGAGTTCCGAGGATTCCTTGGTATTCCTCCCTCGAAGGATCCTAAGGCTGATGAACTTCGGAACAGTAATATGCCGGAAACTCCAGCTCCGTCGGAGTCGACTCAACTACAACCAACAAGTTAAGGAGGGAGACAGTCAAAATGGAAGCTGATTTCAGCGGATGGGCTACCAAGACTGGTCTCGTATGCTCCGACGGTAGAACTATCTCGCCGCAGGCTTTCCAACACATGAATGGCGTGCAAGTTCCGCTGGTTTGGCAGCATGGTCACAGCAGTCCCGAGAATGTTCTAGGTCACGCGGTTCTTGAAGCTCGTGACGAAGGCGTTTACTGCTACGGTTACTTCAACAGTACGAAGCAGGGGTTGAATGCCAAGGCTCTGGTTCAGCACAAGGATCTAGATTCTTTGTCAATCTGGGCAAATCAGCTTGTCGAGAAGTTGATTGGTAAGAGTAAGCAGGTCCTGCACGGTATGATTCGTGAGGTCAGTCTTACTCTTGCGGGAGCAAACCCAGGAGCAAAGATTGATTACGTTGCTGTCCAGCATGGCGAGGGCGGAGACCTCGAGGAACTGGCCGACGAAGCAATCATCCACACTGGTCTACCGCTTGAGTTTGAGCAGGTTGAAGATCAAGAGCTAGAGCACGCCACAATCCAAGAAGTTTATGACAGCCTTTCTGATGAACAGAAAACTGTCGTTCACTACATGATCGGCGCCGCACTTGAGCAAGCTCAGGCCGGTGAAGCCGCTCACTCAGAGACGAAGTCTGAGGAAGAAGTAGTTGAAGAGCCCTCCAAAGAAACAGAGAAGCCTGCGGAGGAACAAACCACTGAGGGAGACCTCACCCACCAGGAAGGAAATGGCACCGTGACGCGCAACGTCTTCGAGCAGAACGGCGGAACGCAGGGTGGGGTCGTATCCACCACCCTTTCTCACGACGAGATGAGCGGTATTTTCGCTGCCGCAGTGAAGAGTGGCTCACTCAAGCACGCTGTTGAGCAGTACGCTCTCGCCCACGGGATCGAGGACATCGACGTCCTCTTCCCGAATGCCCGGACTCTCACCGATACTCCTGAATTCATCAAGCGCCGCACCGAGTGGGTGGCCAACGTCATCAACGGTGTTCGTCGCTCGCCGTTCTCTCGAGTCAAGACGATCTTTGCTGACATCACCCAGGACGCTGCCCGCGCCAAGGGTTACATCAAGGGTTCGTTGAAGAAGGAAGAGTTCTTCGGAGTAACCAAGCGAGAGACCACTCCCACCACCATCTACAAGAAGCAGAAGCTTGACCGCGATGACGTCCTGGACATCACTGACTTCGATGCTGTCGCCTGGATCAAGGGTGAACTGCGGCTGATGTTGGAGGAGGAAATCGCTCGGGCTATCCTCTTTGGCGACGGTCGCGACCCGGATGACCCGGACAAGGTGAAGGACCCGGCAGGTTCGGTTGATGGGTCTGGCATTCGTTCGATTCTTCACGACCACGAGATGTATGTGACGACTCTTCGGGTCAATCTTCTTGACGCTTCTTCCAGCTATGCTGAACTCATTGACGAGCTTCTGCTTGGTCGGCGTTTCTACCGGGGTACTGGTACGCCAACGCTCTACACCACCAACTCAGTGGCAACTCGAATGATGTTGGTCAAGGACACTACCGGCCGTCGTCTCTACCAGAACAAGGCCGAGCTGGTTTCTGCTCTTAACGTGGCCGACATTGTTGAGGTTGAGGCCATGGAAGAGCTGGTTAACGCTGGTACTCTTCTGGGTATCATGGTGAACCTGGCTGACTACAACGTTGGTACTGACCGTGGCGGGGAAGTCAACTTCTTCGACTTCTTCGACATTGACTACAACCAGTACAAGTACCTGGACGAGACTCGTCTCTCGGGCGCGCTCGTGAAGTACAAGGCCGCTATCGTTATTGTTCCTGTGGCTTCGACTGACGTTCTGGCCACTCCGACCAAGCCGACCTTCGACCCGGAGACCGGTGAGCTGACCATTCCGACTGTTACTGGTGTCACTTACAAGCACGGCGTGACTACGGTCACCAACGGTGGTAGCCCGTACACCGTCCCGGTTGGTACGCCATGGACTATCGACGCGACTGCAAACTCGGGTTACTACTTCGAGTCGAACGCCGAAGACCAGTGGACCTTCACCGCGACGCCTTAATGTAGGGGGTAGCACTCGGTGGCAAAGTTTTTCGGGGTAGTTGGTTACGGCCATGCCGAAGAGAGTTCAAGTGCCGCCGGAGTATTTGAAGATGTCATCACTGAAAGACAATATTATGGTGACGTCATCACTAATACTCGAAGGCTAGATGATAGAGATAAGGTCCTCCCAGATATTTCTGTCAATAACTCTATCAGCATTGTCGCGGACGCTTACGCTGATGAAAATTTCTTTGCCATTCGCTACGTTGCGTGGGCGAGGTCTCTGTGGACTGTTACTGAAGTCGAAGTCAAGAGACCTCGCCTACTATTGAGGTTGGGAGGTGTCTATAATGGCCCGACGGCTTGATTTGCAGACACTTTTGGAAACTCTTCTCGGTTCTGAGAATGTATATTTTCAACCTCCAACTAATTTGCAAATGGCGTATCCTGCTATCGTTTATAAAAGAGACGATATTCAGCCAGCGTTCGCCGATAATAATCCGTATCGCCTAACCACACGTTATATGGTGACGGTAATTGATAGGAATCCCGACAGTGAGATTCCGTTAAAAGTCGCCTCTCTCCCGCAAAGCAACTTTAATAGAGCTTTTGCGGCAGATAACCTCAATCACGACGTATTCGTGCTATATTTCTAAGGAGAAAGAAGTGACAGCCCTCACCTGGGATGGCGTCGGCGAACACTTGTACGAGACTGGTGTCGACAAGGGTGTTCTGTACCGGATCACGGATGGTGTCTATGACACCGGGTTTGCGTGGAATGGTCTGACCACTGTGACCGAAGCTCCTACGGGTGCCGAAGCTACCGCTCAATACGCGGATAACATTAAGTACCTGAACTTGGTTTCAGTCGAGGAGTTCGCTGGAACCATCGAAGCATTCACCTACCCGGTTCAGTTCGGTGAATGCGATGGTACGGTGGCACCTGAAGTTGGCGTTTATGTCGGTCAACAGCCGCGGAAGCCTTTCGGTTTTTCCTACCGTACTCGAGTTGGTAATGAGATTGAGCAGACCGAACTCGGCTACAAGCTGCATCTTGTTTGGGGAGCTACTGCGGCCCCTTCGGAGAAGGCCTACGCAACCATCAACGACTCCCCCGAGGCTATCACCTTTAGTTGGGAGTTCTGGACGGTTCCGGTTCCTGTTACTGATATGAAGCCGACTTCGTACATGTGCATCGATTCTACATTGGTGGATTCGACGGCGTTGGCTACGTTGGAAGCTCTGCTCTACGGAACGGTCGGGTCTGACCCATCGCTCCCGATGCCGGACGATGTGATTGCTATCTTCTCCGCTTCGGTCACGCAGGTTTCGCCGACTGCTCCAACTTACAACTCGACGACAGACATTGTGACCATTCCGTCGGTCACGGGCGTCATCTACTCGGTTGTGGGCGTTGGAGATGTGCCTTCTGGTGCATACGGCCCGATCACCGAGAACATTCTGGTCAAGGCTCGGCCGGATACGGGTTACAAGTTCCCGACTCTGGTCGACGATGACTGGTTGATCACGTTCTCTTAATCTACTAAACTGAGAGGAGGCCAGAGAGTGCTGACTATTGTTGTTACATTAAAGGAAAGTTTCAATCAGGAAACCAATGAGTTCATTGCTACTGAAACTTTTGTTTTAGATTTAGAGCATTCTCTGGTCTCACTGTCAAAATGGGAGTCATTCTTTGGTAGGCCCTTCTTGAACTCAAAGGAAAAGACTACTGAGGAATCGATTGCGTACATTCGAATGATGGTTTTGACTCCGGAGGTTCCAGAGAAAGTCTTTGAGAAGCTGTCCGAAGCCAACGTGAAACAAATCAATGAGTATGTCGCAGCAAAGATGACTGCAACTTGGTTTAGTGAACGTAAACCATCAAAACCAAATAGAGAAATCATCACTGCCGAGTTGATTTATTACTGGATGATAGCTTTGAATATCCCGTTTGAATGTCAACATTGGCATCTTAATCGCCTTCTTACGCTTATTCGTGTGTGTAATGTCAAGAATACCCCACCAACTAAAATGAGTAAATCCGAGATTGCAGCTCGTCAGCGTGCATTGAATGATCAACGTAGGTTGTCTTTAGGAACTAAGGGCTGAGAGGAGTATCCGTGTCACGATTGACTTGGGACGCGCTCGGAAATCGTAATTTCGAAACTGGCGTTGACCGAGGCGTTCTTTACCCCACCGACCAACCCGGTGTTGCGTGGCAGGGGCTAATCTCTGTCTCAGAGAATGTTGCTGGAGGAGAAGCAAAAGGATTTTATCTTGATGGAGAGAAATTCCTGAATCTTGCAACTCCTGAAGAATTTGAAGCTACAATCAGGGCGTTATACAGGCCAGATGAGTTTGCTATACTGGATGGAAACGCACAGCCATTCCCAGGACTTTCGGTGACTAGACAACGTCGTCAATCATTTGGTTTCTCGTTTCGAACCATATTGGGCAACGATGCTGAAGGTATTGATTACGGGTACAAGATTCATCTAGTTTACAATGCTCTCGCTGCCCCTTCAGCTCACGCCCATATAACTTTGAATGACTCAGCGAACCCGGAAGAATTTAATTGGGATATTACCGCAACTCCGCCAGTAGTTCCTGGTTATAAAAACACAGCGCATCTGATAATCGATTCAACTCAGACTCTTCCTCTGGTTTTATCTAACATCGAAGATGTGCTTTATGGAACAGAAACTGAAGCGCCTAGACTTCTGACTCCGGCAGAGGTTCTGTTGTACTTTGATGCTGGCGATGGAATTGTAGTTACAGATAACGGAGATGGTACATTCACCGTATTCGGTTTCGGTGATTCAGTAATAATGCTCGATGACACGACGTTCCAAATTACCAGCCCCACCGCCGTATTTATCGATTCCGATAGTTACACAGTTAGTTCGGCTTAGAAAGGAGACACTGTGGCTACTGTAACCGGGTTAACCGCCGAACGTATGGAAGCAATTGAAGATGCTTCGGTAGTTAGCGGAGCCATCGATGGCTCCGGACATTTGATTCTTACGACTTTCGGTGGAACTGATATTGACGCTGGTAGTGCTCTTCCTGCACTTCCTGTCGCCTCTAGTACTCTTCAGGGCATTGTAGAGCTAGCTACAAATGCTGAAACCATTACAGGAACCGACGCAACTCGAGCAACGACTCCTGCTAGTGTAGCCGCAGCTGCGGCCAATGGTTCACTTGTTCCTGATGCTTCTGCAACAGTTAAGGGTAAGGTCGAATTAGCTACCGATGCTGAAACTATCACGGGTACTGATACTGTTCGGGCTACTACGCCGGCTAATATTGCGGCTGCTCTAGCTTCGTATGTGCCCGCGGCAAGCGATACAGTTTCAGGTAAAGTCGAACTTGCCACTGATGCTGAGACCATCACGGGTACTGACGCAGTAAGAGCTGTTACTCCACATGGTTTAACTGCTGCTAGCACAACATTGGTTCCTAGCGCGAGTACTTCCACCGCAGGTCGTATACAGATCGCTACAAATGCTGAGACTATAACTGGTACTAACACAACAAAAGCCCTTACCCCAGACGATCTAAGACATATATTTAAGGCAGCTTACAAGGGCAGTGGCGATACGACAAGAACAGACAATACTCTTACGGCTGATCCAGATTTAACCTTTGCCAGCTTGCCAACCACTGCAACTTATCTTTTCGATATGTGTTTGTGGTATAAGAGTGATGTTACACCTGGATTCAAATTTGGTTTTACAGGTCCTGGTGTCGCGGGAACGGACTGGAAAGCAAAATGGTCATCGAGTATTGTAGACACGATCCAGTTTGATAATAACGTTCAAGTAGTGACAGTTGCTAATACTAGTTTCCACTTTTTTACTGTTCGTGGTTATTTGTATACTGGCATCGGTGGAACTTTTAACTTCGCATGGGCGCAAAATACTACCACTGGTGGTACTAATACTATCGTAGCTGGCAATTCATGGTGGCGTTTGCAAAGATTCTCATAATGTAAAGGAGCCAATAAATGTTAACTATCACATCTAGCGGCTCCTTCAAGCACACGGAGGCGTTCTTACACGCTATGGAGAGATTTAATATTCTCTCCATTCTCCATTCTTATGGAGCTCTTGGCGTACAGGCACTGTCTTCCCACACACCGATAGATAGCGGTCGTGCGGCTGCGTCATGGAGTTATAAAGTAGGTCGGCAAGGATCCAGATATTTCATTGATTGGTATAACTCCGATGTGGAAGACGGATTTCCCGTTGTCATAATGTTGCAATTTGGCCACGGTACTAGAACCGGTGGTTACGTGCAAGGAAGAGATTTCATAAACCCAGCGATCAAGCCCATATTTGACCATATAGAGTCCGAGGTATGGAAGGTGGTGACCTCTGCATGAGCAGCATCGACGAGCGCGTTGTTGGTATGAAGTTCGACAACGCTCAGTTTGAGCAAGGAATTAAAACTACGCTGACTTCTTTAGACGCTTTGAATAAAGGCCTGAAGCTCGAAGGTGCTACTAAAGGTCTCGGCGATGTTAGTGCCGCAGCACAGAACATGCAGCTTGGTCATATTTCAAACGCAGTTGATGACATTGCAAGTCATTTCAAGGCGATGTCAATTATTGCTATTACTGCCTTGGCAAACGTCGTAACTAGGGCTTTCGACGCCGGCGTTAGTATTGCAAAGTCTTTGACAGTTGATCCAATCAAAGCTGGTTTGCAAGAATATCAGACAAACATCAACGCAATTCAAACAATCCTGTCTAATACTCGTTGGCAACATACCGGGCTTGAAGATGTCAATAAAGCTCTCGATATTCTGAATCATTATTCAGATCAAACCATCTACAACTTCTCTGAGATGGCTCGGAATATCGGTACCTTTACTGCAGCCGGCGTAAAGCTCGATGTCGCCACTAGTGCGATCAAAGGTATTGCCAACCTCGCTGCGGTCTCCGGCTCAAACGCTGAACAAGCATCCCTGGCTATGTATCAGCTTTCTCAGGCCCTTGCTACGGGTACTGTGAAGCTGATCGACTGGAACTCGGTTGTTAATGCAGGTATGGGCGGTAAGGTTTTCCAAGACGCTCTTATGCAGACAGCTAGAGCTCATCACGTAGCCATCGACTCAATGCTTAAGGATGCTGGAAGCTTCCGGGCCACCCTGGAGAAAGGTTGGTTGACTGCCGATATTCTGACTGAAACTCTTCAGCAGTTTACCGGCGACCTTACAAAGCAGCAAATCCTTTCAATGGGCTACACCAACGCCCAGGCCGACAGCATTATCGCCATGGGTAAAGATGCTCAGGCTGCCGCTACCAAGGTAAAGACGATATCTCAGCTTCTATCTACGCTTCAGGAAGCAGCTGGTTCTGGTTGGGCGAAGACTTGGCAACTCATATTTGGTGACTTCGAGGAAGCTCGTACGTTCTTCACTAATGTGAATGATGTGCTAGGCGCATTTATCCAGACGTCTGCGGATGCACGGAATAACGTTCTTCAAGATTGGAAAGATCTAGGCGGAAGAACAGTCCTGATCCAAGCCATATCCAATGCTTTCCACGCAGTTCTGGATATCGTTAGGCCGATCAGAGATGCTTTCCGGGAGATCTTTCCCAAGAAAACCGGCTTGGATCTATATAATATCACGGTAGCACTGAAGAACTTCACTCAATTCCTTCAGATTAGTGATGAAACAGCGAATAAACTAAAGCGAACTTTTGCTGGGGTATTCGCTATATTTGGGATCGGATATGATGTCCTTCGACAACTTGGGTATCTGTTTCTATCCCTGTTCAGCACTTTGGATCTGGGAAATAGTGGAATTCTAGATACAACCGCTAGTATCGGCGATTTCCTAGTTGCCTTGCGCCAGGCAATTCGAGATGGTCGTGGTCTTGAAAAGTTCTTTGGGCGCGTATACGACGTACTGCATGGTGTTGGAATTGTTATAGGTACTGTTACTCATGCAATAGGCGCGTTGTTCAAGGGAATAGATACTTCCGGCGCAGGAACAGCTCTTGGTGATTTCCTGAGTCAATTGATATCTCTTGACAACATGACCGATGTTATTGTGACGACGTGGTCCAACATACTTCACTTGTTTGGAAAAGTATGGGACTTCTTTGAACCAGTCGCCTCGAAGATGGCGGATAAGTTCCGTGAGATTAGTGACGCAGTAGGCGGTCTCAATTTCGAAGACCTTCTTCACGCATTCAACACCGCAGGATTCTTGGCCCTGGTAGAGATCATTCGTACTTCTATTGGCCGTGGCGGCATATCCGGAGCGATCAGCGAACTAACAAGTGTTCTGTCTGCGATGACCCATACGCTTCAAGCGGCCACATTGCTTGAGATTGCTCTTGCGATCGGCGTACTGACTATATCTATGTCCGCTCTCTCAAAGCTTAATCCGGAAGATATTGCCAAAGCACTTGGTGGTATATCCGTAATGCTTGTGCAATTGGTAGCCACCTTGGCTGTCATGCAATCGTTGCCAGGCGGCGGTTTCATTCGAGTCTACACTGCGGCAGCTTCGATGGTCGTTCTCGCTGGAGCCATCGACTTGCTTACGGTGGCGGTAAAAGTTCTAGCTGGAATCGATGCCCCAGCCCTACATAAGGGTTTAATCGGGGTTATGGTTCTACTTGGATCTGTTGTCGCTGCGGCTCGATTGATGCCTGACGGTAAACTGATGCTTAACTCAAGTGCGAGTATGGTCATCATGGCCGGTGCTATTAAGATTCTAGCCAGTGCCGTAAAAGATCTCTCTGGATTGAGTTGGGAAGAGCTGGCCAAGGGATTAGTCGGTGTAGGGACGCTTCTTGCTTCATTGGCTATATTTAGTAAACTAGCTACACTTGATGCTGCTGGAATCCTTTCTGGCGCAGGAATTGTTCTTCTAGCAACTGGAATTAAGATACTAGTCAGCGCGCTTGGGGATGCCTCTAAGTTTAGCTGGGTTGAAATCGCCAAGGGCATAACAGTGCTTGCTGGATCATTGACTGCAATTGCAGCAGCTTTGGTTGCGATACCGCCAACAGCACCACTACAAGCAGCAGGTATATTGCTTGTAGCTCTATCTCTTGGTTCCTTGGCCGATGCGCTTAAGAAAATGGGCAGTTTCAACTGGGGCGAGATTGGTAAGGGACTTCTAGTTTTGGCTGGAGGACTAACCCTAATCGCAGCTGCGTTGGTTCTAATCCCGCCGACCGCACCTCTTCAAGCCGCTGGTGTTCTGCTTGTTGCCGTAGCTTTGGGATATTTGGCCGACGCCTTGAAGAAAATGGGTAATTTCAGTTGGTCTGAGATTGCTAAGGGATTGGTAACTCTAGCTGGTGCATTGGTGATCATATCTGCTGCGCTTCTGGTTATACAAGGGAGCATTGGTGGAGCAGTAGCGTTGCTCTTGGTTGCTAGTGCACTTACAGTTCTTGTTGGTGTACTCAAGTCACTGGCCGGAATGTCTTGGGGAGAGATAGCAAAGGGTCTTGGGGCTCTTGCCCTGGCATTCGGTGTTCTTGGCGTATCAGCAGCTATTCTGAGTTCAGTAATACCAGCTATGTTGGGTTTGGGTGCGGCCTTGCTTGTCATTGGTGCGGGTCTTGCTCTTGGTGGTGCTGGTGTATTCCTGTTTGCAGCGGGTCTTACTGCTTTGAGTGTTGCGGGCGCGGCAGGTGCTGCAGCCCTGGTAGCTGTTATCACAGCAATTGTTGGTCTCATACCGATGATTGTCAAACAGGTTGGTGTCGCGCTATTAGGTTTGATAGACGTTCTAATTGCAGGAACGCCTAAAATCGTTGAACTAGTCCTTGATATTCTTGTTCAAATCCTTAAGGGAATCGATAAGATTGCTCCAGATCTTGAGAACGCCCTAAAGGTTCTTATTCTCCTTCTCCTTAATGTTCTTGTGCTCGCGGTACCCAAGATGGCTCAGGCTGGTCTTGATATTCTAGTTGGCGTTCTGAAGGCTATTCGTGATCATGTTCATGACGTCGTTGTCGTGGGTCTACAGATCATTCAGAACTTCCTAAGGGGATTGGCCGATGGGCTACCAGGGGTAACAGATCAAGCATTCAAGACATTGATTGCGTTTATCAACGGCTTGTCTGCAGCAATCGATGCGAACTCAGATGCCCTAGGCAAGGCTGGCGCAGATATGGCCATTGCGATTGTTAAAGGGCTAGTTAAGGGATTAAGTTCAGCGTCTCGTGAGGTAGCTAAACAAGCAGTCAATCTCGTTAAGGGTGCTTGGAATGCGGCTCTAGACTTCTTGGGTGTTCACTCACCTTCGAGGTTGTACATGGAACTGGGCAGTTTGTCTGGTGAGGGATATGTGGTTGGACTTAACAAGATGGCCCACGCCGCGGAGAGTTCTGCTTCGCATCTAGGCGCGGAATCTATCAAGGCTTTGAGAGATTCTCTATCCGGCTGGGAAGATATTATTACCGGAGAAATGAATCTGAGCCCCACAATCACGCCAGTTCTTGACCTCACCTCGGTTAAGAAGAATGCAGATCAGTTGAACTCAGTGTTGAGTTCGAATCCTCTTGTTGTCAACTCCGCTTATTCTTCAGCCACTCAAGCTGGAGAAGGCTTTGATAACAACAAGAAGACTGTTGATGAAAACGCTGCGTCTGCTGGAGACACGTTCAACTACAATCAGTACAACACTTCGCCTAAGGCATTGTCTACTGCTGATATTTACCGTCTAACCAAGAACCAACTCGCAACTGCGAAGGGAGGTCTACCCCAATGAGCATTAGCAAAATTGAAGCAAGGAGTTCTGTAGGATCGCTTCTTACCTTCCAGCTAGGCGACATATCTAATGGCTACGCGCTAGAAGACGTTGAAGGGTTAGACCCGGTAAAGGCGACCTTAGTGTCGTCTAGCTTCGCAAATCTAGACGGTGCTCAGTACCAATCCAGTAAGCGCGATCCAAGAAACATCATATTGACTGTTAGCTTCCATCCTGACTACGCTACACAAACCGTTCGAGCTCTCCGAACTAATCTGTATCAGTTTTTCATGACTAAAACTGAAGTTCAGCTTCAGTTCTATATGGTGGACGGTCTCATCGTAAACATCATGGGCAGGGTGGAGACTTGCGAGGCTCCACTCTTTGTCCAAGAACCTAAGGCTACCATCTCCATCATGTGTTTTGATCCGGATTTCATTGAGCTTGACACTACGACTGTTACCGGAGATACCGTCGCTGACACTACTGAATTTCTTGTGACTTACGACGGTTCGGTAGACACGGGTATTGTATTCACGTTGAACGTTGATAGATCGCTTAGTGAGTTCACGATTTATCATCGCCCTCCGGATAATATTGTTCGTAGCTTGGATATTCAGGCGTCCTTGGTAGCTGATGACGTACTTAAAATTAGTACTGTTACAGGTAATAAGTATGTCACCCTGACAAGAGCTAGTACTGATAGCTCACTCCTATATGCCAGGTCTTCGCAATCTGACTGGATTCAATTACGACCGGGAGACAACTATCTTCGCGTGTATGCTTTAGGTGCTCCGGTACCGTTTAGCTTTTCCTACATGCAAAGGCATGGGGGCTTGTAATGGAGATCTATATTCTAGACAGCCTCTATCGTACGGTTGCGGTAGTCGACAAGTTCAAATCATTTATCTGGACAGAGCGCTTCTCAGCCTCCGGGGATTTTGAGCTAGATGTTTTCTCAACCTTGGAGAACCGTCGTATATTTGTCCCTGGCGTGCGCCTTAGTCATCCAAATTCCTATCGTGTGATGACAATAGAAACAGTAGAGGATGTGACTGACGTTGATGGCGCTAGGCTACTGAAGGTCAAAGGTCCTTCGCTAGAGTCAATCTTGCAACATCGATTGGCTATGGCAGATCTGACTAATCTTACTGATGATCCTAAATGGGTTATCACAGATGTTCCGGCTGCCATAGCTCGTCAACTTTTCCATGATATTTGTGTTACCGGAGTGATTGATTCTGGTGATATCATACCGGGAGTAGTTGAGGACAACGTTCTGTTCCCGGTAGATACAATCGCCGAACCTACCGATGTGATAGTATATTCCATAGATCCGAAGCCTTTATATACTGCCGAAAAAGAGCTTTGTGATGCATTTGCTATGGGTTTCCGTCTCGTGCTGGACTCCTCCACGAATACTCTATATTTTGATGTTTACATGGGTAGTGATCGGACTACCACACAGACCACTTTGCCAGCAGTTATATTCTCTCCAGATATGGATAATTTGAGAGACACTAATAAGTTGACGTCAACTGCATTGTACAAGAATGTGGCCTACGTGATCTCTCCAGTGGGTCATGAGGTCGTATATCCTGCAGATGTAGATCCAACTGTGGCTGGCTTTGAGAGACGTGCATTGGTCGTGGTGGCTAGCGATATTACCGATCCTGACGGCCCGACTGCTTCTGATCAGATGATACAGAGGGGTAAGGACGAGCTAGCCAAAAATCGAGTGTTCACTGTTCTAGATGGTGAAGTTGCTCAGACAAGCCAGTTCAAGTATGGCGTCGATTATAATCTGGGCGACTTGGTTGAGCTTAGTGACGATGACGGAACTACCAGCACTATGCAAGTCACTGAGCAGATATTTGTAAGCGATGCAGAGGGTGATAGGTCTTTCCCTGCCCTTTCCGTCAATACGTTCATATTCCCGGGATCTTGGCTGGACTGGCCAATTTCTCAAGAATGGGCCGACTTGAACCCAGACCCGACAGAATGGGCCGACTTGCCTTAAGGAGGTGTCATATGGCTATTGGGGATGATGCAGTAGCTGCCGGCCTTCCGCTTGTGCCTGATACAGGAGAAGAAGGTCGCGTTCGCTGGGGAGCTCGAGAGATTAATCGTACGAGGGATGAGGTCGCCTTAACCATGGCAAGCATACCAACAGGGAAGGCTGCTTATCGGACGGCTTCTGGTATCACGTCAGGTACAGCTGATCCTTCCGGCGGAAGTGATGGGGATATTTACTTCAAGATTCTCACGTAGGAGGTGACAATGCCCAGCTCAGGTAGTATTACTGGCAACCACGTAGCCGACGGTAATGAATTCGTTTTCATGAATTGGCAGGTTGCTAGTCAGGACGTCGCTGGTAACAGATCTTTGATAAATTGGCAATTGGGCTGGGACTTTGTCACCTATTCTTGTCGTGGTTTGAGGAACGGCGAAGCCTGGATAAACGCCGGATCATATTACTACGATCATGGTGCCGGAGACCATGTTCATGCTTATAATAGTGGTCATGACCATAGAGTTCCTAATTTGCAAGTGGCATCTGGATCGGTTTGGATTGCGCATAACGCAGATGGAACAGGATCGATAAGTCTATCTGCGACGCTTACTGGCTTCTCCGGATCAGTATCAAGCGCGTCGGGCAGTTTCAGTCTACCCACGATTGCGAGATTTTCAAACCCGCCAAGTACACCAGTCATATCAAGTCTAGACCAGGATTCGTTTGTTGCGACATTCAGTGATGGCTCCGGAGGAGCTCCTATCGATAGTCGACAACTTTCGTATAGTACTGGAACGGATCCGAACGCAGGCACTATTATAGCTTCGGACGGATCGGATACCATCTCTGGTCTAACGCAAGGCACTGCATACAATGTCTGGGCTCGTACGCATAATTCGGCGGGATATTCAGACTGGTCTCCGATGGCTACGGCCACTACTTGGAGTGTTCCTGGCGCTCCAGTAGTTGATCCGATATCCGGCGTTACCCAAGTACAGGCCGTTGTATCTTGGACTGCTCCCTATAACGGCGGCACAGCAATAACTTCATACGAAGTCGGCTATAGCACTATTAATAGCTCATCTGGTTTGACTATTGTGACCGCAACCTCTCCTAAGACAATAACTAGTCTAAACCCAGGAATAAAGTATTATTTCTTTGTTCGGGCTAATAATGCAGTTGGCTCTGGTCCCTGGTCAGCTAGCAAATCCGCTACCATGATTGCTGGTGCTAGAATTAACGTAGGCGGCGTGTGGAAATCAGCAGTCCCTTATGTTAAGGTTAGCGGTGTTTGGCGAGTAGCTAGACCTTGGGTCAAAGTTCTAGGAACTTGGAAGGAATCGACCTAAGGAAGGAGAGTGGAAACCATGTTGGACGGTATACCTATTGCCACTTTGACGCCCCCCGTGTTACTTGGAATTGCCGTCCTGCTGGTGTTTATTGGCAAGCTAGTTCCTAGATTTTTCTACACAGAGAAGGTCAAGGAAGCTGAGAAGTGGGAAAAAGCGTATGAGGCCGAAAGAGAAGCGCGGAGGCTATCAGATGCGCAGACAGCTCAACTTTTAGAGCAAGCCAAAACGACACACCAGATAGTTGAAGCTATCTTCAACGCATCTCAGGTGCGCCAGTCAGGGGGAACCAATGTGGTTCCGACGCCATAGGAATAATCACAATAAAGCGGATGAGGCGTTAGCGGATGCACAAAGAAACCTTCGAGCTGTCCAACAAAGGTCCACCGAAGTTAATAAGGTGTCCAAGGCTTTGAAGGATATTCGCGAACGTAATCATTTTGCTGAGGCTCTTGAAGATGTTATAGTTCGTCACGGGAGGAGATAATGACTCGTGACATAGCGGTTTTGAGAGCATGGTTAACTGTCCTCATGGGCATCAGCGCCGTTGGCGTTAATGCAGTGCCTATGATATATTTCTTTTCACCTTGGCGATCTACCAGACTTGGACGAATATTTATGTTCCAAGCTGCTTCCTTCGCCTTCGCTATTGACGTTTCCTTGTTGTTTCAAATGTGGCGACCCCTGGACATTCTTGTTATATTCTGGTCTGGAGTTGTGCTTTACACATTAATCGCCAGTTCTACATCAGCTTTGGCTTGGTGGATTTGGAGGTTAAACAGGCCTAGTCGAAAGAAGGTTGAAATCGTGAAATTCACGTCCCCCGTATATGACGTCCTTAAGAGGGTAGCCCAGATCTACCTTCCTGCTCTCGGAACGTTGTATTTTACGCTAGCTCAGATCTGGCTTCTTCCATATCCAGAGGAAGTAAGCGGTACTATCCTAGCTCTCGACACATTCCTTGGAGTCCTCCTCGGAATCAGCTCCAACACATATGACAAGACAGAGAAATATGGCGGTACTCTGGCCATCGAAGATCACGAAGATCATTCGTCTCTTCACTTGAAGGATGTTGACCCCGTCATCCTTACAACGAGGCCGGATATTACCTTCAAAATTATCAGACAGTGACAAAAAGGGTCGCGCTGTAAACATCTCCTATGATGAGACCCCTATTTTAAGGAGATTGTATGTTACCCGAAGTCGAAGAGACGAGAGGAAAACTCGAACTAGCAATTGACAGACTGCTTGACGAAATGTCGAGTGTTGATTGCAGTTCCAAGGAATTCGACGTTATGGCGAATCAACTGACCAAGCTATACAAGATGAGAGATATTGAGGAGAACCTACGGCTTAAAGCTCTCGATACGAACGCTAATAATGATCTGCGTGTTGTTGAGACGGCTTTGAAACAAAGAGATCTTCTTCGTCCCAAACGAGTGAGCCCGGATACGTTGATTCTAGTAGCAGGAAATCTCCTCGGGATTGTAATCATCCTCGGTTATGAGAGAGCAAATGTCATAACTTCTCGAGCGATGAACCTCGTTATGAAACTGAGGTAACCGACCCTGAAAAGAAGGACGACACAGAAGGTGTGTATTGCGATTACATGCCTTCTGTGTTTTCTTAGCTTTACGCATGGATTATATTTTTTGCCTCGCGAATTTAACATGGGATAGTATGAAACCTACGAAAGGAAATGTCATGTGTAAACTGATTCTCCACGTAGCCCTAACCTTCCTCACTGGAGGGCTTTGGCTAATCGTGCTGATCGTCAGGAAACTCATCTGAATTTCGAGATTTCTAAGCCAAGGCCGCAAGGCCTTTGGTTTTCGCAAATTATACACATCCTATAGTGAGACCCTACGAAAGGATTGACAATGGTCAAATTCCAACGCACTTTCATCAATGAACTCGAAGAAGAGGTCGAGATCACGGTTAGTGTCGAAGGAAGAAGTGTACTAATTGTTTTGGCCCACCCCGGAAACGAGGAGGATCGGGACGTATTCGAATGCTCTTCCAACGAAGCTAAGGTGATCCGAGAACTTCTGATTCTTGCTGAACCTGCGTACAAGAACGACTAGTCACCCGAGTAGATCTAAAGCCAGACTCCCCACAAGGAGTTTGGTTTTCTTTTCCAAAAATTCCCGCGGAAGGATTTTCTGAAAACCCTCGCAAGAATTTCTCGTTCTATAGTGAGACCCCCACAGAGAGGATTGAAATGTCTAAGCTGATCAAGGAATTCGTGAACGAGAAGGGAAACCAGATCTCGATGAGCGTCTCCTGCAACGAAGACGAGGTAGTGATTACTGCCGAAGGCCCAGATAGCCAGGTAGAGAACACTTTCACGTATGAGGAAGCACGAGTGCTCCGGTATTTGGTGATTCAGCTCGAGCAAGAATTGCTTCGAGGCATTACTACGCAATCGGTATCTGTTCAATAAGTCTCTAAGCCTCGAGCCCCTAACAAGGGCTCAGGTTTTATCCTCGCAAGAATTACAAGCACTATGATGAGACCCTACTACCGAAAGGACCATCATGGTTGACAAGGCTGTATCGAATGCTGCTGAGAATGTTGTGGCCGCGATTAATGGTAAGGCGCTCGTCGTGCAATTAGCAAGCATGGCGGTCGTCACTGCCGTATCAATCGCAGCTACCGCAATCGTCATCAAGCAAATCGAGAAGCGCGAAGACTAAGATGTCCCCAGGAAAGGAACAGGCACCCTAACACGGTGTCCTGTTTTCTTTTTGTCCGCCATCTCACGAAAGGAAGAACCATGGACCTCTATCTAGTTGCGTTGCTTATCGTCGTAAGCTATATCCTTATTCCAGGTCTTATTATGGTGGGATGTTTTGCGGCGGTTCTCATCTCAGAGGAGCCTTACGTTCAGCAAGCCATCGTCCAGTTTTCTCACTGGCTTGTTCTACTCAGCTTCTGGCTGAGTGCGATTAAGGTTCGTTACAAGCACACCGGTCGGCATCGACAAGGCGAAGTACGGAGAGTAACAAATGCCGAATTGGTTGGAATTCGTTGGGGTTGGGCTCATTGCACTTAGCGGCGCCATTGTAGGGTCTGGCATCACTATATGGGCTTTCTATATTTTTGGTTGGAGTGATGTGAATGGAGAATCGCCCAGGAGGCTCAGAAAATCTCAGCGACCTATGGCCAATCATGTTCAAAGTGTACGGCTCGATCGGCCTTATCGTGTTGGCGTTGCTTCTGTGCATATGGGCAGTCAACAGAACCACCCATCGAGTAGATCCGAAACTCTTGTCGGTAGCAGTATTGACGGAGCGTTTCGAAGAATCGGTCGAAGACACGGGAATTGATTACTGGTTCTTTGGGGTTAGAAAAGGGGAGTTGTATCGTGACATTGAGTGATGTTGCTCGTCGTGTTGAGAAGTTGGTTGTCGATAACTCCCCAGCAATTATGACCTCGATTGGTGTCGCTGGTGTATTGACGACCGCATATTTGACGGGCCGCGCTACGTTTAAGGCTGCTGAAATTCTTCGTAAAGAACAAGAAGAATTCGACCAAATAGTGGCTGAACAGCTTCCTGATTTCAACACGGATGAGCTCGAGCCGAAGGAAAAGATTGCACTCGTATGGAAACTGTACATACCACCTACAGTAACGGCCGTGGTCGCCCTCGCAGCAATCATATGTGCGAACCGTGTGGGATCCCGTCGTGCAGCAGCCCTTGCTGCCGCGTATACCATCTCAGAGAAGGCCTTCGACGAGTACCGGACGAAGATAGTCGAGAAGATGGGGGCGAAGAGAGAGGAAGCTGCCAGAGCAGAGATAGCTAAAGATCGGCTTGATCGTTTACCTCCGGAAGAGAGTCAAGTTTTAGGGACATTCGGTGGTAGTCATCTGTGCTACGAGGCTTTCACCGGAAGATATTTCCTATCAGACCTTGAGACCCTCAGGAAAGCCGAGAACGATATCAACCATGAAGTCATACATGATTCGTTCGCATCACTTTCGGATTTGTATGACTCCATAGGTCTCCCTCACACGTCAATGTCAGACGAGGTGGGTTGGAACCTCGACAAGTTGCTTGAACTGCATTTCGTACCTGTTCTCACAGATACGGGTAAGCCGTGTATATCTGTAGAATTCACTGTAGCCCCAATTCGGCATTACAATCGACTAATGTAAAAACTAACTGGAAGGTACACCCATGAAGAAGCTTGTTAACCTGGTCAAGAACCCGAAGTTCTACGTCCCGGCAGTGCTTGTCGCTGTGGTCGGTGGAGTAGTTCTTGCGGTGAAGAAGGGTAAGGACGAGGAAGAAATCCTCGAGGACTACTCGGAAGAAGTTGTCAACCCGTAAATAGATCCCCACACTAGTCAGTACGGAAAGGTATACAGTGCTCAAGAGAACTATTCAATACGAAGACCTCGACGGTAATAACATCGTCGAGGATTTCTACTTCAATCTGTCCGAAGCTGAGATTGCTGAGATGGAGATGAGTCAGGAAGGCGGTCTTGCAAACCATCTTAAGGCTATCCTGGCCGAAGGTAATCCAAGGGTTATTCTCAGTACGTTCAAGATGATTATTACTGCCTCGGTTGGACGTCGATCTGATGATGGTCGACGCTTCATCAAGAATGACCAGATCCGCGAAGAGTTTATGCAGACCGATGCGTATTCCAAGTTGTTCATGGAGCTTTGTACGGACGCTAAGGCCGCGGCGGAATTCATCCAGAAGGTCATTCCACAGAATATTGCTGATCGTGTGAAGTTGATGGAGATCGAGAACGTGCAGCTTCCGGCCTCGGTCAAGATGACCATCGATGATTTCTCGGATGAGCAACTCCTGGCGATGACTGATGAGGAATTCTTTGACATTGTTGATCCCAAAAAGACGACCAAGCGTGGCCTGACCTTGGCGATGCGAAGGCTCAGCTCCGAATAATAGTGAGGGGGGTTGGCAAGAATCTGGTGATAGGGGTCTCTAGGATTCTACTCCGATGCCAATCTTAAACGACAATTGAGAAAATGTGCGCCCCTACCTTCGCGAAAAAAACACTTCCTTTAATGAGACCCTACAGAAAGGACCACAATGACCAAGACTGAAATCGCCAAAGCGGCGGCTTCGTTGTTCGTTGGTGGAGCAACCGCCAAAGTCGTTCGTGAGATCATTCAGAACAACACCACGCCCGATAAGGTAGCTGATAAAGCAGCTGTCCTGATCGCCAGCTACGTGCTGGGTGCAATCGCAGCGGACGCGTCTAAGGTATGGACCGACGCCAAAATCGACAAGCTGATCGAATGGTGGATGAAGAACATCACCAAGGTCAATTCTGAGATCGTCTAAGCCTCGAGCCCTGTAACAGGGGCTCAGGTTTTATTTGAGATGGGGATTTATGGAAGATCCGGCCTTCCCTTCGAATAGAAATCGAAAGGAACCAGAACAGAAAAAAGTTGAAAAAGTTGTCACCGGTAATGTCGAAAGACGAAAGCCTCCTATGAGTCGGCGCTTTCGTGAGATGTTCGTGGGAGGAGATGCTAAGAACGTATCGAATTTCGTTTTCTTAGAGATCCTCTTGCCTGCGGTAAAGGACACAATCGCAGACATGGTCTCACAAGGCATCGAGCGGATGCTCTTCGGCGATGCTCGGTCGACAAGTCGTAGGACTGGAGCTCGCCCAGGCGGAGGCTATGTTAGCTACAACAGATATTCTTCTCCGTCTCCGTGGAATCGAGATCGTGAACGGCGAGAAGAACGTCCAGCTCGCCCGAGACCAAGAGGATCACACGATTTCGACGACATCATTCTGGCGACTAGGGCCGAAGCAACCGAAGTAATTGATCGCATGTTCGACCTTATCTCGAAGTATGATCAGGCAACGGTGTCGGATCTTCTGGAGCTTGTTGGACTTGAGGGGAAGTTCACGGATGAGCGATGGGGTTGGACCGATTTTCGCGGGGCAATTCCAAGACGAGTCAACGACGGATATTTGTTGGATCTCCCCAAACCAGAACCACTTGACTAAGGAGCATAGGTGAAACTCAGCATCATTAAGAATGCAATCACAAGCAAAACCGCTCGTCAGGTACTCGTCATGCGAAAGCATTCACCAGCGATTCTCTTCGCGGCTGGTGTGGCTGGGGTAGTGGGAACCGTAGTTCTAGCCAGCCGAGCCACCCTGAAGCTCGAGGAAGTACTTGAGGAGGCTCAGGAGGATCTGGAAAAGACCAGGACCATCGAGCACCCGAATTACTCAGATGACGATCGCCGCAACGACCAGATGCTCATCTTCATCCGTACCGGAGCCACGATTGCAAGGATGTACGCACCGGCTCTTGTACTTGGTGGGCTGTCCATTGCCGCACTGACTGGATCGCATGTGATTCTCACTCGGCGAAATACAGCTTTGATGGCCGCATATACAGTCCTGGACAGGGGATTCCGGGAGTATCGTCAGCGGGTGGTTTCAGCCCTGGGCGAGGAAAAGGATCGGGAGTTCCGCTACGGTGGCGAAGAGCGGGAGATCGTCTTCGAGGGTGAGAACGGTCCCGAGACTGAAAGGGTTAAGGACGTAATCGACGGGCTTCCTTCCATTTATGCCCGGGTCTTTGACCAGACATGCTCGAGCTGGTCGCCGGCTCCTGGATACAACCAAATGTTCCTGCAATGTCAACAGAATTATGCGAACGATCGTCTTCGGGCCGTGGGGCATCTGTTCCTGAATGAGGTATACGACATGCTCGGGATGCCACGGTCGAAGGAAGGCGCGGTCGTTGGCTGGCTGATCGGGTGTGACGGGGACAACTACGTCGACTTCGGTGTCTTCAAGGGAGATCGGTATTCCGGGATGCGGTTCGTCAAGGGAGACAACAACGCAGTCTGGTTGGACTTCAACGTCGACGGCGTCATCTACGACAAGATTTGATAAGTCATGAGCGAATGCACTTGTGACTGCGATCGATGTGATATTGGCGATTGTCCAAAGGATGGAATCTGTTCATGAATTACAAAATGCTGGGCGCGGTTGGCGCTCTCCTCTCCGCGGGATGCGGTTTCGCTGCTGGATATTTGTACGCCAAACGGCGGCTAGAAGATATCTACGCAGAACGTTCGGATGCTGAGATTGAAGATGCCCGCCAGTACTATGCAAGATTTTACAAGAAAGATCAATTCGAAACTCCAGAAGCAGCGGTTGAAGCCCTTGGTCGATCTGCTGCTGAAATCAAGGTCGATCCACGGCCTTCTGTTCAAGCCTTGATCAATGGGCTTGGTTATCGTGGATCAGCCACAGCTTCTCGTGATGAGGTTATTGAGCGAGGGCCTGATCGTCCTTACCCGATTCGAAGTGATGAATTCCTGGACAATGACTCCGGTCACGATCAGAAGTCGCTCACCTATTATCTCGCAGACAACGTTCTGGCCGACGAGAATGATGAGATCATCGAGGATGTCGATTTCCACGTCGGTGAGGCCAACCTCAATAGGTTTGGTGAGTTGTCTGGCGAGGATAATCTCATTTACGTTCGAAATGAGCGCACCCTTGTTGAGTACGAAATCGCCCGACACGAGGGTTCATACGCAGAAGTAGTACACGGAATTACTAAGGACTGACGCCAATGAAAGCGCCACTTGACGAGTTGTACTTTGTATGGCTCTGCGATCAAGTCGGCGACTCGAAGGTAAAGAATCCAGCCCGCACTTATTGGCGAGTACTCAAACTATTATATGAGAAAGAGTTTGTGTGGTTCGTCCCCAACGATGACAATCGCATCGAAGACGGAAAAGATTTACGCTACGAGTTCGTCGACCAAACAGGACTCAAAGACGTAGACCCCAATTGGATTCAACTCGGCTGTTCAATGTTGGAGTTGATGATAGCCCTGTCTCGGCGGCTTGCCTTCGAAGCTGAGGGTGAGCCCCGAGATTGGTTCTGGGAACTTATGAAGAACATAGGACTAGGTGGTTACACCGACGATCGTATCCCAACTAGATATTCTGAAAAAAATGTTGATGAGATTTTGGATCGAGTACTTTGGCGCACCTACAAGCGCAATGGTAGTGGGGGTTTATTCCCGCTTAAGGATCCGAAAGAAGATCAACGAGAAATTGAAATCTGGTATCAGTTGAATGCATATCTTTTGGAAAGAATGTAGGACGAGAGGAGGGTAGATGGATTTCTTTCAGATCTTCATGAAGGAAACCAAGGGCGGAGTTATTGAGATTTATCCCAACTTCACTGTTGGGCGATCTAGGGATCTGATGGTCCGAGGTCGAACGTTTTACGCTATCTGGGATGAAGCAGTTGGTCTATGGTCTACGGACGAGTACGATGTTCAACGTCTTGTGGATCAAGCCCTCCTTGAGTTCGCTGACCAGCAACCTAAGGATGCCAGATACCGAGTTAGAACCCTCCGCTCGTTCGAAAGCAATGGTTGGAATCAGTACAGACGCTTTATTAATGCCGTCAGCGACAATGCTCATCAACTCGATGAGGTGCTGACATTCGCAAATTCTAAGGTAAAGAAGACTGACTACGTCAGCCGGAGACTTCCATACTCCTTGGAAAAGGGTGACTATAGTGCGTGGGATGAACTCGTCGGTTTCCTATATTCGCCTGATGAACGTGCGAAGATCGAGTGGGCTATTGGTGCTATACTTTCGGGCGATTCGAAGAAGATCCAGAAGTTCTTGGTCTTCTACGGTGCCGCGGGCACTGGTAAATCTACAATCCTCAACATTATTTACAGCCTCTTTGAAGGATATACTGCCTCCTTCGAGGCAAAGGCCCTCGTCGGAAACAACAACGCCTTCTCAACAGAGGTCTTCCGAGGAAACCCCCTAGTAGCGATCCAGCACGATGGGGATCTTTCCAAGATTGAGGATAACAGCAGGCTCAACTCTATCATCTCGCACGAAAACATAACGATCAATATCAAATACCAGCCGAGCTTTACAGCTCGAATCAACGCATTTCTTTTTATGGGCACGAATAAGCCGGTCAAGATCAGCGACGCTAAGTCCGGTATTATTCGTCGGCTTATTGATGTACATCCGACGGGGAAGAAGTTTGACCCCAACCATTACAACACTCTTATGTCTCGGATTGAGTTCGAGCTAGGAGCAATCGCATATCACTGCCTCGAAGTTTATCGGTCGATGGGTAAAAACTACTACAACTCCTATCGTCCTTTGGAGATGATGTTCCAGACAGACGTCTTCTTCAACTTCGTTGAGGCTCACTACGACGTCTTCAAATCTCAGGGTGGCGTAACTCTTAAGCAGGCCTATAGCCTATACAAGCAATATGTGCTAGATACAGGACTTGAGTTCACGCTACCTATGTATCGATTCCGAGAGGAGTTGAAGAACTATTTTCAAGAATTTGTGGAACGAACGACTGTGGATGGCACACCTGTTCGTAGCTACTACATGGGCCTACTTACAGGGCATTTTAGCTCTGCTCGTGTTCCTGACCGGACTGTTTATAGCTTGGTTCTTGAAGAGAGTGTCAGTCTCTTTGATCAACAGATGGCGGGACAACCAGCTCAGGAAGCTAAGGCCGATGGAACCCCCAGTAGAAAATGGTCTGAAGTAAAGACCAAGCTCTGCGATCTAAATACCACACAAGTGCATTTCGTCAAGGTCCCTGAGAATCATATTGTAATTGATTTCGACCTTAAGGACGACGATGGAAACAAATCCCTTGAGCGAAACCTCGCCGCAGCAAGTCAATGGCCCCCCACCTATTCAGAGCTTAGCAAGTCCGGGGCCGGAGTCCACCTCCACTATACGTATGACGGTGATGTGCACGACTTGGTTCGATCATATGACGATGGAATCGAAATCAAGGTGTTCGTGGGGGATGCGAGTCTACGTAGACGGCTGTCCCGCTGCAACAATGTGCCCGTGGCGACTATTAACTCCGGACTCCCACTGAAGGAGAAATCGGTGCTTCAAACCGATACCATTAAAACCGAACGTGGACTTCGTGAGCTCATCCTTCGAAATCTGCATAAGGAAATCCACCCAGGAACAAAGCCTTCGATTGATTTCATTGAGCATATTCTTGCCGAGGCATATAATTCTGGGTTAACTTACGATCTTACCGATATGCGGGCGAGGATCATCGCGTTTGCAAACAACTCAACCAACCAAGCATTGCAATGCTTGAAGACTGTGCAGAAGATGCAGTTCAAGTCGCCAGATGTCGCAGCACGTAAAGAGCCTTTGGATGAGGGTGGCAAGCAGGCTACGGACGAGCGAATTGTATTCTTCGATGTGGAGGTTTATCCAAACCTCTTTGTGGTCTGCTGGAAGTTTGAAGGAGCCGCAGACGTCGTAAAGATGATTAACCCTACAGCGCAGGAAATTGAAGCGCTGTTCCAGTTCAAGCTGGTGGGATTTAACAATCGTCGTTACGACAACCATATCCTATGGGCTCGCTATATGGGCTATAACAACGAACAGCTTTACCAACTCTCAAAGAAAATCATCGACGGACAAGCAAATGCTATGTTCGGCGAGGCGTACAATATCTCATACGCGGATATTTATGACTTCAGCTCAGTCAAACAAAGCTTGAAGAAATTCCAGATCGACTTGGGTGTTCACCACGTTGAGCTGGATCTTCCATGGGATCAACCTGTTGAAGACAAAGATATCTCTAGAGTCGTAGACTACTGCGCGAACGACGTTATCTCTACTGAAGTTACATTCGAGTCTCGCGGAGGAGATTTCGTAGCTCGAGAAATCTTGGCTGAGCTAAGTGGATTATCGGTCAATGACACTACTCAGAAACACACAGCCAGGATCATCTTTGGCGAGGAGCGTAATCCACAGCGTAGCTTCGTCTACACCGATCTTAGCAAGGAGTTCCCTGGGTATGTTTATGAGAGAGGAAAATCCACCTATCGAGACGAGCTCGTGGGAGAAGGCGGCTATGTTTACGCCGAACCCGGGATGTACTCGAATGTCGCGGTGCTGGATGTTGCGTCGATGCACCCAACCTCAATTCGGGTGCTCAACCTATTCGGCGACTTCACCCCAAACTTCGCTGCCCTTACCACCGCAAGACTTGCTATCAAGCGCAAGGATTTCGCAACTGCTAGAAAGACCATGGGTGGTCGGCTCGCCCCCTTCCTTAAGGATGAATCACAGGCCAAAGCTCTTAGCGACGCTCTTAAGATCGTTATCAATATTGTCTACGGTCTTACAAGCGCGAAGTTTGACAACCCGTTTAGAGACGTTCGAAACAAAGACAACATCGTAGCCAAGCGTGGCGCTTTGTTTATGATCGATCTCAAGCACTTCATCCAGGAGCAGGGTTTCGAAGTAGTCCACATCAAGACGGATTCGGTGAAGATCCCGAACGCTACGCCTGAGATTATCGAGCAGGTAAAGTTGTTCGGGGAGAAGTATGGGTACGAGTTCGAGCATGAGACTACGTATGAACAGTTTTGTCTTGTAAATGACGCGGTCTATATTGCTCGAGAGATTATACCGGCCACCCTTGAAGGACCAAACACCGACGCCTGGAAGACGAAGTGGACTGCGGTCGGAGCTCAATTCCAGCAGCCATATGTATTTAAGAAGTTGTTCACTAAGGAAGAGATTACCTTCCAGGATTTGTGTGAGCCAAAGTCGGTGGTGCAGGGAGCGATGTATCTCCACTTTACCGATGGGGATGTCATGCAGTTCGTTGGTAGGACAGGTCTATTTGTCCCGGTGCTTAGCGGTGGTGGAACGTTGTATCGGGTTAAGGACGACAAGCGATACGCTGTGGCTGGTACTAAGGGGTATTCCTGGCTCGAGGCTGAGCATGCCGTCAAGCTTGGTAAAGACATCATCGACATGTCCTACTTTGAGAAACTGGCCGAAGAGGCTAAGAATGCTATCGATTTCTTTGGTCCGTTCGCTACTTTCGTGAGGTGAAGGTTGACAACCTATATATCTCCTAATCGGATCTTGCAAGAGTATAAGATTTTACATTATGATAACAAAGTGGGCCTTCACCACGCAAATTGTAGTGAAAGAAACACTTTAATCTTTGAGTGGCCGGAAAATTTCCCGGGAGGGATGTCTCTGGAAACCGTTCACGACCAGATCGAGCTGCATGAACAAGATATTCATAGACGTTTTATTGATGGTTAGGAATATTTATGACTGATGCTTCTGGATACAAGCAACTATGGACAGCTATTGACAATGACGGGGATGAATGCGTCATAGAGACTGGTGGAGATGACAGCTGGCAGTTCATAGTAACTGAAGGAACGTTTAGCGGTTATCCGGTCGTGAATCTTACTCGCGAAGATCTTATTAAGCTTAGGGATGCTCTGATAGAGGAATTGTCCGATGGACAATGATATGCCTTCCAGCTATCAAGACTCGGTGGCTAGGGATCGTGCTCTGAACGATCTTGTACATCGTCTTTACGAACGTTTCGGAAGAATGCCGACTGAGCAAGAAGTATTCGGTTTCATTCAAGGTACTGACGAGGATAGGAAAGAAATCTGGAACTTTGGACGACCTTCTAAACCAAAGGAGTAGTCGTGGCTGTTGAAAATCCTCCAATGTATAGTGACGACGAGTATAGGCTTATTCTTACCGAGTCGGATGAGGATACGCGTGTAACGGTACCTCTCGTTGTTTATTTGCAGGGTAAAAGACATGTGATTGGCGAAGCAACGGTCAAAGGGGCAGAAGTAACAGCAACCGTCGGCACAGACGTGTCGGAGGAAATCATGGATCAACTTAATCTTAGAGCCGACGTGTCGCATTTCAGTCTTGGTTTTGATGTGGGACCGAATCCGTTTGCGAGGCGAGACAATGACAAGTGATCCGGATTTTGCTAAACTTACCAGGGCTATAAACGATCTCGCAAGGATAGCCGGTCACCTTAAAGAAGAACTGAAAAAGATGAACGGAAATCTCGCGGTCATCGGAACACTTATGGTAGTGAACCAGAAGGAAGAGGAACAGAATGAGCCAACCTAAGGGAACTATCCTTATTGAAAACGCCAACACTCTCTTCCACAACTTCGCCGGTAAGGAAGGCATGTACAATCGAGAAGGAGACAGGAACTTCTGTGTTCTTCTGGATGAAGACCTTGCCAAGGAACTGGACAAGGATGGTTGGAACGTTAAGGCCCTTCGGTCTCGTGAGGAGGGAGATCCCGAACGGCCGTACCTTCAGGTTTCAGTCTCCTTCAGGAACCGGCCACCGAAGGTAGTGATGATCACCTCCAAGGGACGTACAGACCTTGGCGAGGGTGAGATCGAACTGCTAGATTGGGTTGAGATTAGCCAGATCGACCTGATTATCCGACCCTACACGTGGGAGGTCGGAGGAAAGGGTGGTATCAAGGCATATCTCAAGTCGTTGTTTGTCACGATCGAAGAAGACGCGCTGGATCTTAAGTATGCTGATGTTCCTGAAATTGGTTCTTCTGATTACGTTGACGCTGAAGTTGTGAGTGAACACGTAGTCAGAGAGATCTCGTTTAAGGCCAAATAATGAGCCTTAAAATGCTTCGTGAAGCCCTGTGTAAGGAACAGCAGCACGTAGAGGAATGGCCTGGTGATATTCAGCTATACGTCAGGCACCTGATTAAGGTAATCGATTCTCATCGTCCACTGGATTCTTCTGGAACTCACGGAGATTTACACACATCGACATGTGGATGCGAGGATAAATGAGAGTCTCTGTTTTGCTTTTAACTCCCGTTCCTAAGCTCGAAGGTTATAGATTCCCGCCTATTCCATTCTCGTCGGATGGTGCGCCGATCCTGCCCAGAATTGGCGAGAAAATTGTAATGAGCAATACTGTTCTACTCGTATCTGATATTGTTTGGCTCCTTCATCATGAGGTGGATCGTACTCAGATCAACATATATGTCAAAGAGGTTACGGACGAGGAGCTTGAGAAGGAATGATCGCTCCACACCAGTGTCCCTATTGCCCTAAACAATTTCAAGGTCGGTCAATTGAGGAGATTCATAAACTTCTTGTTGATCATGCGGCTAGGGACCACGATATCCGTTTGCTAGACGATTTTGAAGAATCTCGTTCACCTTATACCCATTCTATTTCGGTAACAGTGTATGTAACAAACCCGGAAGAATGGACTGAGGTATGGACCAAGTTTACTGAACTGTCCGAATCTTTCGGACAGAAATATCCGCAAACGGTAATCTCATCAATTGATATTCGAGAAGGCGAATAGATTCATGACTCTCGCTATTGGCAAGTTCGTTCACCGCCCCGTCTATGTCGATGCCGTTCAAGTTACTTCCGAAAACATGGGGGAAGTAGCTGAGTGGTGCGATGGATCTATCGTTGCCGCTAAGGGAGAAGTCGCTATCCACATCAAGGTGAGTGTTCTCCGCCCGAAGCGGATTCGAGAGACTACGGCATTTGTGGATGATTGGGTGCTCAAGACAAATCAGGGATACAAGGTCTATCACAAGACCGCCTTCAAGAACAGTTTCAACCCTGCGGAAGTTTCTGATCCGGCGGTATTGAAGCAGCTTGAGAAGGTATTTAGCTGATTTCGCAAGAAAAACATGCATAATAATGAGACCGTAATCCACGCTACCGTGTTATCACCCGACCGCTCATGAATAATAGAGCCTAAGGGCAGGATCGCCGGCGTCTGTGTTACGGAGAACAAGACACTACCCCCTGCACGGTGTCTTGTTTTGACCACCCAACGCATATAAGTTACACGGGTTGTTAATTTCGGTCTCGCGTGTTTTACAACTGTTATAATGAGACCTCCAACGAAAGGATCATTATGATAGTCGTATGGATCGTTGTCGGAATTGTTGCGCTGAATGTGATGTTCATTGCCCTGTTTGCCGGATCTGCGAAGACCGCACGCAGGCAAGGCATCGAGTAGGCCAACACCCGGCAATCCAGAACTATCGTGTTCCACCGGAGAACTCAGAGAGATCGTTAACTCGGTCTCTCTGTTTAGCCTCGCGAAAATTACATAGGGTATAATGACCCCGCCGGGTAGAGAAACCTCGAGCTGGCGGGTGTAAAGGGCAAGGCTCTGTATCCACTGCAGAGCCTTGTTCTTTTCTTTTTTGGGGTGGTACCTCAATGGTAGAGGCAATGGCGACTAGTAGCCGTAGTTGCTATTCTATCCGGGTTCGAATCCCGGTCACCCCACGCATGGTACTACATATAGGAGGTGTGTTATCATGTAACCCAGAAGCGAGACAGCGGGAAAGTAACACTCTCGATCTGTTGCGAGAAGTGATGCGCGGGCCCTCTGTCTCCACGGGGTGGTACCTCAATGGAAGAGGCGGTGTCGGCTTCGGCGGTAGCCCTCATCTGATCCAGGTTCGATTCCTGGCCACCCCACTCGCGAATAAAGCATAGCATATAGTGAGACCCCTATGAAAGGATTCGAAATGAGTACGCCCGAAGTCGAGTATCTTCGAGTAGTCACCAGAAACCTTGCTTACCACGGTCCCACGAAACTGACCATCAGAGTCATATGGATCAACTTCTACATCCGTAGACTTGAGAATTGGAACGTTTCGGGGAAACTGTGGGACAAGGCAATGCGGAATGCTAATGAAGTATATGAGATTGTCGTCAATCGACTCACTCGCATCTGGCTATAGGATTAGAGCCCCTTAAACAAGGGCTCTTTCTTTTCGCGAGTTATACACACCATATTATGAGACCCCTACGAAAGGAGTACCATGATTCAGGCCCAGGCCGTCGTGAAAGACGAGGATGGAGCAGAATCCCTAGTCACCGTTAGTGCTGACGATGATGTCGTAGTGAAGGTTGTTGACCGAGAAGGCAACGACCGGATCGAATTGACATGGAGTCAAGCTATAGTGCTTCGTGATCTGCTCACACTCGTCGAGAACAACAACAGCTGACCGGAATCAGATCCCTACTAGATCTCAAGCCAGAGCCCCTTAAACAAGGGCTTTGGTTTTTGCCTTCGCAGGGTTTTCATAGCTTATAATGAGACCCCTATAGAAAGGAACCCCGATGCCAGGCCCAAGGTTAGTTGCGCAGAAGATCCTCGAAGGATTGGATGAGTTCTACCCAGAGTTTCTGGTCGAGACCCAACTGAAGGACTCCAAGTATTCCCGAATCATCTTCTTGAATGTGATGATCGGAATCCACACGGAGCACCCAGTATTGGATCGGCAGACCCAGCAATATCTGATGGATGGACTTGTTGTCCGTTTGAAGGAAGCTATGCTAGCGCTATCCGATAATGTCAAAGGTAAGGGAGGATACCACTAAAGTCTCAAAAGGTAAGGCTCTGTGTAAGCTGCAGAGCCTTGCTTTTTTTTCGCACAGATTACATGGGCTTTAATGAGACCCTACTACCGAAAGGACGACCATGTCGACCGAAGGAGTTGTCGTCGGAACACTTGTTGGTGTCGCCGTTGGCGCCGTCACAGCGTTCGTTGCGAACAAAGCAGTGAAAGACGTACTCGAGAGCAAATACAAAGATGCACTCGAAGACGCTAAGCACGCTTCGTTCAACGAAGGCTGGGGAGCCGCTAGCACCAATGCCAACAATGTCCGCCAATCCTACGTTCGTCTGTTCCCTGAACCGGAGGAAGAAACCAAGGGTACCACACTCAAAGGCCGTAAGGCCGCATGAGAAGCCTCGAGCCCTGTAACAGGGGCTCAGGTTTTATCTAAGGAGAGGATCTAATGGTTCAGCTGTATCCGCACCAACAGGAGGCGGTGAATAAGCTACGTAATGGAAAAGTATTGTGGGGTGGTGTGGGTACAGGTAAATCATTGACCGCGGTCGCCTACTACATGCAGAGAGAAGCACCTAAAAATGTCTACGTCATCACTACAGCCAAGAAGCGGGACTCGCTTGACTGGCTTGGAGAATTTGCTAAGTTCGGGGTCGGAACAGCAAAAGATGCTACGGTTGCGGGACTACTTACAGTTGACTCTTGGAATAACCTTGGTCGATATCGAGACGTTACCGGGGGGTTCTTTATTTTCGATGAGCAACGCCTTGTCGGTAATGGAGAATGGACAAAGAACTTTCTACGAATTACGCCTAACAACCGATGGATACTTCTTAGTGCCACTCCCGGAGACAACTGGTTAGACTATATTCCGCTCTTCATAGCTAACGGGTTCTACAAGAACAGAACGGAGTTTAAGCGTGACCACGTTGTCTACTCTTCCTTTAGTAGATTCCCGAAAGTTGAGAGATACACTGGTGTCGGGCGTTTGGTACGCCTGCGGAATCAGCTCTTGGTGGAGATGCCGTACCTACGCAAAACCGTCGCACATGAGGAAACTGTGTCGGTGGAATATGATCAAGAAACGTTCAATAAGGTGGTTAAGAGGAAATGGCACGTGCACGAGAGTCGTCCATTGAGGAACATGGGAGAGCTATTCCTTGTGGCGAGGAGGGTTGTAAACTCACATTCATCGCGACTAAGCGAGGTTATCAGATTATTGAGTGTCCACCCTCGTCTTATTGTATTTTACAACTTCGACTTCGAGCTCGAGGCGCTTCGAAGGTTGGAAAATGTAGAAGTCCGGGAGTACAACGGTCACAAACACCAGGCGATTCCGAGAACTGATTCTTGGGTTTATCTTGTGCAATACGCTGCTGGGGCTGAAGGATGGAACTGTACGTCTACGAACGCGATGGTTTTCTACTCGTTGCCATATTCGTATAAATACTGGCATCAGGCGCGAGGTAGGATCGATCGGATCAATACACCATACTTGGAACTTTTCTACTACACCCTTTTGTCAAATTCTTCGATGGATCTTGCGATTTCTCGCGCACTTTTGCACAAAAAAAACTTCAACGAATCTGCGTTCGTAAAAGAAACGACAGGAAAATGGCCAAAAACGCCGAAAAATTTTGAGAGGAAGTAGGACAAATTGACCACGATTTGTCAAAAGTGGTTCTCGAACTAAACCCTACGCGCGATGATACTTTGTATGTGTATAGAACACATACAAAGTGTACGTGTACAGAAAGTTTTGAAATGGAATTGACATTTGACATTTGACAAAACTACCCCCACGAAGAGGTATCACACCGATGACGATCTGGCAAGCGATCATCCCTTTCCCAGGGTATTCGGTGAGCAACACTGGACTAGTCCGCAACGACGAGACCGACAGACTTCTTGTTCGGCTCATTAATTCTGGTGGTGTGGCTTACGTTGGGATCACTCGAGATGGAGAACAGCACAATCGATCAGTAGCTCGGCTCGTAGCTGAAGCTTTTCTACCCCCGCCTATATTTGAGACATTTGATACCCCGATCAATCTGGATGGCGTCCGGACCCACCTCGAGGTCACTAACCTTATGTGGAGGCCCAGATGGTTTGCCGTTAAGTATCATCAACAGTTTCGCAAAGTATGGTCTAATGATCAAACTGTAGTTGACGTTGATACGGGTCGTCGATATAGAACGGCTATGCATGCTGCCGTGAAATTTGGACTGCTAGCACTGGATGTGTTTGAATGGGCTCTCATGTACGATCGTTATCTAGAGCACAACGTTCAGGGAGTTTGGCCAACCTATCAGAGATTCCGACTAACACATACAAAGTCGGCAGGAAAACGCAGATTATAATAGAAGAGATGAGAACAAGCCTTTTTACTTTTGGTGGGACGTGTTATGAGAGAGTCTAAATATCAAGCACGACTCATAGCAAAGTTGTATGACTTGTTTCCTGGTTGTGTCATTGAGAAGGCTGATAGTGGATATCGTCAAGGCACGCTTGATTTGACTATATTCTGGGGATCAACGTGGGCTAAGCTTGAAGTTAAGGCCCATGAGGGTGCTCCAGAACAGCCAAACCAAGGTTACTACGTCGATATGTTCAACGCGATGTCGTTCGCAGCCTTCATTTATCCCGAAAATGAAACGGAAGTTCTCGATGCTCTTCAACAGACATTTGAATCTTGTGGGCACTCACGCGTTTCTCAGCGCTAGTAACTACCACTGGATCAACTATGATGAAGATAAACTAGATCGAATGTTTATGGCTGCACAAGCAGCTAAACGAGGTTCTGAGCTTCATGCGTTTGCTCATCAGGCAATTCGTTTGGGACAGCGTCTACCAAATAGTAAGAAGACACTAAACCTATATGTGAATGACGCCATAGGTTATCGGATGAGCTCAGAGCAACTTTTGTTTTATTCTCCGAATGCCTATGGAACTGCGGATACTATCGGCTTTCGTCAAATGATGCTTCGTATTCATGACTACAAGTCTGGTCTTACCGAAGCTTCTGTTCATCAGCTAGAAGTATATGCAGCTTTCTTCTGTTTAGAGTATCGGCACCGTCCTTTCGATATCAAGATGGAATTCCGTATCTACCAGAATGATGAAGTCCGAATTTATGATGGTGATCCAGATACGATTACTCACATCATGGATCGGATAGTCATGTTTGACAAGCGGATCAACGCGATGAGAGCGGAGGTGTTGCAGTGATCATTAGCGAGGAAGACTATCTCGCGCACTATGGAATTCTGCGACGTTCCGGTCGCTACCCGTGGGGATCTGGTGGAAATCAAAGTACCAGAAATAAGAGTTTCCTTGACACTGTCGACGGTCTTCGTCGTGAGGGTATGAGTGAGACTGATATCGCTTCTGGATTCGGTATAACTACTACTCAACTTCGAGCGGCCAAGTCGATTGCCAAAAACCAACAGCGTCAAGAGCTTATTGGTATGGCTCAGCGACTGAAAGATAAGGGTTACGGAAACGTGGCTATTGGCAAGAGGATGAATCTTAATGAATCATCTGTTCGTGCTTTGCTTGCCCCTGGCCAGAAAGACAAAGCAGATATTCTTGAATCTACAGCGAACATGTTGAAGGATCAAGTAGCAGAGAAAAAGTATGTCGATGTTGGTGTAGGTATCGAGCATCATCTTGGAGTGAGTGACACTAAGGTAAGAACCGCAGTTGCTCGTCTTCAAGAAGAAGGCTACACTGTTCATTATGTTAAGGTGCCACAACTAGGCACTGGAAAGCAAACTACAGTCAAAGTTCTTGCTGCTCCTGGAACTCCTTATGGCGAAGTATTCAGGAATCGAAATGAAATCAAATCAGTTACTCAGGTATCTGATGATGGCGGTCGTAGTTACTTCGGCATTCACCCACCCATTTCGGTTAACTCAAAAAGGATCCAAGTTCGCTATGGTGAAGACGGCGGCAAAGAAGCTGATGGTGTAATTTATGTTCGCCCAGGGATTAAAGATCTTTCTCTGGGTAGCAATCAGTACGCTCAGGTTCGTATCGCCGTAGATAAAACTCACTACATTAAAGGTATGGCCACCTATAAGAGCGATCTTCCTCCAGGCGTAGATCTTGTAGTGAATACGAGTAAGCACAACACAGGCAATAAACTAGACGCATTCAAACCATTGAGTTCAGATCCAGATAATCCCTTTGGTGCGGTGATTCGTCAAATCACTGAGCCTGACAAGCATGGGAACCACAAAGTAACTTCTGCCATGAACCTAGTCAATGAGGAAGCAGACTGGGAACGTTGGTCCAAGACTTTGTCTTCTCAGTTCTTGTCGAAGCAAAGCCCCAGCCTAGCGAAGTCTCAACTTGACATGACGTATGATCGTAAGCAGCGTGAGCTTGACGAGATCATGGCTCTTACGAATCCTGCGGTTAAGCGAAGACTTCTCGATGCCTTTGCTGATGATGCTGATTCATCAGCAGTCCATCTAAAGGCTGCTGCTCTACCTCGCCAGAAGTCGCATGTTATCCTTCCCATTAATTCATTGAAGGATAATGAAGTCTATGCGCCTAACTATAACAATGGCGAAAGAGTGGTTTTGATTCGTCACCCACATGGTGGTAAGTTTGAACTTCCGGAATTGACTGTCAACAATAAGAATAGAGAAGCACGACAGACATTAGGCAATGCACCTAACGCCATTGGAATTAATAGTAAAGTTGCCGCTCGGCTATCGGGTGCTGACTTCGATGGCGATACTGTGATCGTGATACCAAACAATCATGGTAAGATTAAGACTGCTCCTGCCTTAGCTGGCTTGAAAGACTTTGATCCTCAGTCTTCTTACCCTGGCTATGACGGTATGCATAAGATGACTCCTCGCGAGAAGGCTATCGCAATGGGAGACGTCTCTAATCTAATCACAGACATGACTATTCGTGGTGCTAACCCTAATGAACTTGCTCGAGCTGTTCGTCATTCGATGGTTGTTATCGATGCTGAAAAGCATGGCCTCAATTGGAAACAATCATCCATTGACAATGGAATTCCCCAATTGAAGTTGAAGTACCAAGGTGGTGTTGATGCTGGTGCTAAGACTCTGATCTCGAGAGCTAAGTCTAGGATCGACATACCTGAGCAGAAGCCTAGGTCTGCTGCTAAAGGCGGACCAATAGACAGGGTTACTGGAAAGAAAGTATTTGAGCCGACTGGCCGACAGTTTGTTAACAAAGAAGGCAAGCTTGTTGTAGTTAAGGAGAGATCTAAGAAGTTAGCAGAGACGGAGGATGCACACTCTCTTTCTTCTGGAACTAAGATCGAATCCATCTATGCTGATCATTCTAATAAACTGAAAGCTCTTGCTAATCAGGCAAGGAAAGCATCGGTAAATACTAAGTCTGTTGTTTACTCCCCTGCTGCAAAGATCGCCTATGCAAAGCAAGTAGCCTCCCTCAATGCTAAGTTGAATCTTGCTTTGAGAAACGCACCTCTTGAAAGAAACGCCCAGGTCCTAGCAAACGCCATAGTCTCCCTAAAGAGGCAAGCAAACCCCGATATGGACCCCGCCGACCTCAAGAGAGTGAAATCTCAAGCTCTAGCTGAGGCTCGTACAAGAACCGGGGCTAAGAAAGAACGTATTGAAATAACCGAGTCTGAATGGGAAGCTATCCAGGCAGGAGCCATTACCAATCACAAACTCAATCAGATTTTAACTCATGCTGATTTGGACAGGGTCAAGCATCTAGCGACACCTAAGTCTCGACTTGAGATGACTAGCGCAAAGAAACAAAGGGCCCTATCTATGCTAGCATCTGGCTTCACTCAAGCAGAGGTGGCAGCACAACTAGGTGTGTCACTAACTACTCTTAAAGAAGGACTGAAGTAGGAGGGATTATGACACTACACATGCTGACGACTGTCGACAATCCCTTCAATCCTTTCACTAACTTTGATGAGTGGTTTGCTTTTGATGAAGCAGCTGGCTATCACAGCTCGGGCCTCCTCGCTCGCATCATCAAAACTTCAGACGACCTGTCCTTGGCTGACCAGGATGCAGCGATAGAGAGTGCAATTGATGAGATTGTAAATGAGAATGTGCTTGGCATCTATCGGAAGATAGAAGTTCAAGATGATTAGGAATTTGTTGACAGGGGGGAGGGGTCTTCGAAAATTAGACCCCCCTCTCTCAT
>Ga0207703_10000445_pt1 | contig 43636 bp, 29 predicted proteins | sample KBSSwiS12_FD_184304 | JGI IMG/M metagenome (GOLD analysis project Ga0207703, IMG submission 184304) | Switchgrass rhizosphere microbial communities from Kellogg Biological Station, Michigan, USA - KBS Switchgrass S1-2 (SPAdes) (version 2) | ecosystem: Host-associated > Plants > Roots >... | reverse complement strand
CAGCACAAAAGTCACATTTTGGAATCTGCCGGCAATGCTCGTGTGGGCGGCATTCATTGTCGGGCTCACCGTGATCGGGTTTGCGCCGTTTTTGCTTGGAATGATTGTAGTAGCGCCGATCCTGGGACATGCCACCTGGCATGCCTACAGGGAGTTGATCGGCAGCTAGTTCAGCGACGCGAATGGCCTTGCGTAGGCGATGGCACCGGCGCTGAGGGGCAATGTGCCCGTCAGCGCCGCGACCATGAGAAACGGTCCTGCATAGGGTGAGCTGAAGCCACTTGCAAGACCGGCGTCGAAGCCAAACCGCCGGTAGTATCGCGGATCGCCGAGGACGAAGACCGCTTGCCAGCCAGCGATCTTCGCGCGCTCCAGGGCAGCGCGGACCAGCTGGCTGCCGATGCCTGCGCGCTGGTGGTCAGGCCGCACCGCCAAAGGCGCAAGCCCCAATGCCGTAAACGGTGCCTCCATCCTCGTCATCAGCACGTGACCGACAACGGCAATTCCGTCGCACGCAACCAGCGACATCACCACACTGCCATCTTCGCGCAGGCGCTCAACCAGTAAGGCTTCATCTGGCCTGCCAAAGGCGGATTTCACAACCGCGCGAATCGCCGCGCGATCTCCCGATTGTTCATCCCGAATGAGCATTGCCTGCGAATGAGGGGGCACTTATTGCAACACAACCTCGTTGTTGAGCTGCGTGATCTCCTCGGCCCCATTGGCCAACTCGACCCTGATGTGCGCACCGGCCGCACGCACGCCTGTGCCAAAGTGCAGGGTCGCCTGCGCTGCTTTTGGCAGCAAATCCAGCGGCGCTGGGATCGCCGGGACCTTGGTGCTGGCGACAACATGCCCCGAAGTATCGACTAACGTCAAGGTCGAAGGCGGTGCCGCTACTGACCCCAGGCTATGGACAGTGACGCGAATTGAGCCTTTTTCTACGTGTACATCGGCGGAACCGATCCCGACGTCCGGACGATCCCACTGCGCCTGGCCGGGAGTTTCCAGCTCCAGATTCAACTCGGTGGTTACATGTGGAGCGAACGTGAAGTCGAGCCCTTTGCTCTTTTCAAACCGCGCGTGTCGGACATCTCCAGCAGGTGCACCTTGCACGCCCTGCGTGATCTTCCACACTCCAGGCTCGACACCCCATCCTGTCATCGTCGCGGCCAGCGGCTTGCTGTCGAGGTTGTAGGCAATAACCTTGAACTTGTTGGGCAACGCGCCAGGCACCAGGAGGCCGACCTTCTGCGCGCCATCGGGATCCGCAAAACGCCAACTCACGACGTGGCCCGGAACAAACTGGTTGCGACGCAAGGCCATACCCCCCAACCGTGTTCTCTGCAGCTCGTCCGTAAACAACTCAACACGGTCGGACCACCAGTGGCCTTCGGTCACCATATACATGCGATTGTTCGCGGTGATGATCTCGTCACCGTAGATCTTCTCGAGGTGCCGGGTATCGCCCGACATCTGCCAGGCAATGAACCGCCCGAAGTCGCCACCACGCCCCTTCCCCTGCTCCACGGCTACCTGCAAAGGCGCGCCCCAGGTGGATCGCTGATTGAGTATGTCAATCACATTGGCATTGAGCTCCGCCAGCTCGGCGAACGATGTCCCATCAGCCAACTCGCTCTGAAGCGGACGCAAATAACGCTCATCACCAGTCCAGCGATACACCTCCCACAGGATCTGCATCAACGCAACATTCCCGCGAGACCGAGCAGTCAGCACCCCCTTGGTTTCCTCCGTCGAGGCATTGATTTCCTCGGGAAATTTCCAGACGCCGTTGGCATCCTGAGACCCATGCGCGAGATAGCCATCTGCGAGATCTGTTATCAGCTTGCGAACGGTCGGATTGCCATTGAAATCCGCAAGCGCAACCCCCGGATGCAGAAGCAGGTTTGAATAGGGCTTCGACCAACCCCAAATGCCTTCTCGAACGGTATCCGTGCCGCTGAAATAGTTGCTGAGGATATGGGTGTGGCCCTTTTCGTTCTTCTGGATGATCCGGCCGTAGTTGCGCGCCGTCTCCATCAAACGCTCGACGGTCCTGGGGTCGCCATAGCTGAGGTACATTGCCTCGGCTTTGGCGTTCAGCGCCTCTTCATAGCTATGTAGCTCATCTGTCTTGATGGTGCCCAGTCCATTGGTCCACATGCCGTTGCGCGCAGCGGCATCATTCAGGGCATCCAGCGACTTGCGAACCTTCTCAGGATCAACACCCATCAGTGCCAGCGGCGGCCACTGCTGGGTCATGTCATTATCGTCTGATATTCCACCGCCGAAATCGCCGTATGGCACCTGGCGCTCATCTATCCACCAGTTGATGTAGCGCCGTACGCGCTTCAGATCCTCAACCTGAAGCACCGCCCACCGCGGCACGCCGGCAGGGATAGGCGGCAGACTCTTGTCGGGCCAGCCCTGCTCCGGGTTCATCTCCACCCAATATTCCCGGGCATGGACGTTGTCAGGATCCACCCGAAGCAAATCAGTCAGATCACGATCCAGACGGTCGTAGCGCGACAGCCGCTTGGTGTTGGTGTGCTCCTCGACCAGGAACGCCATGTTGTCGCGCATCTGCGCGAATCGGTCGGCAATGTGCTCCGGCAACGCCTGAGCGCGAGGTTTGAAGCGCAGACGAATCTTCGCCCCATCGAGTTGCTTCGCGCTGAAGTCCTGACCAGCGCCCGCCAGCGTGATGTACAGACTGTGCCCCGGCGGCAGCATTCGATCGCGCGTATCCAGCCAGACCGTACGCGCCTCATCCGGTTTCACCGAGACGTTGACATCCATCATGTTCCGTGCCGGCCACAGGGGGTCCTTCACCTGGATGTTCAGCGGAAACAGTCCACCGTGAGTGGGTTTGACGTGCATCGCTGGTATATCAACTGCAATGCCATCGAGGCCTGCATTGAGGTTCTGCCAGCCATACGAAGCATGTCCAACGGGGCGACCGCTGCGCGCCAGCCTGAAATCCTCCGGAATCAACACGTGGACAATTGGCATCGACAGCGCTGGAGCAGCCTCGGCGCGGGACTTGGTAGGCACGCCGAAAGGCCCGCCGCCGGGCAGAGCCACGACCGTCGATCGTTCGTCTGGCGCGAAACGCCCGTTGATGAACGTGGTCAGTTCATCAACAGTTGGATACTCCGCCGGATCCGCCCCCGCGCGAATGGTATAGCTGAGCGATGGCTCGTCCGAAGGTTCCCCGCCGGCCGTCACGTAGTAAGCCGACAGCTCCTGAATCGGAGTCTCCTGCTCTACGTTGTCGAAACGAAGACGGCCACCGTCGAGAGTCGCGAAAGAGTTGTAGGTACGCTCCTGACCTTTCGCTCGATCCGCGAGCTTGCGCTCCGGGCCGGTTGCCGGCAGGTAGGTCAAATGGCCATAGGCCGCTCCCTGGAACTCGAGGCGATTCCACGGCTCCTGCGGCAGCGTAAAAGTAATCGACTTGCCACCTTCAACATAGACGTTCCAGTCGGGCAGCTCATAGTAGTCGTGGCGGCCCGGTAATCGGGACCGGTTATAGACGCCGGGCCAGGTGGTTTCAGCGATGCCGTCGTTGGCGCCGCTCATGCGCTCCTGGAGATCACGCGCGTCGGTAAATTCCACTTTGCGGATTCGCGTAGCTGCATCAGCCAGATGAGGCGGAGGGTCTTTCGGCCGGTTCCAGCCGTAACGAAGCCACCACTCGTTTCGCCATCGGTCTGCACTCAGGTCGCGAGCAGGAGCCACACCTGCATTCGGCGCCTCATTCCGAGCGAGTGCCGCCACCGCTGAGTCATCCAGCGCATGGTCGTAGATTCGGATTTCATCGAGATCGCCGCCGCGCAGATAACTGTAGGCGCTCTGGACCTGGTGCGGGCTGACGATGCGACTGTGCGGTCCAAACTGGTCCAGACCGGAATCGAGGACGGCGACCGCGTCCTTTCGCGCAACCAACACGCCGTTCACATACAAGCGGATGCCGGTCGTTTCATCCCAGCTCAATGCCAGGTGGGTCCATTGATCCGGCCGCGGTACTTCCGGAATCGAGTATGAAACCCGCACCCGCGCCAGATTGTCATCGGTCACGAATGCATCGATTCCGTGCCCATTCCAGTCCATCCGTAACCACACCATGTCCCAACTGGTGTGATCCGCATACCCCACGCGGAACAACGGAAAAGGGTTGCGGCCAATCGGATCCCGCGCGCGCCAGAAAAACGACAAGGTACCGCGCTGAGCATAGATGTTGGCCCCGGCCTGCCAGCTCAGGACTTCATCGCCCGCTGCCTGCAGACCCGGACCCGCCTTGCCGTCGGGAATCACTTCGACCTTGTCGGCGAAATTCGGCTGCGGGTCGCCACGGGCGAAGTCCGCAGCAAGTCCATTATCAGCGGAGTAACGAAACAACAGGCCAGGTTCGGAATCATTGGCCGCATTGACTGGCACGGTGGCGCTGAACAGGACCACACCCACCACAACCAACAGCGATTGCTCGAGCACCGAACACCCTCCTGATATGTCAAAGCCGCCTGCGTGCACTGCACAACAGGCGAGGCTTTATATCAGCCTGCAGGGAGGCGTGTTCTTAAGATTTCTCGATGCAAGTGTGCGATATCAGCCCTCGCGGCCTTCACGGGCTTCCAACACCTGGCTTTCAGAACTCGTGCCAGTCAGCACCACCACCGTTGGCCACCGCCTTCGGGCGTGCTACCGGAGCTTCATGCGCTTCCACTGGCGCTGGTCTGCCGGCAGGCTTGCCGGAGAAAGCCCGGCTCGGTGCGCGACGCTCGACCATCGGAGCCGCTTTGCTCGCAGCAGCCGGTGGTAACGCCGAGCCGCCAGGGGCGCTCGACTCACCCACCTGATAGCGCTCCATCATCTTGGTCAGATCGCGGGCCTGATCGGCCATCGACTGAGAGGCAGCCGTTGCCTGCTCAACGAGCGCGGCGTTCTGCTGCGTCATCTCGTCCATCTGCATAACGGCCTTGTTGACCTGCTCGATGCCCGAGGACTGCTCGCGCGAGGCAGCGGCGATTTCCGCCACGATGTCTGACACCTTTTTGACCGACAGCACAATCTGCTCGAGGGTCTGGCCGGATTGAGTGACGAGCAGTGAGCCGTCCTGCACCTTGCGCACGGAGTCTTGAATGAGCTCCTTGATCTCTTTGGCCGCCGTAGCCGACCGGCCCGCGAGGCTGCGAACCTCGGTTGCAACAACCGCGAAGCCTCGTCCCTGCTCGCCAGCGCGAGCCGCTTCGACCGCCGCATTCAACGCCAGCAGATTGGTCTGGAAAGCGATCTCGTCAATGACGCTGATGATGTCGGAGATCTTCTTGGATGACTCGTTGATGTCACCCATCGCCTTGACGGCGTTGCTGACCACCGCACCACCCTTTTCCGCCTGGTCGCGAGCCGCCGTCGCCAGCTGGTTCGCCTGGCCAGCGTTATCCGCGTTCTGCTTGACCGTGGAGGTCATTTCTTCCATCGAGGAAGCGGTCTCTTCGAGCGATGACGACTGCTCTTCGGTGCGCTGTGACAGATTGGCGTTGCCCTGTGAGATCTCTTCGGCGCCTCGCAGCACTTCAGTGGCGGCGTGCTTCACGTTGGAAACAATGTCCGAGACGGTTTCCAGCAGTGAATTGATCGCATCGCCCAGCTTCTGCAGATCGCCTGTCCTGCCCCGGGTATCCAGACGCCCGCTCAGGTCACCGTCCACCGCCGATTTGATGATCACCTGAGTCTGAGCAACCGACTGCTCCATCTCGCGACTGAGCTTCACTTGGGCCGTTATGTCGGTGGCGTACTTGACCACCTTGTATGCCTTGCCTTCGGCATCGAAGATCGGGTTGTAGCTGGCCTGAATCCACACTTCCCGGCCGCCCTTGGCAATGCGCTTGTATTGATTCGCGTCATATTCGCCGCGAGCCAGCTTCTCCCAGAAGCGGCGGTACTCATCGCTCGCGCGATAAGCGGCATCAACGAACATGCTGTGGTGCTGGCCTTTCACCTCATCGAGGCGATAGCCGAGGGTGTTGAGGAAATTGTCATTCGCGGTCAGGATCCTGCCATCGAGGGTGAATTCAATGACCGCCTGAACGCGGTTGATTGCCGCCAACTGACCCTTGCTCTCAGCGGCAGACTGCACCTGCGCGGTGATGTCAGTCGCGTACTTGACGACCTTGTACGGCTTGCCCGCGGTATCGCGAATGGGATTGTAGCTGGCTGCAATCCAGACTTCGCGGCCGCCTTTGCCGATGCGCTTGTACTGGTTCGCGTCGTATTCACCCCGCCCCAGCTTCTCCCAGAAGCGCCGGTATTCCTCGCTCGCGCGGTAACCGGGCTCCACAAACATGCTGTGGTGCTGGCCTTTGATTTCCTCGAGGCGGTAGCCCAATGTGTTCAGGAAATTGTCGTTCGCAGTGATGACGGTGCCATCCAGCGTGAATTCGATGATTGCCTGAACCTTGCCGATCGCGGCAATCTGCCCCTCGAGATCCGCGAGATGATTCGCGTCTACAGAGACTTTGCGGGGAGCCGGGATACGCGCCGATGTCTTACGCTTTGTGGCCATGAAGAAAACCTCAATAAATCGTTAATGTTTGTTCGCTGACGCCGCGACCGCAGCAACTGGCTCCAGGACCGGCGCAGAGGCTGCATCAGTTGAAAGCGGGGGCACGTGTGAAGTGAAAGACATTGCAAAGCTCCAGGCCGGATCTGTGGTGAACACCAGGCGGGGGAAGGGCCTAGAGACGGGAATTCACCGCGGGGGCGAGGCGGCGATACGAGTGCGGACACTCAGGTCGATCTTCCGCACGGCACACGAGGGGATGCCATGGATGAGATCAACGCTGCAGTCCAAGCATATGTCGCCTGCCCGCAGCGTTACGTGAAATGGATTTCCAAAATCCGCGGCCTTCTGTGAGGCAGTTCAAGGATTTTTCGCGCAACTGGAACTCGAGGGGTCTTCAGAACAACGGCCCCTGCAGGGAAACCTATCAGGGCTCGCGGGCCACTGACTCGATGGCGCGCATCGTCTTGCCCAACTCCTCAGTGGCAGACACGATTTCCGTGGCGACTTCCACTACTTTGCGCCGCTCGGTACGGGAATACCGGCGCAATCGCTCGTACGCCTCGGCACGTTGGAAGCGATAACGCTCCATCAGAATGCCGACGACGGTGCTGACTGTTTGATCCGCGGTAAGTGACTCGTGAAGCTTGGCGGTCCGTTCAGTCATCGTGGACAGGTCGCGCGCCTGAACAGCCGCGGAGCAGATCGTGGCACTGAGACTGAGAAAGTCGATGGGTACGACAAAGTAACCACTGGCCCCCGCCTCGATAGCCGCCGTGAGCGCCTGGACTGAACGCGCCTTGGCAATCACAACAAAGGCCACTTTGTCATCACCGGGAGGCGAGCTGCCGTCTGTGACTCGAACGAACGGCTCCGTCACCTTCTCGTTATAGCCCACCGATACGGCGAACCCGAGTGACCGCAACGCCGAGATGAGCTCGCTCCATGAAGCAGGCTGAGCTACCTCCACCCGCACGGCTGGCAGAGGCTTGGGCAGAGAGAAGGCACGGAACGAGTCTGAGTTGTTGAGTTCGGCGCTGTTCAACGCTGCAATGCACAATGACCCTTATTGTTCTAATCATGCTCCGAAAGCGATCCACATGCATGGTTAGGAGTGCCAGAATTTGACAACCAGCGCCACCCTGATTGGCGGTACCAGACAGATCGTGTATAGCTCACACCAACATCATTGCATCGCAGCGGGGCGCTTCAGCTGAGCGATCCGCGCAGGGATCCAACTCCAGGCACGGGAGCATTTTGAGGTAAGAGAATCGATGCTGAGTCGAGAGACTCCGTTGCGCGGGCACATGCTGTTCGAGTCCGCCAATGCCGCTGATTTGTGCCGGGATGTCCGCCACCACCTGGGTGCCACGTGCATCGTGCCCCCTGACGCCGGGATCGGTGTTTACGCCAACCGCTATGATTTGCCGTCCGGCGAGCTGTGGTACCTGGAAACAGAAACGCCACTCGCAGTGCACGTCCCTGACGGCCCTTTCATCCGGATGCAGATCCAACGGGCAGGCTGCGGGACAACTCTCGTCAATCACGGGCAATACGCCGTCAACGAACACCAGTCGTGTATCTCGCCGGCGGAGGCGGTTCTCGAGCTCGGCGCCGGATTCCAACAGTTGGTGTGGCAGGTTGATTATGACGTGCTCGTGCGCAAGCTCGCCGCCCTCACCGGCACACCGCAATCGCGCCGTCTGACGTTCGAACCCGCAATCCAACGCAGCGGCGCGGAATCAAATGCCTTTGTTGCGATTCTCAGTTGCATCCTGGCCAACATTGAGCATGCCACCGTGCTCGCTCCCGCGTTTGTGCTCGCTGAGCTCGAGGAAGCGTTGATTGTCAGCTTGCTGTTCAACTTCTCACACAACATGCGCGAGCGTCTCGAGCAGGAAGTGCTGGAGGCCGGTTCGTGGCAGGTGAAGCGCGTCGAGCAATACATCGAGGCTCATCTCGATGCCCCGTTCGACATCGAGCGGATCGCGGAAGTCACCGGCATCAGCACCCGCAGCATCTACCGCGCCTTCAAGCGCAGTCGCGGGTACTCTCCCATGGCATTCGCCCGACAGCGGCGCTTGCAGCGCGCGCGGATGATGCTAGAGGACACGGAAACGAATCAGACGGTGACTTCAGTGGCGTTCGTCTGCGGCTTCAACGACGTAGGCCACTTCAGCCGGGAGTTCTCAAAGGCATTCGGCGAGCCGCCGTCGGCGGTGCTGGGAAAAAGACCGCGCTAAAGGAAGTGGTGGAGCGGAAGGGAATCGAACCCTCGACCTATGCATTGCGAACGCATCGCTCTCCCAACTGAGCTACCGCCCCCACGAGCGGCGCGATTCTACCATCGTAGTCCGCTATGATCGAGCGTCTGCTGCGGGCGAACGAGGGAGACGTGCATGCTGGCAATCGGGTCGCGGGCACCTGAATTTACCCTGCCGGACCAGGACGACCGCACTACCTCACTGACCACACTGCTGAACCGCGGGCCGCTGATCCTGTATTTCTACCCGGCAGATTTCACGCCTGGATGCACACGCGAGGCATGCATGTTTCGCGACCTTCATGCGGAGATTCTGAGCGCGGGACTCTCCGTTGCCGGGGTCAGCCCGCAAGCGCCTGAGCGGCACACCGAATTCCGCGGTAAATATGAGCTTCCCTTCCCTCTGCTGTCCGATGTCGAGAAATTCGTCATCAAGATGTACGACGTCAATGGCCCACTGGGCCTTGGCGTGCGCCGAGTGACGTACTTAATTGATCAGGCGCGGGTAATCCGCTCGGTGGTGAAGGCCGACTTTCGGATCATTCAACACGAGGATTTCGTCCGCAAAGCCACCCTGCTCAGCGGACACGCCCGGCCCCTAGCCAAGGAGCCTGTCTGACGAATGCTCGCCTGCTGCGGCCGGCCCGCAGCGGCATCTTTGGGCGATCCTTTCCCTAACATAGTGTCGACTATGCGCGGGAAAGGATCGCCCAAATCTGCTCGCTGGGGGCCGCCCTCGCGACGGCGCCCATTCGTCAGACAGGCTCCTAGTATTCCATCCGCAGCAGGCTGGAGTGCCCGAACGAGGGAATGCTGAGCACGTACAATGTGTCGTACTCATCGTCCGAGGTCGGCGGGACGTCAATATCACCGAGCTCGTGAATCAACTGAGGCACCGTATTGCTGTGGCCAACGATAAGCACAGTATCACCGTCGTGCTCGTGCATGACGCGGGAGACGAGGCCTTTGAGGTCCGCAGCGGGTACCACAATAACCTTCTTTCCAAGACGCGCAGCAAGGGGCGCGGCCGTCTGCTGCGCTCGCCGAGCATCACTGACGTAAATCGCGTCGATCTTCCCTACTCCGGTCCCGCGACCAAACATCTGCGCAAGACGTTCAGCACGCTGCTCGCCCTCGGCGGACAAAGGCGGATCCTGAATGGAGCTGACTTCTTTTTCAGCGTGACGAGCCAGTAAGACCACAGTCGTAGTCGTTGCTGATCGATAGATGAAAAACGTCACCAGCGCCGCTACGAACAGGGCAAAGACGGCTGCAAAGCTCAGCCAGACCGGCAGTAAAAAGGGTCGCCGATGTCGGTTAATAACGGCTGGTGCTTCCATTTCAGTATCTTACAAGAAAATCTAAAGACTCTTTCGAGAATGTGAATGCGGTTGGAAACCTTCAGAGCCTACCGTGGGTTATGTACACTTCTTCCGTTCTGGAGCTGATCTAAAATTGCGTCTACTTTCATTCACGACCATTAGCCTGGCCTGGGGCCTTCTGAGCTCTCACGCCCTCGGCGCCGATCCGGGCCCGGACACGATCGCTGGCAAGGTCGCAATGATATCGGCTCCGGCGGCGCCTGCGAGAATACGCACGGGGGATCTCCGGAAGATTACGGTCGATGCGGGCGCCCCCGTCGGTCGCCTCCGCTCTTTGCAAGGAGTGAATGGTGCACCCGCCCCGGGCGCTCATAAGCCCGAGAACTTCAAGTTCGGCGGCTGGAACATGCCCGAGCGCGTGGATGTCTCGCCCGGCTATCGCATGGCTCGGATCGATCTGGTCCGCACTCATGACGCTTATGGGCCCACGGACATTGATGCCAGGTTCGAAACCGGGGATGCACCCGGTGGCGGCCTGATCTCTGCCCGTCGCGACGTCTTCAACATTTTCCCCGATCCCGACGCTGACGCAAACAACCCGCGCAGCTACAACTTCGCCCCCACCGACCAGATCATCGCGTCCATACACAAAGTCGGTGCCCAGGTGATGTTCCGCCTCGGCCGCAGTGAAGGCGCCGATGCACATCCGCCCAAGGACTTCGACAAGTATGCGGCGATCGCCAAGCACATCGTCATGCACTACAACCGCGGTTGGGCCAAAGGGTTCCACTATCACATCCGCTACTGGGAGATCTGGAACGAGCCGGATCTGGGCAAGGTCTTCTGGGCCGGCACGGCTCAACAGTACTACGAGTTGTATGCGAAGCTCGCGCGCGCAGTAAAGTCTGCAGACAGCCATGCGCTGGTGGGGGGGCCGGCAATCGCCCGCCCCAATGATGACACTCCGTATCGAGACGCTTTTCTGGAGTACGTGCGGACCGAACACCTGCCACTCGATTTCTATTCGTGGCATTGGTATGCCACTGACTCGGATGACCCGCTCGACTTCATCCGCATCAGCAAGGACACCCGCGCGCGGCTGGACAAACATGGCTTCACCCACACCCGTTCCATGGTCACCGAATGGAACTATGGGCTCATGGACCCGATGCCCACCCCCGTCCAACGCGCGAGCTTCATAACAGCCGCGATCATCTACATGCAGGACGCGCCCATCGATGCGGCCACCCTCTATCGGGCCGACAGCCTGTTTGGCTTTGATGGCGAGACACCGGACAAGACCGGCCAGGCACTCATTGCACTGGGCCGGCTGAAAGACACGCCCTATCGGCTGAAGGTCCACGGAGCCGATCTCAATGGGTTCGCGGTCGAAGCCGCACGCTCCGCGGACGGGCGCACCGTGCAGGTGCTGTTGAGCAACTATCAGATCCCGTCCGAGTTTCTGGGCCCCCGAGCGGCCGATGACGTACTGCACGTACCCCCGGTGTTTGATGTCAGATTGCTGGCCCGGCGCAGCATCGCCTATCGAAACAACTCCGGCTACGATCTCACCATTGATCATCTCCCGGCCAATCGCCGCTACAGCGTCGAGCGGTGCCGCATTTCCCCGGCACACGACTTCACCCATTTGAGTACGACCCTGTACGCAAATGCCCCCGTCCGGCTGCAGAACGAGCTGCCGCCACCGGGGATTGAGCTGATCACGATCCGCGCAATCGACAGCCCCACCGCGGATGCTGCGACGCGATTGACGAGCGACTCAACAGAATCCCCACCAACTGCCGTGCAGAGCAGCACAAACGAAGACTACTGCGCCGCACCAAACGCTGCCGCCGGTGTCAAATAGGTCGAACCTGTGCGGAGCTGCCACGCTTTTCGTATTGGGTCCGGTTACTGTGCACCGCCATGAAAAACAGATGCGGGACTGGTTAAATGCGTTCTGGCGGACAGACCACCGTCATTCAGCGCATACTGGAACGGCGCGCTGAAAAGCCTCCGGAGATTCAGGAGGATACTTCGGCAACCATTGCCGTGATGCTGCGCGTCGTGCCGCCACCGCGCGCGCTCCTCGTGTTCGAGAACGAAGCCATTCTCCATCAACTGGAGGATCTCATCACCTCTGATGTCCTCGAGCTCGAAGTCATACCCGACGAGTTCGACGCCGTCCGTGCGTTCACTGAAGAGTTCAGTCCCGTCATCATCACAGACAACCTCGAGTTGATTCGCAAGGTGCGGGCGCGACAAACGAATCGAGCGCCTTACATCCTGTACGTGGCTGAGATCGATGAAGGACTCGAGCGCGAGGTCGGACTGATCGCCGGCGCCGATGACTGCATTGGCCGCCGCTCACCTGAGCGCGAGTTGCATGCGCGCATCGCAGCTGCCCGGCGGATAGCCGAGCTCGAATCCGTATTGCGAGTTGCCCTCGTTGAGAATCGCAAGCTCTCCACCACCGATGACCTCACGCGCGTCGCCAGCCGCCGCTTCTTCACCAAACACTTTCCCCGCGAGGTCGAGCGCGCCGCGCGCTATGGCCGCGCGCTTTCACTGATTCTCTGTGACATCGACCATTTCAAGAATGTCAATGACACGCTGGGGCACGCAGGCGGCGATGCGGTGCTGCGGCAGTTCGGCAGGCGCCTGCAGGACGAGCTGCGCCGCGGCGTCGATTGGGTTGCGCGTATTGGCGGCGAGGAGTTCGCCATCGTCCTGCCGGAGACAAATTATGAGCAGGCACTTGACGTCGCGCGCAAGTTGCGGAACGCCGTAGCCACGCATTCATTCGATGTGCACAACCGCCGCGTAGATATAACAGCGAGCTTCGGCATGTGTGGCCTCGAGTCAGTTCCACTTGACGTGCGCAGGATTCCGCAGAACCTCGTCAAGATCGCGGACGCAGCGTTATACAGAAGTAAGAACACCGGACGCAACAGGGTTACTGCAACTAGTTTTCCGACAGAGGCGAACGGGAAGAAGCCGCGCGCCAATGCGACCGTCGGAAGCGACTCAATGAGCGCGTCCCATTCCAACATGGCGAAAGAATAATCAGTCCAACGCAAACCCTTGGCTGCATTACCTCTTTGTGTCGACTGAAGGGGTCTGTCCACATGGTTATGCACAAATTCTGTGGATAACTCAGTGTCACGAATCCGGTGCAGTGCGCGGTGGCAAGCCGCGGCGGGTCGTGCGAGACTGACGGCTCGCTTCGTCCGAGAGCCATGAAAAAAACCGGATCCGAAACAGCTTCCGCAGATGACGCGCCCGCCGGTCAAGCCGAATCGGCGGAAGTCATCGACCGTGCCCAACTGCAGGCTGATGTGGCCCGGCAGCGGGTACGGCTCGCGAAAGATGAGCTGCGAAGAGCGCGTAAGCGCTTGAAGGAAGCGAAGCGCGAGGCCAAGCGCGCACGCAAGTACGCATCCCTGGCTCGTAAAGACTGGAAACGAGCCCGACGGCAATCCGAAAAGGAAGGGTCCGCAGAGACCCGGCCGGATGCGGTAGTCGCCCGAAACACGCGCAAACCGAAGACTCGGGCTGGAGCCGCCCCCCGCTCACGGCGGACTGCTCCGCGATCGCCCGCTAAGCGGACGCGTACGAGTGGAAAGGCCGGGCGCAAAACAGGCCGGCCCAAAACAGGCCAACCCAAAACGGGCCAGCTCAAAGTGGCCAGGTAGCCCGGTACCCAGGTCGGTTTTCAGGCGTTGATCTAGAAAATTGAAGGCGGCGGCCGCGCCGCGCGATGAAGGACTTTTTGCCATGCAAGACTCGCATTCTTCTTCCATTGATTCCCGCACCGCGGGTCCTCGGACGCCAGCCGAGCTGGATGATTCGAAGGTGCAACCGTCGAGCTCCAGGATGCTCACCAACTATCTGGCCGACGTGGAGCAGAACCTGGACGAACAGCGATGGGAGCTGGCCATGCGCGACGTCGTCGAGCTGCCCAAGATCGCGGTGGCGTTGGCCAACCCGGAAATGCGCAGCTCCCGTGAACAATGCGTGGCCTGGTGCGAGCAATGGGTGCGCCCCCCGAACGCTGCCAACGACTCAGGCATTGACCACGAACACATCTGCCGCGTGCTGGATCAGAAATCAGAGGACGGATCACCGACAGCCAGCGTCCCCTCCGTTGCGCTGAAGCGCTTGCGCCTGCGTCGGCACGCACGCCATGTGCCCCGCGGCTTCAATGGGTCGCTCGCAGTGAACGAAAACGAGGACCACGCGGAAACGTTTGCTGTTTGCACGGCTGTCGTCGAGGGAATGCGCCGGTGGTACGCCCACTTCGCGTGCCACGACGCCACCGCCCAGGCAAACCTCGCCAGGTTGGCCGTTCTTCGCTGAGCGATGCGCCGGACGAGGTAAACACAAAAAGCGGTCCCCACCTCATCAACGGTGGGGTCCTCCCGGGGGCGAAAGGACGAGGCCTGAATGGTCGTTCAATGGATGGATGGCGTTAGAAAATCTGCTGGAGACGCCAGAAAAACTCAGTAAGTGATTGAATAGGCACGATCTGGCCGCGTGCACCCTTTGCTCCTTGCATCATGGGGAAGGTTAAGGGAATATTACTGAGCGAGGGGGCCCCTCCAACATTGAGTGCCCGTTCAATGGCTCAACAAAGCGGTTCGCAGAAACCTCACTCACCGTTGTCCGGAACGCGGGTTCCACTGCGCGTTGGCATCATCCTGGCCGAGCATTTCACTCTCTCGGCTTTCGCCGTGTTCACTGATCATCTGCGCCTGGCGGCGGATGAAGGTGATCGCAGCCGGCCGTTGCACGTGCAGTGGTCAATCATGGCGAGCCGGCAGGTATCGGTTCCCGCCAGTTGTGGCGTGTTGATTGAGCCCACCAGTGGATTCATTCCTCCCGAGCAACTCGACTATGTAGTCGTCGTCGGAGGAATCCTCCACGCGGGACCGCAGGTCGATGAGGCAACCGTGCGTTATCTGCGCGAGGCCAGTGCCAGCAACGTACCGCTGATTGGCATCTGTACCGGCAGTTTCATTTTGTGTCGCGCGGGCCTCATGAAGGGCCGGCGCTCCTGTGTCAGCTGGTATCACTATCAGGATTTCCTCGAAGCCTTCCCGGGACAGACGGTCATAGCCGACCGGCTGTTCCTTGCGGACGGCCCGCGAATCACCTGCGCAGGTGGCGCGGGAACCGCGGCGCTCGCCACCCACCTGATTGAGCAGCATCTGGGCCGCGCCGTGGCCCAGAAGGCCAGCCAGGTATTGTTGTTTGATCGTGAACGCTCCGGCAGTGATGCACAGCCGCATCCTCCGTTGTCGGAAACGGTGCGTGAGCCACGAGTGCGACGCGCGCTTCTTCTCATGGAACAGAATCTCACACGGCCTGTCGCTATCGCCGCGATCGCCGATGAGCTCGGAGTCTCGGTACGACAGCTCGAACGCGTGTGCCGCGAGCATGTTGGGATGGGCCCGGCGTCGTTATATCGGCAGCTGCGTATGCGCTACGCACATTGGCTCGTCGAGAACACCGATCGCTCGGTTACTGAAATTGCCATCGAGGCCGGGTTCGCAGACTGTGCGCACTTCTCGCGTCAATTCAAAGATGCGTACGGCCTCTCCCCTTCAACACGAAGACTGCAGCCGAACAGATCGACATTCGGTGACGCCGCGGGTGGCCGCGTCTACGAATAGACGAGACGTGCTGTAACAGCGGCAGTGGCGCGTCCGTTCAATCGGATTGCGCCACGGCCGGCGATGATGGATTGCTTGTGGGGGCGATAAATCCAGGGGAGTCCAGCGATGAACCCGAAGGTCTCGTATGCCGTCGCGGCGATACTCAGTGGCGTGTCATTCGCGGCACACGCGGCTGATGTAGAGAGCGACAACACTCCGGGCAGCTCGCTCGAAGAGATCACGGTCACAGCTCAGCGCCGGGCGCAGAGCATCCAGGATGTGCCGATCTCGATGCAGGCCTTCACCGCCGAGAACCTGCAGCAACTCAACGTCAGCACGCTCGACGACTACATCAAATATCTGCCGAACGTCACGACGGCAAACAACGGCCCCGGACAGAACGAAGTCTTCATGCGAGGACTGAGCGCCGGCTCCCAGCCGAGCCAGGGCAGCGCCTCTACCGGTCTGTGGCCCAACGTGGCCATCTACCTCGACAACCAGTCGGGCCAGTTGCCCAACCGCAATCTGGACATCTATGCGGCCGACTTGAACCGCATCGAGGTTCTGGAAGGTCCCCAAGGCACTCTGTACGGTGCCGGTGCCGAGGCGGGTGTCATTCGGTACATCACGAACGAGCCCAAACTCGACAAGGTTGAGGCCAACGTCAAAGGCGGTTACAGCGTGACTGCCCACGGCGATCCCAATGCCGAGGTGACGGCGGTGTTGAACCTGCCGATCATCGAGAATGTCCTGGGTGTTCGCGGCGTTATCTACAATGACTCCCGCGGCGGTTACATTGACAACGTACCGGCCACGTTTACCCGGAAGAACACTGACGTAGGCATTCATTACGCAGGGTATGCCGCGTTTGCGGATGGAAGTTGCCCTGACGGCCTGCCGAATGTGGGATTTTGCGTCCCGCCGGGCAGCCAGAGCATCACCAATTCTCAGATTGCCGCCCGCGCGATCAACCCGGTGACCTACAAGGGAGCGCGCGCCGAGCTGTTGTGGAAGATCAATGATGACTGGGATGCGCTGATCACCCAGTCTTATCAGAACATGGATTCCAAGGGTGTGTTCTATCAGCAGCCCACGGCATCCGACGGTGCACCGCTGAATCCCCTGGAAGTCACCCTGTTCAACAACTCTTTTGACAACGACAAGTTCGAAAGCACCGCGCTGACCATCAACGGCAATCTCGGCTTCCTCAAGGCCGTGTACACCGGTGGTTATCTGGTGCGCAAGGTCGAGCAGGTCGGTGATTACACCAACTACGCACGCGGCTTCTATGCCGATTACTATCAGTGCTATGGACCTGGCTCCGACAGCAACCTGAAATCAACCTGCTTCTCGCCGAGCGCCACCTGGTTCTCCAACGAGCGCAACACGCATCAACAGCACGAATTCCGGCTGAGTACGCCGGAGGACCAACGGGTTCGCGCCATCGCGGGTGTGTTCTGGGAGGCCAACAGGCTGCAGGATCAGTCGGGCTGGAACTACAAGAACGTTCCCTCATGCACCTCGGACGATCCTGCCGGCACGGGCGGAAATGCCGGTTGCTTCTCCAACATCGGCACAGCGCCGGGGGCTACTGTCGTCAATCCGGGCGTACAGCCGGACCATCTCTCCTTCTATCAGGATACGGTCCGCGAAACGAAGCAGCTGGCCTTCTTCGCCTCGGTTGATTTCGACATCATTCCCAAGGTCCTGACGGTCACAGGCGGTACCCGTCACTTCCGCTTCCAGAATTCCTCGGAAGGCAGCGTCAGCGGCAGCTTCGGCTGTTTCGAACAAGGCGTGCCTGCGGGTGGCTGCCTCATCGACAACTTCAATCTGAATGCGCAGAACCTTCGTGATACCGAGTCCGGCTTCAAGAGCCGCGGAAACATCACCTGGCACATCACACCAGACACGATGGTGTATTACACGTTCTCCCAGGGCTTCCGCCCGGGCGGATTCAACCAGAACGGTGGCGCACAACATGCCACCGGCGCGGATGGCGTGGCTCAGTACCTCGTTCCGAGCTCGTATCAGTCCGACAAGCTGACCAACAACGAGATCGGCTGGAAGACGGAATTCCTCGGCCACCGCCTGCAATGGAACGGCGCCATCTACAAGGAGACCTGGGACAATGTCCAGGTGGCCTTCTTCAACCCCGGCCTGGTGGGCAACATTTTCTACAACACCAATGGCCAGAATTTCGATATCAAGGGAATCGAGACTTCGCTCGTTGCACGCGTCGTTCCAGGCTTGACGCTGCAGGCAGCGGGTTCCTGGAACCACAGCCGGCAGACCAACTCCCCTGCCCTGATCAACAACAATCCGGACAGCGCGGGGTTCGGCAAGCCGATCACAACGAACTGCCCGACGCCCGACACCTGCACTGCGGTGACCAATCCCTTCGGCCCGATCGGCTCGCCCAGCGCCAACTCGCCGCCGATCCAGTTCAGCCTGCGCGCCCGATATGAGTTTGCTGTTGCGGGATACGTCCCGTACGTGCAATTCGCAGCCACGCACAGTGGTCACTCGTTTACGCAGGCCGGCTCAAATCCGTCGATCGCGGACAATTCCGGAGCGATCACCACGGGCAGGCTGCGCTTTGAGAACCCGGCTTACACTACCTTCGATGCGTCCGCGGGCGTTTCCAAGGATGCCTGGTGGGTCAACGTGTTCGCGGAGAATCTGGCGAACTCGAACAAGAGCGTCTTCGTCAGCACCGATCAGTTCATCGTCGCCCAGACGCCTCTGCGGCCACGCGTCGTCGGGGTGCAGCTCGGGTACAAGTTCTACTGAGCGCGGGCCACGCATTCGCTCGCCGGGCCTTTGGCGCGTAACCTTGGGCCGGTGAGCGAAATTACCGATACCAGCCCGGTTGCGCGCGAAGTCGGGCGCATACGAACGCTCGTTCAGGAGCGGCGGTTCGCCGATGCCTCGAGTGCCGCTGATTCCCTGCTCGTCACGGTTCCAGAGAATCGGGATGTGCTCTATCTGCGATCGCATTCTCTTCGAATGCTCGGTGATATCCCAGGCGCTCTCACGACGCTGGAAGGGCTGGAGAAGCTACACCCTCGATTCAGTCGGCTTTTTCAAGAACGCGGGCAATGCTACGTGGCGCTGAAGCAGGCGCCGGAAGCTATTGAGGCCTTCCTTCGGGCCGTGAATATCAACCCGGCGCTTCCGGCGAGTTGGAGCATGCTGGAGGGCCTCTTCCGGATGACACGGCGCTCTGAGGATGCCGCCGCCGCGGCCGCGCATGTCGCGACACTGAAGAAGTTGCCGCCGGAGGTTGTGACGGCCACGGCCTTGTTCTCCGACGGAGAACTGGCGGAGGCCGAGCAGATCATCCGGGCTTTCCTGTTGAAGCATGGCCACCACATCGAAGCGATGCGGCTTCTGGCGCGCATCGGCATCGAGCGCGATGTCCTCGACGATGCGCAGCTTCTGTTGGAGGGCGTTCTGGAACTGGCGCCCGAGTATCAGGCTGCTCGTTTCGATTATGCGCAAGTGCTCAGCAAGCGCCACATGCACCCGCAGGCGGCGGAGCAGGTGTCGAAGTTGTTGGCTGTCGATCCGGCCAATCGGAATTACCGGACACTGCATGCCCTGACCTCGGTCGGTCTCGGCCAACATGAGCGCGCGGTTGAGCTGTATCGTTCGTTGCTCGAGGGCGCTTCGCAGCGGGCGGACCTGCATCTGTCGATCGCGCATTCATTGAAGACACTGGGGCGTCGCGACGAAGCTGTCGATGAGTATCGGGCTGCGGCCGCTGCCCGGCCCGGATACGGGGATGTTTACTGGAGCCTTGCGAACCTGAAAACCTATCGGTTTGAAGACGCGGAGCTGTCTTCAATGCTGGCCGCGGAGGCTGATGCCTCGACCTCCGCGGTTGACCGTTATCACTTGTGTTTCGCACTGGGGAAGGCGCTCGAGGATTCGCGGCGGTACGAGGAGTCGTTTGCCTTCTATGCCCGGGGTAATGCTCTCAAGCGCTCTGAGAGTCGCTATCAACCGGAGTTGATTGAGCTCAATACGCGCATGCAAATCGAGGTTTGCACTCCGGCGCTGTTTGCTCGTGGCGACAGCGGTATTGCTGCTACGGATCCTATCTTCATAGTCGGATTGCCCCGCTCCGGGTCGACCTTGCTGGAGCAGATTCTGGCGTCTCATTCAGCGGTCGAGGGGACACAGGAGCTGGCTGACATTCCCCGGATCGCCGCCGACCTGGCGGGCCGCGAGCCCGACAGCCGGGCCTACCCCGGCGTTTTGGCCAGAATGGACGTCGATGATTTTCGCCGTTTAGGCGAGAAATACCTGAACGACACCCGTGTTTATCGGGTTGCCGGCAAGGCGCGATTCATCGACAAGATGCCCAACAACTTTCGGCACATCGGTCTCATTCACCTGATGCTGCCCAATGCCCGCATCATTGACGCCCGTCGCGAACCGATGGCGTGTTGTTTTGGCAATCTCAAGCAGTTGTTTGCCCAGGGACAGGAGTTTACTTACAGTATTGACGATATTGCCCGGTACTACCGGACGTACCTGGAGTTGATGCGGCATTGGAATGCCCTGCTGCCGGGCCAGGTTCTACGCGTACATCACGAGGACGTTGTGGATGACCTCGAGGGGTCGGTACGGCGCATCCTCGATTTCTGCTCGTTGGAATTTGAGCCGGGGTGCGTGGACTTTCACAAGACTTCGCGAAGTATCCGCACTGCCAGCTCGGAGCAGGTGCGGCAGCCTATCTACCGGGAGGGCCTCGATCAGTGGCGGAATTATGAGCCCTGGCTGGGCTCATTGCGGGAGGCGTTGGGCGATGCGGTTATTCGGTACCGTGAATAGCGGGTAGGCCGCTCGCCGAGCGAGGTCAGGAAGCAGCGGCTTCCTTCGTATATCGCGGATCATGCGCCTTGCGGCTGAAGATCCGGTTGACGTGATCTTCAAATGCCTCCAACGGCAACGCCGGGTAATCCGGATCGAAAGACGACTGATCCCACTTGTGGCAGAAATCCACGCAAGCCTGAAACCACTCGTGCCCCTTCAACACATCCCGCATGTGCCGATTACCACCGTTGTGGTGCACGTAGTAGTACGTCTGGACCAACCCATGCTGCTCGACGATCCAGGTCACCTCAGGCCGCACATAAGGCCGGATGATCCCCGCAGCAACCTCTGCGTGGTTGTATGGCGCCAGCTCGTCTCCCACATCGTGAATCAATGCCGCGACAATCAACTCATCGTCGGCGCCATCGCGAAGCGCGCGAGTCGCGGTCTGCAGCGAGTGTCCCAGCCGGCTGACCGGGTAGCCTTCCAGGGAATGATCGAGTTTGCGAACCGCCTGAAGAATGCGTCCGGGCAATCCGGCCGCATACTTCCTTTCCGACTCATCCAACAGGTCGTAGTCTTCCTTGGTGCCGTCTTCCATCCGCCGAAAGCTGACTACCTGGCTCATGACCGGCTCCCAGCCGCCGCGAGCTTGCGGCGAATCACGCGATAGACGCTGCGCGGCCCATCGACATCAATATAACAACCCTGCAGGTGCCGAAGCCCTTCGCGTGTATCGAACGAAGTCCGCCCGTGCAGTAAGCGGCGATTATCCATCATCATCAGATCGCCCGCGTTCAACAGAAAGCGAATCTCATACTTCGGTGAGCGCAGCAGTGCATCCAGTTTCTTGCGGGCCTCGAAGTAGGCAGTCAGCTCGGCCGGTGGAGCCAAGGGGACATAGTCCAGGCGCGGGCTGAAATTAATTGCCTGCAGTCCCCCGACGCCATCCACTTCAATCAGCGATGAGCTACGGACCAACTCGGTATCGACATCGCGGAATCGAAAGCGAACGGGTGTCTGTGACAACACATGAAAGCCTTCCGGATCCGACGACCGCAGCATCTGCGCCGCCGCGAATCCATCCACCAGGGTGGACAATCCACCCGAGGTCTCATTGGCCAGACAATGCAGTAACTGCACGCCCGGCACCGGCGAACGATAGGGATTGTCGGTATGGGGGTCGAGAAACAGCGACGTATAGGCCAGATCGTTGGCATCAGGCACTGATCGCACGTCAAAGTGCGCGCCGAAGTTGGTGTCGCGGACGTAACCAAACGTCGAACCCACCTTCAAAACCTGCTTCGACTCGGTGGGCACGCCAGTGAAGATAACGAAGCCCAACTCGAGGAAAGGCTTCAGCCAGGCCATCTTCTGTGCGTCGGTCGGGCTGGAAGACCATGCCAACCGTGGAATTTCGCTCAGCGAGCCATCCCACAGCCGGATGGGCGGGCAATCGTGATCACCCACCGGCAGACTGGCCTCCGCCAGGATCTCCCGCGCCAGGAAGTCGGCTTCGTGGCCATCGGTAAACCGGATACGGTATCTGCCGGGCTCGACTTCGGAGACGGACGTCAGGCCCAACTGCAGGTCCAGGTCAGACGGATCCTCCAGCCGCTGTCCCGTGCGCAGGTCGATTGACTTGGCATCCACGCAGCGCTCGCGCAGCCACAGCGGGTGGATCGGAAAACGGCTGCCGCCCGCGATCTCGATGCTGAGCTCGGTGGCACTGGTGATTTGTAGAGTCGACATGGGAGAACCTCGTTGGCGCGCCGTTTTGATGCGGGTCCAGGTGCGCAGTGGTCTCATGGCTTATTATTGACGTGATAATAATACCGGCGCAAGGCGCGGGCATGCCCGCGCGGGTACGTCCGCCTTGGGCGGCCTGGCTACCGCTGACTCGTCTGCCAGTTCGGCGCGACGTAATACGGCGCATCCGATGCCGGCAGCATCCCCTTCCCCAGAATATGATCCGCCGCCTTTTCCGCCAGCATGATCGTCGGCGCATTCAGGTTGCCGGTGGTAATGGACGGCATGATCGACGAATCCACCACCCGGAATCCTTCCAGACCCCGCACCCGGGCTTCAGGATCAACGACCGCCATGGGGTCGTTTGCATCCCCCATCTTGCAGGAGCAGGACGGGTGAAAGGCGCTCTCGACCTTCTGCCGCACGAACTGGTCAATCTGCTCATCCGTCTGGACATCGACCCCGGGCTGAATCTCGCGCCCGCGGTAACGATCAAACGCCGGCTGCGAGAAAACCTCCCGCGTCAGCCGCACACAGGCCCGCATCTCAACCAGATCTTCTTCGCGGGAGAGGTAATTAAAAAATATGCGCGGCTTATCCATCGCATCAGCCGACACCAGCCGCACCCACCCCTTGCTCTGCGACCGCATCGGTCCCACGTGAGCCTGAAACCCATGCTCCTTCGCCAGCGATGTACCGTCATAGGTCACCGCCATCGGCAGGAAGTGATACTGGATATCGGGATACTTGATACCCGGCCGGCTGCGGATGAAACCACCCGCCTCGAAGTGATTGGTAGCCCCCAGGCCGTCCTTGCTCAGGATCCACCGCATGCCAATGAGCGCCTTGCCGAGCGGATTCATGTGCTTGTAGAGCGTGACCGGTTCCGTGCAGGCCACCTGGAAATAAAACTCCAGGTGATCCTGCAGATTCTCACCCACGCCCGGCAGGTCGTGCACCACCGGAATGCCGAGCGCTTGCAACTCGGCGGCCGGCCCCACGCCGGACAGCTTCAACAGTTGGGGCGATGCAATTGATCCGGCACTGACAATCACTTCGCGACGTGCGCGGACGGAGACTGCGTTGCCACCCTGCATATAACTGACACCAACAGCGCGCCGCCCCTCGAACAGAACCCGAGTCACCAGCGCATGGGTCCGGACCGTCAGATTGCTCCGGCGCATCGCCGGCCGCAAATAAGCATTGGCAGCGCTACACCGCCGGCCCTCGCCGACGGTCATATCCATCTCCCCGAAGCCTTCCTGCTGAAAGCCGTTCATGTCGGCAGTCACGGGGTAGCCGGCCTGCCGACCCGCTTCAATCCACACAGGATTCAACGGATTGGTCATCTTCCCGCGGGTCGTGCAGAGTTTCCCGCTGTCGCCGTGATAGTCATCGCCACCGCCCGCCCGCTTCTCAGCGCGGCGGAAGTACGGCAGTACGTCGTGATAGCTCCACCCGCGGGCCCCCTCCTCCTGCCAACGATTAAAATCGAACGGGTTGCCACGGACATACACGAGCCCGTTGATTGAGGATGACCCACCGAGAACCTTGCCGCGCGGAGTGTGCAGGCTGCGGCCGCCGAGACCGGGCTCTGGTTCCGTGTGATAGAACCAGTTGAATTTCGGCATGTTCATGGGAATCGACAGCGCGGTCGGCATCTGGATGTAGATCGAGCGATCCGAGCCGCCATTCTCGAGGACCAGCACGCTGTTGGCGCCATCTGCCGTCAGGCGATCCGCCAGTACACAGCCCGCCGAGCCTGCGCCGACAATCACATAGTCAAAAGTATCTTCAGCCACAATGCTTCCGGAACTGTCAGTATGGCGCTTCAACGTCGCGCATCGCGACGTAAACGCTCTTCAATTGAGTGTAATGCTCGATCGCCGCGCGGCCATTCTCGCGCCCCAGGCCCGACCTCTTCACGCCGCCGAATGGCATTTCGACGGGTGTGATGTTGTAGTGATTCAACCAGCAGGTCCCGGCCTGGAGTTGCGCAATCATGCGATGACCCCGGGTCAGATCATTTGTAAATACGCCCGCCGAGAGACCGTATTCAGTGGCGTTGGCACGCGCGATGACCTCTTCTTCATCGTCAAACGCCAATACAGTCATCACCGGTCCGAAGATCTCGTCGCGAGCGATCACCATGTCGTCGTGACACTCGTCAAACACCGTAGGTGCCACGAAGAAGCCTTTGGCGAGGTCTCCGGTCGTGACGCGATAGCCACCCACGACAACCTGGGCACCCTCGGCCTTGCCGCGGGCGATATAGCCGAGCACCTTCTCCAGGTGATTTTCCGAGATCAACGACCCGACCTGGGTCTGTGGATCCAACGGATTGCCGATCTTCATGGCGCTCACGCGGGCTTTGAGCTTTTCGAGAAACGCAGCCTTCACGCTTCGATGCACAAACACCCGGGTACCGTTGGAGCATACTTCGCCGGCCGAGTAGAAGTTGGCCAGCAGCGCGCCGGATACGGCGTTATCGAGCCTGGCATCGTCACAGATGATCAGTGGCGACTTGCCCCCGAGCTCCAGGGTGATGTGTTTGAGCGTGCTGGCGCAGTCCGCCATGACAGCCTTGCCGGTTCCGACCGAGCCGGTAACGGAAACCTTGTGAATACCGGGGTGCCTGCTGAGCAGGCGACCGGTCTCGCCGAAGCCCTGCACGACCTGGAACAGCCCCTTGGGCAGTCCGGCCTCCAGCAGCACCTCCTCCAGCCTGATCGCCGTGAGAGGCGTCATGTCCGAAGGTTTGAAAATGATCGCGTTCCCGCAAGCGAGCGCCGGCGCGGACTTCCAACACGCAATCTGAAGGGGGTAATTCCAGGCGCCGATCCCCGCGACGACACCGATCGGCTCGCGGCGGGTATAGCCGAATGCCGCGGGCCCGAGGTCCACGTGCTCACCGACTATAGTCGGCGCAACACCCGCGAAGTATTCGAGGCAATCCGCTCCCGAGGCCACATCGACCACGTTGGTTTCCTGGATGGGCTTGCCGGTGTCCCGGGTCTCCAACTCCGCCAGCTCGGCGTTGCGCGCGCGAAGCAATTCCGCCGCGCGACGCAGGATCCGCCCCCGCTCGGTGCCAGTTCGCGCGGCCCACTCGCGTTGCGCTCTCGAAGCAGCCTCAACGGCAGCATCGATGTCGGAAGCGGTGGAAACCCTGATCGACGCCAGAACTTCGCCCGTGGCCGGGTTGATTGTCTGAAAGGAATCACGTGCGCTGATCACGGGGGGCGCGCCGGCGACGGGAGCCGGATCGCGCCGACTTTCCTCGAGTCGCGCGTCCACAAACGCAGTCAACAGATTCCTTGCGCTCTCGCTGTCAGCTTCAGCCCAGTTGGACAAAGCCGCCCGCAACCAGACACCATCAATCATCGCCGCGATAATGGACGCAAGGCTGCGCGCCTCCGTGACCGGCAACAGCCGTACCAACGCATACCGCAGGTTGGAAACCATGCGCCGCTGATACGCGTTTTGAACGCGCTTCAATCCCTCGACGTGCGGAACCTGACCCCAGAACGCCAGCCACGCGGCACCGGTTCGTTGCGTAAACTCCAGAGGCCCCAGGTTCGTATCAATGATTGCCTGGATGCGCCCACGCGGGGTATGCGCCTGGCGCATACGGACGTCCATCTGCTCAAACAACCGACGGCTCAACGTCCGGAAGGACGCTTCGAGCAGACCATCCTTGTCATCGAAGTAATGCGCCACCAGGCCTGGAGAGACATCCGCGCGGCTCGCGATCTGTGCCAAAGTGCTGCCGACGTAGCCCACTTCCGCCAGGCTGTCGATGGTGACTTCGATCAATTGGATGCGCCGGAAATCCTCCAGCTCAACCGTTGATTGTCTGTTCAATGAAATGCTCCGCAAGGCTCTGGCAGCCCTTTCACAACCGGTTCTAGTGGCAGTCCCAGCGTGCCGTTACGTCCCGATGCATCAAATACTTGCCTCAGGATGCGGAGCTTGACAGAGGGTCCGTTAAACGGCTATTCAAGGATCATTACAAGATCATGTCTTTGCCACTCCGGCGGGTCAAGTCCATGAGTCACCCGAGCAGCCGCGTCGTAGCGGTGGCGCTTGCGTTCCTGCTACTCGTCGCGAGTGTTCTGGCGAAAGCGGCCGACCCGCCGTCCTGCAAGGCTGTCCGGATCTCGGACGTGGGTTGGACCGACGTTACTTCGACCTCCGCGCTCTTCAGCGTGCTGGTACGGCAGCTCGGATACGACTCCCAGGTCACGGTGTTATCTATTCCGGTGACCTTCACGTCAATGAAGAACAAGGACATCGATGTCTTCCTGGGCAACTGGATGCCCACCATGGAGGCGGACCGAAAGCCCTACCTGGACGATCACTCCATAGATGTGATTGGAGTGAATCTGACTGGCGCGAAATACACGCTGGCCGTTCCCGCGTATACCTACGCAGCCGGCCTGCGCGATTTTGCGGACATCCAGCGCTTCGCCCCCCAACTGAAAAGCGCCATCTACGGCATCGAGCCGGGTAACGACGGCAATCGCCTCATCCTGGGGATGATCAAACAGAACCAGTTCAATCTGGGCACGTTCAAACTCGTTGAATCCAGCGAGCAAGGCATGTTGGCGGAAGTCGAGCGCGCCATACACGACCATGAGCCAGTCGTATTCCTCGGCTGGGATCCCCACCCGATGAACATGCGCTTCGACATGCGCTACCTCTCAGGAGGCGACAGCGTCTTCGGTCCCAACTTCGGCGGCGCGACCATCTACACCGATGTCCGCGCGGGATACTCCCAAGAATGCCCCAACGTCGGGCGCCTGCTCAAAAACATGAAGTTCACGCTGACCGGCGAAAGCCAGATGATGGATGCCATCCTGAATCAGCACCAACAGCCCGAAGCGGCGGCCGAGGCCTGGTTGAAGGCCAATCCCAAAGCCGTGAGTGCCTGGCTGGAGGGTGTAACTACATTTGACGGTCGCCCGGCGCTGGCCACAGTGAATGCCAGGGGCGAGGCGACCGCATCTCCAACCTTCGAACGTTGGATGAGCAACCACAAGATACCCATAGGCGATGCCGCCGCCGCATTGATCGAGTACGTGAAAGCTCACGGCCGATCGTTGTTCGATGGCGTGTCGGCTGTCATACGGGGCAGCGTGGACGGCCTGGCCATAGCGCTGCGCGCGGTGCCCTCTCCCATCCTGATCGCATTGATTGGGTTACTGACGTGGGCGCTGCGCAGATCCATCGTGCTGGCCGTCTTCGTCGTAGCCGCCCTCATTTTCATCATCAACCAGGGTTACTGGCAGGCGACCCTGGAGACTTTGTCGCTGGTCATGGTGGCTGCGTTTTTCTCCGCGGCAATCGGTATACCGTTGGGCATCGCCACTGCGCATAGTCCAAAGTTAAACGCGACGCTCCATCCGGTCCTGGATCTGATGCAGACGTTGCCGACGTTTGTATATTTGATACCAACGCTGGTGCTGTTTGGATTAGGTGTCGTGCCGGGCCTGATATCCACGGTGATTTTCGCGTTGCCGGCGCCCATCAGGCTCACTCATCTCGGTATTTCCTCAGTGCCCAGGGCCCTGGTCGAAGCCGGCGAGTCCTTCGGCGCAACCCGCGCCCAGATGCTGTGGAAAATCGAATTGCCCAGCGCCGCCCCGACCATCCTGGCAGGCATCACCCAGTGCATCATGCTGAGTCTGTCCATGGTCGTCATCGCCGCCCTGGTGGGTGCCGGCGGCCTGGGCGTCCCCGTCGTCAGGGCACTCAACACCGTGCAGGTCGGCATGGGGTTCGAGGCCGGTTTTGTGATTGTGTTGTTGGCCATCATTCTCGATCGCATCAGCCGCCCGGCTGAAAAGAACACCGCTTCATGAACACAGCAGTCGAGTTCCGCAACGTTGACATCCTGTTCGGCGGCAAGAGCCGGCGCGCGGCGGCCCAGAAGCAGGAGGCGCTCGCCTCGCTGGATGCGGGCAAGTCACGAGCGGAAATTGCCGAGCAGACCGGAGTCGTGGTCGGCGTGGCGAATGCCAATCTGACCGTCGCCCATGGCGAGATATCGGTGCTCATGGGATTGTCGGGGTCCGGCAAATCGACTCTGCTGCGCGCGGCCAACGGACTCAACGAAGTCACGCGCGGCCAGGTTCTCATCGAGGATGGCGAGTCGGTTGTGGACATCGCGAAATGCGATGCCGCCACCTTGCGCCGGGTGAGACGGCTGCGAATCGCGATGGTTTTTCAACAGTTCGGGCTCCTGCCCTGGCGCACCGTGCGCGACAACGTCGGCTTCGGGCTCGAATTGCGCGGCGAACCGAAGGCCGAGAGCAAGCGGATCATTGATGAGCAGTTGCAGCTGGTGGGCCTGTCCCAATGGGCCGATCGGCACGTGGGTGAGCTGTCCGGCGGAATGCAGCAACGAGTGGGTCTCGCGCGCGCGTTTGCTACCAACGCGGACGTTCTGTTGATGGACGAGCCCTTCTCGGCCCTCGACCCCCTTATCCGCGGCAAGCTGCAGGATGAGCTGCTGACTCTGCAGGCACGCGTCAAGCGGACCATCCTGTTTGTCAGCCACGACCTGGATGAAGCGCTGAAGCTCGGCGATCACATCACCATTCTCGAAGGAGGCCGAATCGTTCAAACCGGCACCGCGGACGATATCGTGCTGCGGCCGGCGAGCGATTACGTCGCCGAGTTTGTCATGCACATGAATCCGCTCAGCGTGCTGACCGGAGCAATGGTGATGCGCCGGGGTGAACGCGGGCGCGACCAGACCGTCTGGCTCGATGATGAGCACCGCTTCCAGGTGCTGATTGACGACAGCGGCAAACCCCTGTCCATGAAAGTCGACGGCACAGACCAACCGCTCGGGCACATTGGGGAGGACGAAACCTGGTCCGAGGATCGCGCAGGTCTCGCTGTTGCACCTGCCTCGAGCTCCTTGAGCACCCTCATTAAATTGCGCAATGCAACAGGACACCCCGTGCTGCTGGTGGAGGAAGGCCGGCTGCTGGGGAGCTGTTGCCAGACGGAAATCATTCGAGCGCTGGCAGGCAAGCGGCGCCCCTCCTAGGGGCCAGGCTTCTCGAGCTGTGCCGCCGCCACAAAACTCATGTCGCGTATCCTGTCGCGTTTGTTCAAATGGCGCGGCGTAAGCATGCTTGGGGGTGCGCCCCCAACCAGTCATGATTCCGGCGCCCCGCCAACCATCAGGTGAAGTCCAAGAAATGGAACGTTTTTCTGCCCTGGCGCTCCTCAAACGCGGCTTCTCCGGCCAGCGGGGTTGGACGCCGCAGTGGCGCCGGCCCGAGAAGCCCAAGAAGGGCTATGAGGCCGTGATTGTGGGCGGCGGCGGCCACGGTCTCGGAGCCGCCTACTACCTGGCGAAGGAACACGGCCTCACGAACATCGCGGTGGTGGAAAAAGGCTGGATCGGCGGCGGCAACACTGGCCGTAACACAACCATCATACGTTCGAACTACTTATTTGATGAAAGCGCGGGACTCTACGACCATGCGCTGAAGCTGTGGCCGACCCTTTCCCAGGAGTTGAACTACAACGTTATGTTCTCCCCGCGTGGCGTCATGATGTTGGCCCACACGGTCCACGACGAGCAGGTTTCCAAGCGGCACGTCCATGCCAACCGCGCCAACGGCGTGGACAACGAATGGCTCACCGCTCAGCAAGCTAAAGAATTCTGTCCCCCACTGAATATCAGCGACATTCGCTATCCCGTGATCGGAGCCGCCCTCCAGCGTCGCGGCGGCACGGCCCGCCACGATGCGGTCGCCTGGGGATACGCCCGGGGCGCTGATGCGCTGGGCGTCGATATTCTGGAGAACTGCGAAGTCACCGGCATCCGCCGCGATTCCAACGGTGCCGTCAGCGGACTGGAAACGACCCGCGGCGTCATCGAGTCCCGCCGGATTGGTGTTTCGGCGGCCGGTAACACGAGCGTGGTCATGAAGATGGCCGGCGTGAGGCTGCCGCTCGAGAGCTATCCGCTGCAGGCGCTGGTCTCCGAGCCCATCAAGCCGATTTTCCCCTGCGTGGTGATGTCCAACACCGTCCACGCCTACATCAGTCAGTCCGATAAGGGTGAGTTGGTCATTGGCGCCGGCACGGACGCCTATAACTCCTACACACAGCGCGGCGGCCTGCATATCAGCAGCCACGCGCTCGAAGCCATCTGCGAGTTGTTTCCGACCTTCCGGCGCCTGCGGATGCTGCGCAGCTGGGGCGGTATTGTCGATGTCACTCCGGACCGCTCCCCTATCATTGCGAAGACGCCCGTCCCCGGCCTGTATGTCAATTGCGGCTGGGGGACCGGCGGATTCAAAGCAACACCGGGGTCGGCACATGTATTCGCGCACACCATCGCGCACGACGCGCCGCATCCGATCAACGCCCCGTTCACCATCGAACGATTCGCCGAAGGCAATCTGATCGACGAAGCGGCCGCGGCCGCCGTCGCCCACTGAAACCGGGCTGCGCCGACTGAGACCGGCGTCGCCAACTGAGAAGACATAAATGCTGCTCATTGCATGCCCTTATTGCGGCGAGCGCCCAGAGCTCGAGTTCGCGCACGGCGGACAAGCACATATTGCCCGCCCCGCCAAACCATCCGAAGCCACTGTCGAGGAATGGACGCAATTTCTGTACATGCGCGACAACGTGAAAGGCGTGTATGCCGAGCGCTGGCGCCACTCGCATGGCTGCGGAAAGTTCTTCAACGCCCTGCGTGACACCACCACCGACCATTTCGTGAAGACCTACAAAGTCGGTGAGCGCCCGTGACCATGGACGGTGGAAAATTGCGCACCCACACCGCAGGCCGGGTCGATCGCGGCCGGGTGTTGAATTTCACTTTCGATGGCCAGGCCTACACCGGGTTCCAGGGCGACACGCTGGCGTCCGCCCTGCTCGCAAACGGCGTGCACCTGGTCGGCCGCTCGTTCAAGTACCATCGACCGCGTGGCATCTTTTCGGCGGGCGCCGAAGAACCCAACGCACTGGTTGGAGTCCGGCGCGACATGGCCCGTTACGTACCGAACTTGCGGGCGACGCAGATCGAGTTGTACGAAGGACTGCAGGCGGAGAGCCAGAATCGCTGGCCGAGCCTCGACTTCGACGTCGGTGCCGTCAACGATCTGATCTCACCGTTCATTCCTGCCGGCTTCTACTACAAGACATTCATGTGGCCACCCAGCGCGTGGCACTCATTCTACGAGCCCAGGATCCGCGCCACTGCAGGCCTGGGCGTCGCTCCTTCACAGGCTGACCCCGATCGTTATAGCAACCGGTTCGCTCACTGCGATGTGTTGGTTGTTGGCGCGGGCCCGGCCGGGCTCGCCGCGGCATTGGCGGCGGGTCAATCGGGCTCACGAGTCATTCTGTGCGACGAGCAATCGGAATTGGGCGGCAGTCTGCTGTCCGAGCCTGCCTCTGATGGCGTATCCATAGACGGCCATAGTTCGCGCGACTGGGTCCGGCAAACGGTCGCGCAGCTTGCGCGGATGCCCGAAGTGACGCTGCTGACGAGAACAACTGCGTTCGGATACTTCCCGCACAATCATGTGGGACTGAACGAACGCCTGACAGATCATTTGAGCAGCGTTCCCGCCCACCTGCCGCGCGAGCGAACCTGGCAGGTCCGGGCCAGGGAAGTGATCCTGGCGACCGGAGCCATCGAACGTCCGCTCGTATTCCCAGGCAACGATCGCCCCGGCGTCATGTTAGCCAGCGCCGCCCGAACCTACGTAAATCGTTACGGTGTTCTACCTGGCACGACCGCTGTCGTGGTGGCCGCTCACGACGAAGCCTACCGTGCTGCCATTGATCTGAAGGCAGCAGGCGTCGATGTTGCACTCATCGTTGATGCTCGTGAACGCGCTGACGGTCCGTTGCCGAACGCTGCCCGTGAAGCCGGTCTGCAGATACAGGTGCAATCAACCATCGTGGGCACGACGGGTCGCCTGAGAGTCAACGCCATTCAGGTCGCGCGCATCGACAGTCACGGCGAGGTCGCGGGTGGATCGGATTCGATCAGTTGCGACCTCGTGGTCATGTCGGGTGGCCTGACACCCTCTGTCCATCTGTTCTCCCAGTCACGCGGCAAAGTTGAGTGGGATATCGAGCTGCAGGCGTTCGTCCCGGGGCAGGCAGCGGAAAAGACGCGCTCCGCCGGTGCCTGCGCGGGTGTTTTCGATCTGGCGGCGGTGTTGGGCGATCGCTATCCGGTCGTGGCGCTGCGCGCCGGGCGGAAAGGTTTTGTGGGCGCCCTGCCCCAACAGGCGGTCCCGAAGCAGAAGGCCTTCGTGGACTGGCAGCACGATGTCACGACCAAGGATCTGAAGCTCGCCACCCGCGAAGGATTCCGGTCGATCGAGCACATCAAACGATACACGACCACGGGCATGGCCACCGATCAGGGCAAGACCTCCAATCTCAATGCCCTGGGTGTCGTGGCGCGCGAGATCGAGCAACCCATTCCGAAGATCGGCCTCACGACTTTCCGCATGCCCTACACGCCGATCACCTTCGGCAGCTTTGCGGGATTCCAGCGAGGCGATCTGTTTGACCCGGTGAGAAAAACACCCACTCACGCCTGGGCTGCTTCCCACGGCGCGGTGTTTGAGGATGTCGGTCTCTGGAAACGCGCACGCTACTTCCCGCGACCCGGCGAGGACATGCACGCCGCGGTCGCACGTGAGTGCCTCGCCGTCCGCAACAGTTGCGGAATGTTCGATGCCTCCACACTCGGCAAGATCGAGGTGGTAGGCAAGGACGCGGCGGAGTTCATGAACAGAATGTACGTCAACGCCTGGTCAAACCTTGGCGTCGGACGTTCCAAGTACGGCGTGTTGCTGCGGGACGACGGTTTTGTCTACGACGACGGCGTCGTGGCGCGAACCGCTGAAAACCGTTTCCACGTAACCACCACGACAGGCGGTGCCGCCCGCGTGTTTGCGCTGATGGAAGACTACATCCAGACCGAGTGGACCGAGCTCGATGTCTGGCTGACTTCGACGACGGAACAGTGGTCAGTCATCGCCGTACAAGGCCCCAACGCCCGCAAGGTGTTGGAAGGCCTGGTGGAAGGCGTTGATATTTCCGCCAAGGCTCTGCCGCATATGAGCGTGGTGAACGGCAGAATCTGCGGCGTGCCCATGCTGTTGTTCCGGGTGAGCTTTACCGGCGAGCTGGGATTCGAGGTCAATGTGCCCTCGGACTACGGGCTTCCCGTGTGGGAAGCGATTCACGCGGCGGGTCAGGCACATGGCATCACCGTGTACGGCACCGAAGCAATGCACGTAATGCGGGCCGAAAAAGGTTACATCATCGTTGGTCAGGATACTGACGGAACGGCAACTCCGGATGATGCCGGACTCGCCTGGGCCATCGGCAAGAACAAGGAAGACTTCGTGGGCAAGCGCTCGCTGATGCGGCCAGCCATGATGTCCGCGGATCGAAAGCAACTCGTGGGACTCGCGACCGTGGACCCGCGAGTGGTGCTGGAGGAAGGAGCGCAGATTGCTCCGACGGCCGGCCTCACGCCACCCTTCAAACCCATTGGTCACATTACCTCGGCCTATCACAGCCCCGTCCTGAAACGCTCCATTGCGCTGGCCATGGTCAGTGGAGGTCGCAACCGAACGGGTCAGACTCTCTATGTGTCGATGCCCGGCGGTGACATACCCGTTCAGGTGACTTCGCCGGTGTTCTACGACAAGGAAGGGAGCCGCCTGAATGGCTGATCTATCCACTGCTCGCCAGGCGCCGCCACTCGATCTCCCAAGCGGTGTGCGGCTGTTGCCCCCTGCAGCACGATTCACTCTGCGCGGTCGCGCGCCCGTGATGGCCGCGGCGGGAGCCGCCCTCGGTTTGAATATTTCCGATGTCGCGTGTCGAAGCTCCGCCAACGGCCAACGGGCCGTACTCTGGATGGGACCCGATGAGCAGCTCATTCTGGCGGCCGCCGAAGGGGGTGAAAGCCTCGGTGCTCATTTGCGCGATGCGCTCAGCGCCCTGCCTCATTCGCTCGTCGATATGAGCCACCGGCAGCTCGCGCTCGAAGTTTCCGGCTCCACGGCGCAGACTCTGCTCAATGCCGGGTGTCCGCTCGACCTGCACATTTCGGCCTTCCCGATGGGAATGTGCACGCGCACGGTGCTCGGCAAAGCGGACATCGTCCTGTGGCGCACCGGTCCTGATTCATTCCATGTTGAGGTCTGGCGGTCTTTCGCCGACTACGTAGCACGCTTCCTGACCGAAGCGGCCCGCGAGCTCGCCTGAATTTTTTCGGAGAATACCTGTGAAAACCCATGTTCGAGTGTTGGTCATCGGCGGCGGTGTCGTCGGCGTGAGCACTCTGTACCATCTGACGAAGAAAGGCTGGAAGGACGTTGCCTTGCTCGAGCGGACGGAGCTGACCGCAGGCTCCACCTGGCATGCGGCGGGACTGCTGCCCCTCTTCAACATGAGCTACACGGTAGGCCAGCTCCACAAATACTCCGTGGACCTGTACAAGCGACTGCCGGCCGAAACCGGCCAGGATGTCAGCTTCCACGTAACCGGCAATCTGCGCCTCGCGACGAACCGCGACCGCATGGATGAGTATCAGAAGTACTGCGGTACGGCGAATACCATCGGCGTTCCGTTCGAGGTCATTACGCCCTCCCAGGTGAAAGAGCTGTGGCCACTCGTGGAGTTGGGTGGCAGCGGCGAAACGCCCCCGATCATCGGAGCGCTGTATCACCCGGACGACGGGCACATCGCACCCGCCGACCTGACAATGGCCTTGCGCATCGGGGCCCGCTCGGCCGGCGCCGAGATCTATGAGCAGACCGAAGCGCTCGGCTTCGAGCGCACTGCCGCCGGTGAGTGGAAAGTCCGCACCAACAAGGGCGACATCGTTGCCCAACACATCGTGCTCGCAACGGGCAACTATGCCCGGCAGACCGGCCGGATGTTGGGCATCAACGTGCCGGCGATTCCGGTCGAGCACCAGTACATTGTCTATGACCAGTCTCCAGAGCTGAAGGCCTATCGCACCGGCGGCGGCAAAGAGCTGGCCGTGTTGAGAGAGTCGGATGCCTCCTACTATCTGCGCGAGGAGCGCATGGGCTGGATCCTGGGACCCTATGAGAAGGGAGCCCCCGCGCGCTTTGCCGACGGCGTGCCCGACTGGTTCGGCCGAAGCCTGTTCGAAGGCGATCTCGAGCGACTGCTGCCGCATGTCGAAGCCGCGCAGCGCCGCGTGCCCAGCCTCGAAAACTGCGGTATCAAGGACATCGTCAACGGCCCCATTTCCTATACGCCGGACGGCAGTCCATTGATCGGACCCGCCTGGGACCTGCCCAATGTCTGGTTGAACGAAGGCCACAGCTTCGGTATCACCGCGGCCGGAGGTTCCGGGTGGCAGCTTGCCGAGTGGATCGTCGAAGGCGAGCCGGGCATCGACATGCTGGCCGTTGACCCTCGCCGCTATGGCCCCTACACGAGCAAGCGCTACGTTGTCGTCAAAAACGAGGAAACGTATCGCAACGTATTTACCACTCACTACCCGGACGAAGAGCGTGAGGACGCGCGCCCCGCGAAGACCAGCCCCGTGTACGACAAGATCGACCGCATGGGCGCCGTCTGGGGTCAACGTTATGGATGGGAGCGTGCCAATTGGTTCGCGCCCCCGGGTGTCGAGCGCAAGGACAAGTGGAGCTTCCGGCGCAGCAACTATTTCGAGCATGTAGGCAACGAAGTCCGTCTGATGCGCGACAAGGTGGGTGTCATCGACCTGTCGCCCTTCACGAAGCACGAGGTATCGGGGCCCGGCGCGGAAGCGTGGCTCGATTCGCTCGTGGCCAACAAGGTGCCCACGAAGATCGGCCGCATCGCCCTGTGCCATGCCCTGACTCATCGGACCGGTGGAATCCGCTCGGAATTCACGATTACGAAGGTTGGCGACGACGAGTTCTACGTGGTGAGCGCAGGCGCGGCTGAGCGCTATGACGGAGACTATCTGCGTAAGGCACTGCCCGCGGACGGATCTGTCGACCTGCGCAACATCACCACATCACGGGGTTGCTTCGTGATCGCGGGTCCGCGCTCGCGCGACCTGCTCGCGAAGCTGACGGACACTCCGCTCGACAGCGCATCCTTCCCGTGGCTGACGGGGCAGACGATCGAAGTCGGGCTGGCAGTGGATGTTCATGCGCTGAGAGTCAACTTCGTAGGCTCGCTGGGCTGGGAGCTGCACTTCCCCATCGAGTACACACATCACATCTTCGACCAGGTGTTCGCAGCCGGAAAAGAGTACGGCATCGGCATGGTTGGAATGCGTGCCATGGAGTCCATGCGCATGGAGAAGTCGTACCGGATGTGGGGCAGCGACATGACTCCCGATTACACACCGTTCGAGACCAGCCTCGACCGGTTCGTGCGCATGAAAAAAGGCGACTTCATTGGCAAGGCGCAACTCGAGAAACAACTGGCCGCGGGCATCCCGAACCGGTTTATCACCCTCGAAGTACATGGCGTCACTGACGCCGATCCGATGGGCAATGAGCCGCTGTTTGATGTTTCGGGCAATATCGTTGGTCGCGCAACGTCCGGTTACTATGGCCACTACGTGCGCAAGAGCCTCGCGATCGGCTACGTGAAAGCGGAGTTTGCGACCGTGGGTACCCAGCTCTCCATCCAGATCCTGGGCGAGCGCAGGCAGGCCACGGTGATCCCTGAGTCTCCCTACGATCCCGAGAACAACGAACTGCGCGCATGAAGCTCGACTCTCTCATTGCTTCGCGACAGGCCGGGTACACGTTACCCGCGCCTTTCTACCTGAGTCAGGAAGTCTACGAGCAGGACGTGGCCCGGATCTTCGGGCGCTATTGGATTTTTGCCGGCGTCGAGCCGGAGATCGCGGAGCCGGGAGACTTTTTCACGGTTGAGATCGGCACTGACTCCATCATCATCGTCCGTGACGATGACATGAAGATCAATGCATTCCACAACGTCTGCCGACATCGCGGCGCCCGCCTGCGCAACGCCGGCAGCGGCATCGTTGGAAACCTCGTCTGCCCGTACCACAGTTGGACCTACAACCTCTGTGGCGAGTTGATTCACAACGAGCACATGGGAGAGAGCTTCGACCGCTCGAAGTTCAGCCTGAAGCCCGTGCACGTGCGCAGCCTCGCCGGGCTGATCTTCATCTGTCTCGCCGAAAACCCACCGGCAGATTTCGAAGTGATGCGTGCGGCCCTGGAGCCGTACATCGCTCCCCACGACATCGTCAATTCGAAGGTGGCTTACCAGCACGACATCATCGAGGAAGGTAACTGGAAGCTCACGATGGAAAACAATCGTGAGTGCAATCATTGCAGCGCCAACCATCCGGAGCTCACTGTCCCCCTGCTGGAATACGGATTCGGCTACCAGCCCACGCCCGAGAACCTCAGCAAAATGAAGGAATTCGAGGAACTGCTGGCCAGGGAGCATCGCAAGTGGGAAGCCTGCGGCCTCCCCTCGGTTGCCGTCGAGTCACTGAGCGCGACAACGGGCTATCGCGCCGTTCGACTGCCGATTGCCCAGCACGGCGAGTCACAGACGATCGACACCAGGGTTGCGTGCAACAAGCTGCTGGGCAAGCTGGACCAGCCTGCATTGGGTGGCCTGTCCGTCTGGACGCAGCCCAACTCATGGCAGCATTTCATGAGCGATCACGTCGTGAGCTTTTCGGTACTGCCGCTCGCGGCGAACAGAACGTTGCTGCGAACCCGGTGGCTCGTGCACAAGGATGCGCAGGAAGGAGTTGACTACGATGTCAACAAACTTTCATCGGTGTGGATAGCCACCAATGCGCAGGACAGTGCGTTGGTTGAACGCACCCACCTCGGCGTCAGCAGCCCGGCGTATCAACCCGGCCCTTACTCTCCCTATACGGAAGGCCTGGTGAACGTGTTCTGCGAATGGTATCTGAAACATCTCGCCGCCCAGGCGAGAAGAAGCACCTAGCTCTCTGACGTATCCAACAGAGGGCCATCAACCAGCTGCAGCTCGGGAGCCTTGGATTGCGCCTCACGCAGCGCCTGCAGCATCTTCTGATCAGTTGATGCTGCCTGCGCAGGCTCGACGGGGTAACGGACTATGCACTCCAGCCCCTTGATATTGAGCCGCGCATAGACCTCGGGCTCCGGTAGCGCAGTCTGAAAGTCGATGAAGCGCTGCAGCGCCGCGTGTTGTTGCTCAATCGCCGGCCGGTACTTCGAATACACTGAATTGGCCGCCTCTCCCAACCGCTTCTCGGCGTCCGCAACATCGGTCGTGGAGGCGAATACCATCGTGATGGTGTGCCAATAGAAATCGCCGCCCGGCATTTGCTTGAACATCGCCGTGGGTTGAAACAATACGGCGTTCGACAGCACTACCATGCGGCCGGTGGAGCGCATCTGGGCGCCGGCCAACTCCATCAGATAAATCCTCACGAGGCCGATTTCGACGACGCGGCCGGTCACGCCGGCCAGGGTGATCCGATCTCCAACCCGCACGCCATAGCGGCCGATGAGAAAGAAATACGCCACGATGGCCAGAATGACATTTTGCAGCGCCACCGCCAGGCCCGCCGTGATCAAGCCGGCATAGGTCGCCAACGATCCGAACTCCGAGACGAGCCCGAATACAACGACGAGGGTCAGCGCCAATCCAACGACAACCCGTCGCAACGACAGAAACTGTTGGCGGCGGCGGGCGTCCGCGAGATATCGAAACGTTGCGCGGCGCCACACGTCGGAAACGATCAACACGACAGCGACTGAACCCAATAGGAATCCGAGCCGCAGCAACAGGTAGCGGGCCACGGTGCCCGTGCGGGCCGCGAGGGAGTCGTGCCATTCCTCCAACAGGTTGTGCGCCGTCTCCAGTGTCACGCCCTGCTCTCCCAGCGGAACGATGAGAGTGGCAAGCTGTTTGAAGCGAACGGCCGCCTGCTGGAATTTGAGTTTCGACTGCGCGAGCGTCGCCGGATCGTTTGAAGTGGCCTCCAGGTTTTGATTCGACACCGTGCGTATCTCCTGGACTACCGCATCGCGGATTTTTCCGAGATCCTTCGTCATCCCATCGGTCTGCTTCGTTGCGTCGGTCAGATCGCGGCGCGCGCTCTCGAGCGAGAACCATTTGCCGATGAGGGCAATGATGCCGGCCGACTCCGGCCGAAACGTCTCGGCGGTGTTGGAGGTTGAGGCTGGTTTCTTGTCCGACGCCGACGCCGACGCCGAAGCCGACTCTGGCGGCGCTGCTCCGTGGAGCTCGGGCACTGACTTCCTCAGATCAGAAATCTGCGCGGCCAATCCACCTGAAGCGCCGCCTGCATGCGCGTCAGACGTTTCCTCAAACTTCTGAATCTGCCCTACGGTACTTTGGATCTCCTTCGCCAGATCGAGCGCGGCGGAGATCTCCGCGCGCTTGGCCTGGTCGTTGGCCGATGCCAGCTGCGCCTGCAGGCCGGTAATGCGGTCCGCCATACGCGCGGCGGCACGATCGATTTCACTGCCCTGATCCGAAGCATCGGGAGCCTCCTGAGCAGCGGAAGCCATCGCCCCGGCGGCACGCCCGAAATCGAAAGACAACTGCAGCGAGGTCAGCGCGGTCTGAGAAAGTCGATCGCGGGGGACGATGTCGTCGGAATCGGCGGCAATCTGCTGAAGAGCGAGAATCCGGCGGTACCAGGTAATCGTGCGACTGACGTGATTGACCACCTGCTCGGGCGGTACGGGCAACCCGACCTTTGCAGTCGAAGCCGGTGCGGTGCCCTTTTCCGGCGGTGCCGGCGCAGGTGCCGCGCTCGCAGTCACCATTGCGGCAAACAACAGAACCCACAAACTGGAACGCACTCACCCCTCCGCGGTCGGACCCCCACCTAAATGGAGATCCGACCGCTTCGTTCCATCAGAAGCTCAGCATTACATCCCTAACGCGCTCAGGAAGCGGGTGGTGAAGCCCAGCCTTCCGCCCTGGCCGTAGCTGTTGCAGATCGGGGAAGCCGAACCGGGTCCGCAATCGGTGTCCCGATCGAATGACCAGTAGTGGATTCCCGCGAGACCCTTCTGTGCAGCATAGGCCGCGACCGTGTTGACGTTCGGAATGGTGAAGACCTCGCTCTGAGTGTCATTGCCGCCGATCATGGGCGTCAGCTCGATATTGGCATACGGAATGCCGTAGAAGCTGTGCAGGTTCTCGGCGGCGTTGATCGCCGACTGAGCCATGTCGCACGATCCGCCCACCACGGCGCAGTTTCCGGCCGAAGTACTGCCGTAGTCCATTACCATGAGGTTGATCGTGTACTTCTGCAGACCGAACTGCTTGATGGCCTGGACGACCCAGGCACCGAGGGTGTTCAGGCTGTTCGGCGAGTTGCCGCCGAGGGAAGCGACCGTGAAGCTGAATTTCAGATTCGGGAATGACCTCTGGGCCGCCACCGAGCGCTGCACCAGGTTGTTGATCACATCCTGACTCTGGCCGCCTTCGATATCGAAGTCGATGCCCAACAGGTTGGAGGAGTTATAACGGTTGATGAAAGTCGTGAAACCCGCATCCGAGCCGCAGGTGAACACACCTGACGCGCCACCCGTGGAGATGGTGTAGAACTTGCCGTTGCTGACCCAGTTCTGCACGTTCGCCGAAGCGAGCGCGCCAGCTTGAATACCAGCCCAATTTTCGTTGCCGCATTCACCGGTGGCGAAGGACCACGTCATCGACTTGAGGTTGGTCGGCATGACAGTCAACACCGGCGACAGGCTGCCCGTGACAGCGGAGCTGATCACGTTCGTGTTCCAGTTCATGCTGATCGTGACGTCCTTGTAGGGACCGAAAGCAAACGGTCCCGGGGGCGGTGTCGTCGTGCCGCCGCCACCTCCACCAGTGCCACCACCCGTGCCGCCACCGGTTCCACCGCCCGTGCCGCCGCCAGTGCCACCACCGCTGCCGCCCGTGCAGCTGCCGCTCGAAGTCCAGGGCTGGCCGCTTCCGGCAGGGCCACTGTTGGACGCGGGATCGTTACCCTGCGTCCACCAATTCGCCGTGTAGTTGGTTCCGTTTTCGCTCGCCTGGTTACCACCCGTGTAAACCTGCGTGGAGCTCCATGCAGCCGCGCATGTGCCTCCTGTTGTACCACCAGATCCACCGCCCGTGCTGCCGCCGCCCGTGGAGCCTCCTCCGCCGGTGGAACCGCCGCCGCTGGAACCACCGCCGCCGGAGGACGCTCCGGTCGCAGACCACAGGCTGGCGATTGTCGGATTCCAGCCAGTACCTGTGTAGTCAGTCTGGTTGACCAGCGCCACGTAGTTCTGGCCGTTGTATGAAACAACAGTACCAGCGGTATAGAATACATCCGGCGCCCATGCCGCCGCCTGCGCAGAGCCGACCGCACACAGGGCCCCCACTGCAACCAATGCAGACACAACATGTCTGCGCACGCCACTCTTTGAGTTCACGACTCGCTCCCTTGAGGTACGGAAAAATAGGAAGGTTGGATTTGAACCGAGCGGGAGAGGTCGCGCAATGTGCCTCCGAGGCGACATTCGGTGCATACCGCAATAATACCATTCGAGACTTTCGTCGCTGATCGCTGTTAGGATAGACACATGTATACGAGTGATGAACCCATACAGTCCAACCTGGGGGACGTTCCCGGGCGAGAACGAAAATCGGCTGTTGTCACGGCCTTACGCAACCAACTGCCGGACGGGTGTGTACTGTCGAACGAGGTGGAGTTGAGACCCTACGAATGCGACGGGCTCACGGCATTCCGACAAATGCCCCTCGCAGTGGTACTACCGAAAACGGAACAACAGGTTCGAGAAATAATTTCGATCTGCCATCGATTAGATGTTCCCGTGGTCGCCCGGGGGTCCGGTACGGGGTTATCCGGTGGCGCAATGCCGCATGCGGCGGGAGTCGTGCTGTCGCTCGCGCGCCTGAATCGGATTCTCGAAGTTGATCCGCTTTCGCGGACCGCGCGGGTCCAGCCGGGTGTTCGCAATCTACAGGTGTCCGAAGCTGCGGCAGCCTATGGTCTGTACTATGCACCGGACCCTTCATCGCAGATCGCCTGCTCCATCGGCGGCAATGTCGCGGAGAACTCCGGTGGCGTGCATTGCCTCAAGTACGGGCTCACTGTACACAACGTCATGCGGGTCCGCGGCTTCACCATCGATGGCGAGCTGCTGGAGTTGGGCTCCGGCGCGTTGGATGGCCCCGGCCTCGATCTGCTCGCGGTGGCCATCGGCTCCGAAGGCCTGTTGCTCGTTGTCACCGAGGTCACGGTCAAACTCGTCCCCCGGCCACAGTTGGCCCAACTCGTGATGGCTTCGTTCGATGATGTAGCCAGGGCCGGTGATGCCGTGGCCGCGATCATTGCGGCGGGGATCATTCCCGCCGGTCTCGAGATGATGGATCGCAAAGCCACCGCGGCCGTTGAGCCGTTTGTGAAAGCGGGTTATGACCTCGATGCCGAAGCGATCCTGCTCGCCGAGGCCGACGGCACACCCGAGGAAGTGGCCGCTCAGATCAGCGAAATTGAAAGCGTCGTGCGCGCCGCCGGCGCCACGGCGATCACGGTCTCCAGCTCCGAAGCCGAGCGCCTGCGCTTCTGGTCGGGCCGCAAAAATGCCTTCCCCGCCGCGGGACGCATTTCGCCGGACTACTACTGCATGGACGGCACGATCCCCCGCAAGAATCTCGGCCGCATGCTGAAAGCCATCGAGACCATGGAACAGACTCACCGCTTGCGCTGCATGAATGTCTTCCATGCCGGCGATGGCAACCTGCACCCCCTGATACTATTCGACGCCAACGCACCCGGTGAATGGGAGCGGGCCGACCTGTTTGGCGCGGAAATCCTGGAGCTGTGCGTGAAGCTCGGCGGTACCATCACCGGCGAGCACGGTGTGGGAATCGAGAAAATCAACTCCATGTGTGTGCAGTTTTCACCTCGCGAGCGCGCGGCCTTCTTTGCGGTCAAGAAGGCGTTTGATCCCGTCGGGTTACTGAATCCCGGCAAGACGATTCCAACCCTGAACCGCTGCGCCGAGTATGGGAAGCTGCACGTACACGGGGGCGCCGTGCCCCACCCTGATATCCCGCGGTTCTAGGAGCGTGTCTGACTAATGGGCGCCGTCGCGAGGCCGGCCCCCAGCGAGCAGATTTGGGCGATCCTTTCACGCGCATAGTCGATACTATGTAAGTGAAAGGATCGCCCAAAGATGCCGCTGCGGGCCGGCCG
>Ga0207703_10000439_pt1 | contig 43808 bp, 41 predicted proteins | sample KBSSwiS12_FD_184304 | JGI IMG/M metagenome (GOLD analysis project Ga0207703, IMG submission 184304) | Switchgrass rhizosphere microbial communities from Kellogg Biological Station, Michigan, USA - KBS Switchgrass S1-2 (SPAdes) (version 2) | ecosystem: Host-associated > Plants > Roots >... | reverse complement strand
GCTCGGCTCATCGAGGAGAATTTGATCGCGCGCGACTGGCCGCAAGGCCTGGCCTGCGGTTCCGAACAGGCTCTGGCGGAAAGCTTCGGTGTCGGCCGGGCCGTGATCCGCGAAGCGATGCGGATCCTGGAAGTCCGCGGCACCGCGCGGATGGTGCCGGGTCCGAATGGGGGGCTACGCGTAACGCCTGTCGATCCCGCGCGCACCGCGGGGTTCGTCGTCGGTTTCGCTGCCTTCCACGATATTACCAAGGTTCAGCTTCGCGACACGGCGGATGCGCTGGCGCGTGCGCGGGCCGATCGTACCGGCGGGGCGGCGGCGTCCGAGGTCGAGCGGCAAGCGAGCCGGGCGATCGACTTCTTTGAAGATGTTCTGGCTGTCGTCGGCGAGCATTTGGACGACGGGGCAGGGAAGGAGCGCGCTTCCTCGATCCTCCTCGCGCCCGAAGCGCTGCGGCGCTCCCGTGCCGGTCAAATCGCCGCGCTGTTGCTCCGCGAATGCTCGGTCGAAGAATGGCGGCACGGTCACCGCTTGGGTTCGGAGGAAGACCTTTGCTTCCGCTTGGGCGTCGATCGTGACTCGTTCCGCCAAGCGGTCCGGATCCTCGAAAGCGCGGGCGCTGCCGAAGCCAATTGCGGTCGTGGACGCGGACTGATCAGCAGATCGCCGCGTGCCGGCACGGTGGCGCGTCTCGTTTCGTGCCTGTTCGCGAGCACCGACATCCTGCCCGACGCGGTGATGCTGGTTTTCGAGCGGCTAAATGCGGAGATCGTGGCCCTGGCGGCAGCGCGGGCGGAGGAGCCCGATTGCGCGGCGATCGAAGAGGCGCTCGACCAGCTCGCTCAGGCACTCGACGACGATGATTCGGATATCGCCCTTGGCTGCGTGTTCGAGGTCGAGGAAGCGATCGTAAGAACATGCGCAAACCCGTTGCTGCACCTCGTGGTGCAGAGCTTGCGCGCCTACCCGACCGCGCGGATGCCGCGCGACCCCCGTCGCCTGCGCGACCTGAATCGCGAATACCTCCGGCTCAGCCGTCCGCTGCTCGGCGCGCTGCGCGCCAATGACGTGCGCGCCGCCGTCCGAGCGCAGCACGCGCGGACCGAGACCATGAAGATTTCCTCGCGATCGGTGGGCCGGGCCGCTTTCGCACAGAAAGAACATTGATTATCATATATCGGTAATATATGACGTTTGTGATTGGCGAGTGAAACACCTCGCATCCAGATAGGAGACGGACGATGCATGTGGGTTATGCGACAGGTTTCCAGCATCAGAGCGGCCCCAGCCTCAACGACAGGGTGTTCCTCCAGGAAGATCTGCGGATGGCGGTCGAGGCGGAGGATTTCGGGTTCGACTCGATCTGGGTGACCGAGCACCATTTCTCCGATTATTCGATTTCGCCGTCGCCGTTGCAGTCGCTGGCTTATCTCGCCGGGAAGACCAAGCGGGTGAAGCTCGGCACCCAGGTGATTGTCCTTCCTTGGAACGATCCCGTGCGCGTCGCCGAGCAGGCGCTCTGGCTCGATAACGTGACCGAAGGGCGGCTGCTGCTCGGCTTTGGCCGCGGCCTCGGCAAGATGGAATATGAAGGCCTTCGGGTCGACATCAATCAGACGCGTCAGCTGTTCCGCGAGCACGCCGAACTCATTATCGCCGCACTGGAAACCGGCGTGATCGAAGGCGGGGAGATCACCCAGCAGCCACGTCGCGAACTGCGTCCCCGCGCGTATAAGAGCTTCGAGGGGCGCATCTTCGGCTCCGCCGGCTCGCCTGAATCGGTGCGCACCGTCGCCGAGCTCGGCATGGGCGTGCTCATCATCAATCCCGAACCGCGCGCGAATTTGGGCGTCGATTTCGACACGTACCACCAGGTCTGGGCAGAGAAACAGCCGACGCGCAAGGCGCCGGCGCCGCTCCTGTCCGGGACCATCTTCGTAGATGAGAGCAGCGAGCGCGCGAAGACGCTGTCGGCGCAATATCACCGCGTCAATTTCCACGGCGCGGTACGCAATTACGGCATGGCCGAAGAGGATTTCGGCAACGCCAAGGGTAATGAATTTTACAAGAACATGCGCATCGCGCCGGACAAGATCGACGAGATGGCGGACAAAATGGGCGCGGTGATGCCCGCCGGAAATCCCACCGAGATCCTGCAGATCCTCGAGCGCGTGAACAACGAGGTGAGCCTTCAGGGCTTCTTCCCGCACTTTCACTTTGGCGGCATGCCGCGCGCCGAAGCGGAGCGTAACATGCGCTTGTTCGCCGAAAAATGCTTGCCCGAGCTCAAGAGCTGGCCGTCGGAGAGTAGTTTCGAGCCCACCGCGCGGACGCTGGCAGCCGCCTGAGCCACGAACTCCGGCACGATTGGAGGGACGACGACTATGCGCGATCTGTCCGGCAGGGTGGCGTTCGTCACCGGCGGGGCGAGCGGCATCGGCCTGGGCATCGCCCAGGCGCTGCTCGACCGCGGGGTGAAGGTGATGCTCGCCGATCTGCGCGAGGATCATTTGCGGGCGGCGCGCGACCAGCTCAGTTCGACCCGCGAGGTCGAGACTTTGGTCGTCGACGTCATCGATCGTGCGGCGATGGCAGCAGCGGCGCAGCGAACCCTCGATCGCTTCGGCCGTTGCGATATCCTCGTCAATAATGCGGGCGTCGGCGTCAATCCGTCAGTGGACGTGATGCGTTACGAAGATTGGGATTGGGTGCTTTCGGTCAATCTGGGCGGCGCGGTCAACGGCGTGATGTCGTTCCTGCCGATGATGCTCGAGCGAGGCGATGGGCATATCGTCACCACTTCCTCGATGGCGGGGCTGCTGCCGACAGCCAATAACTACATCTACGCGGCATCCAAATATGCGGTGCGCGGCATGAGCGATTCGCTGCGCCTGACGCTTGCGCCGCGCGGCATCGGGGTGTCGGTGCTGTTTCCCGGGCTCACGCAGAGTCGTATGTTGCAGTCAGCAGAGAACCGTCAGCCACAATTCCACACCGACGTGCCGCCCTCGGCGCCCGAAGGCGGCCCGGTGGAGATGCCGGCGGACGCAGGGATGCCTGCGCGTGAGGTCGGTGAAGCGGTGGTGGAGGGGATCATCGCCAACCGCGGCTATATCCTTTCGCACGCCGAATTCCGCGACGAACTCGCCGCGCATTTCGAGACAATCCTGGCCGCCTGCCCGCCGCCGCAATCGATCGATCCGGGCCGGCTGATGCTCGAACAGGCGCGGCGGCAACAAACGGCGGAGGCCGAGCGCGCGGTCGCTGCCTTGACCGCTCGGGCGTGATGGGAGGGGGAAGTTGATGACGACCGCGGCCGCAACGGCGGAAAAGCCATTTGACGGGCTGACGCCGATTGCTCCACCCGAACCCGACCTCACGCCAGAGGAAATGCTCGCCCGGGCAGATGCGATGCGGGACGCGTTGCGCGAACGGCAGGCAGCCGCGGAGGCGGCCGGTAACATCTCGGAGGAAACGAACCGCGCATTGGTCGATGCGGGATTCTACCGTGTGATCCAGCCGCGCATGTTCGGCGGATACGGCTTCGACCTTCCGACCTATGTTCGCCTCGTCACTGCGATCGCGCGTGGCTGCCCGGAGACAGGGTGGGTGCTTTCCTTGGTATTGGGTCACGTCCACCAGCTCGCGACCTTCCCGCTGGAGGCGCAGCAACAGGCTTATGGCGCCAAGGGTGAGTTTCGCGCGCCCGAGGTCGCGGCGCCGCAAGGGCGAGGGCGGTCGGTACCCGGCGGCTATCGGGTGAGTGGTGCCTGGGACTATGCTTCGGGCAGCGCGCATGCGACGCATATCCTGCTCGCCTTCGTCGTCGACGATCCGGCTCCAGGCGCGCCGGCCATGCGCATGGGGCTATTCGACCGCAACGACTATCAGATCGTACGCAACTGGGAGGTGATCGGGATGCAGGGGACGGGTTCCGACCGGGTGGTGATGGAGGACGTGTTCGTGCCGGCGTGCCGCGCCAAATCCTATCCGCCGATCGGGCTGTCGCTTCCGGCCGAGGCCTATGCTGACGCGCCGTTGTTCCACGGCCCGGCCAAGCCGTTCATCCTGACCGAATCCGCCGCGGTCGTGGTTGGCGCGGCGGAAGGCGCCCTCGACCTTTATGAGGAGAGTTTCCGCGTCCGCAAGGCGACAGGGCCAACCGGCGCGCCGCGGGTGGAATTGGCCGAATACCAGCTGAACTATGGCCGCTGCCGCGCGCTCATCGATACCGCCAAGGCGGCACTCTTGCAGGCGGCGAGCGATTATATGGCGGCGGCGCAGCGTACCGCGGCGACCGGCGACGCGTGCGATGAGGACGATGCGCGGCGGATGGGATTGGTGATCCTCCAGGCTATTCACCTGGCGCACGAGGCGGTCGACATCATCTTTCGCACTGCAGGTTCGTCGGCCTCCAAGCGCGACGCGATGATCGGCCGATACTGGCGCAACATCGGCGTGTTGCGCGGGCATCTGGCGCACCAATCCGACAGCGCCGCAATCAATTATGGCCGTACGCATTTCGGTCTGTCGCCAGTGGGGATCGCCTGATGGACCGAGAGACGTTGATTGGCCGGATGGATGACTATCTGGCGGCGGTGGCGGCAAGCGACCCGACGGCGCTCTCCTGCGCGCCCGGCTTCCGCTACACGGAGAATGCCGCGACGATACTGCCGGGTGAGGGACTTTGGGGGTTGGGCGTGCGCTTCGGCGGCATCCAGTCGTTCGCCGATTCCGAAACCGGCCAGGTCGTTTGCATGGGTGTCGCCTTTGTTGGCGGACAGCCGCGGCCCTTCGCTCAGCGGTTGCGCTACAGCGACGGCGCACTCAGCGAAGCCGAGGCCATCATCAGCACCGACGCGAAAGGTCATTTCGCGGACGTCGAGCAACTGCTGAAGCCCGACATCATCTACGGGGCGGTGGTGCCACCGCATCGCCGCACCGATCGGGCGGGGCTGCGCGACGCAGCCGACCGCTATTGGGAGGGGCTTGAGCAGAGCGACGGATTTATCCCGCGGTTCAACTATCGCTGCGACAAATATGACAATGGCGCGAAGACGACCAATACGTTGCGCACCCTCCTGTCACCGGACGGCAAGGTCCATAGCTGTGCGTCAGCGCTGAACGATACCCGTGCTGCTCGGCCCAAGGCGCGCGAGCGGCGCTATCCAGTACTCGATATCGAGCTGGGTATAGCCGCGAGTTTCGTCGCGGTGGATTTCCATCCGATTCCCGACCACCCTCGACCCGATGCCGGCGCGATGTATATGCTCGGCGTGTTCAAGGTGGTGGACGAGGAGTTGCGGATTGTTGATGAAATTCGCGAATTCCTGCCCTTGGGCACGCCGATCGGCTGGTGAGGCGGACGTGATGCTTTCAGTCACAGATGCGGATGGTTGGTTCGCGTGAGCAACGCACCCGCTCGCGACGGTCGGCACGAAACGAGTTCCGACAAGACGCTGTCGGTCATGGACCTGTTTACTCCCGAACGGCCCGAATGGACCGTCGACGAGGCCGCAGCTGCGCTTGGGCAGTCGGGCAGCACCGTATACCGCTATTTCCGCAGCCTCACGGCAGTGGGCCTGATCTTCAGCATCCGGCCCGGCCGCTATCTGCTTGGCCCGGGGATCGTTCGCTATGATCGTCAGTTGCGGCTGTCGGATCCGCTGCTGCGCGCTGCCGAACCGACGATCCTCGACTTGGCGCGCCACGTTCGCGGACCGGGCTTGATCTTCATCAGCCGTATCCACCGCAACCATGTGATGACCGTTCACGAGCATCGGCTTGACGCCGAGCCGTTCGCTGCTGGAACCTTCGATCGTGGTCGGCTCGCACCGCTGTTCAGCGGCGCCCCGGCGCTGTCCATGCTCGCGTTCATGGAAGTGCGCGCGGTCCGCGCGATGTTTAAAAAAAGCGGCAATGAAGAGGCTGACTGGCTTCTCATAAAGCGGCGCATGCGTGCGATCCGGGATCTTGGCTTTGCAATTGGCCGCGACGATCCCGATCTTGGGGTCATCCATGTCTCGGTGCCCGTCCGGCAGGACAGCGGTGCGGTCGTTGCGAGCCTCAACGTTGCCGGCGCGAGTGCGGCCTATGACGACACGGAGGCAGAGCGTGTCGGCACGATGCTCATGGAAGCCTCCGCACGATTGGCGGAGCGTGCGCGGACCCAGGCCGACGCCTGACGTCGCTTTCAGCGTGGCCGGCGGATCACAACCACTCGTTTCCGTCAGCCTGGCACGGCAGAATGACGCGACAGCAGCGTCCTACGACTGGAAAGATCGATCGTGAGTCATCCCGTTCATCCCGGCAAGACCGCACTCGTGACGGGAGGCGCCAGTGGCATTGGTCTCGGCATCGCACGGGTGCTGCTCGACGCAGGGCTGCACGTCATTGTCGCGGACGTCCGGGCCGATCATCTCGAGACCGCCCGCGCAGCGCTCGCCGAGGCGGGGGATCGCGCGCTGTTCCTTTCTCTCGACGTCGGCAATCGCGACGATTGGCAACGGGCGCGTGAGACTGTCGAGGAACGCTACGGCCGGCTCCATATCTTGTGTCTCAATGCGGGCGTCGGCCTGCTCGGATCGATGATCGACAGCGATGAGGCGGATTGGACGTGGTCGACCATTGTCAATCTCGCCGGCGTGACCAATGGTGTGGACGCGCTGTTGCCGCATATGCTCGCGCACGGCGAACCGGGGCATGTGATCGCAACCTCGTCGATGGGCGGGCTGATCGTCGCCAACGATGGCGGCATCTACTCGTCGGCTAAATTTGGCGTGGTGGCGCTCATGGAAGAGCTACGCCGCGCGCTGGTCGGCACGAGCGTCAGCGCCTCGGTTCTTTGCCCGGCGGCGGTCAACACCAACATTTTCGACCATGTTCGGATGCGGCCCGAGGCTTTTGCGGGAAAATCTGTCCCGGACGAGCGCGTGTTGGTGGAGGCCGAAGCCTTTGCCCGGGGAATCCTGTCGCACGGCCGGTCCCCGTTGGAAGTAGGCGAAATGGTCCGCGCGGCGATTGCGGCCGACGCGCCCTATGTGTTCACCGATAGCGCGGTCCGGCCGACGCTGGCCGCCAGATACAACGCGCTTCTCGCATCGGTGGGCGCGTGATGGGCGGTCCGCTTGTGCTCGCTTTGGGCGCGGACGCGCCGTTCCTGGGACAGCAACCCGACTATTTCGCGGCCGAAGCGGACGCCGGCATTGCCGCGGTGCGCGCGCAGATCGAGGCGATGCCGGTCCCATCCAACACTTATTTGCTGGCCGTCGGCATGGGCGACCCCGTCGCGATCGACGGAGCCGACTGGACAAGTGAGGTGCTCGCGCCGCTGCGGCGGGCATTTGCTTTCGCGACTGGCGCAGCCCGAAAGTTGCGTGCGAGCGGCGACCGCGGCTCGATCGTTTTTCTGCTCCCGTCGTCGGCGCTGCTATCTGACGGCCCGCCGTCGGCACGATCGGTTCTGCTGCGCGCGTTGCTCGGTATGGCGGAGGCACTTCGGGCCGAGTTGGGCGCCTCTCCGGTGCGAGCAAGCATCGTCTTCCATGCCGTTGGCGAGGACCCGATTGAGCTCGGTGCGCGGCTTGAGCACGCGGTGGCCGAGCGGCCGATGTACAGCCTGTCGGCGGATCTCGATGGCGCACGGATCCGCGGCTATTTCGCCCCGCTATTCGCCGCGATCGATGCGGCCGGCGCCGGCCCGCCTTTACCGGACATCGGGCCAATGGCGATGGTCTACGACCTCGACTGGGTCGGCACCCGCCGCAGTTGAGCGGCCTGGCGCGTGCCAAGCGACTTAATCCTCCCGCTGGTTTAGCCGGGCAATCGCCGGCTAAATCGGAACAGCGAAGCCCACGGCGTGGGCCATCAAGGTAGGAGAGACGGTAATGCCCAGCGCCAACACTCTTGAAGCGGACGTCGACGAGGCTGTCTTTCATTCCGTCCTGCTCGGCGATGCTGTCTGGCGGGGCCAAATCTTCGATGGCGACTGGCGGGAAGCCAAGCATACGCTGATCGTGCGCGAGCCGGCGACCGGCGCCACGCTCGGCGAGGTCGGCGCTTCCGAGCCGGCCGATATGGCCAATACGGTCGACCGCGCACGCCAGGGACAGCGCGAATGGGCCTCGTGGACGGCGGACCAGCGCGCCGCCGTGATGCGCATGGCCGCGCAGCTGCTGGAGGACGATCGGCAAGAGATCGTCGACCTGATCGTTCGCGAGACGGGCGGCGTCCGTGGCAAGGGCGAGGTGGAGATCCAGGGAACAATCGACGAATGCTATCATTCGGCGGCGCTTCTGATCCAACCGGAAGGCGAGCTGCTGCCGAGCCCCAATCCGGCGCGCCTCAGCCTCGCGCGACGCGTGCCAATAGGGGTGGTCGGCGTGATCGCGCCGTGGAACTTCCCGATGCTGCTCGCCATGCGCTCGGTCGCGCCGGCGATCGCGCTGGGGAATGCCGTCATCCTCAAGCCCGATCCGCAGACGCCAATTTCGGGCGGCGCCGTGCTGGCGCGTGTGTTCGAGCTGGCGGGCGTGCCCAAGGGCGTTTTCTCTGTCGTGAACGGCGGCGCCGACGTCGGCGAGGCACTCGTGGAGGCGCCCGGAGTACGGATGATCACCTTCACCGGGTCGACCGCGGTCGGGCGACGGGTCGGCGAACTTGCCGGGCGCAACCTGAAGAAGGTGGCGCTCGAGCTTGGCGGCAAGAGCCCGTTCATCGTGCTCGACGACGCGGATGTCGATGCCGCCGCCTCGGCGGGTGCCTGGGGTTCGTTCCTGCATCAGGGGCAGATCTGCATGGCGAGCGGTCGCCACATCGTGCATCGCAAGATCGCCGACGACTATATCGAATTGCTCGCGCGCAAGGCGAAGGCCTTGCCGGTCGGCGACCCCTATCGCGCGGAGGTTGCGATTGGTCCGATTATCAACTCCAGGCAGATCGAGCGCGTGCACAAGATCGTCGGTGATTCCGTTGCTGCCGGTGCGGAGCTGGCCGCGGGCGGTACCTATGACGGACTATTCTACCAGCCGACCGTCCTGGCGAAGGTGACAAGCGGCATGCCCGCCTATGAGCTGGAGATATTCGGCCCGGTCGCACCGGTGATCGTCGTTGCCGACGAGGAGGAGGCAATTCGGGTCGCCAACGACACCGAATATGGGTTGTCGGGGGCGGTTCAAACCGGATCCCTGGAGCGCGGCTTGCGGGTCGCCCAGCAGATTCGCTCGGGCCTGGTCCATATCAACGACCAAACGATCCACGACATGGCCGGTATCCCGTTTGGCGGGTCGGGCGCGTCGGGCAACGGCTCGCGCTTTGGCAGCACCACGAATCTCGACGAGTTCACCGAATGGCAGTGGATGACGATCGGCGGTCAGCCCGTCCGCTATCCGTTCTAGGCAGGGCGCGGTCGCTGTGAGATCGAACGGTGGCTGTCGCACGCCACTACCGTTCATCTTGGCAGGAACGTCGCGGTTCGCGCTCGCTTAGGAATCCGGCCGGGAACCCCTAATGGCCGTCGTGCGAGACGAACCGAATGCCTGGCCGGTTTGCCGCCGCCGAGCCGATCGCGTTCCGGTGACCGCCAGCATGCGGCTGGCGGAAGTGGAACGTCAAGTTGCACGTTGTCAGCGTCTGCGATCGGTTTGCTCCCCCGCTAGAGCGGCAATCCTACATAGTTCTCGGCAATCGCCGTCTGCATCGCTCGCGAACTTGCGATATATTCGAGTTCGGCGGTTTGCATGCGGTGCTCGAACGCGCCGTCCTCCGGGAAACGGTGCATCAGCTTCGTTAGGAACCAGCTGAACCGTTCAGCCTTCCAAATTCGCGCCAGCGCCCTTGGCGTATAATTGTCGAGCGCCACTTCATCGCCTGTCCGGAAATATCCGATCAGCGCCTCCGAAAGATATGCAACGTCGGAAGCCGCGAGGTTGAGGCCTTTCGCGCCCGTGGGGGGTACTATGTGGGCCGCGTCGCCTGCTAGGAAAAGACGGCCGTGGCGCATCGCCTCGAACACGTAGGAACGCAACGGAGCGATCGACATTTCGAGCGCCGGGCCGCGCGTCACACCATGTTCGCTGAGCGGATTGAAGCGCATTTCGAGCTCGTCCCACAACCGCTCTTCCGGCCAATCGTCCAGCGTATCGGTCAGCGGCACCTGGATGTAGTAACGGCTGCGCGTCGGCGATCGCATCGAGGCGAGCGCGAAACCGCGATCGCCGTTGGCGTAGATCAGCTCGGGATGGCACGGCGGCACGTCGGCGAGGATGCCGAGCCAGCCAAACGGATAGATCCGCTCGAATTCGCGCGCTGCCCCTGCCGGGATTGCCCTGCGCGCGGCGCCGTGAAAGCCGTCGCAGCCGACGATGAATTCGGCGTCGATCCGTTCTACCTTGCCGCCTTTCTCATACGTCACCCAGGGGTGACGGGACTCGAATCCATGAAGCGCAACATTGGCAGCCTCGTAAATGATGGCGAGGCCGCGGTCCGGCGCGGCCTCCATCAGATCGCGCGTGATTTCGGTCTGACCGTAGACGATGACATGGCGCCCCGTCAGTGCCTCGATGTCGATGCGGATCACATCATCATGGGTGGCGAGGTTGAAGCCACCCTCTACCATGCCCTCCGCGTTGAGACGTTGATCGATCCCGAGTTCATGCATCAGACCGGTGGTGACGGTTTCGAGCACGCCGGCGCGAATGCGACCAAGGACATGATCAGGAGACTGGCGCTCGACGACAATGCAACCTATTCCGGCCGCGCACAGCAAATGACCGAGCAGCAACCCTGAAGGGCCAGCTCCAACAATCGCCACCTGAGTCTTGATCTCCATCACTCACCGTTTCCGATTATCGAATGCATTCAACCCGCAGTGGAGCGGGCGGTGACTGTCGCGCGACCGGTCGATGGCGATATTCACCGGCCGGATCATTGGTTGGTGCCGCCAACGAGATGCCGGGCGCAGATCCGTTTCTCGGCGGGCATTGTTTCGAGGAAGGCGATTTTCATGGGCGGCGCCCCCTCAAATCCGTCCTCGCCACTCTGCCTTCCAGCGCGTCGAGCTGTGCGAACAGGGCGTCATAAGCTTCCCGAACTTGGGCAACCGACGCCTTAAAATCGGGATCCAGAGGTTTGAGCGATACCGCCGGCCACGATGCCTGATGCATCGCCAGTGCCCGGCGGACGGCGTTCACGCTCTCGACGAGTTCCGCTTGCTCATGGGCGTCCTCGCCAGGCGGCGACCAACGTCTTGTCGTTGCCGACAGTTCGGCGACTCCGCTGGCGATCTCGCGGCGTATCGCCACCAGCTCGCGCTGCCAGTCCTTGCCTTGGGCAGCGACTGTGGCTGAAGCTTTCTGCTGCAGCCCGCGAAGACGCTTAGCAGCGATCCGAATCTCGTCCAGCGACATCACGCGCCCTCCGACGGCGATCGGGCGCTCGAGGACGGTAAGGCTGATGGGGCGGGTTTGCTGGAGGGCGGCATTTCGCCCGCGATCTGGGTCGTGAGCGTCGCCGCCTCACGGACTATCCTCACGGCGAACGCAAGATTGGCGCGTGCCCATTCCTCAGTTGCGCCGATCCCTCCCATCATTGCCTCGACAAGCTGGTCGGCCTTTGCCTCCAGAGAGTCGGCTGCCTCGATCAACAGGCCTCGACGCGCGGTGGGGCAGAGCTGCGACCACTGAGCGAATGCCTCGCCTGCCCGAACGACCGCTTGTTCGGCCGACGTCACGATGGCTGCCGAGGCGTTAGACGCTGCGGCTCCGGTCACCGGATCGAGGCGATCGGAGCTCGTCGGCCAGCCAGCGCCGACCGCGCGCGCCAGATTCTGGGCGTCGAGTTCGATCATCATGCTTTTCCTTTCGCGATCACGCCGGTTCGACGATGCGCTGGGTGTTCATCGCGATGCCGATGCCGGGTCCCGAGAACTGCACCAACTCCGCGCCGGTGATCTCGAGGATATCGAGGTCGGCCATTCCGTTCACGACATGGAAGGAGAGGGGAAGTTGCTCGAATGTCGCGCGATGCCAGGCGAGCCTTCCCTTGCCGGTCCAGCGGCGGAACTCGAACTCGTCGAAATTGACGTTCGAAACCGAACCGCCGCTGTTCGCGGGTGCGGCGGCCGTCGTGACATAGGCCAGATCGGCGCCCTCACGTCCGCCTGGACTCGTTCGCGGCATATATTTGTAATACATCTGCGCGCCGCCGTTCGATCCGGGGAGCGCCTTGCGCGGGTTGGCTTCCTCGACCAGCTCCGACAATTCGATGTCGAAGAACGTGTGGTCGAACCAGGCGGCATCGCATTGCGCGCGCCCCGCCTGTTCGTCCCAGCCGATCTCGCTGAAGTGCGCGAACATCTTGGGAAAGCCGAGTTCCTCGCGGCCCGTCATGATTGCGTCGGGTGAGCCTTCCCAGATTACCGGACACAAAACGCCGTCTATCCGCTCGATCTTGCCCTGATAGGTTACCGGGAAATCGACGGAAAGGATGCCGTAGCCGCGCCCGGCGAGCCAATAGAGGTTGTTGAACCAGGCGCAGCTGACCGAGACGATAGGCTCACCGCGCAGACTGAAGCCGGGCGGCAACAGCTTTTCGAGCTTGGCCGGGTCGGTCCGGTAACCGACATTGAGCCATTGCGCATTCATTCGCCCGGCTTCCTCGGCCGTCCACATGCGGCCATCGGGATGCTGCCGCGGCCCTGGCGCCGGGCCGAACATGACGGGCATCCGGTAGCGCGAGCCGGGATTGGGTACGAAAGTCACGGACACTGTCTCCTTTGTTCAGCGGAAATCGAAACCGAGGCGGACGCCGAATGTCCGCGGCGGACGCAGGACGACGATCGGAACGCCGATCACGGGCTGAGCAAACGAGCTCGACATGACCGCCCGATTCTCGATGTTGTCGACGAATGCGCTGGCGCTGAACCGGTTGTTCGGCGCGCGCCAGGTCAGGCTGGCGTTCGAGACCATCGAGGCGCGCTGCCGTTCGCCAGGCAGATATTCGTCTCCGGCCCAATAGGCGCTTTGGATCTGCGTACCGACCTGCAGGTCGATCCGTCCTCCTCGGGCAAGATCGATGCTGTGGGTGTAGGAAGCGCTGAGCGTCCATTCCGGGGACTGCGACAGCGGACGCCCCGAGCAATCGACCGTTACTGCGGGCGAGCCTGCCACCGGAGTCGTCGGGCATGCGGTCACGGGTGGGCCGGTTACCGTCGTCTGACGATAGAGGAAGCTGCCATATTCGGTGTGGAGATACTGCGCAGTTGCGCTCAACCGATCGTTGGAGCTCGGTTGCCAGAGCAACTCGAGTTCGGCGCCATAAATGTCGGCGCTGCCGGCATTTTCGGTGATGAGGTTGAAACCGCCTGGCAGGATCGGCCCCAGGTGCGTGACCTGCTTGTTCTTGTATCGCCAATAAAAGGCCTCGAGATTGAGCTGGACCTTGTTGTCGGCGAAGCGGTTCTTCGATCCGAGCGTATACGCGGTCAGCGTCTCGGGCCGGTACGTGTTGGGCGCGAGCGAACCGAAGAAGCCGCCAGCCTTGAACCCCGTCGCCACGTTGGCATAGACCAGCGAGCGCGGCCCCGCGTCGAACTCCGCGCCCGCCTTCCACGTCAGCTTATCCTGCTTGAGGTTGCCGTCGAGCGCGGCGTAGCAGGTGCCGGTCGCCGCATCGTAAGGCGCGCAGGCGATCTGGTAGAAGGTGTTTGCGGGGCCGGGGAAGCCTGCCGGCACGGGCGGGGGAGGGCCGCCGTTCAGCCCGGTCTGCGTCTTGTGTTCGTCGGTGTAGCGCAGGCCACCCGTCAGACGAAAGCCGTTGGCGATCGCGTAGGTCAGCTGTCCGAAAGCTGCGTAGCTCCGCGTGTTGAGGGCCGGAATCGTCCGATTGAACGATACCCCCTGATTGGCGAACAGATCGAAATCGAGATCCTCGTTGAAGAAGTAGCCGCCGATCAGCCATTTGAGCGGCCCATTGCCACTCGAGGCGAGGCGCGTCTCCAGGGACGTCGCGCGCGAATCTTCGTGCGCGCTGACCGGGAAGCCGGCGGCATAATGCAGGTAATCGGCGATGTTGCGGCGATAGGCGGGGATGACGGTCAGCGTAGCGCCGCCCAGGTCCCAATCGATCGTTGCCGAGGCGCCCCAATTCTTGAGCCTGGTGAAGCCGTCGTCGCGGAATTGCGGCAGAAGATTAGGGTTAGCGCCGCCGGTGATCGCGAGCGAGGCGCCGGTCAGAATCGCGTTCGAACCGTCTTTGGAAGCACCCAGATATGGATGATCGGGGTTGAGGAACGGTGAAATCACGCCGCCACCGCCCTTGCCGCCGATATGAGCATAGTCGACCGAGAGGAGGACCGACACTCTGCCGGTTGGCTTTAGCTTCAGCTGCCCGCGAACGGCCTCGCTCTTATCGTCGAGATAGCCGTCGCTCAAATAGCCGTCCCGGCGGGTCAGGACGCCCGACACGCGAAGCGCCGCATCGCTGCCGAGCGGCGCATTCAGCGCCAACTCCCCGCGCACGAGATTGTAATTGCCGGCGGTCAGCTGCCCTTCGGCGGACAATTGATCGTCAGGCTTGCGCGTGATGATGTTGATCGCGCCGGCCGTGGCGTTGCGGCCATAAATCGTACCCTGCGGCCCCTTGAGAACCTCGACGCGCGCCAGGTCGTAGAACAGGCCATTGGGCCCGCTCGCACGCGCGATGTAGACGCCATCCAGGTTCATCGCGACCGCCGCTTCGGCATAAGGATTGCCGGCAAAGTTGCCGACGCCGCGAATGGTCACTTGGACATTGCCGGCCCCGCTGGTCGACAGTTTGAGCGCGGGCACGAGCTTCGACAGGTCCTGCGGCTGCGCCACCCCGGCATCGGCAAGCGCGGCGCCATCGATCGCGGTGGCCGCGAGCGCCGTGCGCTGGAGGTTCTCCTCGCGCCGCTGCGCGGTGACGACGATGTCGGCGATGCCGTCGCTCGGTGCGGCTGCCGTTGTCTCGGTGGCGCCCGTCGGTGCGTCCTGCCCATGAGCGGGTAAGGCCGCCATCAAGGCAAAAACCGCCGCACCGCCAAAAAGTCCTTGTCGCATATTCCCTCCCAATCGCCCGCTCTTTGGCGGGTAGAATCAAGCCGCGATCGGCTGGCCGATTGCGGCGCTCCAAAGGTTCAAGAGTTCGTCCGCTCGACCGGTCGCGAAGACGTGACGGTCCGGCCGGATCAGCACGGCGTCCGCATTGGCTTTGTCCAGCCAGTGTTCGAACGCCGAACGAAAGGGAGCCAGGGGCGCGCTCGCCAAATCGAGCAATTGCACGTCCAACTCGGTCTCGGCGGGCAAATGGCGACCGATCAAGGCCGGCGCTCCGTTCAACAGCGTGTCGAACCGCTGACCGTCCGGCGCCCGAGGTTGCGGAAGGAGCGCGCCCGCTAAGGGCGTTTCCGAGAGGAGGCCGCCACGGAGGTCGGGATAGGCTACCGAGACATCCTGTGCGCCGGCGGCCTTGCGTGCCAGCATATCGCGATCGCGTTGCGCGGCGGCATCGGGATCGAGCATGCACACGACCTTGCCCATCGCGATCGCCGTTTCGATGATCGCGCGCACGTGCGGTTCACGCTCGACCTGATACGTATCGAGGATCGACTCCCGTGCGCCGCCCAGCACGACCGCGGCGAGCTTCCAGGCGAGATTGGCGGTGTCGCGGATACCGGAACACATGCCCTGACCGGCAAATGGCGGCATCTGGTGCGCGGCATCGCCAGCAAGGAGGACGCGCCTGTCACGCCACTTTTCTGCGACGAGGCCGTGGAAGCGGTAAATTGCCTTGCGTTCGACCTGCATGCGATCCGCGCAATTCCACGGTGCGACCAAGTCGCAGATCGTGGCATCGGCAAGCATCGTCTCGGGCACTTCGCCGGGTTTCAACATGAATTCCCAGCGAAACCGTTTCCCGCTCATCGCCATATAGGTGACAGGACGTTGCGGGTCGCAAATCTGTTGACAGACGATCGGCAGATCTCCCGGCTCGTCGACGATGGTGTCGAGCACGAGCCACGGCTCGTCGAACCGAAAATCGTGGAGCTTGATGCCGAGCGCTTCCCGGATCGGGCTCCACGAACCATCGCACCCGACCAGGTAGCGTGCACGAACGGTCCGCCTCTCGCCATCGCGCAAGAGCGTGGCGGTGACACCGTCGCCATCCTGCTCCAGTTCTTCGAAGGTCGTGCCGAGCTCGACCGAGGCGCCCAGCTCGGCGAGGCGCTCGCGCAGTACCGCTTCGACAGCTGGCTGGTGCAGGGCGTAGGTCTCGGCCCAACCGAAAGCGCCGAGCGGCTTGACCGGAAAATCGAGCAGCAGATCGCCCGACGCAGTGCGGAATTGGTAGCGGTCGGGGACTCTGCACAAGGGGAGAATGCGGTCTGCGACGCCGATCTCCTGGAAGATGCGCATGATCTCATGGTCGAACACCGCCGCACGCGGCAGGGGAAACGGGGCCGGCGATTTGTCGATTGCCAATACCGATAGGCCGCGCAGGCTCGCCAAGGCAGTCAACGCATCGCCGACCGGCCCAAGGCCCACGACCAGCACATCATAGTCATGGTTACGGCTCATGCGGGTTTCCCGCCGGGCAGCGGCGGCATCGGCATGCCCCACTGAACACCCATCAGTTCGGGGATGCGGCCAATCCCGCCGCCATCCGCGGCGACCAGCTGATCGCCGTCGGTCCAATGCTCGATTTCATGGCCCCAGGGATCGCGCCAGTAATCGAATATCTGACTGCCGAGGAAATGCCTGCCGATACCCCAAAAGTGGGTGTGTCCGGCTTCCTTGAGATGGTCGTGTCCGACCATCAGATCGTCAAGATCGGCGACCTCGAACGCGGCATGCATGAATCCCGGCGGGGCCGGCCGTTCGAGCAGGAAAATCGTGTGATGGTCGCATGGCTGATCGCCGCGGTCGCATCGCAGGAAGGCGCCGATCGCGACACCGGGCCGGGGCTGTATCTCGTCGGACGTTACCAGGCCGAACCGCCGCTTGTACCATTGTTCGGATCGCCGGAAATCCGACACGCCGAGGACGACATGTCCCAAACGTTGGACGTGCGAGGGTCCCCGTTCCGTCCGGCGAAAGTCGTTGCGGCGCGGGTAGTCACCTCCCTCGTTCCAGGGCGCGCGGCCCGGCAACGCCACCGGATGAACCGGGGTCTGACCGGCTATCGCCTCGACCGTGAAGCCATCCGGATCGGTCAAACGGACGACCATGCCGCCGCCTGGCGCGTCGAGGGGGTGGATCTCAACGCCATCGTGCGCCGCGACTCGCTTCAACGCATCGAGATCAGGCAGCCGGATGCCGAAACCGGCAAAGCCAGGCGTGTCCGCCATTTCGGTCGCATGGACGAAAGGCGATTCGCCGAAGCCCCGCATGAAGAGGCGATCCTTTTCGATTTCTGCGTCGCGCATGCCGAAATCGAGCAGGAAGGAGCGCATCTTGGAAAGATTGGGTGCGCGGAAACGGACATAGGCGACGTCATGCGCCTTGGCGACGCTTTCCATCATTCGTCCTCGAACACCGCGGCGGCGGCGTCACGACCAAGCATTTCGGCATCGCGGGGATCGACACCCAGCGCGCGCAACAGCGTTGCCGCCATCGCCGCGGCCAGGGCGGCCGGCGGCGTCGCGGTCTCTCCTGACATTGCGTGGCGAACCGTCGCGTTCACCATCGTGACAACCGTCAGCACGCCGGTTTCGAGGTCGACGCCCGACAGTCGTTGCTGCTTGAGGCCGTCCTGAATATCGGCGCTGACCCCGGCGTTTAACGGCGACGCCGAGGTTGTGCGCCGTTCGGCCATGCTGAGCATCGCCATCAGCCGCTCGGGATGGGCGCGGGCATATTGCAAGACGGTGCACAAGGCGCGGGCGATCCTCGTCGGCGCGTCGACTACGTCGCGATTGGCCGAGAAGATGTGGAATTCCACGTCGCCCTGGACCAGCTCGTAAATAGTTGCGGCAAAGGCGTCCTTGTCGTTGAAATGATTGTAGAAGCTGCCCTTCGCTACCTCAGCGGCGTCGACGATATCATCCACCGTGACGCTCTCGACGGGGCGAGTCGCGAACAATGCCTGGCCGGCGGAGATGAGGGCAGTGCGCGTGCGCTCGCGCTGACGGTTGCCTCGCGCTGGCCGACGCTGTGTTGATGCGATCATCTCAATCCTTTCCAGGTTTGCACTAGACAGTCAGGTTTGAACGAATTAGTCAAGTATGACGTTTTGAATCGAGATATTTTGGGAAGGGAGAGGCGATGAAGCTCGCCAAATTCACCGTTGCGGGTCAGTCGCGCCTCGGTAAGGTTGTCGGAGACGTGGTCATCGACCTAAGTGACGCCGCGCACTCCTGCGGCGGCTCGATGCGCACGCTGCTGGAGAATTACGAAACATTGCGCGACGCGATCGCGGCGGCCGAAGGCCCGACGTTCGCTCTGTCGGACGTCACGCTCGAGGCGCCCATCTCCGACCCGCGAAAATTCCTTGCGATCGGCATGAACTACCAGGCGCATGCCAACGAAGCCGCCGCGGCGGGGATCCCTATCCCGACGAGCCAGCTCTGGTTCAACAAGCAGGTCACCTGCATCACCGGTCCGTTCGCGACGATCGACGTGCCGCGCGCGGCGCCGGACATGGTGGACTATGAGGCTGAGTTAGGCGTGGTGATCGGCAAGCGCTGCCGCCACGTCTCGCGCGAAGATGCGCGATCGGTGATCGCCGGATATTTGGTTTGCAACGACGTGACAGCGCGAGACTGGCAGTTCCGCTCGCCGACCTACACATTGGGCAAGTCGTTCGACACGCATGGCCCGATTGGCCCGTGGATCACCACCGCCGACGAGGTCGATGATCCGCACGCGCTGACCTTGTCGCTGACGCTCAATGGCGACGAGCGGCAACGCTCATCGACCAGCGACATGATCTACGACATCTATGATCAGATCGCCTATCTGACCCAGGTGATGACATTGGAGCCGGGGGATGTGCTGGCGACCGGTACGCCCGCCGGCGTCGGTATCGCGGAAAACCGCTTCATGAAGCCGGGCGATGTGGTCCGAGTCACTGTCGATGGTCTCGGGTTCATCGAGAATCGCTTCGCGAACGAAGCGTGACGGGCTTCCCACTACGCCTGCGCCGTATCGCGTGCCTGACGGGAGCCCAACCATGGCGGTGACCGGCGCGATTGCCGCGCCGGACGCCGGGCGCGCCCCCGCGACGGATAGCAGGGGGCGTCCGGCAAGCGCAGCGCTCGCCCATCTGCTCCTCGCGATTGCCTGCCTGCCGATCCTCGGCATGCTCGTCATCGCGCCGGTGCTTCCCGACATGCAGCGTGCCTTCGCCTCGATCAGCGGCGCCGCATATCTCGTTCCGCTGGTGTTGACGGCGCCAGCCCTTATGATCGTGCTGGTCTCGCCCTGGTCGGGGCGACTTGCCGCGCGGATCGGTCGCCGCAACGCCCTCGTCTCCGCCCTAATATTCTACTTCGTCACGGCCACGGCGCCGCTCTGGCTGTCTTCCTTGCCGGCGATCATTATCTCCCGACTTGGCGTCGGCATTGCCGAGGCGGTCCTGATGACCGTATCAACGATGCTGCTCGGCGACTATTTCGAGCCGCGGCGCCGCGATCGCTATCTCGCCTATCAGGTCATCTACACGTCTGTTTCCGCCGTGTTGTTCCTGATCGTCGGCGGACTACTCGGCGAGGCGGGGTGGCGCGTGCCGTTCCTTGCCTATTTTGCCGCGTTGATCCTGTTGCTGCCCACACTCTTGTTCGTGTGGGAGCCAGCCCAACTCGTTCGCGCGGACCGAGCGGCCGACGCCCGCGATCCCATGCCGTGGCGAGCGATCCTCCCGATCTGCGCGATGACGTTCATCGCCGGCGGCTGCATGAATCTCGTGTCGGTCGACCTTGGCTATCTGATCGAAGCGGTCGGCACCCGCGCCTCGGCCCTCAAGGGTATCGGTGCAGCCGTGAACAGCTGCGGCATCGCGGCCGGCGCGGCCTTCTATTCGTTGTCGGCGGCGCGACCGCGGCGGGCGCAACTTGGCGTGGCCTTTCTGCTCTCCGCGGTCGGCTTCGTCGTTCTCGCGCAGGCATCGTCGTTTGCTGGTACTCTTGCCGGAGGCGGGGTCACCGGTCTCGCCAGCGGTTTCTATCTGGCGTGGCTGCTCGCTGCGGTGAACCGATCGCTCAGTTTCGAAACGCGCGGTCTTGGGGTCGGGCTTTGGATGACGTCTTATTTTCTTGCCACGGTCCTCACGCCGCTGGCGCTGGTCGCGATCGGCGCTGTGGTGGAGGGTGTCAAACCCGCCATGCTGGTTTTCGCGGCCGCGATGGCCGCACTGACGGCGACCGTCCCGTTCTTGCGCGTAGGAGGCGAGATGTAACGGCGATAAGCGTGTTCAATCTCAAATTTGAGGTCTCGCATGGGTTTGTTCCAGCGGGCGCCGCCGACGACCCGGACGGGCTGTCTCACTGCTTTTCGCTCAATCGCCGGCTCGAATTCGGGCTGTTCCCCGACGAGATCGGCGCGCTTGGACCATCGGTCACCGCGCTCGATGGCCTGTTCGATCGCTGCCCCAGACTTGCTCAGCCGTGCACCGTCGGGCGTGCGATCGGGCCAAGGCTGCAATATCCGCTGCACCTGCCGGGCGACCGATTCCGCAATATGGCTTTCTGGTCGACGAGCACGCATCGCGAGACGGCGATCGGCTTCTTTAAGGCCGCTCATGACGGTGCCGCCGGAGCGTTGCTCGAGCTCCGGCTCCCGGCCGGGCTGCCCTTTTATGACAGGGAGACGATCGAGGGCGCCGGCGGGCACGAGATGGAACGGCTGCTACCGCGCGGCGTCCTGTGGGAGGTCGGCGCTGGGCGGCCGTTCGACAAGAATTCTCTTCAGCCCCCGCATGACGGCGAGCAATTTTCCAGCGTCGTCGAGGTCGTGCTGACCGCAGGCTCGGTTCGACGCGCGCGCTGAGGGCAGAGACCGCCGGCTGGCGTTCCTTCTGGCGCCTCCCGCGCCCGGGAGGCGCGAGACCGCCGCTCTAGGTCACAAACTCATAAACGGGATTCTCTTTCGTAGGCTGTCGTGATTCAAGCTCCGTGAAGGGAGTTTTGTGATGAGTGCACGACGATACGAGCTTTCGGATTTCGAGTGGTCGGTGATCACGCCCTTGCTGCCGAACAAGCCGCGTGGGGTGGCGCGAGCGGATGACCGGCGGGTGTTGAACGGCATCTATTGGCGCTTGCGGACAGGATCGCCCTGGGCCGACATTCCCGAGCGCTATGGGCCATCAACGACCTGCTACAACCGGTTTGTCCGATGGCGGAAGCTGGGCGTTTGGGATCGGATTTTCGAGGCCGTATCGCGCGCCTATGAGGGCGATCTGCAGATGATCGACAGTTCGTCGATCCGGGTCCATCAGCACGGGGCCAACGGTAAAAAGGGGGTCCGCAAGACACCGCCGCTGGGCACGACGCTGGAACCCGATGCATGGGGCGCTCGCGCGGCGGGCTGACCACTAAGATACATGCGCTGGTCGATGCCAACGGGCTGCTGATCCTGCTGAAGCTGACTGAGGGGCAGGCCCATGACGGCCGGAGCGCCGTGAAAGTAGTCCCGGCGAACACCCTCGGACGCACTCGGACGGTGGCGGCCGAACAAGGGTGGCGCCGCTCCGCCGTTATCTAAGCGAAACCGATCTCGGCATTCTGCAGATCGCCCATCGGGCGGGCTATGCCGAGACGGCAAATTTTACGCGAGCCTTTGTCCTCGAAACCGGGATGACGCCGACTCAATTTCCCCGGCAGACCTGATCTGATCAGCGCGGGCTCCGATCCTTATTCGCCGGTCATGGCCTCTGCCTGGTCGCTCCGCTCGTTGAGCGAGGCGGTCTCAGACCGGAAAGCCCCGACCGCCGCCGGAGCTCCGGGATAGGCCGCCATCTGGATCAACGAATGCAACTTTTGTGCATCCGCTGCGCATCAACCTATGCCCGAAGCCCTCCAGCTCAGCCAGCGTGGGGCGGCTCAACCTCGGCGAGCCAGTGATCGGCTTCTTCGTACGTCTTGAAGACAGCACAGTTCTCAAGACCTTCCAGCGTCCGTTTGACCTGCATCCGGGGAAGCACCTGGGGAATGATCATTGCGTTTCGGCTCACCGGCATCTCGCGCACGATATCCGGTAGCTGCTTGGTAATCTCGACGACCTCCTGACTCTGCGGCGGCCACCCCCGCAAATCGTCGAGCAAGGTGAAGCTTGCCCCTGCCGCTCCGGCCTGACGCAATTCGGCGCGGAATCGGAGGACTACCTCCTGGGCGTCGGCTGGCGTCCAGAATCCGCTGTAACTGATATGAAGACGCCGACGGCTCCGGTCAAAGCTTGGTTCGAACATGAAGTTGCTTCCCTATTTCACCAGCTTGCTGTTCCGCCGCTTCAGGGGCCCCGTTGCTGCCGGTGTCTATCGGCTCTGCCGAGATGTCGGAACCGGGAAAATGAGTGGGACTCGAGAAATCGGCCTTAACCGGATTGCATGACCTGATCCGAGGGCGAGCCGGAATGCAATCAACGGGATGGGCAATTCCAACTTGCGCATCCCGTCGATCTCTTTCGACTCGGTGTCCGAAAGGCAGGCACAATGTTACGCCATAGTTTGCGGGCACCCTCCCGGCTCGCGAACTTGAGCTAGCAGCCAAATAGACCACCAGGAATCGAAATTTCTGCTCGCCTCCGGGAGGGGTAGGAGCCAACCTGACGCCATTGCAACTTCCTGCCCGGCGATGCTCGGCTACGTCCATGGTCCGAGCTCAGCATTCTCACGCAGGAATGGCACGTTATCGCCCCATGGCGCCTGGTCGAGTTCCCGGGCGTACCGGTGACCGCTGAAGACAGCGGCGGCGATTGTGCCCGGTGCTACGGCGTCCCCGATACATTCAACCGTTTTGATGCCGGCTGTCGGCCAATCGTCCGTTCGTGCGAGCAACTCCTGATAAAGATCGTTTGTCTGCGCGCGGGACGTTACCATGACGATGGAGCGCGCTGGCACCTGCCGCAATTTGCCGGTGAACCCACAGGCAAGGGTCGCCTCTCCATCGCGGAACGCAACCAATGCCTCGTTGGCGCACACCCGCACGCCGGTTTCCAGAAGGCGCCGCTGAATGCGCGTCTGCTCGAGCGTGTTGACCGTCCAGGCGGAAACGAGCGGGGCTGGGGTGACCAGTGTCACCTCCAGGCCCTGCAGCCGCAATTTCTCCGCGACGACGCCCCCCATGTAATAATGATCGTCGTCATAGACGAGTACCGGCCCGGCGATCTCCACCCCCTCCATTACGTCGTCCGGGGTGAACACGGCGGCAGCGTCGAGCTCGCTGATCGGAGCGCGATGATAACGCGCGACCCCGTCACGGCGCCAACGCGACCCCGTGGCGATCACGACGCGATTGGCGCCCGTGTCCAGGATATCCTGCGCCGTCATCGCGCTTGCCAGATAGACCTGGACGTTCACCAGCTTGTTGAGCTGTTCGACGCGATACTCCCGCACCCGGCCCCAGATGGCGAGCCCCGGGAGGCGCGGTTCGCGCGCGGACCGTCCGCCTAGTTCCTCGGAAGCTTCCGCCAGCGTCACGTCGTAACCGCGTTTGCCCAGCGCCATCGCGCACTCCAACCCCGCCGGGCCTGCCCCGACCACCAGCACGTGATCGTCGCTCTCGCGCGCGGGGATATGTTCCGGATGCCAGCCGCGACGCCATTCCTCCCCCATCGTCGGGTTCTGCGTGCAGCGGATGGGCGTGTACGTGTTGTCAGCCGCGGCGCAGATGTTGCAGCCGATGCATTCACGGATGTCTTCCAGACGGCCTTCCTCCACCTTGCGGGGCAGGAAGGGGTCCGCAATAGAGGGGCGTGCCGCGCCAATGAAGTCCAGCACACCGCGCCGCACTTGCGAGACCATGGTGTCGGGAGACGTGAAGCGACCGTTCCCGACCACCGGTTTGCCGGTGACCTGTTTGACGAAGCTGACATATTGCTCGTGCACCCCTTCCTCGCCAAACCGGGAGGGCCGGGAATCGTTGCTCCAGTCACCTACGGTCAAGTCCCAGAGATCGGGCAGATCGGCGAGCATTTCGATCACGTCGCGACCTTCACCGTCGGCGCACAAACCGGCCGGGCCGACCAGTTCGTCGACGCAGATGCGAACGGGAACGGCGCAAGTGTCCCCAACTGCTTCCTTAGTATCCTGGATGAGCTCGCGCAGCAGGCGGACCCGATTTTCCAGCGAGCCGCCATATTCATCCGTGCGCTGGTTGTAGCGCCGCGAGAGAAACTGCATCGGCGTGACGAGGCCATGGGCCGCATAGATATAGATGAGATCGAAGCCAGCGCGCTTCGCGCGGCGCGCTGCCGCGGTGTGCCAGCGGCGGAGATTCCGGATGTCTTCCTTGTCCATCGCGCGCGACTGCACGGGATCATAGGATACGACGGTATGCGAAGACGGCCCTATCGGGATTTCCCGCGTCGTCCGGTTCTGGGCGCGGAAGCCGTGATGGCCCAACTCGACGCCGGCAAGGGCATCATATTGGTGGATTGCGTCCGCTGCCCGGGCGAGTGCGGGAATGTCCGCATCGTCCCATAACCGGGCTTCGGAATGCGGCGACACGTCGGCGGACGGATGTATCTCGCACACCTCCGTGCACACCACGGCCCAGCCGCCTTCGGCTTTCGCGCGTCGCATCGCGGCCATGCCCGATGGTGCCCGATGTCCCATGCCGTTGCAGTGGGGCACCTGATAAAAGCGGTTTTTCGCCATTACCGGACCGATGCGAACAGGTTCGAACAGAATGTCATAATGCGGGCTTCTCATGCCGCCTCCATCTTCCAGCGCCGCAACCTCTTGGCCTGTTGCATGGCCCGGCCTTTCAGCCTGCCATAGCCATATCGCGCAAATATGACTGTTGCAATATACGAACTATATGTCCATTTATGGCATCATTGTTGCTGTTATGAAAAAGTTCGAGGAGGAGCGAATGAGTGAATTGATAGCTTTTAGCAGTCCAGATACCGTTCTCCCGCCCTATGGGGCCTATTCCCATGCGGCGGTGGTCCCCACATCCACCCGATTGCTGTTTACCGCTGGCCAGGTTGGCGAGACGCCCGCGGGCGTTGTGCCATCCTCGATCGAAGCGCAGTATGAGGTCGCGCTCACGAACATTGCGAACATCCTGGCGGACCGTGGCACGTCGCCTGCCAATATCATCAAGCTGACCACCTACGTCGTCACCCCTATCCCGCCAGACAGAATGCGTTCGATCCGGGAAGCAATATTCGGCGATATCACTCCTGCCGCGACGATGTTGTTCGTGCCGCGGCTGGCTGGCCCCGAATATCTGGTCGAAATCGAGGCAGTTGCAGCAATATTGGCCCCGTCACCGTCCGCTTAGTGGTGTTGAACGCACGAAATCACCGGTGAGACAAGGTTGCCATGACCGCCGGCATGGGCAGATAGTCAGATGGAAGTGCGCGCGGTGCCGAATGCAATTATGGATCTGCGGTCAGGCGAAGCCGATCTCGTTTCTGTCCTGATGGCGGCCCGGCGCGGGGCCGCCACCGTCGCCGGACGCGTCGATCCGCTCTCGCTGGATCGCGCTTATGCGGTGCAGGCTCAGGTTTTCGCCGCGACGGGCGATCGACTGACAGGCTACAAGCTGGCCGCGACCAGCGCCGGTAGCCAAGCGGCGTTTGGCGTGGATGCCCATTGGTAGGCTTGGTGGGCGCGGCCGAGTTGATGCCGGCGGCCTCGCCGCTCCCTGCACCGAGGCGCTGAGCGGCATGCGCAACGCGGCCTTGGTGCATTTCACCAAGACACTTTCCGACGAACTCGGCCCTGATGGGATAAGCGTCAACATCATTTACCCCGGCGTCACACGCACCGAGCATATCGAGCAATGGTTCGGCGAAATGGCCGCCGAGGAGGGGACGACATTCGAGGCGATCGTCGAACGCGAGGCGGCGGCGGCGGCGCTCAAGCGCATGCTGGCAGTGCATGAGGTAGCCGATCCAGTTGTATGTCTCGCCAGTGTCCTGGGCAGTGGCATCACCGGGGAATCGATCGCCGACGACGGGGGGGCTGTCGCGCCCGGTCTATCTATAAAAGCAGAAGAAAGGCGGGGCCCCGCCAAAAAACGGCGCTCGGCGAACTGACGCTTGCCGGGCCCGGCACCGCCCCAACCAGACAACGCTAGAGCATCGCGCGGAAAAGCGGGTACCGGTTTTCCGCAAAAAGCGATGCGATCACAAATGACTAAAGCGGCGTGCCTGATCCAGAAATCAAGAGCCGCATTAACGCCGGTGCGTCGGCTTCGTCGGTGGCCCGCATTGCGCCGGCGCGCCGGCGCGCCGGCGCAATGCGGGAGGCGGTCAATATTTCCAGCTGAGGCTACCGCCGATCCAGCGCGGCCGGGCGTAGGTCGCCTGCGCCGAGCCGAGCGAGAGGCTATTGTCCAAGTCGTAGACGCGATAGCGGCGATCGGTGACGTTGTTGACGAAGCCGGCGATCGTCCAATGGCCGATCGTGTAGCTGATCCGCGCGTTGCCGACGACATGGCCGGGCTCGAGATCGATCGGTGCGTTGAACGTCGAGAAATAGGACGAATCGTCATAACGCCAGTCGGTGTCGATCGAGACCTTTCCGCCCGCCAGCGCGAAGCTGTACCCGGCATTCCACCCGACGCTCCATGTTGGCGCTTGCGGCATCACCCGTTGCGCGACCCGGCCCGACGGCAGGGTGACGTTGTTGATCTTGGTGTCGAGATACGTGACGAACGCTCCCAGTCGCAAGCCACCGATCGGGCGCGCGCTCAGTTCCAGTTCCGCACCCGATACCTTGGCTGGCAGGTTGGTGATCACCGCCGTCAAGCCCTGGATGATGAAGGCCTGGTAATTCTCATAGTCATAGTGGAATACGGCGCCGGACACGTCCAGCCGCCGGTCGAAAGCGGAGACCTTGAAGCCACCCTCGTAGCTGGTCAACACTTCCTGGCGGTAGGGCATGGTGTCGTTCAGATAATTGCCATTGGCATCCTGGATCAGGAAATTGGGGATGTCGAACCCGCCGCTCTTGGTGCCGCGATTGACCGAGGCGTAGAACAGTACGTCGGTGACGGGGCGGAATTCGAGGCCGGCTTTGCCTGACCAGTTGCGATAATATTGTACCGCGTTTGGATTGTTGCCGGGATTGAACTGGTCGTCAGCGCCGTTCAGCGTGACGAGGCCGGTCGTATAACCATAGCTGCCGACGACTGAATGGGTATACCAATCGCTCTTGCGGTCCCAGCTATAGCGCGCGCCGAGGGTAAGCGTGAGCTTTGGCGTCAACTTATAGTCGAGCTGGCCGAAAGGAGCGAAGGACTGGGTATGTTGCGGCCCGCCTGCCTGAAGTTCGCCGACGAGGAAGCCGGGAATGTTGCCGTCGATCGTGGCATGCGCATTGGCATCGATATATAGGCCGTATAGCCCGGCGACCCAGTTGAGCCGGTCATATTTTCCCGAGAGCCGCAATTCCTGCGACACCTGCCACTGTTTTTGATCCTGATAATAGTCGAACACGTCGAACGGCGTCATGTCGCTATCTTCGCCGTAATGTTTCGTCACGCGCTGATAATCGGTGATCGACGTGAAATCGATGTGATCGCTCAGCCGCTGTTCGTATCGCGCCGTCGCGCTCCAGAAGGTGCGCCGGAACCTGGGAACATTATTCTCCGATTGCGTCAGCGGGTCCTTCCCAGGATTGATGTATCCCAGATAGTCGGTCGAGCCGGGGGCGGGAGTGCCCAGACCGTCGGCATCCGGTTGAGCGGCCAGCCAGGAATAGGGTGCGCTCGTTTCGCTGCGATTCTGCATATATTGGAACTTCAGGCGGAACAGACCGGAATCCCCGACGTCGCTCTCGATCTGGAAGCGCCCGGCAAGGAAATGGCGGCTGCCCACGTTGGGACCGATGCGGTTCTTGATGTAGCCACCATAATCGTCGCTGCTGACGGTCAGGCGGGCGCGGACCCGGTCGCCAAGCGGGCCACTGACAAAGGCGTCGCTGCCCACTTCGCCGTAAGAGCCGAAGGTCACCGTGGCGGCCGCCTGCAGGTCGTGCGTCGGCTTGGCGGTGACATATTGCACCAGCCCGCCGGTGGCATTGCGGCCGAACAAAGTGCCTTGCGGCCCGCGCAGCACCTCGATCCGCTCCAGGTCGAAATTCTGGCCGCTGATAGCAGATAGCGCGGCGCTGTAGACTTCATCATTATAGAAGGCGATCGGCGCTTCCTGGCTGTCGGCAAAGTCATTTTGCGAGACGCCGCGAATGTTGAACGATACAGTGGTGGGGCTGAACTGCTGCACCTGGAAACTGGGAACGTGGTTGACCAGCGCGGTCACATCCTGATGGCCTATTGCCCTAATGCCATCCTGGCCGATCGCGGAAATGGCGAGGGGGACGTCGCGCAGGCTTTGTTCGCGCTTTTGTGCGGTGACGACGATGTCGCCGAGTTGTCCGCTCTGATGGGGCTGCGCGGGTTGCGCATCCTGGGGCTGAGTTGAATCGCCGCTTGATTGCGCCCAAGCCGGGCTTGCGCCCGCCAGGACCGTGCCAGCAAGCGCGCACGCCAAAAGACTGGCTCTAGAACGATGAAAACGCTCCACTACAATTTCCCCTTCTCTGAGCGATGGCGAGGCGTGCCTCGTTTCATCCCTGCCTGCGACGTTTGAAGCGCCCGATGAGAGGGTCTGTTTTTCAAACGATGGGAATAGCTGTACACCTATTGTTACGTTGAAGCAACACGACTTGTGAGGCTTTTGGTCGGATGCGTACTGTCAGGAAAAAGGCTGTTAAGGCCTCGGGTAATGGCGTTATATACCTGTAATATATATAAAAATATACGAGATTTAGAAAAGGAATGTGTTTTAAATTTGCAACAATAGGCTGAAAAGATACCTATTGTCTCCAATTTCGCAGGTCTGTACCGATGCCGCTCCGTTCGTATTGCGCAACAGGAGGATTTATGGGTGGAGGCAGCATAGATCCGGTGGGGCTTCCCACTGCCGAGATGCTGGTCGAGCGTGCTCGCTCACTCGTACCGGTTCTGCGGGAGAGGGAGGCGGAGGCGACTGCGGCCCGGCAGGTGCCTGAAGCGACGATCCGCGATTTTACCGATGCGGGGTTCTTCCGCGTCCTGCAGCCGAAGCGGTTCGGTGGCTACGAGATGACGCCGGACGTCTACTGCCAGATCGCCAGAACCCTTGCTGAGGGGTGCATGAGCAGTGCCTGGGTATATGGCGTCATCGCGGTGCATAATTGGCAACTCGCTTTATTCGACCCGCGCGCGGCGCAGGATGTCTGGGGCGATAGCGGCGACGTTCGCATCAGTTCCTCCTATATGCCATGCGGCAAGGTTGTTCGGGTCGAGGGCGGCTACCGGCTCAGCGGCCGCTGGGCATTTTCGAGCGGCTCGGCGCATTGCGACTGGGTGATATTGGGTGTCCATATTCCGCAGGCTGAGGGCGCGCCCGATCCGTGCAATTTCCTCGTTCCCCGGCCCGACTACAGCGTCATCGACACATGGGATGTCATGGGTCTGTGCGCGACGGGGAGCAACGACATCATTGTCGAGGACGCCTTTGTGCCCGACCACCGGATCATCCGCGAGATGGACATGTTCGATATCGCCTGTCCCGGCCACGCGGCTCATGATGCAAGCCTGTATCGCATACCCTTCGCGCAGCTGTTCAACCGAACGGTTTCGACCACATCGCTCGGTAGCCTGAAGCGGGCGCTGGAATTCTTCGTGGAAGGTACGCGCAACAAGCGCGCGACCTATACCGGGCTGAAACTCGCCGGCGACAGTGCCATCCAGGAAGCCGTTGCCGACGTTGCTCTGACGCTGGACGATCTGGAATTGCGGCTCGAGCGTGACCTGGCGGAACTGTCGGCGCGGGCGGAGCGGCGGGATTGGCCAGTAGATCGCAGGTCAGCGCTGGGGCTGTCGACAACCACCATGGTCAGTCGCTGCATCACCGCGGTGGATCAGCTCATGCAATTCAGCGGCGGCAAGGCGATCTATCGGGGCAATGTGGTCCAGCGCGCTTTTCTCGATATCCATTGCGCCCGCGCGCACGTCGCGAACAATCCTTATCCCTATGCGCGCAATTTCGGGGCCATGGCCTTCGGCGCACCTAACGACTGTTTCGACATTTGATCATGGAACGGCGCGGCGAGCGGGATGCTGTCGCCGCTCCTAGACGACAGCCGCGAGGCCGATGCCTTTCTGCGCCGCGGGTCCGTGCTCGTCGGTGATTTCCCGGGAAAGGAAGTCGACAAAGGCACGCACCTTCGACAGGGCATAATTGCCCTTCGGGACCATCAGGTAGAGCGGGATTTGCTGCGACACCAGGTCAGGCAATATGACCTCCAGTCGATCCTCCGCAATGTCCTCCTCGACGAGGAATTTGGGCAGATAGCTGATGCCCAGGCCTTCGAGGGTCGCCTCACGGGCCATGCGGACGGAGTTGGAGGTGAGGGGGCCGCGATTGACAGCGACCGTGACGTCCTCAGACAATTTCCATTCACCGACGCGCGACAGGTGCGTCTCGAGGATACAGGTATGGTCCTTGAGATCGCTGGCGACGGAGGGATAGCCACGTTCGGCAAGATAGGATTTCGCGGCGACCAGGATCATGGGATAATTGCGCAGGCGGACGGCGTCCAGGTTGTCGTCATATGGCTCGCCGATCCAGAAGGCGACGTCGAAGCGTCCCTTGAGCAGGTCTGCCCGGCTGTCGGACAGATTCACGAACAGGCGCACATCGGGGTAGGTCTGAAGGAATTTCGGGATGATCTTGGTCAGGTCGAAAAGGGATGAGACGACGGGCGCATTCACCTTCAGCTCGCCGCGCGGATGGGAGGTCATGCCGGTGACGATCGTGTTCGCCTCGTTCACTTCATCGACGATGCGGGAACAGCGGACATACATTTCCCGGCCCGCCGGGGTCAGGGACACGGTGCGTGTCGTGCGGTCAAGGAGCTTGACGCCGAGGCTTGCTTCCAATCGCGCGATCTGCCGACTGACGGCCGCCTTGGAATAGCCCAAAGTTTTGGCGGCGGAGGAAAATCCGCCCGTGCTGACCACGGCGGCGAACGACATCATCGCGATGACATTGTTGATTTCGGGTTTATCTTCCATGCCTTTCCATCCCGTTTGTTTCCTTCGCTGTCAACAATCAGGGGCTTTCGGAGTGAGCGCCGCGCTTCTCGATAGCCTGCATTCTATTGTTTACTATTGACAATTATGTGGCTATAAATCAGGTAACTGTTGCTTATAGGAACTTTTTGGCCGTACGGCTGGGATCGCATTTTTCGACCTGCCCGACGCCCCAGCACCGAACAGGAGAGCCCGATGACGATCGACGCCGCCAAGCTTGCCCGGCAGGATCAGCAGTCCCAGTTTCACCCTTTCACCTCGATCGCGGATCTCGCGAAGGATGGGCCCACCGTGATGGTGAGCGGGCAGGGCGTTCGCGTGCGGGACGTCAATGGCCGCGAGTATCTGGACGGTATGGCGGGCCTCTGGTGCGTAAATCTGGGCTATGGTCGCCGCGAAATCGTGGAGGCGATCGCGCGCCAGAGCGAGCGCCTGTCCTTCTTCCACACTTTCAATGGCATGACGAGCGACGTGGTCGCCGAATGCGCGGACGCGCTGCTGAAGCGCGCGCCGGTGCCCATGTCGCGCGTCTTCTTCGGCGCCTCCGGCAGCGATGCCAATGAAACCCAGCTCAAGCTGATCTGGTATTACAATAATCTGCGCGGGAAGCCGGAAAAGAAGAAGATCATCGCGCGCTGGAACTCCTATCACGGATCGGGCGTGGCGACCGCCAGCCTCACCGGCCTGCCGGGCATGCACACTCTTTTCGACCTGCCAAAGGGGCCCATCCTGCACGTCAGCGCACCCTATTATTACCGCAACGCGCCGGAGGGGATGAGCGAGCGCGATTATTCGCGGCACCTGGCTCGCGAACTCGAAGACGTGATCGAACGCGAGGGCGCAGACACCATCGCTGCCTTCTTCGCTGAGGCGGTGATGGGCGCCGGCGGCCTGATCCCACCGCCCGAAGGCTATTTCGATGAGATCGGGCCGATTTTGCGCAAGCATGATATCCTGCTGGTCGCTGACGAGGTGGTGAGCGGTTTCGGGCGCCTCGGCACATATTGGGGCGCTCAGACCTATGGCTTCGAGCCCGATCTCATCACCGCAGCCAAGGGAGTGACGAGCGGCTATTTCCCGATGTCGGTCTGCTTCATCTCGCCCAAGGTCTGGGATGTGATCGAAGGTGCGGCCGGGCAGACGGGTGTGTTCGGCCACGGCTATACCTATTCCGCGCATCCGGTGGGCGCAGCGGCGGCGCTCGCCGCGCTGAAGCTGATCGACGAGCTGGAGGTGGTCAAGAACGTGGCCGATGTCGGCCCCTATCTCCTCAATGCCATGCGCGACCGCCTCGGACAGCATACGCATGTCGGTGATATTCGCGGCAAGGGGCTGATGATCGGCATCGAACTGGCCAAGGATCGTGCCACCAAGGAATCCTTCCCGCCGGCGAACCGGACCGGCCGGGAAATCCTGAAGGCGGCAGCGCAGCGCGGCCTGATCACCCGCGCGCTCGGCGATACCCTGGTTTTCGCGCCGCCGCTCATCATCACGCGTGGCGAGGCGGACGAACTGGTCGACAAATTCGCCCTGTCGGTCGGCGATGTGCTGGGCTGATGCCGTATAGGTGAAACCGCGCGATCGAGAGAAAAGGGGACTTAATGGAAACGTCATCGCCGGTCGAAGGCCTGTCGCACTTCGCGACCCATGCGCCGCGGCTCAGCCGGGGCGGGCTGATCAGTGCCGTGATCATCGGCATCATCGGCGCGATGGTCATCTTCGTGACGCCCGGCTTTCTTGCGATCATCGCCGCCCAATCGGGACTCGATGACGCTCATCTGGGCTATGTCGCGGGCTGGGACATCAACGCCATGGCGGTCGCCATCGGGATCAGCGCTTTTCTGCTGACCCGGTGCGACTGGCGGGTTGCGGTCGGTGTGGCGATGGTCCTTGTCGCGCTCGGTAATGTCGGCACGGCGCTGGCCTCGGGCTATACCGGCATCGCTGCAGCCCGGGTGGTGGCGGGCGCGGGCGAGGGAATCGCCATCGGCTTTTCCTTCGCCGCGCTCGGTCGTGCGCGCAATCCCGACCGGGCTTTTTCCATTTACCTCGTTTCGGGTGCGCTCGTCAGTTCGCTGATCCTTTTCGCCATACCGTCAATGCTGACGCAGGTTTCGCCACGTGCGATTTTCATTGCCAACGGCCTGCTTGCGCTGGTCGCCCTGGCCAGTCTGGTGCATTTCCCGGACGGGCGCGATGAGGACGACATTTTCGCGGCCCGGGCCCGGATCAACCGCAAACTGGCCTTGTATGCACTGGTCGCCGTGTTCCTCTATTTTTTCGCCACCGGCGCGATGTGGAGCTATCTTGAGCGGATCGGGGCGATGAACGGGCTCAGCCCTTCCGCCATCGCGCAGGGCCTTTCCCTTGGCACGCTGGCGGGGGTTGTCGGCGCCGGGCTGGCGGGCCTCGTTCCGCAGCGCTGGGGCCGCGCGCTGCCGCTGATCGCCAGCGGTGCGATCTCGGTCGCCAGCTTCCAGATGCTGCTGGGGCATTTGCCGGCGAGCAGTTTCGTGCTGGCGGCGGTCTTGTTGCTCTTCGGCTGGAATTTCGCCCAGCCGCTGCTGTCAGGCATCTGCGCTGACGCAGATCGCTGCGGCCGTGTGGTCTGCGCGATGGGCGCGATCCAGACATTCGGCACCGGGCTTGGGCCGGCCGCCGCGGGCGCGACGCTGCACGATGGCGACTTCAGTACGGCGATCTGGTCAAGCTGCGCGATCCTGGTCGTGAGCCTCGCGATCGTGGTGCTCGCGATCACGCGCGCGCCGGGGCCTGTGGACCCCGGCGCGTGCTGATCTCAGGCCGCGCGGCACCAGGCCGGGATTAGAGGAACACCGCGCGCGACAGGCCGCCATCGACCGCGATTGACTCGCCGGTGATGCCGCTGCCGGCGTTGGAGGCAAGCAGGACGATCGGATCGGCCACTTCCCCGACTTCGAGCATGCGTTTGACCGCCGCCGGGCCTGCGGCCTCGCGCTCCACGATCGCCTCGAAAGTCGTGCCTTCCTCGGCGGCCATTTCCGCGAACCACTCCTCGATATGTTCGGTGCGGGTAACGCCGGGATGGATGATGTTGACGGTGATGCCATCACGTCCGACCTCGTCCGACAGGGTCTTGGTGAAATGGACGAGTGCGGTGTTGCGCATCCCGCTCAGCGCCTCGGTGCAGCGCGCGGTCAGGCCGCCGACATTGACGATGCGGCCCCAGCCTGCCTTGCGCATATGGGGTACGCACGCCTTGCTCATACGGAAATAACCTAAGAGCTTGGTGTTGAGGTCGAGCATGAGCGCATCCTCATCGGCGTCCTCGATCGCGTTGCGCACGAGGCCGCCTGGCGCGGCAGCACAGTTGATGAGGATATGAACGCTGCCGAACAGCGCGACCGTCTGATCCACCAGCGCCTGCACGGAGGCCTTGCTGGTCGTGTCGACCGCGATCGGGACCACCGTGCCGCCGGTCGCCGCCGCGATCTCGGCGGCGGCGGCCTCCAGCTTCGATACCGTGCGCGCGGCGATCACCACCTTGGCGCCCGCCAGCGCAAGCTTGCGCGCTGTTTCCTTGCCGATGCCGACGCCCCCGCCGGTTACAATGGCGACCCTGTCCTTCAATCCCAATTCGATGACCATTCCGTCCTCCTTCACGATCCTGCGGCAAATTCGACGCCCGCGCCACCCAGGCCGGACAGGTCGACCGAGACGCGGTCGCCCGGCGCCACGGCGGTGACGCCGGTGCACGTCCCGCTGCTGACGAACTGCCCGGCCTCCAGCGCCATTCCCTGCTCCGCCAGCCAGTTCGCGAGCCAGACGATGGCGAGCAGGGGATTGCCCATCACCGCGGAGGTCGCTCCGCGTGTGATCGCATCGCCCGGCCCGCGAAGCGTCATCGCCATGTCGGCGAAGCGATCTTCCCAGCCCGTAGCGACCCTGTCTCCCACCAGCAGCCGGTCCGCCATGCAATTGTCGGCGACGAGCAGGCCGAGCGGCAGATCCGTCGATGCGAAGCGCGAGGTGACCAGCTCGATGCCGACATGGAGTCCTGCCACCACGTTCGCCACCTGCGCGGGTGTGAAGGGACTGCCGGTGGGCGAGAGCCTCTCGCCGATCTCGAAGACCAGTTCGCCCTCTACATAGAACTCACCCCGGCCGATCGCTGCCCGCTCAGGCGCGCGAACGATATCAGCTGGTGCGAGCCGCCCCGCCGCCGGGCTGTCGGCGCCCAGCGCCTTGCGAATGCCCTCTCCCGTCAGGCCGATCTTCCAGCCCGCCAGGGGCACGCCGCGTTCAGCGAAGAGTGCTTTCTGCAACCCATAGGCCTCGCCAAGCGGGACATCCCACGCCGGCAAGGGGGCAGGGCAGCCCGTCAGGCGCGCAGTGCCGAGCATCGATATGAGTGAACCCGTCACGAACCCGGACTCCTATGGCCTTGTTGATGATCGACGCCTTGGCCTTATTGTCTCTCTAGCGCAACAGATATTCACATAAAGTTTCTATTGTTCGAAAAATAGAGATAGGCTAGGGACCGATTCAAGGGGCACTGACGCCAGCCTGGGCGCGTCGTGGGAAAGAGAGTCGAACATGCCGCAAGATGTCCATGCTATCGCCGCCAGGCTCGCTTCGGAGCTCTCGGCCACGCCGCGCGGGCTGATCATCGACGGCAAGCTTGTGCCGGCGGTTTCCGGGCGCACCTTCGCAACAATCAACCCCGCAACGGGCGAAGAGATCGCACAGGTTGCACATGGCGGGCGGGAGGATATCGCGCTGGCGGTCGCGGCTGCCCGGCGGGCGTTCGAGAATCCGGCCTGGCGGCGGATGAGCGCGGTGGACCGTTCCAACCTTCTGCTCAAGCTCGCTGACCTGATCGAGCGCAACGCCGAGGAACTGGCGGTCCTCGAATGCATGGATAACGGCAAGCCGGCCAGCATGACGCGCTGGGTCGAGATCGAAGGATCGATCCGCACCTTCCGTTATTATGCGGGCTGGCCGACGAAATTCGGCGGCGAAACCTTGCCCGTCTCTCCGCGCAGCGGCGCACAGATACTGAACTACACGACGCGCGAGCCGGTCGGCGTCGCCGGCCTCATCGTGCCTTGGAACTATCCGATGTCGATGGCGGCCTGGAAGGTCGCGCCGGCGCTGGCGGCGGGATGCACAGTGGTGCTCAAGCCCGCCGAGCAGACGCCCCTCACCGCGCTCCGCCTGGGCGAACTCGCCCTGGAGGCGGGGACACCGGCGGGCGTGCTCAACGTGGTGCCGGGCTTTGGTGACGCGGGTGCCGCTCTGGTCGAGCATCCTGACGTCGACAAGGTGGCTTTCACCGGCTCAACCGAGGTCGGCAAGCTGATCGTGCGCGGGTCCACGGTCAACCTGAAGAAGGTCAGCCTGGAGTTGGGCGGCAAGTCGCCGCAGATCGTGCTGCCCGACGCCGATCTGGAGGCCGCTGCCGCGTCGATCGCGAGCGGCATCTTCTTCAACCAGGGGCAGACCTGCACCGCCGGCTCGCGCCTCTACGCGCACGCGTCGATCCACGACAAGCTGCTGCAACTGGTTGCGAACCAGGCGGCGGCACTGAAGATCGGCAACGGTCTGGACCCTCAGACCACCTTCGGCCCGCTGGTTTCCGAAGAACAATGGGACCGCGTCAGCAGTTATGTCGACATTGGCCGCGCCGAGGGGGCTGAGGTCGTGATCGGCGGCAAGCGCCCGGTCGGCCAGGACAAGGGATTCTTCTTCGAGCCCACTATCCTCGCGGGCGCGACCCCTTCCATGCGGGTGGTGCGGGAGGAGATTTTCGGCCCGGTGCTGAGCGCACTGTCGTGGAGCGACCCGGACGATCTGGTGCGGCAGGCCAATGACAGCGAGTTCGGCCTTTCCGCCGGCATATGGACCAACGACGTCAAGAGCGCCCATCGCCTGGCCGGTGCGGTGCGGGCTGGGACGGTCTGGGTCAACTGCTTCAACATGGTCGACAATGCGACGCCCTTTGGCGGGTTCAAGCAATCCGGCTGGGGCCGTGAGCACGGGCGGAACGCCATGGAACTCTACAGTGAAATCAAGAGCGTGTGGATCAACCTCAGTTGAGCGCTGGTCCGTTGGGCAAATGAAGGATGGGTGAGATGAGCAACGAACGCACACTTTTGGTCGCGACTGACGGCCAGGCGGTCATGCGCAGCCATGACGATGGCAAGACCTGGTACAGGGTCAATGTCGGGCAGGACCTGGAATATGACGACCGGGTGCGCTGTCTGTTGATCGATCCGGCCAATCCCCGCGCCATCTTCGCGGGCGCCGAGCGCGGTCTGTTTCGCAGCCAGGATTGCGGCGCGCGCTGGGATCGTGTTGACTGCGCGCTTAATGACTATGCGGTCTGGAAACTGGCGGCGAGCGAGAGCGATCCTTCGGTGATGTATGCCGGCACCGGATCGCCCACCCGCTCGATCCTGTTCCGGTCGCGCGATGGCGGTAAGAGCTGGGAGCGCACGCCGCTCGAGATGCCCGAGCGTTGCGCCGGCGTCAGCCGCCCGCGCATGCTTGCTCTTGCCGTCGATCCCAGTGATCCCAACGACGTGATGGCCGGCGTTGAGGAGGGCGGCTGTTTCCGGTCGCGCGATGGCGGCGACACCTGGAAGAGGCTGGATACGGACTGGGACGATTACCCCGGCAATTCCGACATTCACGACATCGTCATTCTGCCCGGCGAGCCCAAGGTGATCCTGGTGCTGACAGTCCTGGCGCTCTATCGCTCGATCGACGACGGCAAATCCTGGACCCGCACCAGCGCGCGCGAAAGCTGGGGCCTGCGCTACTCCCGCTGCCTGCAGCGCAAGCCGGGCAGCAACACCGAATTGGCGCTTGGTATCGGTGACGGGACGCCTGGAACCAAGGCGTCGGTGTTGATCTCCAGCGATGCCGGCGAGAGCTGGACCCACACACCGCTTTCGCTTCCGCCCAACAGCTGCATCTGGGCGTTCGGCGCCAATGACGCCGATCCCGATTTTCTGCTGACCGCCACAAAATTCGGCCATCTGTACCGGAGCAGCGATGGGGGGCATAGTTGGCAGAAGGAGTGGCGAGAGTTCAATGAGATAACCGATCTCACCTGGGTCGTCGGCGTGCCTCAGGATCAGGAGTTGCCCCATGTCACAGGCTGATGTCTCGCCCGTCAAGGTTGCGGCGATCGGACATGTCGTTCTGTTCGTGAAGGATCCGGAAGCCTCGGCGCGCTGGTATTGCGACATCCTCAACATGTCGATCAGTGCCCGCGCCGCCGAGGGCCCTTACAAGGGTGGCATTTTCCTGAGCTTCGGCGTGCATGACCATGATATCGCCCTGTTCAAGAACGACAGCGATGCCCCGAAGGGGCGAGAGTTCGAGCATGTGGGCCTCCGGCTCGCGGCCGGCAGTGCTGATAATCTGCGCCGGATCTATGCCTTCTTCCTCGACCGCGGTGTACGGATCCAGGAAGTGCTGGATCACGGCGTTTCCACCGGCATCTATTTCCTCGATCCGGACGGGCACATGCTCGAGGTGTTCCACCAGCGCGTGCCGGCCGAAAACGGCGCGGCGATCGCTGAATTGCGCGGTAATGAAGGGCAGGCCGATCCGGTCGTGCTCGATCCGTTGCGGGGCTGACCGCCACGACACTTTATCGAGCGCGCGTCGACGCAGACTGCCGGCCCGCGCGCACTATCCGAAAAGGGAAAATGAGATGAGCAGCAATCAAGGCCTTGGTGCGTTCAAGATTCGCAAATGGTTCAGCCAGATCGAGGAGATTTGCAGCGGCGAGACCGGCGCGGCCGCCGATGGCGAGCCGGTGTTCAAGTACATGATCGCGGCATGCGTGCAGAATCCCTATGCCGGCCGTTATGTCGATGACCTTGGCGCCTGGATCGAGGCGTCGCCCGCGATCGGCATTGAAATCGGCCGCCGCCTGAATGCATTGACGGGCGGTCGCCCGATCGAGAGCTATGGCAAGGCGATCCTGGTCGGCCTCGATGGCGAATATGAGCATGGCAATGCGCTGCTCACCAATCCGGCCGCCAACCCCGTCCGCGATGCGGTTGGCGGCGGCAAATCCTGGGTGCCTTCGTCAGGCAAGCGGGGGGTGCCCGGCACGATCCTCGACATCCCGCTCGCGCACAAGGACGCACTCTATGTGCGTTCTCACTATGACACGATGAGCGTGTCGTTCGACGACGCGCCCAATCGTGACGAAGTGATCGTCTGCTGGGCCTTTGCGACGCGCGGCCGCCTCAACGCGCGGCTCGGCGGCCTGAAGGCATCCGAGGTCCGGGGCGAGGACGGATTGGTCTGACGTGGCAAGCCCTTCAGTGATCGAGCCATCGCGTCTTCCTCCAGCCGCGGCGCCCAAGGCGCCGGGCGAGCGGGAGGGGTTCATCGAGACGCGAGATGGCCTGTCGCTGCGGATGCGCGAATGGGGCGATCGCGACGGCGACCCGATCGTGCTGCTGCACGGCTTGCGCGGCTATTCGGGAACCTGGCGCGGTCTTGCGAGTGCGCTCGGCGCGGACTGGCGCCTGATCGCGATTGATCAGCGTGGCCGCGGCGAGAGCGACTGGGATCCGGCGTGCAACTATTACACTGACGCCTATCTGGCGGACCTGGAGGCGCTGGCCGATCAGCTCGGGCTCGATCGTTTCACGCTGCTCGGACATTCCATGGGCGGGACCACTGCCTATGCCTATGCCGCACGCCATCCCGATCGGCTCGACGCGCTGATCATCGAAGACATCGCGCCCGGTTCGTCCGTAAGCGGCGTGGGTGCGGAACGGATCAAGGCGGAGATGGCCGCCCTGCCCGAGGATTTTGCCGACTGGGGCGCGGCGCGGGCCTATTGGCACAAGGCCCGGCCGAGCGTCGGCGAGGAGGCGCTGGAGCAGCGTCTGGCGGAAAGCCTGCGCGAGACGCAGGACGGCCGCGTGGGCTGGCGCTATGATGCCGCCGGGATCAGCCGCACGAGGCTTGACCCTGACCCGGCCCGCATCGTGGATCTCTGGCCGGTGGTGGAAGCGATCCGTACCCCGGCCTTCGTGATCCGGGGCGGCAAGTCCGACTTTTGCCGGCTCGATACTGTGCTGGAGATGGAGCGGCGCAATTCCCGTTTCACCCATGCGACGGTGCCGATGGCCAGTCACTATGTCCATGACGATGCGCCGGACATTTTTCACGCCCTGGTCGAAGGCTGGCTGGCGGGCGTCCGCTCCGGCGGGACTGCAGCGCGAGATCAGCGAAAGAACCAGGGGTGATGGACGAGATGCAAGCCAAGCGTGGAAATGGCGCCGTCGCCTTGCTGAAGGCGCTACGCACGGGCGGGGCGCGCATCTGCTTCGCTAATCCGGGCACGACCGAACTGACGTTGGTTGACGCGCTGGCTGAGGTGCCGGAAATCCGGTCAGTCCTCGCGCTGTTCGAAGGTGTGTGCACAGGTGCGGCGGATGGCTTTGCCCGCGTGTCGGGCGAAGTACCGCTCACGCTGCTGCACCTGGGCCCGGGCTTCGCCAACGGCATCGCCAATCTCCACAATGCGCGCCGTGCCCATTCCGGTATCGTCAATCTGATCGGCGATCATGCGAGCTGGCACCTGCCCTATGATGCGCCGCTGACGTCCGACATCGAATCGCTCGCCGCGCCGGTATCCGTCGCAGTGATACGGATGGGCGACACGGCCCGGATCGGCGCCGATGCCATCGCCGCGCTGGAAGCCGCCGCCGGAACACCTGGCGGCCCTGTCACCATGATCGTGCCCACTGATATCGTCGACGCCAAGGTCGAACGCGGTACTGTTCCAGTTCCAGTTCCGGCGCCATCGCGCCGCCGCGCGGTGGATGCGGCGCGAATCGACGAAGCCGCGGCGATCGCTGGAAAGGCGGACGACCTGATCCTGTTGCTGGGGGGCGACGCCCTCACAGAAGCCGGGCAGCGCGCCGCAGCCGCGATCGTCACAAAGGTCGGTGGCCGCGTGCTGATGGAGCCCTATCCGGCGATCGTCGCCCTGGGCGGTGACCTCCCGCCGATCGAACGCCAGGCCTATTTCCCCGACGACGTGATCCGCCAGATGGGGGATGCCCATGTGATCCTGGCCGGCGCACGCGCTCCGATCAGCTATTTCGGCTATGAGAGCTATCCGAGCCAACTGGTTCGCGACAATCGCCTCTTCTGTCTCAGCGATCTGGAAGAAGATGGGCTCGCGGCGCTCGAGGCGTTGGCGGCTCGCCTTGGCGCGGTGCCCGCCGAACCGGCTGAGGCCGGTTCAGCCGCGATGGAACCCGTGGCTCCGGATACGGCACTCTCCGCCGAGATCGTCATTAGCTCGCTCCTCGAACGCCTGCCGGAAGACGCGATCATTTCGCTCGAGGGTTCGACGCTCGGTGGTCCGTGGCTGCGCCAGGCACACCGGGCGCCTCGCCACCGCGTCATGACCAACACCGGCGGCGCGATCGGGCAGGGCCTGCCCTGCGCGGTCGGTGCGGCGCTGGCCGCGCCGGGGTCGCGCGTGGTCTCACTCCAGTCGGACGGCAGCGGCCATTACACTTTGCAGGCGCTATGGACCATGGCGCGCGAAAAGCTGCCCGTGACGATCATTCTCGCCGCCAATCACCGCTACGGCATCCTCCAGACCGAGCTCTCCCGCATGACCGCGCCGCTGGAGGATCCGGTGATCGCCTCGCTGACGCGGCTCGACAATCCGCGCGCGGACTGGGTAGCGCTGGCTAGGGGTTATGGCGTGGAGGCCATACGGGTGACCAATGCAGCGGAGTTCAACGCCGCGTTGGAGTGCGGCCTCGCGCTTGATGGTCCGATGCTGATCCAGGCGGAGCTGCCATGACGGCGCCCTCTCCAGTCGCGATCATCACCGGCGGTAGCGGCGGGCTGGCCCCCGGGATTGCCCGTGTGTTGCGGGACGAGGGTTATGCGCTTGTCCTTGTCGGGCGCGACGAGGCTCGCCTGCAACGGACCGCCGATGTCTTGAGGGATGCCGCCGCTGCGCCGGTCGACGCGATTCCTTGCGACGTTACCCAGGCCGTGTCCGTGGGGGCCATGATATCGGCAGTGCTCAGCCGCTTTGGTCGGATCGACCTGCTGGTCAATGCGGCCGCCAGCAGCAATCCGATTGGGGGTGCGATCGAAGAGGTCGATGTCGATACGCTGATCGGCGATCTCGACACCAAGGTCGGCGGCTATCTGCGCTGCATTCGCGCCGTGGCTCCTGCCATGAAGCAGCAGGGCCATGGACGGATCGTCAACATCGGCGGCCTGACCGGCCGTTCGAGCGATACGTTGAGCGGGCTGCGCAATGTAGCCGTCTCCCATCTCACCAAGGTGATTGCGGACCAGCTTGGCCCTTTCGGCCTCACGGTGAATGCGGTCCATCCGGGAATCACGCGCACGCCGCATCTGGAGGAGCTTTTCGCCGACATGGCGCGCGAAAAAGGCACGGACAGCCAGGCGATAGAGGCTGATTTCATCAGCCAGATTCCGACGCGGCGTTTATCATCGCCCGAGGATATCGGTGAAGTCGTCGCGTTTCTGGGCGGTCGTAGCGGCGGCTCGATCAACGGAGAATCCATCACCGTAGACGGCGGCTATTCACGCGGCATCTACCTGTAGGGGGAGGACGATATGAGCGATCCGACGACGGGCACTAACCGTTACCCATTCTCGCTGCGCCTTCTCCACTGGATACGTGCGATCCTGATCCTCGGCCTCATCGCGGTGGGATGGACAATGACGTCCCTGTCCGACTCGACGCCGAGCAAGTTCGATGTGCTTTACCCGTTGCACAAGGAGTTCGGGGTTCTCGTCTTCCTGGTCGCGGCGACGCAGCTTCTGATCCGGCTGCGGTCGACTCTGCCCGCGCTTCCGGCGGGCCTTTCGCGCTGGGAAATGCGGCTCTCCAAGGCGGTGCATCGCGCGATGCTGGTGTTGATCATCGTCGTGCCGGTCCTGGGCTATTCCATGTCGAGCAGCTTCACCCAAAGCGATGGCGTACCCTTCTTCTTCACTGAATTGCCCGAACTTCTGCCGAAGAATGACAATGCATTCGCCGTCTTCCAGGCGCTGCACAAATATCTCGCTTTCACATTGCTGGGCCTGATCGTCCTTCACGTGGCTGGCGTCCTGAAGCATCGATTCCTGGATAAGGGCGGCGAAACCGATGTTCTGCCGCGGATGCTGTGACTCGCCTTCTTTCCGGCCCGAGGACCTGAGCCATGACTGACACCGCCCTGCAACTACTGCGGCTCGAATATCTCGACGAGGCCGGATTGGAGGTAACCAACCCGGCCGATGGCAGCTTGGTTGCGGCTGTCCGGCGCTACGATGTTTCCGAGCTTACCGAAATCATCGAACGTGCCGAAGCGGCCCGGCATGGCTGGGCGTCGCGCACTGCCAAGGAACGCAGCGACGTGCTACGCGCCTGGTATAACCTGATCTGCGAAAATACCGAGGGCCTGGCCCGATTGATGACGTTGGAAAGCGGCAAGCCGCTCGACGAAGCGCGGGGCGAGGTCAAATATGGCGCGGCCTT
>Ga0207703_10000437_pt1 | contig 43844 bp, 44 predicted proteins | sample KBSSwiS12_FD_184304 | JGI IMG/M metagenome (GOLD analysis project Ga0207703, IMG submission 184304) | Switchgrass rhizosphere microbial communities from Kellogg Biological Station, Michigan, USA - KBS Switchgrass S1-2 (SPAdes) (version 2) | ecosystem: Host-associated > Plants > Roots >... | reverse complement strand
GGTATCCAGATCCGCTTCGCGTCGACCAACAGAAAGAGCACCTCAGCCGGTCCCGTGAGAAGGCAGGCAATGGCAGGCAAGGTCATGCGCCAATGTGAGGCCCTGCGTCCGAGCCAATCCATGGCTAAGCCACCCAGCAGGACGCCCGCCGCGCCGCAAACGCCGCGGACCGGCCCCACGATGGCGGCAACTTCGCCCATACGGAAACCATGCACGCGCATCAGGAAAGTGGGAATCCAGACACTCGCTGCAAAGACATTCAGGCCCATGAGGGTCGCACCGACGAGCAGGCACAGATAGGCACGCGATCGGAATAAAAAACCGAGCGTCTCTAACAGTGGTGTGCGCGCGGCCGTCGCCTTACGGGCCTCGGTCGCCCCGCGCTGCGGCTCCTTCACAGTGAGGACGAAAAGGCCAGCCAGGATGATCCCGGGTACACCCGCAACCACAAACATCTGACGCCAGCCGTACGTTTGCCCGACGAACCCCACAACAGGAAAGAAGCCGATCGATGAGATCGACACGGCTGTGCTGAATATCGCGAACGCCAGCGTCCGCCGTTCACTGCGAAACAGGTCGGCGATGATTGAGTTCGACGGCGCAATTCCGCAAGCCTCCCCCGCCCCCATCAGGAAGCGAGCTCCGGCCAGCTGCCAGATGTTGCTGACCCAACCCGTCATCATCGTCATCAGACTCCAGAAAGCAAAGCCGATGCCGACGATGTTCCGGCGATTCCAGCGATCAGCCGCCCAGGCAATCGGGATGCCCATAATCGAGTAAAAGAGCACGAACGCCAGACCCGAAACCAGGCCGAGCGCGGTATCGCTCACGTGCATTTCCGACTTGATGGCAGGCAGGGCCAATCCGAGCAGCGATCGGTCGAGGTAATTGAAGGTGGAGATGAGCGTCAGGAAGCCCAGGCTAAAAACCGCACGCCCAGTCCAATCCTTCTCAGGCACCGATGAGACGCTACTCGTGTTTGCCGCGCGCTCACTGGTGATGGCCATTGCTGTCCCCTTCCAAAAAAACTCAGAACCTCGAGGCACGCGTCTCCTGCGCTGTGATGAACTCGATCAGCGCGGGCTCACCGCGCATGGTCGCCTCGACGCCGCGCCGAATGGCGGGCCCGATCTCCTGAGGGCTGGTGACACGCTCACCGTGGCCTCCCAACGCTCGCGCAAAGGCTGCGTAGTCCCCTGAGATGTCGGTCGCTCGGTAGCGTTCGGTCGCGATCGGCATGATGGGCAGCTCGATCGCCATGGCGCTGTTGTTCAGCAGGATCGACAGGATGGGCAGATGCTCGCGGACCGCTGTTTCGAAATCCATCCCGGTGAACCCGATGGCCGCGTCCCCCCAGACGTTGATGCAGAGCTTATCGGGGCACGCGAGCTTGGCACCCATCGCCAGGCCGAGGCCATAGCCGAGTTGGGTTGATTTCCCCCAACCGATGTAGCTGTGCGGCGTTTTGCACTTCCAGAATGGCGTGAGTTGGTCCCGCGGCGAGCCGGCGTCGTGAGTTATAATGGTATTTTTTACGTCGACAGCGTGTTGGAGTTCCCAGAGCACTCGATATGGGCTGAGCGGTGTGTCGTTGGAGGTGAGCATTGGTAGCCACTCCTGCATCCAACGTCGTTCAACATCCGCAATCTCCGCGGCCGCGGCGCTCGGGTCCCGAGGCGTCTTCAGCAATTGCCTGCATGCCTCCACCAACGAGATCAGTGTCAACTTCGCATCTCCGATCAGCGCTTGCGTGCAAGGCACGGACTTATTCAAATCGCTCGGGTCCAGGGTCGCGTGGATCACGGTCTTGCCGGCCGGCATTCGGACACCGAATGCAGTCTCCGAAAAGCTGCAACCGATGCCTAATATCACATCGGCCCGATCCAGAAAATGGCGCAATTGGCCGGAGATCGCGGCCCCGCCCGAACCGAGCGCCAGCGGATGAGTCTCATCAAAGGCACTCTTACCCTCGAGACTCGTCGCTACCGGCGCGGCCAGAAGTTCGGCCAGCGCCGCGAGCTCGTCATAGGCTTCAGCCCAATGCACCCCCTGACCCGCGTAGATCACCGGATGCTCTGCTGCCACGAGAGCCGCAGCCGCAGCGCGAATAGCCGCTGGATCGGGCGCGTATCGTGTGCGAACGACGGGCGTGTAGTCGAGAGCGTCAACCACATCTTCAGTCAACACATCCCAGGGCATCTCGACAATCACGGGCCGTAACCGACCATTGCGCAGGTGCGTGAAGGCGCGCCGCATGATGTTGGGCACCTCCGCAGGCGAGGTGATGGGTTCGACATGCTTTGTTATGTTACGCATGGAAATCGTGGCATTGTAGTTGTCCGGCACGAAAGCCAGTCGGCGTGCATACCCCTGTGGGAGGACCAGCACCGGCACTGATTCCGAATAGGCTTGAGCTACCCCTCCGTACGCGTTCTCGGTGCCAGGGCCGTGCTGCATGGCGAACACGCCCATTCGGCGGCCACAGGTCAGCCGCGACAGCGCATCGGCCATGTGCACCCCGGTCCGCTCCTGCCGCACAATCAAAGGTCTGATGCCGGCAGCCGCCGCAGCTTCCAGAACCGCGTTGCGCGGATAACCGAATATGACATCAACACCCTCACGCCTGAGGATCTCCACGATCGCTCCACTCACCTTCATGGCAGATCTCTGACACCCAGGGGCGGTTCGCCCCTGACCGTCGTACGAATCAGATGGCGCCGCTCGTACTTGAAGTCGTGAATGCCGCGGTGGAGCAGGAAGCGGTTGTCCCAGACGATGAGTGTGTCCTTCTTCCATTTCACGCGACAGTGGTAATGGAGGTGTTGTGCCAGACTTTGCAGGTAATTCAGCAGCGCGCGGCTTTCCTCCTCACTCCAGCCGACGAAGCGCTTGAAGTAGGCGGTCGTCACGAATAGCGCTTTGCGGCCGGTGAGCGGATGTACCCGCACGGCCGGGTGGATACTCTCGAGCTCTTCGGGCGCGAATCCATGCTCTTCCCGCAGGCGCAGGCGCTTCTCCGCAGGCAGACTCTTGTTTTTCGACCAGATGTCCTTCCCGGAATAGACCACTTGCAGGCCGTCGATCAGCTTCCTCATGCCTTCGGACAAGTGCTCATAGATCAGATAGGTGTTGGAGAAGGCGGTATCACCGCCGTACCTGGGCACCTCCAAGGCACGCATCACGACGCACAGCGGCGGCTGCGCCAGGAACGGACTGTCTGTGTGGAAATGTTCGAAGGACGGCACGACGTTCTCCGGCTCATGAGCCTCCCGCCTGACCTCCTGCATGTCGCTGTGGCCGTCATAGATCGGCGCCTGCGGGAGCTCAATTATCGGGCCGAAGTAGCGGGAGAAGGCCTTGTGCTGCTCCGGTGTCAGGTCTTGGTCGCGAAACACGATCACCAGGAAATGTTCGAAGGCCTTCATGACCTCCGCCACGGTCGCATCCTCGAGGGGCTGACGCAGGTCCACTCCGCGGATCTCGCAGCCACAGGCACCGGAGATCGGCTCCACCTGGATGTGCTCGAATTGCGGCATCGGAAGACCGGCGACGAGCGTGCCTGCCTGCTCCGCGGGCGCCGCAGTGACAACATTCATAATCCAACTCCTTCAGTGTCGGCGGCCACCGCCGAAGCCGACAATTTCGTTGACGTTGGGCTCCATTCGCACGAGCCGCAGCCCGCAGTGTTGGTTGCGTGCTCGCGGCACGGCAAATTCCACCCAATGGAATTTAAGTTCCACTCATGACTCGAGCCTACAGCGGGCTGTAGCTGCAGTCCAGCAGCAAGACAACCAAAAAAAGGCCGGCGCGCGAGAAGTCGCCGGAAAGCTTACGAACCGGTGAATCCGCCGGCGGCACTCAGGTGTCGCGCCTTGTCCATCACGGCTGCGGTCAGTTCCGGCTGATCGCGTTTGCGGAAGCGGGATGCAGGCATGGTCACCCCAATGGAACCCACGACTGTTCCAGCCGGACCAAACACCGCCGCGGCAACACCGGCAACGTCGAGAGTTTTGTCCTCGTAGATCGCATAGCCCCGCTGCCGTATCCGACCCAACTCCTCATATATCGACTTGCGCGTCGGAAGCGATCCACCGCTGAGGGGCCCTCGGCGATCGTGCGCCAGCACGGCATCCACATCCCCTGACGGCAGGTGGGCAAGAATGGACCGTCCCATCGAGCCCCACGCGAGCGACAGCTCGGTGTTTGGCTCTACCACGAACTGCAGCGGATGAGGCGTGCGAATGGTTTCGACGACCACGGCGGTGCGCGTCGCCGGCTTGTAGAGGCAGAACGAGCAGGTTTCCTGCCATTGCGTCCACAACTCGTGCAGTCGGGGACCCGCCAGCTTCTGCACGTCAAATTTCTGCAGAACGAGCGAGGCGATGCGCAGCAGCTCGGGGCCCTGACGATAGGCTTTCGGTCCGGCGTACGCGACCAGGTCCGCCTGCACCAGGAAACCCAGGAGCCGATGGACCGTGCTCGGTGCCAGGCCCGTGCGTGCGACCAGGTCCTTCAGGGCGAACTCACGCTCGCCTTCGGCGACACACCTGAGCAGCCGCAGGACCCGCCCGGCCGCGCTGTCTGCCTCATTTTCACCCGCTCGTTTTGCGCGACGCTCCGCCATGCTGCACCAATCCCGAGAATTGTCCGCCGGGATTATATGACCGACCTCCAGGTTCGGGCATCACCACGGATGGAATCCCGATTCCATATTTCGACCAAGAGCGCACCGGGTAGTGCCGAGCGGCCGAAAGCGGGTGCCAAAAATTGGCAGCCGCTGGACGTCAGCCTCGGCCTCTTGCTAGTCTGTGATTGCTAGTGGAATTCATATTCCATTACGTGGAATCTGCACAGGCTTGTACGCGCTCGATCCCAACAACAGAAAACGCGGGGCGGGCGCAGGGGGGGTAGAGCATGTTGTTGGAAACACGTTTCCTGCGTTGTCTGGCCGTCACCACAGGCTTCGCCTTGCCAGCCGTCGGCCTGGCGCAGCAGCCGTCGGATACATCTCGCGATACCCTCGACGAAGTGGTCGTCACTGCGCAGTTCCGCGAGCAAAGAGTTCAGGACGCACCGTTAGCCATCACGGCCATAAGTGCCGAGATGCTCGAATCACGCAATCAGACGAGCATCGTGGACGTGGCGAACCAAGCACCAAACGTTGTTCTGAAACCGGCGCCCGCGCCGTACGGGCCCGCTATGCAGGCCTTCATTCGTGGCGTGGGACAGTCGGATTTCAACTACGCACTCGAGCCCGGCGTCGGGATATATGTGGATGATGTCTACTACTCGACAATCACCGGCTCGATAGTGGATCTTCTGGATCTCGACCGTGTTGAAGTTCTTCGCGGTCCACAAGGCACGCTGGCAGGCCAGAATTCAATCGGCGGCGCCATCAAGCTCTACTCCAAGAAGCCGAGCGGCAACGACAGCGGATCCGTCCAGGCGACCTACGGGAGTTTCAATCGCACGGATATCCGCGCCAGCGCAGATGTGTCTCTGATGAAAGACGTCCTGTTCGGACGCATTGCGGGTGTTTCGCACCATGTCGATGGCTACGTGACCCGGTACGACTATGGGTGTTCCCATCCCGGCTCTGGCGTCCCGTCCACCACCAGCTCTGTCGATTGCAAGTTGGGCACCGAAGGCGGTAAAGCCTACGACGCAGTGCGTGGCAGCTTGCGCTGGCTGCCGGTCGATAAGCTCGAAGTCAGTCTGGCCGGCGACTATACGAATGACAATTCCGAGGCCTCGCCACTGACACTCATCTACGTGGGCCATCCGGCTGTGATCAGAGCCGGCACGGTTGCTGTGCCAGCGGGACCCGGCATTACAGGTACTCGAAGCAGCCCACCGCTCACCAGCTACAACGGCCTGACGGTGGGAAACACGGCGACCGGCCTGCCGCTCGGGACCGCCACGGGCTCAGCATTTATCAGCTACACGCCATTCAGCTTTTATGGCGCGCAAGACACCTTCAGCCACAGCCCGTATGTCAACTATTCGACCTATTCCAACCCAGCGCCATTGTCCGGAATGACACCCGGCGCGGGGGACGGCGCACAGTCCAACAATCCGTACACCGTACCAGCGGTAAACCGCGTCAGCAGCTACGGATTTTCCGCCACCACGGACTATCAATTCAGTCCTGATCTGAGCCTGAAGTCGATCACGGCCTATCGCCACTACTCCGGCGACTGGTCCGTTGACGAGGATGCCACCCCCGTCGCGGTCGGCACGTTCCACAACTTCGTCTCCCATCGCCAGTTCAGTGAAGAGCTACGCCTCAATGCGAAACTACTGAACATGCTGAACATGACCGTCGGCGGCCTGTACTTCGATCAGAAGAGCCGCTACAGCGGCCGCGTCGATCTCGAGCCCTCGCGGCTCGACTTCCTGGAGAATGATGTCATTCCCGGCAAAACGAAGGCTGCATTTGCCAACTTCGACTGGCAATTCACTCATTCGCTGGAGTTGATCACCGGCGTACGCTACACAAAACAGGAGAAGACCTTCATCTATGGGCGGCAGGGAATACCCGGCAACACGCAGTGGGGTGGACTCGCACCGCCCGCGGTCCGTAGCCTGAACGACACGTCAGGTAAATTCTCCGGCAGCGAATGGGATTACCGCTTTGCCTTGCAGTACCGCTGGACTCCCGCGCTGATGACTTACGCGCAAATCTCCACGGGCTTCAAGGGCGGTGGTGTCAACCCGCGCCCCTTCTTTGTGCAGCAAGCAGTCCCCTTCAACCCCGAGAAGCTCACCGCCTACGAAGCCGGCTTCAAGAGTGACCTGCTGGACCGGCGTCTGCGCGTGAACGGCGCCGTGTTCCTCAACAAGTACAAGGATATTCAACTGACGGTGAACAACTGCCCGTTCCCTGGCGTTCCTGCCACACCTTGCGCGTTACCGGTCAACGCAGGCACTGCTGATGTCAAGGGAGCGGAGATCGAGACGGAGTTGCATGTCTTCAGAGGACTTTCGCTCGATGCATCAGCGAGCTATCTCGATTTCAAATATACGTCCTTGCTCCCGGGCGCGGTGGCATCGGGAATCACACTCGACATGACGACCCCCTTCGCGCCGAAGTGGAAGTACAGCGCAGGCGTTCAGTATGTATCGCTGCTCGGCGGTGCCGGCTCTCTGACTCCGCGGGTCGACTGGAGCTCGCAGTCCTCTTTCAACTCTCAAGCGATCAACACCGTGTTCAATCGAGTGCCCGGATATGCACTGACCAATGCGCGGCTGACTTGGCGAACTGCTGACGAGCATTGGGAAATTGCCCTGGAGGGGACCAATCTCACCGACAAGCTGTATTACCTGGCGTTCTTTGACAATCAGGGTTCGACGCAGGACACGCTCGCTGCACCCGGACCACCTCGTCAGTGGGCGATCACCCTGAAGCGCACGTTCTAACGTGGCCAAGCCCCCTTTCGAGCTGATCATGTGCGCCGGAATCCATCCTACTGAGTCGAGGCTCGCACTCCGGGGACGCGGAGTAGCAAACCCGCGCGCACGTAGGGCCTAGAAGTTACAAAGTCCAACCGCCTACAGGCAGGATCGAGGTATGGGCCGAACTCAATCACGGGAGGCGTCAAACCGCTATCGCTTCAAGAAGCGCAGCTGACCGGCGCTTCTGCCCGCCGGAGGCGGTCAGACTCACGTGCGATACGACCAATGACGAATGACTCAAACCCAAACAAGGCCCAACATACCCTGGTCACTTTTGCGCGCCGATCCCTGGTCCATCTTCGACGCCGGTCGACAGCCTGGATGCGGATTGCGATTTTTGAGGCGATGAGCCGGTCCGAAGCCGACCAGAGACTATGGTTCGTTGTCGATGAACTCGACGCCTTGGGCAATTTCGAGGAGCTCAAAGATGCCCTCGCACGCCTGCGCAAATTCGGGAGGCCGCTGCGTGCTTGGATTTCAGTCAATCGCGCAGGTTATCAGGCTGCCGAGAAATAGTCGGCAGTCTTGGCAGCGGTTGTGGTGTGACGGTGTAACTCAATGGTGACAGGAGAGATTTTGCGTCGCGGCAAAGTCCAAGGTGTCCCTTTCGTTAGAGTTTCGTGCGATTACAAAGCCATGCTGACCGGGCCTCGTCGTTTGTCCTGGTACCTTCTTCACAGCGGTCGACTCACTGTCGCTTTCGTAGGTACCAACAAGAGTGATCACAACACCAGCTCTAAACAGCATGTATTCCCGCATTTGTATGTAGCGATTCGGAGGAGTTGTGGTCGCGTCGTAGTACCCGCTCCACTCAGCGCTCTTCGGTTCGCATAACATCCAGCCATCCGACTTCGCTTTTGCCAAGCGAGCCTCAGCCACCGCAAACTCCAGCGGCTCGCGCTGAACGTCGAAAGAGATCTGCACCCATGGAATTCCTGAAGCGTCCACCTTCCCGGACGCACCGGTCGGAACGAACTCGCTTGCCTGGGCGCGCAGTTCGTCTCGGCTCAAAGCCGCAGTACCACGCGCACAGGCGGTAGCCAACACAACGAGGACGAGGGCCACGACTTCCAACTTGCGAGCAAGGTTGAGCATCGCTACTCCGTGAAGTTGGAATCACGGTAACACTGACTGCATCCCGTCTCTTTGTCTGGCTTCTGAGGGCAGTTGCAGGTATAGGCGCCGCCCATTGCCCCGCTGGGAACGCACATCCAAAAGCACTTGATTCGTGCCGCCGACGAGTGCGATGGGATCCGGCTCGACGTAACGCCCAACTGCTGGGTCATAGACCCTGTTGTAGTTGTAGTTGAGCCCGGTCTCCGCATCGTAGTACTGGCCCGGGAAGCGAAGGTTGAAAGAGAACGCGCCGAGCCCATTCGGATCCTCATTCGCCGCCGTGTTCCCAAACGGATCACTGTCCCAACTCCACACGACATCGGGTGTCGCCCAGCCAGACGATCTCCTGGATGGCAACCCCGGTGGCCCCGTCGCATTCGCCGATGAGGTGGCCGGATTCATCGTACACGAACACGGTGCTACTCGCACTCGTGGTCTTCTTCACCCGCTGACCAAGGGCGTTGTAGAGGTAGCTCGTCGTGGCCGATCCGTTGCCGACAGAGACAACCCGGCCCGCGCCGTTATAGGTAAACGATAAGGCGCCATACCCACTGGTACGGCCTGCCGCGTCATAGGAATACGTCCGCGACAGCGCACCCGTCACACCCGTGAGCTGGTTGCTGGAGGCGGCAACCTCCTGGTTCTCGCCACACTTTGCTCGCGGCCGAGTTCCGCTAGGGGGAGGTCTAAGGCGCCGTGCGCCGTCACAGAAGATTCCACCCGGCGGCTTCAACGCCGCTGACAGAGGTTGAGAATCACGTAGGCAGACTGGGCGCGAAGCACCAGACGTTGATGTCCTTTGGGAGCGCTGGTCCTTCCGATCGCCTCTGGGTTGATGAGCTCCGCGGCCGGTGACGGATCGCCATTGCGTGAAAGCTCGTCCCCCGGAGCCAATATGTATTGGCCCTTTTCGCCATCGAACTGACTCCAGCCCGGCGGACATTGACCCGACATAGCAACGAGATGTCCTAACCGGGAAAGGCGGTCCCAGCCGAAGAAGAAAAGGCCGACGAAGGTGGACTCGAGAAAGAACGCCATCAGTCCTTCAATCGCGAGCGGCGCCCCGAAGATGTCGCCCACGTAATGGGAGTAGTATGCCCAGTTGGTGCCAAACTGGAATTCCATTGTGATGCCGGTGGCAACACCCATTGCGAAGTTGATGCCGAACAGCATTCCCCAGAATCGGGTCATGTGCTTCCAGATTTCGCGCCCCGTCATGACATATACGGATTCCATGATCACCAGGATCATGGACAGCCCCAGAGTGAGGGGAACGAACAGAAAATGATAAAGCGCCGTTAGAGCAAACTGAAGCCGCGACAGATGGACCACCGCGAAGTCAATCATGACTCATCTCCTGAAGGTTGATTCGTTCCGGGCGCGCCGATCGCGGGCGTAATCGAAAGTCGCCGACTCGTCGCATTCGCATCAACGGATTGCCGATGTCCGGGTGAGAAAAACAGCAGCCACAGGAAAACGAGCGCGGCGAATTTGACAGCCAGGACCCACCCGAGCTCACGTCCGATCGTGCACCGCCAATCTGCCGGCGTTATGTCGGTTCGTCTTTTTCGAAACAGCCCGCGCATCGCACGTTTCATCAGAGTGCACCCACTGCGCGTGCCAGGCGCAGCAACGACAGTGATTCATCGAGTACGGCATTGTCGTGATTATTGAGCGCGCCGATCTGCAAGGTGACGGCATCGAGTACCTGGGTGTTGGTTCCCAGTCCTGCCCCATACAGCTCGCGTGTCATTCTCAGGTTCTCTTGCGCCTGCGCCACCGCCTCACTTGAAGCCTTGACGCGCGCCTGGGCTTCATGCACATCGAGCCAGGATTGTCGTACCTCGAGCTCAATCGATGTGCGCAAATCGTCGCGCCGGCTGTGGATCGCGCGGCTCGCACTACGCAGAGCGGCAGCGCGGTGGCGTGCCTGGCCGCCATCGAACAAGTTCCAGGTGAACCCGATGCCGACCATTGAGAAGTCCTGCCGATCGAGTATCTGATTGTCGAAATGGGTATACCCGCCGGTGAGCGCCAACTGGGGTCGAAGCTTGCCAGCTTCGGCCTGTGACTGAGAGGTGAGCGAGTCGGCGCGCGCTGCCAGGCCCTTGAGCTCACTCCGGGAGGCGAGCGCCTGCCGCAGAAGTGCTTCGATCGGCTCGGCGCTCAACAAAACATCCACTGGGATTCCATCATCGAGCTCCGGGGCGCGTCCCAGCGGTTCTCCCAGACGACGGTTGTACTGTGCCTGCGTGATTTCAACCGAGTTTTCTGCGCGCACTCTCACCTGCTCGGCGTTCGCGAGCGCGACGTGGGCCGCAAGCGCATCACTTCTCGGAACCAACTCCCGATCGACCAAATGTTGTACATCACCAGAATGCGCTGACAGACTGGTCACGCTGGATTCCGCCGCGCGCAACGCCCTGCGGGCGCGCAGCACGGACACATACGCCTCTGCTACGTCCAGCTTGAGGGCCGAAATGGTCGCTTGCTGATCCTCAGTGGCCCCAACGAATACTTTGTGTGCGGCATCGATTCCAGCCGAAATCTGGCCTCCCGCGTACAGGGGGACGTTCATCCGCACACTTCCCGCGACGTACTCATTCCCCCTGAAGATGGGACCGGAGCGAAACGTAGATCCCGACGTCGCAACATCGAGCGAGGGAGATGCATTGAGACGTGTATAGCCAGCACTTGCTTGCACCGAAGGCCACCGCGCGCCGCGCGCAGCTTGCTCACTCGCGCGAGCCCCTTCGACATCGGAGCTCGCAGCAGCGAGCACGTTGTCGCGGGATATCGCCAGTTGCCAGGCGTCCTGAAGCGTCTCCGCGGCCGCCGTGCCGGATGCAGCCGCAGTCACGACCGCAGCGAACATCGCGTGGACGCCATGCACAACGCGCCCCCTTTTCATCATCCGGCCTTCTTCAGTGAGACGATTCCCAATGCTTTCAACACGTACCGCTCATAGATCGGGGTGACGGAGCCCGTACGAACTTTTCGCAGGAAGTACTTCTCGAAGGCTACTTTCGCGAGGTGTACCCATTTACCCACCTTGGTCCAGGTGACATTGCGTGGCGGGATCTGGGGCAGTGCGACGAACGCGGCGCCCGTATCACCGAAGTCAGCGAGGCAAATGGCGTTCCAGGTGGCCTGCGCGGTCGGAGGTCTTCCCGCGATCTCTGCAACAATGTTCTCGCAGATGGCGGTCACCATCGACTCAATCATGTAACCCGTTTTCGGCGCGCCGGTCGGAACCGGAGTGGGCTCCACGGGGGGAATCGCCACGCACACACCCGCAGAATAGATCTCAGTATATTTCTTCGAGCGCTGATGCTCGTCGATCAGGACGAAGCCGCGCGGATTGCACAGCCCCGGAACTGCTGCAACGGCGTCCACGCCCTTGAAGGCCGGGAGCACCATCGCGTATTTGAATGGCAACTGATGTTCCTTTTTCAGCTTGCCCTCCTCATCGTGCTCCGCGATGGTCATCGATCCGTCAGTGACGGCGGTAATCCTCGAGTTGGTCACCCACTTGATGTGCCGCTGCCGGAGTTCCGACTCCATCAGACCCTTGCTGTCCCCTACCCCGCCCAGGCCCATGTGACCGATATACGGCTCACTCGTGACGAACGTGATTGGAACGCGGTCGCGAAGTTTGCGCCTGCGGAGGTCCGCATCAATGATGGTTACGAATTCATAGGCAGGCCCGAAGCAGCTCGCGCCGGCCGCCGCGCCGACGATGATGGGTCCAGGGTTCAACAGGAATTCCTGATACTTCTCCCAGGCCTGGACCGAATGCTCCTGGCTGCAGACTGACTGCGTAAAGCCATCAGGTCCCAGACCCGGCACTTCGTCGAACGCCAGCTTCGGACCGGTGGCGATGACGAGGTAGTCGTAATGAAGGTCACTGCCATTGCGCAAGACCAGTCGCCGCCCGGCCGAATCAATTGACTCGACACCGTCCGCAATCCATTCGACGCCTTTCGATTCCAATGGCCCGCGCAATTGCACGCGCGTATCCTGCCGCTGCCGCCACCCGACCGCCATCCACGGATTCGACGGCGTAAATTCAAAGTACGCGGAAGACCCGACCAGCGTGACGCGATGTTGGTGGCCGAGCCGCTTCCGCAACTCGTATGCACAAGGTACACCGGCTATTCCCGCACCGACTATTGCAACATGAGCCATGGAAGTTTCTCCTAGTGCGCGGCGCGCGCCTCTTTTCTCCTCAGGTAGGCGTAATAGAGGACCGGAATCACGAGGAGCGTGAGCACGGTCGAAACGAAGATTCCGAAGATGAGTGAGATCGCGAGGCCATTGAAGATTGGATCATCCAGGATGAAGGACGCGCCGATCATCGCGGCGAGCGCGGTCAAGGCAATCGGCTTTGCGCGGATGGCGCCTGCGCGTACGACCGCATCTTCGAGGGAACTTCCCGCGCGCAACTCGGTATCGATGAAATCCACCAGCAAGATGGAATTGCGCACGATGATGCCCGCAAGAGCGATCATGCCAATCATCGAAGTAGCCGTGAACTGAGCTCCCATAAGCGCATGTCCCGGCATGACACCGATGATGGTCAGTGGAATCGGGGCCATGATGATCAGCGGTAATGCGTAGGAACCGAACTGCGCCACGACCAACAGGTAGATCAGAATGAGACCGACCGAGTAAGCGAGCCCCATGTCGCGAAATGTCTCGTAGGTAATCTGCCATTCGCCGTCCCACTTGATGGCGACGATGTTGGGATCATCGGGCTGGCTTATGAATCTTTGCACAACCGGCGCGCCACCCGGGGGCTCGCGGGAGATTTTCCCAACGATTCCAAACATTCCGTACAAAGGGCTATCGATCCGGCCAGCCATGTCCCCGGTGACATAGGTCACCGGAAGCAGATCCTTGTGATAGATCGCACCGTCCCACTGCGTCGTGTGGACACTGACGAGCTCTGACACAGGCACGCGCGTGCCGGCATCCGAACGGACTTCGAGCTCGAGAAGCCGCTCGATTTTCGAGCGGTCGGCACTCGACAGCTCGAGTCGCACTGGAATCGGGTATCGCTCGCGACCGGCATGAACAAACGTGACGTCGGCCCCCTGCAGCCCCACGGCCAGGGTCTGCACGACTCGCTGTTCTGAGATCCCGAGCATTGCCGCTTTCTGGCGGTCGACCTCGACCACCAGTCGCGGGGACGGGACTTCAACGCTGTCGTCAACGTCCACGACGCTCTGCGTCGACTCGAAAATCTTGCGGATTTGCTTGGCCAGGTTGCGCTGCTCAGCGTAACGTGGGCCATAGACTTCCGCGACGATTGGAGCTCGCACCGGCGGCCCTGGTGGGACCTCAACTACTTGAATTGACGCGCCGTACCGTTGCTCGATTACAGCCAGCGCGGCTCGCACCCCGGCGGCGATCTCATGACTCTTGCGATTCCGATGGCGCTTGTCGACGAGGTTGACTTGAATATCACCCAGCTCAGGGCTCTGTCGCAGGTAATACTGACGGACCAGGCCGTTGAAGTTGATGGGCGCGGATGTACCGGCATAAATCTCGTAATCGCTGACTTCGGGCACCCGCTCGATTTCGTGCGAAACCTCATCCAGAAGGCGGGCCGTTGTTTCAACGGTTGTTCCTTTCGGCAGGTTTGCGACGATCTGGAATTCCGACTTGTTGTCGAACGGCAACATTTTCAACACAACGAGTTTTGCAACTGTCAGCCCGACAGCCACGAATATCGCAGCGACAATGCCCCAATAGAGTTTGTGGCGGCGCGAACGCGCTCCTGAGCCACCCAGAAACGGACCTACGGTGCGTTCGAACAAGCGGTCGATCCAGGGAGTGCCGGCCTGCTCATTCGGGGGCACGTGGACCCTGGCCAGAAGCTTGCGACTCAACCACGGTGTGAACACCAGCGCCACCGCGAGCGAGATGAGCATGCCCATGCTCGAGTTGATGGGAATGGGGCTCATGTAGGGACCCATCAGCCCACTCACAAAAGCCATCGGCAGCAGTGCTGCAATCACCGTGAAGGTTGCGAGAATGGTGGGGCCACCAACCTCGTCAACGGCGCGGGGTATCACCTCAACCGGCGATCCGCCCCCGAGACGCATGTGTCGGTGAATATTCTCAACGACCACGATGGCATCATCGACGAGAATGCCAATTGAGAAAATCAAAGCGAACAGCGAGACACGATTGATGGTGAAGCCCCAAGCCCAGGAGGCGAACAATGTCGCGGCGAGCGTCACCACCACGGCTGCACCCACTACAACCGCCTCGCGTCGGCCCATTGCGAGCGTGACCAGAAGGACGACCGACGCTGTAGCAAAGAGCAGTTTCTCTATGAGCTTTACGGCTTTGTCGTTGGCTGTCTCACCGTAGTTGCGAGTCACAGTGATTTCGACACCGTCAGGTACGTAGGTGCCACGCAATTGCTCGACCCGCTGGATCACTTGTCTGGCGACTGCGATCGCATTAACCCCGGGCTTTTTTGATATTGCAATGGTGACCGCCGGAGCGTGAGCCGTTGAGGACAGGCCGCGCGTCTGCGCCCCAGGACCCGTCCCGAGCCATACGTAGGATTCGGGGGGATCGGGCCTGGTAGAGACCTCGGCCACATCCTCCAGAAAGACGGGCCTGCCGTGATCAACGCCGACGACCAGCCCCGCGACGTCGTCCCGGTTGGCTAGAAACTCGCCGACCTGTACCGGTGTGACGCGGTCATCTCCGACCAGGCTCCCGGCGTGCTGAACAACATTGGCGGCCAGGAGGGCGTTGGACAAATCCTCCGATGTCAATCCAAACCCGGAGAGCTTCTGTGGGTCGAGCTGCACACGCACGAGACTGGCCGGGCTGCCGATCGTGTAGACGTTGCGCGTCCCAGGCACTCGCTTGATTTCAGTTTCAATCGAGTGCGCTACTTGTCCGAGCTCGTGCGCTCCGCTTTGCGGATCCCGTGTCCAGAGAGTCAGGGTGACGATGGGGACGTCGTCAATGCCCTTCGGTTTCACGAGAGGCTGGAGAATTCCAGAATTCGCCGGCCGCCAGTCCTGATTGGAGTAAATCGCATTATCGAGTCGCACGATGGCTTCCGTGCGAGGTTCGCCGACCTTGAATTGAACTCCGAGGACGGCAAGGCCTGGGCTCGAGGACGAATAGATGTGCTCGACGCCGGAGATTTCGCCGAGCACCTGCTCCATGGGAGAGGCGACCAGACTTTCAACCTGTTCGGCAGACGCGCCCGGAAACGGAATGAATACGTTCGCGAACGTAACATCGATCTGCGGTTCTTCTTCTCTCGGCGTCACGAGCACAGCGAAGACACCCATCAGAACAGCCGCAATCGCCAAAAGGGGTGTCAGTTGATTGGTCAGGAACCGCCTGGCAACACGACCGCTGAGGCCCAGGTAATCGCCGGTGCGGCCCTGCTGCGGTCCCTCGTTCATGAACCAGACTCAGAGGCCACGGAGACAGGTTTGAGCGCCTTCATGGCAGCCAGTGGATCTCTCGCCACGCGCTCTCCCGGAGCGAGACCTGCCAGGATCTCCACAGCATCGCCAAAACGGTCGCCGATTCGCACCTGTCGCAGGGAAGTACGCCCCTGCGCGTCCAGGACGTAAACCGCGGTCACTTCGCTCCGTTCTACGAGAGTGCTGGCCGGTACGAGCAATCGATCAGACTCGCCTACGACGAAGCCGGCCTTCACAAACATCCCGGGATACAAGTCCGTGGCGTTCTCCGGCAGATCGAGTCGCGCACGGAACGTGTTGGACGGCGATGAGCCCTCCATGAACACGGTGACGCGGGTCGCCTCGATCCGCCGCCCCTCAACGTATACCGCCGCCTTCTTGATACGGCGAACCTGGTCGACAATCGACTGTGGCACATCAACTGTCACCCGCAGATACTGCAAGGAAAGCCCGCTCATGAGCGGCGTGCCGGGACTGACTGTTTCACCGACCTGGACGAGGCGCTTCGTAACAACGCCCGCGTAAGGTGCGCGAACCTCTGTGTAGGCAACACCTTCGCGCGCGCTGTCGACCGCCGCACGGGCCGCGCTCAGACGCGCGACCGCGGCATCCCGGTTTGCGCCTGTTTCATCGAGAGTGGCCTTGGGCACTACCTTGCGCTCGTACATGTCGGCGATTCTTTGGTAGCGCGTCTGAATTTCAGCCTCTCGTGCGGTGGCTTCACGCAAGGCAGCTTCCGCTTGCAACAGGCCGGCTTTCTGCTCTGTTGAGCGCAATTGGACGATGACCGCGCCCGCAGGGACGAAGTCATTGACATCGTAGAGAACGGCGGCCACCCGACCCGATGTCTGGGCAGCAACAGTTCCCTGATTGACGGCCTCGATGACCCCATCGAGCTTCCGTTCGACCGGCGTGCGACTCGGCTCGACTGTCACCGATTCGAGGTGCTGAGTCGCGGTTGCAGGCGCCGACGCGGCACCGCCTCCGCCGCATCCTCCAATGAGCAGAGCAGTGGCGCAGGCCGCGGCGGCACGAAAGGTGTGACGTGTCAGATCCAAGATGGTGTCCTCGTATCGATCACCCGAATGCCGCGCCGGGCGTAGCACCCAGTTTCTTGAGGATCATTGCCAGAGGACAGAAGCCGGTGAAGGCCGCTTGAAACAGGTTCAGTCCCACGAAGCCCGCCAGAATCAGCCACCCGGGACCGACAAATTGAGCGAGGAGCAAGCTCAGGAGGATCATCGAACCCGCAAACGCGAACACCATGCGATCGATAGTCATTGCCATTCTCCGTCTGGTTCGATTGCCCGTTGACCCGCAGGGTGGTGGGTATACGCGTGAGCGTGCACACCGCGCCGCGGGCGCGCATCAGTACATTCCGCAGAAAGCGCGGTCACCGAGGCTCCCGCGTCCTGAGTCAGCGACATCACTATATTAGCTTTTGCTAATTTAGCAATACCTGAATATAATTACGCATGACCGGCCGGATGGCCGCTTACGTTCAGGAACATCTAGAGATGAAAAGTCGAGGAGCCGCATCGGGCGCCGTGTCACCCAAGCTCGCGCGGGCGGCACGCGCGATGCAACCGCACGCTGAGAAAGCAGCGGAGTTTCTGAAGGCGCTCGCCAACGAGCAGCGACTGATGATCTTGTGTCAGTTGCTCCAGGGACCCCACTCAGTCGGCGAGATCAACGAACGCGTGTCACTCAGCCAGTCTGCCCTGTCGCAACACCTGGCCGTCCTGCGGGAAGCTGGCATCGTCACCACCACGCGCGAATCCCAGAGTGTCCGCTATTCGTTGCCGCCAGGCGTGGTCACGAAGGTCATGGAAGTTCTTTATGAGGAATTCTGCCGGCGCTGAGAGATGCACCGTACGCACTAACCACACTGACGAATGGCGGGTCAGGCGATTAAGTTGGCGTTGGAGGAACTTGCAATGGCTTATTACATTTCGAAGACGGTCCATGGACCGTTTGAGGCGGTCGTAGCCGACGTTACGGCTCAACTGAAACAGCAGGGCTTTGGTCTGCTCACCGATATCGACGTGCAAGCAACGCTCAAGGCAAAAATCGGCGCAGACATTCCCAAGTACCGGATTTTGGGGGCGTGCAATCCTCGATTTGCGCACGAAGCGTTGAAGATGGAGAACAAGCTGGGGGTACTCCTGCCCTGCAATGTCATCGTGCGCGAAACCATCGACGGGCAGGTCGAGGTTGCCAGTGTCGATCCGGTGGCCGCAATGCAGCGGACGGGCAACCCAGTGCTCGAGCCGACAGCCGAAGAAGTTCGTCGTCTTCTGAGCGCAGCCGTTTCCAACGTGGCGGCGTAAACAACATGCACCCCTATCCGCACACCTATTCTGCATCCGGGGCCGCGCAGAACGCCGGTCTCGTCACTGTCAGCTCACCGCAGCTGCCCGGTCTCGAAACGGCTGCGCCACCCGAATTCGATGGACCGGGTGGTGTGTGGTCACCTGAAACGCTCCTGTGCGCATCGGTCGCAGACTGCTTCATTCTGACCTTCCGCGCCGTGGCACGCGCGGCTCGGTTCACATGGCTGCAGCTCGAGTGTCGAACTGAAGGGTTGCTGGAGCGTGCCGGTCCGACTTCCCAATTCACTCGCTTCACGACGTTTGCAAAGCTGACAGTACCCAGCGGCTCAGATGTTGCCAAAGCACGGGAATTGCTGGAGCGCGCTGAGCACGGTTGTCTGATCTCGAATTCGCTGCGCGGTTCTCGCACACTCGAAGTTCAGATTGTTACGGCGGAAGGCTGAGTCAGCCGCAGTCACGGAGCAGACTCTATGTTTCCGAGCTGACTTCCAGCATGGACGCATGACAACTTTACACCGCCAAGTGCGCACGGCAAAGTAGTGCCCAGAGTTCCCATTCATCAGCTGGTAGCGACTGAAATGTCACAACGGAGACGCCTAAGAGGGCCGAGGCCTCGAAAGAGTCGATGATGTCCCGCGCGTGCCGTTTCGCACTGTCGTACTGGACCTGTGCGTCACTGATTCCGAGCGTGTTACTCTACGGCTGCGCGGCGAGTCCGTCATGCAGTACCCAATTGTCGTTGAAGACGCCGCCATCTGAATGGGCCAGCGTGGCACGAGTTACTCGCGAGGATGCGGAGAAGTTGGCTCGTAACCGCCTGAACGTCGGCCCTTTTGGACAGGTAATTGCGTCGGAATTACGATCCAACGCGGGATGCCTCATCTGGTCCGTGGGATTGCGCCTTCAGGGAGAGTCTGGTCTCACCAACGTTCAGATCGATGCGGGCGACGGGAATGTGCTCATGGTGACACATGAGAGCGACCTCGGAACGGATTCAGTGCCAACGCAATTCTGATTCTACGAATGAAGCTGACGGGTCGGGCAGCGGTTACGGAACCTTCGGATCCATTTCAAACTGATCACGAATGCTCCAGGTCGGGGACGTAGGTGCATCGGGATCGGTCATCCGAACCATCTCACCGCGCAATTGACGCGCAGTCAGCTCGAATAGTAAATAGTTGAAATTGGGGAAATCGGCGCCTTGGTACAGATCAGCAGCAGAGCGGTTTACAAACTCCGGTTTGCCGCCACCGCCGCATGAAACCAGAAAGACGATGCCATCGCGCTGGAAACGTTCATAATTGTGAACGTGCGCAGCGCACACGATGAAACGCGCGCGTGACACGGGTGCGGCGATGGCAAGCTGTTTCTCCAGCGCTATCTCGTTCGCACGCGGTCCGCGGATGTAGTCGGTGACGGGCGGGTGATGTAGAAGGATCACAACGAAACGTACACTGACCGACAGTCCATCGAGTTGTCTCTGCAACCATTGTCCCTGCTCAGCGCCGGGCAGCAGCGACGATTCGCTATCGAGCACGATGAACTCCAGCCGAGGTGCCATTACCACGGTATACCAGCGCCGGCCGCGCTGCTGCGGAAACGTCTGCCACCAACGTGCCAAGCATTCAGTCTCTGAACATCCTTTGAATTCGTGGTTTCCCAGCACGGGAAACACGTGGAGTTGCTCCCTGCGCCAAACCGCGGTTTCATCCTCATAGACTCGATAATCGACCTCATTGCCGCCATGCCAGGGGACATCCCCAGTCAGAAACACGGCATCGGGACGTTCCTTGGCAATACGTGCCACGAGCAACTGTCGAGGACCGGGACGGCTGGCTGTTGTCTCCCGAATATCCGTGAACCGCATGTCGCCGTATACGATGAATCGCAGTGAGGTCAGAGACCCACCGTCGGTTGTCATGAAAGTCGCGGGCGTATCTACCGATTCCCTACGTTGGACACGAGTTTGGCGCCCGAGGAGCAGCTCGCCAGGCAGATAGCCGCGAGGGACGCATATCCAAATGAAACGGCGCATTTGCAAAAGCCCTTCTCAGACTTACCATCAGGCGACGCAATCACCCAGTGGCGCAAGCTCGGTCTATCACAAACGCTGATAAGGGTCATGAGTGCGAACAGCGTGGAGACTCGAGCAGCCAAGGCGTTGTGGCGGTTCGCACATCCTTGTCGACCTCGTTGAAACCATCAGGCACAACTCCCGATATTGTTCCATTCGCTTTGCATTGTAAAGTCGCGTCAATTTACGGTTTGTATACCAGCCGCACGGGCGCGAATGGTTCTCATTTCATGCCAGGGCTCGCATCGTCCGCTTTCTGCTGGATCTGTCACATAGGCTCGAACAGCGCGGGCTGTCGGCCACGCAACTCAGTCTGCGCATGCGTTGCCCAGACATTGCTTGTCACGTCGGGGACGTCGATACATTGGCCAAACCGCGACTCGAGGCCGTTCCGAAGTCTCCGGGAAAATGAGCGATGAAGAAGCGTACTCACAATGGCCACGGGCCGAGCCATGTCACTCCGCCAGGTCGTCGCGTGTTCTACGATCTCGGATTCGACGAAGCTGAGACTCGCGTGCTCGAGATGCGGGCTGATTTGATGGCAGCACTGTGGGAGCACATTCAGAAGAGAGGCTGGACTCAGAGTGAGGCGGCTAACAAGCTCGGGATCACTCAACCGCGAATCTGCGCGCTTTATGAAGGGCGCATGGCGCGATTTCAGCGCCGACATGCTGCTCGTGTTATCCACACGCCTGGGACTTAGACCAACACTGAAATCGGCCGCCTGACCGACACAATGGACAACTAACCCAAGTGTTTGGCGCTACGGAAAACGAGCTACGACAACAGGTCCGTTATGTATGTCTAATTTTTACTGCTGCACCGCGGGAGGATTTTGCCTGACGATGCTAGTAGCCTGCAGCGTCGCTGAGTCCATTTACTTGGATTCTTGGCGGGACGACACTGACCCCACTCAGGAAGAGGCGCCCGTTCCGACGATTAAAGTGTCGATCCGCAAGCGAAACCGGCCAAGCTTGGGCGTCAGCGTACGCATTGCCCCCCTTTTGAGCTCGGTTGGATCTCACCAAGAGCTCGAACCGGTTAGCCTGCCCTAACAGCCGTCGCGTGCTATCAGGGTTAGTGCGCATTGCGCGCCATGAGTCGCTGAGACACATTCGCGTGGTCCGCAAACGGGAGAGTCCTCATGCGCAAACTCTATCGAGGATGGCCAACACTCCTGGTGTTGTGCCTATGCACCGCGAAAAGCTCAGCATGGGAACATGCTGCGGTGGCGAAAGTCGCAACGGCAGAACAACTCGTGCAGGCCATGCTCGACGCTAGCGCGACCCGTCGAGCTACCGTAATTGAGGTGGCACCCGGGCACTATATTCTCGGTCAGACGTTCAGTTCAGAAGTGGGTTCGAGCGTCCTCCCGCCCGTCGGCTCCCCAATCTCTATCATTGGTCGACGAGGCGCAACCACGACGTTCGATGCCTCGAGAGCTGGTACGGACCAGACAGGTAGGGTGTTCACGGTGCTCGAGCACGGATACCTGACGGTCAAGAACATCACGATAACCAGCGGTCGAGCCTCATGCCAGGACGATTGCGCAAACAACGGCGGCGGAGCTGCGGAGAATCACGGTGGAATACTCGCGTTCCGGCGGTGCACCTTGACGGGAAGCGAGGCGAGCAGCCTTTTCTTTGGCCCTCTTGGGGACCCATCCCAGAATGGACTTGGGCTCGGTGGGGCGATACTGAATACGTCCGGCTCATTGTTTCTCGAGGACACCACGGTCAACGGAAACTCCACGATGGGCGCCGGTGGCGGTATTGCCGTAACTGGAGGGACTGCGCTGATCCGTCATTCCGTCATCAGCGCCAACACGGCTCGCAGCGGCCCCCAGATCTGGAGCAGCGTCGGTGCTGGTATCTACGTGGCCAACGCCGAACTCTCGATTGAAGAGAGCAGCATCGAAGAGAATATCAACGGACCTGACGAGCAGAACAATAGCCGTCAGTTTGGCGACGGCGGCGGTCTCTACGTCGAAGGTGACTCCGAGGTCTGGATCGAAGGCAGTGCCGTCACTCAGAACCAAAATGTGCCCTTGGGAAATGGCGGTGGTCTGTTCAACGCCGGAACCATTCATCTGCTGAACTCGACTGTCGGTGAAAACACCACCTCGACGATCGGTGGGGGCATCTTCAACCGCGGCACCGTCGAGCTGCGAGGAGTTACGGTGGCCGGCAACACCGCGTTCGGGATTATCGGGCGCGATCCGTGCGAGGAGGATCACACCTGCCCCACCGGCGGTGACGGTATCTTCAATGATCCTGGCGCAACCGTCCGGCTGGCCGATACAGTGGTCGCGCAGAACGGCTCCGACTGCACCGGCGTGTTGATGAGCCTGGGTCACAATGCCCTTGGCAGCAGCGGCGGCTGCACGCTCCAGCCCGTCGGACGCCACACGTTCGGCGACTTGCTCGATATCGATGTACGGCTTGGCACCTTTGTGAATGATGGGGCAGCCGGCCAAGCACATTATCCGCTGCTCGCCGACAGTCCGTTGATCGATGCGGGCGGCAGAGTCGCGCGCGACTGCACACGCCTCGATCAAATCGGTAATCCTCGGGTCGATGGTGACCATGATCAGGATCGCGGCTCCATTTGTGACATAGGCGCGATCGAGTTTCAGCGGGCCGGGCACAAGCAGCCTCGCGCGAACACGAACAGCAACAACGACATCCACGATGAAGGTGATTTGCCACGTTTTGGTGAGCCCCTAAGGAAGCTCGATCAGTTTCTGGATCCTTCTCAACAACGATAGTGCCAAGCGCGAATGCGACAAGTCTTATCCGCAACTCCCAGTCGCGGCTCCATTGGTTTGAAGAGTTAGATCGCAACTCATATAGGCCAAAAGGCTCAATGGCTGACCGGTGTCGAGGCGCTGGCGTTCATCGATGAGTCGCCGCGCGTGATCGAGGCGAAGCGACAACATGAATTGGGTGCATGTCAACCCACGACTCGCAAACAGCATTTGCAAATAGCGTTGCGAGATTTTGCCGGTGACAGCGACTTCGCGCGGCCCAATGTGAGGATCGGTGTAGGAATTTCTGATGATTTCACAGATACGCAAAAACAGGCCGTGAGTATGTGCATCGTCCACCGACGGGGCAGAGTTCGCAAAGAGCGCCCCCAACATGGCGTAGACAGCGGTACGAAGGTGAGATTCGCTGCCCTCTTGTGCGGTTTTACACTCTTGAAATGATTCACAAACGAGGCGCACGAAGGCCCGGCTCACAGGCCTGGTACCTTCGGCAAGCACGCCTGATCGCGGCTCGAACCCCAAATGCGCCATCAGAGTCTGGCGAGGCACTTGAACAGCGAGCCATCGGACGGTTCCAGTGCCGTCGACATTAATCGTCGCCGGTTTTGCTTTATCCATGAGGACGATATCGCCGGCATTGACGACGACTGCTCGGTCACCGGCCGTGAAGGTCGATTGACCCGACAAATTAATTACCGCAGCGTAATGGTCGATGCTGTCAGCGCGAACATGGCGCGATGTGCGCACCATTTGCCCGACGTTAAAGCCGCAATCGGCTACCGACAGTCCGAACAGGTCTTGTGCATGAATCCAACCTGAAAACGCCTCAGGCTGGCGGCTACCGAGATCAAACTGAAAGCAGGTTGAGGCGAAGGCCTCGAGATATTCCTCGAAGCTCAACAATACAGCCGGCGGGTCGCTTCGCGGTATGAGTGACAAGAGAGACTCTCGTAAAAAGCCCGGAATATCCACCGACGGCACCCATCGCGCAATCTCTCGGTTGCGAGAGCGCCAGTTCGAGTCACTGAATGTTCATCGGAGACTGCTGTTGAAGGCAACGAGCGTGCCGTTGAGCAAGCACAATCGCCGCGTGCTCGGCTTTGGCAAACTCGCCTGCCGAGTCCGCGGTTAGAAGGCTCGGTCGAAATCGAATCTCGTCGATATCGACGATTCCGGTCTGATTCAGCCACGAGCGCAAATAGGTGGAGTGAAAGTCCCCCCCGAAAGCAGGCGCAGGAAAGCACTCTGAATAGTTTCCTGCTGTGAGCACCAAGGTGGCCTGCTTGCTGCGCAGAAGCCCGGAAAAACCAGATTCAGGCTTCAGTCCGAAAGTCAGCCCAGGCTGGTGGATGAGATCGATATAATGTTTGAGACGATAGGGTATGCTGTTGTTCCACATCGGCACAGCCAGAAGATACCGATCTGCCCCGGTAAATCGTTCACTGAGCCTGACGATTTCGTTCCACGCTGCCTTCTGCAGTGAATTATGGGATCGGCCGGTCATGACATTCTCCGTGGCCGTCACTCGGATGGCATCAAAAGGCGGAAGATCCTCATTCCAGAGGTTGATCCGATCGACTTGCAAAGCGAAGTCCTGTCTTCGCAACTCCTTCAAATAGGCATCGGCTATCCGGACTGAATCGGAATCTCTAACGGGTGGTGAGGCTTCGATGAAGAACAGCTTGGTCATGTCTATTGCTTGCCAATTGATTGCAGTTCGATGTGGCGCATCGCGTCGATGTACGCCGACATCATCTGATGTGCATCGATCCTTCACGTTGGCCAACTGACATGCATCGAACCCACACGGCGAATTCCGCTGTGGCCGTGGACCACCGGGGGATTTCCCGCCAATCGCAGCTGTGGAAGACGGGACACGACGGCAGCGAGAGTTTCTTCGAGTTCAGCCCGCGCGAGGGCTTCCCCTAGACATCGATGGGCCCCAGCACCGAATACCGGGTGCAGTCGCGGATGGTCGGCGCGACGAATATCGAAGATGTCCGGCTCGTGATACAGGTCAGGGTCCCGCATGGCTGAGAGTGTCGAGAGACTGAGAACTGAGTTGCTGGGAACGATGTATTGATCGAGCCGGATATCCTCCACCGTCACGCGGGAAATCGATCCTCCAACGGGCTCGAACCGAAGGGCCTCGGAAACGGCGCCCGGAATGGGGGCCTCGTCGGTGCGCACCGCGTCCCACTGTTCGCGATGCTGCAGAAGCAGTGCAACCTGCACGGCCATGGCACCGCGCGTCGTATCGATCCCGCCCACAATCACGGTAAGAATCTGCGCCAATCTTTCGGCAGCGCTGAGCGTTCCGTCCCGCTCCGCTGTCGCAACGAACGACGATAGAAAATCATCCCGGGGGGCTTCACGGCGCGCATCTAACAGCTTGCGCATATACTGCGCGAGTTCCATGGCGGCTGTCTGGATACCCGGTATTTCCGCAGGCAGAAAGGAGAAGCCAAAGTAGCGAGATAGGCTGTGGACCCAATGTGTGAAGCGCGGAATGTCGAGCTCCGGAAGACCAAGGATCATGCAAATAAGATGTGCTGGTATCACGGCGCAGAAGTCATCCATGAAACTCATCGCGCCGGAGGAAAAGTGGCGATCAATGAGCGCGTCGGCCACAGAGCGAATCTTCGGCCTCAGCGCGTCAATGAGCTTAAAGGCAACAGCCCGTGACATCGGCAGCCGTCGGCGGCGATGATCCTGCCCATTGGAATAAAGCATCGACTTGCTGAATATCTCGAAGATCGGTCCCTCAGTGATGCCGCGCGCGCGCAGCACTTCAGTCTCGCTCTTGCGAATACGAGGATCGGTGGCGAGCTGCTGGACGTCGCGACCCCGGATGGCAATGTAGCTGCCGCCTTCGCGCCGGATCACCGGTGTTATCGGGCGCAGGCGGCGGTAGATGCCGTGCGGATCCTCATCGATCTCAGCTTGGGAAAGTGTGGGCGGTTCTGGCGAGCGGTATTGTTCGTCCTTCAGTGATCTCATGATCGGGTATTCCTCATCACATCCATGTCCTGTCATGTGAAATGCACGATACTGCCGCAGAGACGTAGCCGCACGTGTTAAAAGTTGTTCCGCACGCTCGCCGAGACACGGCGAGTCACGGTGGATGTTGGCTTCTACCCGTTATCGCGACTCGCTTGCGCAGAACTCTGAAAGTTGACGCTGATCCGGGCTTCTGTGATTCCGGGCTCTTTCGGTACGCAGTGCACCCAGTCTTGCTGCGAACGTCCGCCCATCACAATCAGGTCGCCAGACCCAGGCTTGAATGTAATCGAGCGGCCAGCGTTGCGGGGTTTGATCAGGAAGCGCCTCGTGGCGCCAAGTGTCAGTACTGGCACGATGCATTCGGTCCGTCGACAGGAAAAATGATCTCGATGCCAGCCCGTGCTGTCTTGTCCGTTACGGTATAAGTTCATCCAAAGGCTGTCGTAAAGGACACTGTAGTGCTTGGAAAGCGCTCGTACTGCGTTTAGTAATAAATTCTCCGGTATGTCACGCAAGTTCCTGTATTCCGCTGTCATACGTGGCTCACGAAATGTCCGATTGAACATCTTGCGATCATGCTCGCGCCAAGGAACGCTCCTCTTCATACTCTCGAACAGCACGTAAGAGCCTGACATCCAGCCTGGCACGACCTCGACCCACGAGTGAGCATCGATTGGCACTCGCTTGGCCGTTGAGAAGGAGGTATCAACAGAAACTACGGGTGCAGCGCTTGCAAAAAGATCCTCCTGAGTCTGCAACGTCTCTATCCTCCTTTCCGAAAACTCGAGTGCTCAGAGATGAGGCCGACGCAGAGGTGTGAACGAACCGGGTAAGTTGTTTATGGACCTGGTGCCGCGGCCAAAGAGGTACGCGATAATCGCCGCGAGCTGGATGGTCGCGGCCGCGAGAAACATTATCCGGTCCGAACAAACTTGTCGAAGCAGCCCGAACAGCGCCGGAGCGATGGCGTACGCGCCTTGCGAAATGCCGATGATCAGCGCAACGACGCGGGCAGCCTCCCGGCTCGGGAACTCGAGGTTGGCGATGACCGGTGGGACCGAGATCGCATTGCCGACGCCGAATCCGAAGAGCACCACGCCCAGGATCAGAAGCGAAGCGCTGGTTCCCTCGGCGAGGACCAAGAGTCCGCAACCGGCGGCCTGAGCCACGAGGCTCAGCGAGGCGATAACGCGCCAATCGGACTTACCTGATGCTCGCCAGCCAACGATAAGGCGACCGACGACCGCAGCCACACCAGATAGGCCAGCTGCCAAACCCGCGCCCTGCGTGCCGAGCGTGGGTGTAAGCACCGAAATGAGCTCGGCGACGAGCCCGGTCTGTGCGAATAGCGCCAAAGTTATCCCGACACACAAGGTCAGAAATGCGCGATCACGAGATAACACGTGCGCAGCCGCCCGACTCTCGCGCGCCGAAACAGCAGTGGCGAGTGAGGGGCTGTTGTGGGGCGGCTCTCCGTCAGGCGCTTGGTGGCTGCTTTCGGGTGTCCGACCAAGAATTACGGCAGCCAGCGCACCGAGTGTGGCTACCATTGCCGTCCCGACCACCAGGGTCGCGCTGAAGAAGCCCAGTCTGCCGATCAAGACGATCCAGAGGGGAGAGAAAATCACACCTCCTACGCTGCCGCCGTTGAACGCCACACCCAGCGCCAATGGACGCTTCGCCACGAACCAGGGAGCAACGATGGCGTTGACAGTGACCGCACCGAGAGCGGACCATCCGGTGCCCGTGAGAAGCGCAGCTCCATAGAGCTGCCAAGGGGTTTGCGCTAGCGCCCAACCTACAACTCCTCCTGCCATAACAATGCCAGCGGCGAAGGTAACAAGGGGAAGTCCGAAGCGCCGGTAGATCGCCGGAAGGTTCGGGATGATGGCCAGGCCGACCAGGAAGTGTAAAGTCACCGCTCCCGACACGAGTGCGATTGGCCAGCCGCGCGATTGGCGAACAATCTCCAAATAGACAGGGGGCCCATAGAAGCCGGTACCCCAGCCAAAGACCGCCACGGTGAAGGCCGCCGCGACGACGCGCCAACCATAGAAACTCTCACTGCGGCTCGCAGGGCCGGCCTCATCTGATCGGTGGATCAGCTGACCGACAGGCTCGCGCGAGCCTGATGCCAGACTTGCGACCGCCGTTGAGGTGGTTTCGGCCGGCAGCGACATCAGAACATCGTGTTGTCGTTTTTAGACGTGTCGGGGATCGCTTGAACAACATCCCAGTGCTCTACGAGCTTACCGTCCTTCACGCGGAAGAAGTCGACGCTAACGTCGCCGCTTTTGCTGATTAAGCCCGTCCAGTGCGCGTGTACGGCGACCATATCGCCGTCAGCGAGCACGCGTCGAATATCGCCCTTCGCGTGGGGAAAGGTTTTCAGAAAACCGTTGATGTAATTGCGTAGACCTTCCACGCCATCTTCAGCGGCAGGGGTATGTTGGATGTAGGTGTCACCGACATAACGAGTGATCGCACCCTCGACGTCTCCGTCGAAATGCGCCTCCTTGTAGAAGGCCACGACGACCTTCTTGTTCCTTTCCTGAACGCTTCCGGCAATAGTCATTATCTGATCCTCGAATTTGTGCGGAGTGAGTTGGGCAGCCGCCGCTGCGCCTTTGCATTACCGACCAATCGGCATCCGGACGCGTCGGCCGGCTGTGCTGCCGGCCGGTACGCGCTTCGTTGAGCCGCGACAGCGAAAGATCCGTACCTCAGGCTGCCTGGTTGAGCACGGCGATGAATTTCTTGGCCAGCTCGTGGTCCGACATCGGATTTTGGGCGGTCACCAACTCGCGGTCCTGGATCACATGAGGCACGAAATCGGCTTCGGTCGTGACAACCGTACCGCCAGCTGCTTCCAGCGCATCGGGCATGTTGAAGTAGAGCTTCGCGTGGAAAACATTATCCTCGGCGAACTTCTCCTCGCTGCGCGAGAAGACGGTCATACGGTAGCCGGCATACTGCCAACCCTTCGCCAGTTCGGCGGCCTTACTATTGTCGCTAGCGATCAAGGCTGACCGGAACTCCCGCGCGTTGTCCATCGCGGCTAGGATTGCCATCGGCCCGTGACAGATAGCGGCCGTGGGCTTGTTCTTCGCGTGAAAGTGGCGAAGCACCTCACGCACGTGCGGGTCCTGCATCACGTCAACCACCGGCGCGTGACCGCCCGGGAAGAAGACGCCAGCGAAGCGGTCGAGTCCGGAGTCGATCACGGATCGCACTGTCCGGACTCGGTTCATGGCGGGATCATTGTTGAAGAAGTCCCTCGCGCGAGTGCGGGCTGCGTTGTCGTTGGCGAAGTAGATCAGCGCATCGGAGTCCTTATCCATATGCGGTTTCTCGCCAGTCGGGGTGGCAAGAACGAAATCGTAGCCTGCGGCGACGAGCGCCATTAGCGGCACAGCTGTTTCATTCAGAAACTGTCCGATCGTAATCGTGCCGCCTCCCTTCGCTTCGAGTTGAGTGGCGTTGGAGCCAACAACAAGAATTGTACCTTTGCTCATAAATGCTCCTGTGATGAGTTGGAAAGCTATCTACGCTTTCGTCGTAAGCAATGTGCGACAGACGGAAACCGTTGGTCAGTCCGCGCAACCCCGTAGAAGCCGACCTCCGCGGATACCCGGCTGGGGTCAGGCCGTCGCGACCGCGACGGCCTGGTGAGACTCTAAGTTGGTGCAGGCCGCATCGGTCATTCCGTCACGGGAGGAATCTGAGCATCGAACTTCGAGCTTTGGACAATGAAGATCTCGCACGGGGTTTTGGAATAGCAGGCAGTGATGTGAGCCTGCTTCCCTACTTGGTACCAGTAGGATCCCGGTCCGAGTTTGATCGGCTTTTCACCCGGCTGATAGTTCGCCACTTCGCCCTTGAGCACCACGGCATAGTAATCGTACGTATGAGAATGCACAGGGCTGACGAAGCCCGGCGTGAAGGTAAAGAACGAGCCGTGTCTGCCAGTGGTCATGTTGCCGTAAACATCAGCGAACTCGATCTTGGTCTTGCCGTCAACGCCTCGGGCTCCGGTGTCGCTGAACTTCAGTTGACTCGCGGGAATGGAGGTCGATTTGCCGCCCGGCGGATACGCACTGAGCTCTTCAGCGTGTGCGGATGCTCCTACGATCATGGTCGCTCCGACCAACAGGGCTCGCAGTCTTTCGATTTTCATCTTCGTTCCTATTTCTTCCGGATACTTTCTAAAATGCTTCATTCGAGCGCTGCGCGGCGCTCTGTGCTCGAAAGGGTTGTCTCAGGTCCTCGCGGCCTCAATCATTCGGCGAACGGTTTCCTCCGTGGTCCACATGGCATTCGCCATGAACCGCCAATTGATCATCGCAGCGTCATACCCGGCACCCTCTTCGTTCGATGCGGCTGCGACCGCATCGCGCACCATGACGACTTCAAAGCCGTTCTGGATGAGATTGCGCATGTGATCCTCGAGGCAGAGGTTGGCCACCGGTCCCGCCATGATGACTTTCTCGATTTTTCGCCGCCGCAGGAGCAACACCAGATCGCTCGTCGGAGCATAGGAGACGTGGCGAGACGTGATGGTCGTTTCGCTATCTTCCATGTACTTCCTGAAACGATCGGGAATGTCGGCCCCCGAGCCTTTGAAGTTATTGAAATGGAGCGTGCTCCCGCGAGCTACAACGCCGCCGTGGAGAGCGAGGTCTTCCATGGGACCGAGCCCGGTCTTGCCCTTGTGGTCATGCGGAAAGAAGTAGTGCGGCGACATGAACACCGGGAAATTGTGGAGCTTGCAGGTCTTCAGCAGGGTCTCGAGGCGGGCATTCACGTCGTTGCGCTTCATGAGCTCCTCGATCATGACGTAATACTTGCCACCTTCAGTGAGGAAGTCGTTCTGGATATCAACCAGTACGAGTGCGGTGCGGTCCTTGTCGATCTGCATATCGACCTTGTGCTCGAACAACATTTAGGTTCCTTTCAACTCAACAAGCAAAAATATGCGCCTGGATGTCGGTCGACATGCCGCGCTGAAGTGTGCCGCACAGCGTCGTCAGCGGCGCTAGGGCTGCTATCAGACCACGCTACCGAAGCCAGTCGCTACCAGAAACTTAAGATCCGCGGATTAACCGCGGCAACTTTCTGTCAACCGATCACCCCTACTCATGCCTTCACACACAAATATCCAACACTGTATCCGGCTCCATTGGATGGATTGACACTCTGTGAAACGCACCTTATGGTGAAAATGGCCCAGTCACATTGCATCATCTATCAGCCACTCGAAGGATGGCCAACATGAATCAGATCTCTTCGCGGCCGATTACCGAATCGGATTACGAGCAGAGTGCTTCCAGCTCAGGTATCCGCCCCTGGAAAGGGGCCGCGGTGTTGGTCGGGCTCGTTGTTGTGGCTGCGCTCGGTTATCACCTGTACGGCTCGCGAACCACTGCCGTCCTCGATGCGGCACCTCCGGCAGTGGCAGTCAGTGAGCCACTGCAGAGGAACATAGAGTCACGCTTGGGGTTCCTCGGGCAATTCTCGGCGGTGCAACGCGTTGAGCTGCGCGCGCAAGTCGGCGGTACGCTCACAGAGATCCATTTCAAGGACGGAGACATTGTCAAGAAAGGTGATCTGCTGTTCGTCATCGATCCGGTTCCTTACGAGATCAAGCTGAGTCAAGCAACCGCGCAGCTCGAGAGCGCGAAGGCACGCTTGGTTCTGGCCGATCATGAGTTGGCACGCGCGCAGACGCTAAAGAATACGGACGCCGGCAGCACCGAAAATGTGGAGCAACGCGCGGCTGACAAGCAGTCGGCGCAAGCCGCGGTGGACAGCGCTAATGCACTGGTGCGCGATGCCCGCTTTGATCTGAATCACTGCCGGATTGCGGCGCCTTTCACCGGTCGCATTGGGAAACATCTGGTGTCTGTTGGCAATCTGATTGGAGGGAGTCGGGCGGCCGCGAGTCCCACCACCCTTCTGACCACGCTCGTCTCGCTCGATCCGATCTGGCTGAACTTTGACATGAGTGAGTCCGCCTACATCACCTTCCAGAGCGCGCTCGCCAGGACGCGAGGACAGCCATCAGACAAAGTCTATGTTTCCATCGGTAACGGGAGCCGGTTTGAGCGCGAAGGCGCGCTCGATTTCATCGACAATGAGATTGATCGCAGCAGCGGTACGATCCACGCGCGAGCGACCTTAAAGAACGCGGATGCACGGCTGACGCCGGGAGAATTTGGTCGCGTGCGCCTTGCGGTGTCTACGCCCGCTCCGGCTCTTCTGGTTCCCGATGCCGCTGTGTTGTCCGATCAGTCGGACCACGCGGTACTGGTTCTGGGCAAGGACAACGTCGTTGCCCAGAAGAAGGTCGATGTGGGGGATCTGCGCGGCGGGCTACGGGTGATCACGGCCGGCCTCTCTGCCACCGACAAGGTCATCATCGAGGGCCTCCCCTCCGCAAGGCCTGGCGCACCCGTTTCTCCGCAAGCCGGCACGATCAAATTCGAGTCGGATCAGGATCTCCAGCCATGAAAACTGCTCATTTCTTTATCGACCATCCCCGCTTTGCCGGCGTGCTCAGCTGCTTCATCCTCCTGGCAGGGATGGCGACCATGGTGTTGTTGCCGACCGCGCAGTATCCGAGCATCGTGCCGCCCACCATCGATATCACCACGAGTTTCCCCGGTGCATCGGCGGAAACCGTTGCCCGCACCGTGGCGACGCCGATCGAGCAGGCTGTCAATGGTGTTGAGAACATGGATTACATCACCAGTCAGTCAACCGGTGATGGCAGGCTAACCACGACGGTGATCTTCAAGGTCGGCAGCAATCCGAATACCGATCTCATGCTCACGCGCAATCGAGTGCAGGATATCTTGTCGCGGCTGCCTCAAGAGGTCCAACTCCAGGGCGTGCAGGTCAACAAGACAATCAAGGCGCTACTGTTGGGGGTGCACGTCTACTCTCCCGACGGTTCGCGCAGCGCAGAGTACATGAGCAACTACATGCTCAAGATTCGCGATCAGATTGCACGCCTGCCGGGTGTCTCCCAGTTCTGGCTGCTCGGCGAGCGGCAATATGCCATGCGCGTGTGGATCGATCCGGATAAGGCGGCCGCCTACAACCTCAGCGCCAGTGAAATCCTGAGTGCGCTGCGGTCGGAAAATGCACAGGTGTCAGCCGGTGTGCTCAATGCACCGCCGATTGAGACGCATGCGGCGTACGAGGTCAATGTCGAGACGCGGGGACGGCTTACGACGCCCGAAGAATTCGCCGACATTGTTGTCAAATCAGACGCCGAAGGTCGCGTGACTCGCATTGGTGACATCGGACGGGTTGAGCTCGGTTCAGCGGACTATAGCTCCATAGCCTACGCGGACAAGTACATCTCAGCTCCCTGGTGGGTGATTGCGACGCCGGATGCCAATGTCGTTCAGGTGGAGCACGCAATCTGGAAGAAGATGGCGGAACTGAAGAAGACTTTTCCACCCGGCATCGACTACATCAATATTTATGATCCCACAACCTTTGTCAGCCAATCGATTGAAGAGGTCATCAAGACCCTGGTTATCGCGATCGTTCTGGTGGTCGGTGTCGTGTATCTGTTCCTGCAAAGCTGGCGGGCGACCATCATTCCGGTGGTGGCTATCCCGATCTCGCTCATCGGCACGTTCACGATCCTCTTTATCAGCGGTGCCTCCATCAATAATTTGTCGCTGTTTGGGCTTGTGTTGGCGGTGGGTATTGTGGTCGACGATGCAATCGTCGTGGTGGAAAATGTCGAGCGGAACATGGCACTCGGCCTATCTCCGCGAGATGCCTCGCATCGCACGATGACTGAGGTGTCTACGGCGCTCATTGCAATCGCGCTCACACTCTGTGCGGTGTTTGTACCGACCGCATTCATTTCGGGGATTTCGGGCCTGTTCTTCAAACAATTTGCGATCACAATTGCGGCTTCGACCATCATCTCCTGCTTCGTGTCGCTGACTCTGAGCCCCGCTCTGTGCGCGATATTGCTCGAGCCACACAGAGTGGGCACAAACAACTCCCCACCTCGTGGGATTACGCGATGGTCCCGAGGCTTCTTTGGCCGTTTCAATCGCGGTTTTGCGTGGATGTCGACGACTTATGGCAGGCTGACCGCGCGTTTTGTCAGGGCGACAGGGGTCATGTTGCTCGTCTACGCGGGATTGCTCGGGTTGACCGGCCTTCAGATGTCGCAGATGTCCACCGGCTTCATTCCGGACTCGGATATCGGCTATCTCGCAACCATTGTGATGCTACCGCCGGGCGCGAGTCTCGAGCGCACTGACAAGGTCGTTCGGCAAGTGAATGAGATTGCCCTCAGTACGCCCGGAATCCTGCATACCTCTCCCGCGGCGGGATTTGATGTAACGACCTACACCGTCGCGCCCAATGTGGGCACGGTATTCACCTCACTGCCGTCGCTCTATGGGTTGCACATGAGAGGCGTGAATGCAGCCGTCATGGTGAAGCGGCTGCAACAGCGCCTGAGCGTTATCAAAGATGCGTACGTCATTACGGTGATGCCACCCGCTGTCCAAGGCCTGGGATCTGCAGGCGGGTTCAAACTGATGCTCGAGGACCGCTCAGGTGTGGGTCCTCAGGCGCTCGCCAAAGCAGCCAACGATCTGGTGGCAGCGGCCAACCAGGATAAAACGTTTGCCGGGACGTTTACGCTCTTCAACTCAGGCGCGCCGTCCCTGTACGCCGATATCGACCGGCTCAAGGCCCAGAAGGTAGGCGTCAGACCGACTGACATCTTTTCGACTCTGCAGTTGTATCTCGGCTCACAGTACGTCAACGACTTCAACTTCATGGGTCGTACCTATCCGGTCTACGTGCAGGGAGACCAACAGTTCCGCCGCTCCGCGCAAGACATCGCACAGCTGAAAGTACGCAACACGAGCGGTGACATGGTGCCTCTGGGGACCGTGACGAGCTTCAAGGACGAAACCAGGCCCTATCGCGTGCCGCGCTATAATCTATACCCCGCCGCCGAAATCATGGGCGCGGCGGCTCCGGGAGTCGCCTCGGGTACTGCAATCGAGCGCATGGAGCAGCTCGCTAATAAAATACTGCCCAACGGGGTCGGTTATGAGTGGACCGAACTCGCCCATCAGCAGGAGCAGCAAGGAGTACCCACTTTGTTGATCTTCGGTGCGAGCGCGCTGTTTGTATTCCTCGTGCTCGCCGCTCAATACGAGAGTCTGAAGATCCCCGTGGCCATCCTGATGATCATCCCGATGTGCTTGCTGGCCGCCTCAACGGGACTGCACCTGCGAACTATGCCGATCGACATCCTCGCGCAGATCGGGTTCGTCGTGCTCTTAGGTCTCGCGGCTAAAAATGCGATTTTGATCGTGGAATTCGCAAAGCACCACCAGGACGACGAGGGGGCGTCGGCCGAAGATGCTGCCGTGCAGTCCGCCCGCGAGCGACTGCGTCCGATTCTCATGACCTCACTTGCATTTATCGCCGGTGTCGCGCCCCTGGCGGTCGCCTACGGTGCAGGCTCGGAAATGCGTCAATCATTGGGAACAACTGTGTTCTTTGGCATGTTGGGTGTAACGCTTTTCGGGCTGGTCTTTACACCGGCCTTCTACACCGTCGTACGCCGCGTGCGCGGTCAGCCATCTATTACATCGACTGCCTCAAAGCCCAGTCTCCATACCATCACGGAGGAGCGGCCGTCATGAGAATCTCGCGAGTTCAAAATCACATCGGCCTTGCCCTCGGGGCGGCAGCGTTCAGCTCGTTACTTGCAGCTTGCGCAGTCGGTCCCAACTACAAAAGACCCCATGAGCAGCTGACGCCCTTTCATAACGCGCCGACGGCGGCTGACACTGCGGAAAGAGTCTCACCTCCTCTGGATCGTTGGTGGACTGGATTCAATGATCCGCTGCTCGTGACTGTCATCGAGCGGGCGTTGGATCAAAATCTGAGCCTCGCAGCCGCTTATGCTCGCGTAAGTCAGTCTCGTGCGGCTGCTTCCGGAGCGGGAGCGGCCCTTCTGCCAACGCTCGATCTGAACGGCTCGGCAACAGCCGAAAAACAGAGCCTGGTGGGGCCTATCGGGTCCATTGCCAGCGGCCTGCCGACATTTCAGCGCAATGAGCGCGAGTTTACGGTGGGCCCGGCAGCCAGTTGGGAAATCGATCTCTTTGGTGGCCTGCGGCGCGGTGCCGCGGCCGCGCGAGCAGAAGCACAGGCCGCTCAAGCGGATGGATTCGGGACGCGCGTGAGCGTGGTGGCTGACGCAGCAGACGCTTACTTTCAGGTCCGCGGCTATCAGGCGCGACTCGCCATCGCTCAGAACCAGATCGACGTCGATGAGCATCTTCTGCGTCTCGTGCACGCTCGTTACGACGCGGGCGCAGCTCAAGGGCGGGAGGTTGCACAGGCAGAGGCGTTGTTGAAGCAGGCTCTGGCAAGTGTGCCTCCACTGCGCATTGGCCTCGAGCAGCAGTTGAATCGACTCGATGTTCTGATGGGTGCCCAGCCGGGCACCTACGCGCAGGAGCTCGCCACGCCACGCGAAATACCGACGATTCCGGCCATTGCAGGCAATGATCCCAGCGAGGTACTACGGCGGCGTCCAGATATCATTGCCGCCGAGCGGCGCCTGGCAGCTTCCAACGAGCGCATTGGAGCGGCGCTCTCGGACTACTATCCGAAGGTGTCTCTCACAGGGGCACTCGGGTACGACAACGCGACGGGCGGCCACCTTTTCCGGGGCGCGGCATTTCAGGAGATCGGAACGGGGGCTGTGCGCTGGCGATTGTTCGATTTTGGGAAGATCAATGCCGAAGTGGCTCAGGCACGAGGCGCGAACGCCGAAGCCCTTGCCGATTATCGCCAAGCCGTACTGCACGCCGCAGAGGATGTGGAAAACGCGTTGATGGCGCTTGCCCAAACCGAAACTCATCGCGTGCAGCTGCAGGATGAAGTGCAGGCGTTGCTCAAAGTGCGCAATCTATCGGAACAGGCATACAAGGCGGGTTCCATCACTCTGACCGACGTCTTGGACGCAGACCGGCAATTACTCTCGGCCCAGGATGAGTTGGAGGCGAACCGTGCAGGGGCCGCAAGAGCCGCCGTCGGCGTCTTTCGTGCTTGCGGCGGCGGGTGGACACTCCCCAATGAGACCTGAAAGGCAGTCACGACCCTGCGCATTTCACCATTTTTCGCTCAGGTGAAATCCACGGCCACTGTCTTATCAATCGTAGCTTCTTCATCCATTCTTGCACCCAAGGAAATCGGAGTGAGCCGGTTTTCCGCAAAAAAGGGTTTAATTTTAGGATGAGGAGACGGCCATGAATGTTAAATATATTGAATCGTACAGCGTCTCGGATTGGTGGAATTTTTCTGCCGGACTTTCCAGCGCGTCGCTCGAGGACTCTCTCCTGGGTGGACGCATCGTGGTTGAGACTGACGTGGCGACGATAAAGTATTCGAGTTCGGCGGCCCTCGCTGCCTGACACTCAGGACGGGCCATGTGATGAGTCGCGTGGCCCGACGGGTGATTCACTCAGTACTTGGGTTTCACCTTCTCGAGAGTTGGTGAAATAGACCTACCTCACTGCATCGGCCCTCTCAGCGACGCCTTCAGGCGACTGTATCAATACACCTGCTGACCCAGCCTGTCGCTTGCTTCTGACTGGAGATGACTCGTGCGTGGCCAGATGAGCCGGGTGCCGGCTTCATTGAAGCATCTCTCGTTAGCTCGTCATTCGAACCTCCGATGTGGTTCATCCGATCACCTGTTCTATTGAGTATTCAGGTTACACCTGATCATCTAATCGAGGCACGACGTGGGAATGTCACAGTTTGAAATTGACCGACTGATAACATCGAAATCACTGACTGTGCGACACGTTCGATGTTCTGGCACATGTCGACATCGCAGCGCCGAGGAGTGCTCGACGGCTACGCATCTTGTCTTTCCCCACAGAGGTGTATATCTCCGTCACGTAGGGCAACAAGAGATCGTCGCAGATGCGAACCAGGTTCTCTTTTTCAACGCCTCGGAGAGTTACCAGGTGAGCCATCCAGTAACAGGAGGCGATTCCAATTTCGTCGTCGAGCTCTCCGATGAGCTTCTTCGGGAACTCACGCCGCCGCAGATGCTAATTTCCTCTGGACCGTTACGCTTCCGTCAACAGCACCGCCGCATAGATTCGAACACTCAGGCGCTGGTCGCAACGTTGCGCCATGCGCTTACCAATCGATCGTTCGACTACCTTGCTGCGGAAGGGTCGATCCTGAGGCTGGTATCATCTAGCTTGGGGCCGCGTACTTCCCACGAGCCCCGCGGGACTCCTGCGCGCCGACGGCTCGTAAATCGTGTAAAGCTCCTCCTAATGGAAACCCTGGGAAGGCGTTGGAAGCTCGCCGAAATAGCAGGCGAGGTAGGCGCATCGCCTGTCTACCTCACACAATTGTTTCAGCATGTCGAAGGCCTGCCACTGCATCGCTATCACTTACGGTTGCGCCTCGCACGCTCGCTCGAGCGCCTTTTGCATTGCGAGGACCTCTCAACGTTGGCACTCGAACTCGGCTTTTCGAGCCACAGCCATTTTTCGCTTTCGTTTAAACAGACCTATGGCCTCACCCCCTCCCAGTTCAGGCAAACCGTCAGTGACTAAATTTTCTGATAGCGGCCAAGGTGGGTTTGGGACTCTACTGCAGTATCATCATTGCAACTGGAGATGAGGCGCGGGACATGTTTTATCGAGTTATTGCCCAATGCACGCAGGCCTTGCAGAGCATCGAAGTGTGGCTCGATAAGGCCGAACAACACGCGAAGCTCAAGAAATACAATGTCGCCATCCTCATGACGAGTCGCCTCGCACCTGACCAGGACCATTTTATTAGCCAGGTCCAGTTCGCCTGTGACTACGTCAAATACGGTGCCGCGCGCCTGTCCGGCCAGATCCCGCCCAAGTGGGAGGATAATGAGAAGACGGTCGATGAGGTGCGCGCACGCATCAAAAAGACCGTCGCCTTTGCCCGGAGCGTAACTGAGCAACAGTACGAGGGTGCAAGCGAGCGCATGGTCAGCGTCAATTGGGCTCCTGGAAAATCCATCCGTGGCGATGACTATCTGTTACAGCTGACGATCCCTAACACATACTTCCACCTAACCACCGCATACGCCATTCTGCGGCACAACGGCGTTGATGTGGGCAAAATGGATTTCCTCGGATCTGTGGCATTCTCTTAACCCGCCTCCATGTGTATGAGTTCTCGCACCTCTCACACCGTCAGGAAAGAGCCGTATTTGCGATGGAATCGATGCACCCGGTCACTGCTGCGAGTCGATTCACTCCGCTTGCCGCTGTAGACGGGGTGACAGTTCGAACATATATCCACCGTCAGATCGGATTCCAGAGTGGACCTGGTTTCAAATACATTGCCACAGGCAGCGCAGGTAACCTTCATCCGGTCGTAAATCGGGTGCACGCAATTTTTCTTCATATTCCTACTCCGACAGCAATCTTTTCGCATCCACCTTTCTTCAAAACTCGCTCGGTGGACGCCGGATACTTCGGCAAGAGCCCGCCAGGTCGCCGTGGCCGAATCACCAGTTCGCCGCCGCAATTGGGGCATTCACCCGACAAAATGTCCGACGCGCATTTCGCACAATAGGTGCACTCGAAAGAACATATCCGTGCTTCGGTAGATTCCGGCGGTAAATCCGTATCACAGCATTCGCAATTGGGTTTGAGCTGAAGCATCGAGATCTCCTAACCATACAGGACTTCCGTTATCGCTGGATCCTGCTGGACTCCTTGTACCACACCTTCTCGCCGATTGATCTTTGCAATCTCGAGAAGGTGAATCTCACCGCGCCTGCATTATCGAGCCGCGATTTTGGTCACATGATATGCGTCCTCGTTGGTATATGACCAGTTGCACGGAGAGACACGCGATGAGATTGAAGAACAAGGTTGCATTTATCACCGGTGGAACTTCGGGGATTGGTTTGGCAACCGCTAAGCTTTTTCAACAGGAGGGTGCCCACCTCGTCATTGTCGGCTCCGACGCTGAGAGACTCCAGGCTGCAGCCCGAGATATTGGCGGTGAGGTGTTGTTACTCGAAGCCGATTTGCGGCGAATCGACGCGCTCGAACGCGCCGTGCAGCAGACGCATGGGAAGTACGGTCGTATCGATATCGTGTTCGCCAATGCTGGTGCCGCCACATTCGCCACTTTGGAGACGGTCACTCCTGATTACATCCAACAGAATTTGGCGCTGAATTTCAGCGGCACTTTTTTCACGATTCAAAAGACTGCCCCCTACATCCCACGAGGCGGCAGCATCGTCGTCACGACCTCATTTCTCAACACGGTCGGCAAGCCGGGGCTGTCGATATTGGCGGCGGCCAAAGCGGCAGCGCGCTCGTTGGTTCGCACACTCGGAGCGGAACTCGCCCCTCGGGGTATTCGAGTCAACGCTGTAAGCCCTGGCGCTATTGCGACACCTTTCTACGGCAAGATGGGACTGGATGAGACGACCCTCTCGAGGGTTGCCGCCGATCTTCAATCGAAGATTCCACTGGGGCGTTTCGGCGAGGCGCAGGAACTCGCGAAGGCGGTCTTATACCTGGCGAGCGATGATGCCTCCTACACGACAGGGACCGAATTCGTGGTAGACGGAGGGCTCACACAGTTCTAGCCGCTCCTCAAAGCAGATACTCAGCCCGGGGACGCGACGAATATGCCCGGCGGTCGCGTCCCATCACTTCGCTTTATTTGTCGTTTCCAGATCGCCTAGAATCAGGAGGGTCAATCGACGTACTTGGATGGCGAGCGAATTGGACCGTCTGGAAGCGATGGCAATGCTGCTGAGTGCCGCTGAGCGCGGCAGCTTCTCGTCGGCTGCCCGTGAAATGCGAATGCCAGTTTCCACTGTGACGCGCAGAGTCACGGAGTTGGAGGAATACCTGGGCACACGACTCCTCACTCGCACGACGCGAAAGCTCAGATTGACGGATGCCGGGGCGGCCTACCTGGCCTCGGCTCGGCGAATCCTGGATCAGGTCCAACAGCAAGAGCACGAGGCCAAGGGCGAATTCACGACGGCTCGTGGAGGCCTGGTCATCACGACCCCCGTTCAGTTGGGCCGCTTGCATGTGTTACCCGTCATCAACCAATTTTTGACTCGATTCCCCGAAATCACCGTCGAGTTGCTGCAGTCCGATCGCAACGTAGACCTGGTGGATGCGCACGCGGATCTTGCGATCCGGATCGGGAATCTGGCCGACAGTAATCTGGTCGCTACCCGAATCGGGTCGCTGCGCCCCGTCGCATGTGCCAGTCCGGGATTTCTGAAGAGCCACGGCGCCCCCCGCGATCTGGAAGCGCTAATGCATTTGCCGAGCGTCGTATTCAACAGCCCGTATCTATCTCCATGGCGCTTTCGGATGCCGCAAACCGGAAAGCAGATCACTATCGAGGTCGACCCTCGTCTTTTAGTCTCCGCCCCCGACGCGGCTGTCGACGCGGCTATTCAGGGTGTGGGCGTGACCTATGTCCTCGAACACGATGCGGCAGCGGCCCTGGAAGCAGGCCAACTAGAGGTGATCCTGGAGGAGTTCGAAGTGGAACCGGTTCCGGTCCACATGATCCACGTCTCGCGTAATCTGATGCCAATCAAGCTACGGCGTTTCATCGAGTTTGCGGCACCCAAACTACGAGAATCACTTGCGGTATTTGGAAAGAAGTGAATACCGCCGGTTAGATCCTGTCGAAGCGCTGGGCACCCGAGTGCACGCAGTCGAGCTGACGCGGCTCTAACCCATACTTCGCCCCTTTTCCCCCTGACCCACACGATCCGCGGTATCCCGTTCGGCAAAGCCTTTCTGGCGGGAATGTTGACGACCTTTTCTAAGCAACATCCCTTTCAGATGTGGCGAAGTCCTGTTCACGGCGACCGGATTCTGCGACTTGCCGACTCATCTTAGAGTACGCCCGGTAGTCGGCCATCAAGGTCGGTGAGTTTGGAGGGAGTAGTTCAATGAGCTCGCAGTCACTTGGCAGTCTCTTTACGCCGGTAGAGATCGGGCAGATCACACTCAAACACCGTATTGTGATGCCGGCGATGAGCCGGCTTCGAGCGCATTGGCCGAGCGGAGATGCCACTAATCTGATGCGCGACTTCTATGCACAGCGTGCCTCAGAGGGCGGTCTGATCATTGCCGAGGCGTCCGCAATCGCGGGTGAAGGACGGTCTTCTACGGCATCTCAGTTGGAGCAGCAATCTGCTCATACTCAGCAGGTGTAAATCGCCAGAAGAGCGGGAATTCTACTTGCGCCTCGCCCATCGGGAGGGTTGGGATAAGCGCGAGACAGACAGGCAATTGCGCGGCGCACTCTTCGAGCGTGCCATTCTGGGCCGACCAAAAGTGTCACCAGCGGTGACACAATTGCACCCGGCCGCCGAAACCATTTTCAAAGACAGCTACCTGGTGGACTTTCTGAATCTGCCCGTAGGACATTCCGAACAAGAATTGCAGACGGCGATCATCATGAACCTGAAACGCTTCCTCCTCGAGTTGGGGCGAGACTTCGCGTTCGTGGGCGAGCAATATGCGCTGCAGGTCGGTGGCCAGGACTTCCGTCTCGACTTGTTATTCTATCATCGGGAACTGCAATGCCTGACAGCCATCGAGCTCAAGGTCGATGAATTCAAGCCAGAATATCTGGGGAAGTTGGAGTTCTATCTCGAGGCTCTTTACCGCGACGTACGCAAATCACACGAGAATCCCTCTATTGGAGTACTACTTTGCGCGTCGAAGGATAGCGAAGTAGTGGAATATGCATTGAGCCGTGCTGCCTCACCAGCCTTAATCGCCGAATATCAGACGCGCCTGCCTGATAGAGAAACGCTGCAACGCAAGTTGCATGAGTTCTATGAACTTGCCAAACCAAGTAGTCGAACGGCAAAAGGGGCGAGTCTTCGCAGGCGAAGGTTCTGAGACCAACCCTGCTCGATAAGGTGTGTAGTCGAAGCGACGACTTCCGCTTTGCACCTCCTAACGGGACGCCGGTGTGAGGTTGGATTGACTACCTGCAGGTAGTCGAGCTCAATTACCAGGTTCTCGCCGAGCGGACCGCTCGTGAAGAGATCCGTTTTGATGAACGCCTGGCAGCCGTATTTCCCGTAACACTGGCGCAAGCATTGATCAGCAAGTCTCCGCACAACGACTTTTTCATCGGTTGTCTTCTCAGTGGCGAGACAACGCTGGCCCAGAGCGACAGACAGGCGATCCTCGCGAAAGGCGATCTCGCAATTCTAGACAGTACGCACGAGTACGTGGTCGATGCACAGCAAGGCTTCGAGGCTCTTTGGGTGCGGGTTCCTCGTCATCGCATCGAAGGTCGTCTTGCTCATCACAACCGTTTGATGGCTGAGAGGATCGATGGCTCAATGGGGACAGGCCACCTTGCTTCGGTCATGTTGCGCAGCGCCCTTCGGGAAGCGCCGCGAATTGTCGCGACAGACGCCAACCGCATTACCAATGCCATCCTCGACCTCATCGGCATGAGCCTTTCCTGTCGAGTCCCTCATCCCACGCCTTTCTCGCGGTCCGGCCAATCCACGCTTCGAAAAATCCAAC
>Ga0207703_10000430_pt1 | contig 44195 bp, 42 predicted proteins | sample KBSSwiS12_FD_184304 | JGI IMG/M metagenome (GOLD analysis project Ga0207703, IMG submission 184304) | Switchgrass rhizosphere microbial communities from Kellogg Biological Station, Michigan, USA - KBS Switchgrass S1-2 (SPAdes) (version 2) | ecosystem: Host-associated > Plants > Roots >... | reverse complement strand
ATATTTTCAGCCTGTCTCTCCGAGCTGCCGAACCCACCGCCGGATTGAAATGCGCGCCGGTGATCGGTCCGAGGAGATTGATCAACACGGCGAGTACCGCCACCGTCGCAAGCGTGTTCGCGAGAAGCCTTCCGCTGCAAGACGTTGCGGCACGTCAGTTGCTCTGGTCTGCTGATTTTCCGATTTCGTCCAGGCGGGTTTTCAGTTGGACTCGATCCAGTGAGGCGAGGGGTAGGCCGACAAAGGGTTTGATTCGATTTTCCAACTGTCGCACACGCAATGGGGAGAGCGATTGCCTTTCCCGTCCATCTGGGTATTATTCCAATCAGGCGTCGCCCACGCCTCCCCCCTCCATCGGGAAAGTATTTCTCATACCGGGCGAAGTCGGTTTTGTGGGCCAACTATTCGGGCGCGACGCATGTGGAGGGATTGCGGCAATCGCTCGCATAGGAGGTTCCTACATGAAATTGTCTGCACCGATTTTTCATCTTAAGCGCCGCGCTAAGCTTCTATCGCGCGAACAGAGAATTCCGTTACACGAAGCCCTCGATCGCATTGCTGCCAAGGAGGGTTTCAGTCATTGGAGCTTGCTGTCTGCCCGCGCGGCAACGGCCACCGCGGCATCCAAACTTTTTGCCCAACTGCGATCCGGCGACATTGCGTTAATTGGCGCGCGCCCGGGCCACGGCAAGACCTTGATGGGCGTCGAGATCCTAGTAGAGGCGATGAAGGCGGGTCGCCGAGCGGCCTTTTTCACCTTTGAATTCACTGAGAAGGACGTGAGCGATCTCTTTCGATCCGTCGGCGTGAACATGGCCACCCTCGACGTCCGTCTCGACGTCGACACGTCGAATACCATCAGTGCCGATTCCATCATGAAGCGACTGGTGGCTGCGCAAGCCGGTACCACTATAGTTATTGACTATCTGCAACTGCTAGATCAGCAACGACACAAGCCTGCGCTCGCAGAGCAGGTTCAGGCGCTAAAAGCGTTTGCTCGCGAAAAGGGAGTCATTGTGATTTTCCTCTCCCAGATTGACCGTTCATACGACCCTGCGAACAAGCCCTGTCCCGATATTAAAGACCTGAGATTGCCGAATCCGCTGGATGTTGGAGTATTCAGTAAGACATGTTTCCTGCACGAAGGAACAGTCGAGTTACGGGCCACTGGTTGATGCTGCATCCACCTGGGACGCGCGTCACGGAAGTCGCAGCTCGCGCGTCCCAGGCTGTTGCCTGAAGCGGTTCATCGCCCAGATTGCTTTCGTGGTGCGTGACTACGATGAAGCAATCCATTTCTTCGCGTGTCAGGACTTCTGTCGACTAGCGCGGATTCGACTCTCAACCCATGCTCGTACTTCGCCTTCTAACAATCCCACAGCCGGTACACCGATTTTGATGCTGTGAGGAAACTGTTGTTCGGCCTGCAACTGGTAGATGAAGGAACGTCCAAGCCCCGTGGCTTTGCAAACCTCTTTCAACCTGAGGACTCGCGATTGAGCAGCAGACGAGGACGATTGGGGCCGTGTGCTGTCGGGGTCGTTCTCCATATGGGTGGCTCCTGCTGGCGTTCCTTGGAACAAAGTCAGTGATACAAGCAATAATGCGATTCGCGTGAGTCGCCGCCAACTGCGAAAACAAGGAAAAACTGCTCCAATTCCGCACTTGCAACGTCTTTCCGCGTGTGCGTGTGTCCACAGACTTCCGCAAGTTGCCATTGTGGGATACCCGGCGGCGGCGCTCCGAATTAACGGCCAAGATCAGCCCCGGGGGCGGTGAAAATATTTTGTCCTGGCGGATTTCGGTGGACTACGAGCAGGGAGACAGCAAGTTAGAGCGTTGTTAGCATTCAGAGACGGTTCGGAGAGCATGGCACGAGGCTCGCTGAAATTATCCTCCATCAGCGACAAGCATCGATGCAGGCGTAAAGCTTCCATCCCTGGGCTGATAGGCAATCCCAGTGTGGCGGACGGCGGCGCAGATGATCGCCTCCGGCACTTTGGACTCGCCACGACCGTTGCGACAGGTAGCCCGGGCGTTTGGTGTTGTTGGTGGTGAAAACTCGTCGGGCTTGGCCTATTGCCGCTCAGGTCCCCAGCGTTCGACACCTGACACGAGGGCAGGGCGCCTCCTGCGAATGCGACGTCACGGATGCGAGTACATGTTGACAAGATTTCCATCCGGATCGCGGTTGCACGCCCGTAGCCGGTTGGGGCGCTCTTACCGCCTTATGGCGCGCACCTCCAGATACTCGTTACTGATCCGGGTCTGGCTCTCGCTGTTTGTTGCGAGATTGTTGTCTATCCAGAGCCGCTCCAAGTCCAGCAACAACGAGGCCTGTTGCTGGGCATCGAGGCGACCGAGCGCGAGTTGGATTGGGCCGGCATTCTGCGTGAAGAACTGGGCGGAATCAGCCGCGTTTCTCTGCAACTCCCACGTGATGGTCACGACGCTGGTTTCGACGGCATCGAAGCCCGGCTTCAGCCTGTCGCGTACCGTGGCTTCGTTTCCCCAGAGGAAAGGAGATATCGTGCCTGGAGGGGGCGGGGGAAGGTATCGGCCGACAACCGCAGCCATCTTCCCGCCAAAACCAGGTGATGGCGTCCAGTTACCCAAAGCAAGCCGTCCGCCAGTCCTCAAGACGCGCGCCATTTCCGAAGTAACGGTCTCGGGGAGCGGGGAGAACATGATTCCGAACATCGAAACAACCACGTCAAAACTGCCGTCGGGATAGGGAAGCGTTTCGGCAAACCCTTCATCGAAGTGGATGTGAAGTCCTTCGCGAACCGCTCGCTCTCGAGCCTCCTTCAGCAGATGAGGCGTCATGTCCAAGCCGGTCACCACGGCACCCCGGCGAGCTAATGGGATGGTCACGTTACCCGTGCCACAGGCGATATCCAGCACGCGCGCGCCGGGTTCGAGCCCAATCCGCGCGACGAAGGCCTCGGCCTCGGGCGCACCGATTTCCCTGGCTATTGCCCCGAAATCACCGGCAATCCAAGGCGCGCGCATGGAATCTTTCATCTGGTCGATGCTTGGTGGTGGCGTGGACATTTATTTCTCGAAATCCTTAACGGCCGTGGCGCGCAATGTAAAGAAGAGGCTGGACGTCTGTCATGCCGTTGTCCTGTCGGGCTTTGGGTGAGAAAACCTGGAGATCTGTAAAGCAGAAGACCGGAGTCAGGGGCAAAACATCACCGGATGGCGACGCGATTCTCGGCGCTGCGAGTCATTTCGCGGATCGAAGTCGAAACCCCAGACTCTCTGCATCGGGTGTGTGCGCGTGAAGACGCGGTCCGGAATCTGCATCAGGCACTCGAGCAGGATGAACTCCCGCGTCGTCAGAGAAATTGCGCGGCCCTGCTTGACGACTTGCCGCTTCAGGCGATCCGGAATCACAGTCCCGACGCACAGTTGGTCGGTGGCCTGGGAAGTCCTACGACGTAGAATGACGTTGATTCGCGCAGCTAACTCCTCGACGAAGAACGGCTTGCCGAATAGTCGTCGCTGCCGAGCTCGAGCCCCGTCAATCGGTCCTCGAGCTCATTGCGCGCGGTGAGGAGAATCCCCGGCACGTCGATGCGGGCACCGCGTAAGCCTTTTAGAACGCTGAGCCCGTCAACGTCCGGCAGCATGGGGTCGAGAATCAAGCACTGATAGTCGGCATCCCGCAGTCGGCTCAAGACGCCGTCGCCGGAAGTTAGCTTGTCAACGGAGAATCCATGTTCCGCCAAGCCCCGTGCGGTGAGCGCGGAAATACGCGGATCGCCCTCGACCAACAACACATACACCGCTGTCCCCTGCTACTGCTGGGCGCCACGACTCCGGCAGTGTAGACGCACGCCGGGATCGAAGGATGACATTTTTGTAATCGTTTCCTCTGCGGTCCGGTCATCCTGGAACCGTACACTCGGTCTGAACCGGCAGGCGAAAACGGGCCTCGCGTCAACCACTCCGCGATCCTCGGTCGTTGCTGTGTTCCGCCCAACAGGAAAATCGATGAAAGAAGATCTACTAAGTCAGGACCTAATTGGAAGAGCACCGGCCCTTTTGCGTAGAAGACTACTGCAGGCTTCGCTAGGCCTCGGTGCGCTGGGCTTTGGGTCGTCCAAGGCGCCGGCCCGAGCATCGATCGTGCCGTCGATCGGGGTCGATCTCCCACCCGCCTCCGAGGCAGTAAGTGCTTTCCGCGTCGCCATCGAGCCGGAGGCGATTGAGGATCTCAGGCGGCGACTCGAAATGACACGTTGGCCCGAGCAGGAGACCGTGAACGATGGGTCGCAAGGCGTGCAGTTGGCGAGAGCGCGGGTTCTTATCGAGTATTGGCGGAATAGCTACGACATGGGGCGGCTCGAGCGAAGGCTCAATGCGTTTCCGCAGTTCCGTAGCTCGGTTGACGGCCTGGGCATCCACTTTCTCCATGTGCGCTCCAAGCACGCAAATGCTCTGCCGATCATCCTCACGCACGGATGGCCGGGCTCGGTGATCGAGTTTCTTGACGTGATCGGTCCGCTGACCGACCCGCAAGCGCATGGTGGGCGAGCCGAGGACGCCTTCCACGTCGTCATCCCTTCGCTGCCGGGCTACGGCTTCTCGGATAAGCCGAGAAAGGCGGGCTGGGACGTACCGAGGATAGCCACCGCGTGGAGCACGCTGATGAAGCGGCTCGGTTATGACCGCTGGGTCGCACAGGGCGGCGACTGGGGAGCTCATGTCACAACATGGCTGGCCAAGCAACAGCCTGAAGGGCTGGTCGCAATTCACCTCAACCTTCCGACCCTCTCGCCGCCGCCGCTCGAAGGCGAGCCAACCGCCGAAGAGAAGGCTGCAATCGCCGAACTCGAGGCGTTCTTCCGCACAATGACAGGCTACGGGAGCATCCAGGAAACGCGGCCGCAGAAACTTGGCTACGGCCTCGTCGATTCTCCGGCGGGACTGGCAACGTGGATCTACGAGAAGTTTACGGATTGGACCGACAGCAACCGGAACCCGGAATCGGTGCTCTCGCGCGACGCTATGCTCGACGACAGTGCGCCACGACGGCGCGAAGGAGTACTGATGAATTAAGTATTTCCTGAGCAGCCTTGCTGCACGAGAGATGAGAGTTGGCCTCTCGAACCCGGGTTACAGGATCGGGGTTCAAACCACCGGAAGCTGCTTCGGTCCAATGGTCGAGGTGGTGAGCGTTTCGGAAAAGGCAGGGCAAGACCTTGTCAGGTGAGGGCCGGGGAGACGAACGGAAGTGAACCGCTGACGAACTGTCGAAAGCGTAGGGACGACGTCAGAACCAGAGGGTAGTCGTTAATCTGGGATAAGTCTGAGAGGAACCTGTGTACTGCTCAGGCGGCGTCCGGCATGAAGGCGGCGTGACCCCGGCTCAGGCTCTTGTGTGGAACGTGGGAACCTACATCGCGATGCGAAGGGAGAAGCTCAAGCGGCCGACCCGTAAGAGCCTGAGTACCAAGGCGCGATGCAGGGGCGGAGTCCGCGCGTAGTAGTGAAGAAGACCCTGTAATGGGGTGGGAGCGAAGGCGCGGCATCGTTCGGCTTTATATGAAGGTCAACCGGAAACGGGAGGAGCTTTTGGATAAAGCGAAGTCGTGGAGCATTCCCAAACGGTGGGTTTGGGATGCGTACAAACGGGTAAAGGCGAACCGGGGAGCAGCCGGTGTGGACGATCAATCGATCGAGGAGTTTGAGAGCGAGTTGGGAAACAACCTCTACAAGCTCTGGAATCGCATGTCGTCCGGCAGCTACTTTCCGCCGCCCGTGAAGCGAGTGCACATCGACAAGCGAGGAGGTGGAAGCAGGCCTTTGGGAGTGCCCACTGTTTCTGACCGAATCGCCCAGGCGGTGGTCAAGGGGTATCTGGAGCCCGAGTTGGAGAAGCATTTCCATCCGGACTCATACGGGTACCGACCGAAGAAATCGGCTCTACAAGCAGTGGGAGTCGCGAGAGAGCGCTGCTGGCGGTATGCCTGGGTGCTCGATCTCGACATCCGCGCGTATTTTGAGTCGATTTCGCACGAGCTTTTGTTGCGAGCGGTACGAAAGCACACCGACTGTCCGTGGGTGCTGTTGTATATTGAACGGTGGCTTACAGCTCCTGTTCGACTTGAAGACGGCACACTCGAGGCCCGAGAGAAAGGGACACCGCAAGGTTCTGTTGTTTCCCCCTTGCTGTCGAACCTCTTTCTGAACTATACGTTCGATCGGTGGATGACCAAACATCATCCGGATATTCCGTTTGAGCGTTTTGCCGACGACGCCCTCTGCCATTGCGTCAGTGAGGACCAAGCGAAAAGACTCAAGGAGGCCTTGGAGCGCCGATTTGCCGAGTGCGGTCTGGAGCTTCATCCTCAGAAAACGAAAATCGTCTACTGTAAGGATGATGACCGGCGGGGTCACTATCCCCACGAGAAGTTTGATTTTCTCGGGTATACCTTTCAACCCAGGAGATCGAAGAATCGGTGGGGCAAGTTCTTCGTCAACTTCAGTCCCGGCGTCAGCAGTAAGGCGACTAAGGCTATCCGAGAGGAAATTCGCAACTGGCAATTGGGCTGTCGCGTCGACAGGTGGATCGACGATCTAGCGCGCATGTTCAACCCCATCATACGGGGTTGGATCACGTACTACGGTCGTTACTACAAGTCGGCACTTTATCCGACACTAAGCTATCTGGACCGGCGTCTCGCATGCTGGGCCATGGCGAAGTACAAACGCCTGAGACGGCATCGGCGCCGGGCTTCGCAATGGGTACGCAAGGCTGCCTTGCGCGATCCCAAGCTGTTTGCCCATTGGCCACTGCTGCATCAGGCGACGGCTGGACGATAAGAGCCGGATGAGCGGAGACGCTCAAGTCCGGATCTGTGAGCGCCTGGGGGTGAGAAGCCCCCGGGCGACTCGACTCATGCTCTACTGGCTCACGGCGACCGCCGCCTCGTCGGCAAGGCTGTATGCGGAAAACTCAGGAAACCAGACTTCGCGACAGGTGGTGGATATCCCGGTTGGCGTCAGTGTGTTTCCGGGAGAGATCTACCGGCCGCCACGGATCTGGGGTGAGCGGACCTATCCCAAGCTCTTCTACTGGAACCGCGTGTCAAAAGGAGGCCACTTCGCGGCGTTCGAGCAGCCCGCGCTGTTCACCTCAGAATTGCGGGCGTGTTTCGCTAGTGTCCGGACATAGCACGCGCGGTCACCCTCACAAACCTGTTCCTTGCAAAACGTTCACCATCGAACCGTTTAGTACGTAATTGCAGCGCGCATCCGACTCGCTGGCCGGTGCCTATAGCCATTGGCTGCACAAACAGCGGGGTTGGCTGCAAAACAATGGTGCCGCCAAACAACTGATGACACGATCATGCTCCAAAAGAACCAGGTCGACATGACTACACGAAATCAACGTTTGAATGAGACGGACGAATGCGAAGTGAAAAGCAGGGCAGGCGCATGCGTGCATCGCTTGCTGGCGACCTCGCTGTTCGTGGCTTCTTTCACCGCGGCGTCTCAGACCTCACCGCCCACGCCCGTCGTCGTGTCCCCGGTCGTCGCCAAATACATTCGTATCGATGGAACGCGGGATACCGTTCGACTGCTGCACGTGCGTGTCATCGACGGCACCGGCCATGCGCCGCTCACAGATCAGACGATTGAGATCCGCGCGGGCAAAATTACTGCCGTACGTCCCACCTCATCCAAAGACGTTGCGGATGGAAAGACGACGCTGGATATGAAAGGCCGCAGCGTCATTCCCGGCTGGGTAGGCATGCATGATCATCTCTTCTATGTCGCCAGGCCCGATGACAATGCCGAGAAACAAACAGGTTATCCGCTACTTCTGCCGCAAATGACGTACAGCGCTCCGCGGTTGTATCTGGCGGCAGGCGTTACAACCATTCGGACCACCGGTTCGGTGGATCCCTATACCGATCTGAACTTGAAGAAAGCGATCGACACCAATCAACTTCCCGGCCCTCATATGGACGTGACGGGGCCTTACTTGCAGGGCGCCGGTAATCCATTTCTTCAGATGCATGCACTGGCCGGCCCGAACGATGCGCGGGCGACCGTCGACTTCTGGGCCGCGCAGGGTGCTACGAGCTTCAAGGCGTACACTCACATCACCCGCGCAGAGCTCGAGGCGGCAATCGACGAGGCCCATGCCAAGGGCCTGAAGATCACCGGGCACCTGTGCTCGGTGACCTACCCCGAAGCGGCGGAACTGGGGATTGACAATCTCGAGCATGGCTTCTTCGTGAATACCCAGCTCGACCCGGGAAAGCAGCCGGACGGCTGCCCAGCTTCGGGTGGCAACCCGACGTTGAAAGCGATGGTGCCGGGTGGCCCGGAGGCAACGGCATTAATTGCACTGCTGGTCGCGAAGCATGTTGCAGTGACGAGCACATTGACGGTGTTCGAGGGCGACGGTGGAACCAACCCACCTCTGCAGCAACGCGCGATGGATGCGATGACGCCGCAAGCCCGTGAGACATACATGTATGAGCGCAATGCCGAAACCACCGTGAGGCGTGCCGGCGCCGAGCGGTATCACGCGTACTTCAAACAGGGTCAACAGTTAGAGCGGCAATTTGTGGCCGCCGGGGGCCTGCTGCTCGCAGGCTGCGATCCTACGAGCGATGGACACATTTTGCCTGGGTTTGGCGATCAGCGTGAGATCGAGCTGCTGGTGGACAGCGGTTTCACACCGCTGGAAGCCATCAAGATCGGCACGTTGAATGGGGCGACGTACCTGGGTCAATCGGATCACATAGGCAGTGTTGCGGTGGGCAAGAATGCCGACCTGGTCGTGGTGAATGGCGACCCCAGCGTGCGTATCACGGATATCGAAAATGTCGAGCTCGTCTTTCGTGACGGGCTGGGTTTCGACCCGGCCAGGCTCCTCGACTCCGTGAAAGGCAAATTCGGCTTGTACTGAGGCACGGTGTTGCATATGATTATTTCGCGCCGCGGTTTGATTGCCGCCGGACTTGCCCTGGACTTCAGCGATCGGCTGTCCGCCGCAGAGGCGTTGGATCCCAAGAGACAACAGTTTTACGCTCCGACCTCCACTGGTGAACCGCGTGGCAAGCCGTTGCCGCGACGGATGGCCCGGACCACCCCCATTTTCAAGACACCACCCAGTTACCCCAACGCGCTGTTTGTTGTACCTGAGGGAGTGTGGACAGGCCGGCTTTGGATTAACTGGCCCGCGAAGAAACACTGCGCTCATACTCGATTGTCGATCGCAGGGTCCACGTAGATCAACATGATGACGCAGAATTCAGCTGCCACGCCCGCGAGCGCAATGAATCCGATTGCTGGGGCGATTGAGAGCCCGTCGCTTCGAACGATTGCGGCGTGATGGTTTGGGACTGGGTATCCGCTCGGAGGTCGAGCTCAATTTCCCGGCTTTGTTCGGACTTGCGAATACGCTTGCCGAGGCAGCATCGAGATTGATTTGGCTGGCGCTCAGTCAGAGACGGCGGAAACGCGCTCCACGTCCACTTCACGAGCTACCGCCGATCTATTGCTTCTGACCGATGATGTTTCCCAGCTCCAACAGATAAGTCAATCCCGTTTGTGCTTTGAGCTCTTCCGTCGCTGCTGCCACCTCTGAAATATGCATGGCAGCGTCAGCGCCCACTTGCAATGAAGTCTTAACCAGTTGGCCGGGTGTAAGAGGGGGGTTCGCGGCGGTGAGCTTCAGGGATTTATAGACGTCGCCGAAAATTCGCCGGAACCATTGTTTGCGTTCACGCTCAATTTTGTAATTGAGCTCAGTGACGGCCGGACGGACGACCGTATCCACCAGGTCAGTTCCAATTTGATCGATCTCCCGACTATCAGCGTCACTCTGGATCGCCTTTTTCAACTCGAGAGAGAGCTTGAACATAGCGGACCAAAACAGCGGTAGGTGATCACGCAACCGCTCACGGGCTTCGAGGATCACCTCTGCCCGCGCCGGTTCGGTTGCCGGAAAGAACATTGCAACAGATTTGATCGCAAGGAGGGTGGCCAGCTCCTTCGCGGACTGTTGCTTGTCTTTTCGCAGCCAACGGTTCATGCCGAGCTGTCCGACTACGGGGATATATCCTGAGCGAATGAGTCTGGGCAGCCTCTCGTGAGCCCCTCCAACGAGGCTCATGGACTTCTGCGATACTCGGTATTTATTTAATTCGCCGGGTGCGCCCTGCTCCACGAGTTCTGCCGTTAACGGTGAGGTTCCTTTGAACAAATCACTCTCAATTACAGGCCCGAACAGCTCGAGATTGCGCACCGCGTGCGCGCGAGCCCAGTCGAGGTACTTGAAAGCAGTTTCTTTTTCCAGCTCAGATAGTTGGTTGAATGGGTCCGGCTCGCCTGGCTCGCCTTCAATCTCGAGGTGCTTGTACAGCTCAGTTGGCACCGTCAATCGGTAGGATTTGGCAAACTCAACCACAAATTCGATGTTGTTGGGCAGATGAAACCGATCGAACAGAAGCGCAAGCGCCGCGATCGTCGCCTGATCCGGGATCACGAGCCCAGAGCAGTACACAGCCCTGAATGAGTTTATCTGTTGCATGGCACTCAAAATATTGTCCCGGAAACTTTGTGAATCTCGGGTGTCTGCTATAGAGCCACTGTGGTACGGGATAGCGCAAAATTGCCAGCGACAATCCCGCCAGGTCTGCTGCAGAATGTAAGGCGCTCCATTTCACCCTCGGTTGTGTGTCCTCCAAACGAATAATGCATCAGATGCGCGCCCAATTAATAGCCGAATTCCAACAGGGATACGCAGCACCGCGGACAATGGAAAGCCGCGGGCCACGGCAGACGAGCCCATCAAGATGCGCCACGGCGACGAGGATCTTCTTCCACTATCTGCCGAGCCGGAAATCAAGCGGACCCCGCTTCCGGCTCCTGTCGCTCGCTTCCTGCATTGATGGTTTCGATCATCGTTTGACTGCGCGCAAAGCGATGCCGCACAGGCCAGACGAGCAGATCGACGAAGCCTGCAGGCACTTCGCCGCTCATCAATCCGGTCGTCGGAAACTCGTGGGGCTTCGGCCGCCACGCTGTGCCGAAGATCATGTCCCAGAGCGGAAACAACTCGGCAAAATTCTTGTCGATGTGCTCAGGGCGGTTCGAATGGTGAATACGGTGGTATTGCGGACCGGTGATGAAGAGTGAGATGGGTCCGTAGCTCGCACGAACGTTCGTATGTGCCAGCGCTATGATAATGGATCGCAGCGGTGCCGCCACGATGAGGATCTCGACCGGCACTCTCAACGCAAGGCCGAAGGGGAGGCCGATCGCAACGCCGGCAACCTCCTCGAGCCAGAAATGCCGGGTAGAGGAAGTGACCGTGACAACGCGCGCGCTATGGTGCAGGGAGTGCATCGACCAGAAGAAGGCGCTCCGATGCGCAAGGCGGTGAATGGCATATTGCTGTAGGTCAAAGATCACTAGATAGGTCAATAGCGAAAACGGGAACCACCAGCTCCCGGAGGGAAGGACCACAATGCCCCCGCCAAGCGCATTCACCAGTGCGACCGAAGCCGCTTGGCAGTAGGGAGCGGCGCTTACTCCGAAGAGGAGGCGCAGGGCGATCAATTTATAATCGGTCGAGACATCGTTTGTTGGAGGCGTCGGGTCCGCCGGTATCCACCGTTCGGCGCGTCGCGCGGCGAACAGCAATAGCAGGATGATGAGGAGCTTATTGGTGAGCAGACCGAGCATTGCGTGCACCATTGCGATCCTCTATTCACGGTGGAGCAGCGGGTAGCGCCACTCGGTACCCATATTGTCATCCGTGATCAATGGCAGCTCCGGCGTTCTCCTCAGAATGCTCTCGCAGCGCTCCATGCGCGCATCAGCCGGAGCGATCGCCTTGTCGTCAGACTCTGACGGCATGGCGACAAAGTCTCTGAATGACTCGGCCTGCGCCGGTCTGTCCGTCGGAAACATGCGATTTCCGTCGATCGCATAAGCGGCGAGAACACGGCGCCACCGGGCAACGTCGAGATCAAATGGACTGTCGCTCACCATGATGTTGTTCAGGACGCGAAATCCAAATTTGAATGACAGGCAACCCGTTCGCTGCGCACGTATCGATCCGGTCGCATTGAACAGGTAAACCCCGCCCGGGTTGAGATGCTGTTGAATCATTCGGTCAAATTCCACCGACAGCAAATTGGAGGAATTAGCCCGAAAGTGAAACGTGGTGTTCGCGAGTATGGCGTCGAATTTATCCCTGGGGTGGGTCTGCAACCATCGGTGACCATCATCTAAAATGACGGTGACTTTTGAATTCCTGAGGAGCGATTCAACAATCGGCGCGCGGCGGATCAGCGAAAGATAGGCAGGGTCGATCTCGATTACCGTGAAATGGCTGACGTACGGATTATTCGCGACTACCTGCGCCCAGGAGCCGGACGCGAGTCCGATCATCAGTACTTCTTTGGGATTGGCATGAAACAGGCTCAAACTGTAAGGCCGGATAACGCCGTTTACATCCCGGTAAGGATCGATGTTGAAGGCGCCGTCATACATGCCGCCGCCATACACTGTTCCGTGCTCATTGACGACAACGATGCCGCTGCGATTCTCGATGACATCGGTCGCTTTTCCAGAGTATGTAGGATCAATTCCAGCCAGCATGCTCTCAAAAAGGTGCGTCGTCAGTTTTTCCTGAAATCCCATCAACACCAACGCTGAAAGCAGCCCCGCCGCCACGAAGGGGCTTGGACGACATCGCAGCGATGGGCTCGACAGTGCGAGCAAAAGGGTGAGACATAGTGTGAAAGCCGCGAGCAGCATCGCGAGCCCGCGGAGGCCAAATGATTCTGAAAGGACGAAGCCTGTTAGTAATGTTCCGAGAGCCGAGCCGACGATATTCGTCGTATAGACGAGACCGACCCGGAATCCCGCTTTCCCGTCCGGTGAAATCGCCAGATGCGCGACGAGCGGAAATACCTCACCCAATCCCCTTGCAATTAGAATCGCCATCGGCAATATCGCGAACACGAGACTGGTCTTCAGAACGTCGCCAAATGCCATCATCGGTAGAGCAATCAAGCCGACGACACTTGCCCAGGTCAAGGCGCCGATGAGTCCCGTGGATTGCGCGTCGCCGATCTTTGCCCGATCGCTTGCTTCACGGGCGCCCGATGCAATTCCAAGCAGTATCGCCGCGAGCACCAGGGTGAGCGCCAAGGAGTTGCCGCCGCTGGCGAAAGCGGTCACATGCAAGAAGAAGATCTCGTATGACAGCGATACGAATCCGCTGAATCCGGCAATAATCATTGCCATGGGAAAGGCGACAGGCTGATCCCGACGCGGACTTCGTAAATTCGAGGCGACGGTGGATTCCAAAGCCGGTTCGATTTCCCGGCCCGACCTGGACCGCATGTAGGCTATGCCGGCCCCGCAGCACGCCACGAGGTTCAGAGCCGCCGCAATTCGGAGTGTGGCGGCCACGCCCAGGAATGGAAACACAACGAGCACGGCGCAAAGACAGCCGACCGCCGCGCCGAGCGTGTTGATGTAATAAAGACGTCCGGTAGATACGCCGACATTGATGGACGTTCTCACCGCGTGACCGACAAGAAGCGGTAAGGTGGCTCCCATGCAGCATGTTGGGACCAGAAGTACGGCAATGGTAGCGAGTGTTCTTATGGAGAGTGAGGTATCTCCGACAAGAGATCCGATCCATTCGAACACGCGTAGCGATGCCAGTCCAAAGCCTGCAACCATCGCCTCCATCACTGCGAAGATCAACAGAGGGGCGGTGGATTTGCGGCTGGACAGCCAGCTACCCAGCAGGCCGCCGCAACCCAGGCCGATCATGAAAGCCGTGATGACGGCAGTTACGGATTCGATATTGACGCCGAACAGTCGGAACAGATCGCGCTGCCATGCCAGCTGATAAATGATCGCGGAGAATCCGGAAGCAAAAAACGCGGTCGCAAGAAGGCTCTTTACACCTAGCCCGGAACGACTTCTCATTATCACTGTCGATTGGGTATTAATTGGTTTTTCCCGCGACCGTATGAATTTTGCAACCGCCCTCAGTTGCACTGTTTCAATGTGACGACGCCGGGAAACTGCGCCATTCGAGTGCGCGAGGCGGTAACCAAGATCGCAGATCCAGTGAGCAACGCTCCAGCGAGTACGTCTACGAGGTAGTGTCCGCCTTCGATCGGCGTAGAAATAATCGTTGCCATATCAAGAACGAGAAAGACATACGCGACGGGGGTTCGCCACATCGAAGACGCAATCAGAATCGCCAGGACTGTGTGGAAGGACGGAATGGAGATCAGCCCCTGTATGTCGAGCAGATTGATGGTGCGAAGCGTTCCGTCTCGCAGCGGCCCAAAATGCGAAACCATCTGCGCATTCACGTCGGCACCGATACCGTAGAATTTCCACGCGCCTGCTGCCGGAAACAGCCCCGAGAGCAGGATGGTGCTCAAACAGGTCACCACGAGATGTTGGATGAATGTAATGAGCTTGGCAAAACGGGCTGTGAAGCCGAGAAAAATCCCGGTAAAAATGATCTGTGGCAGCAAACTCGCATAAGCGAATTGCAGCAAGTGCCGCAACAGCAGGTGATTCTGCATCCATGCAAAGAGTGACGGCCAGTCAAACCCCAGCGCCCGATCCCAGGATGACAAGGCGCTGTCAATCAAAGGAGCATTCGTACTGACGATCAAGTAGCTCAATACAGCGCTTGCATTCGAAAACAGGATCAGCAGCGTCATCAATCGAATCGTGTGACTGACCCTGGGCTCCTGCCGAAAACGGCGAATCGCAAGAATTGACAGCATGGATGCCACAATCAACATATGGATCAGGAATCCGTTCAGCTCAACCTTCCAGCCGCCGACGACACCCCACGAGACGTCCGCGACGAATATCACAAGGGTTGCGATCCAATAAGGTGCGTCTTTCAGTTTTGCCGAGGCTTGCATCGCGGGTAGCACTTGCCTCGCAGCTCAACCAGGGGACTTCTTCAGGTACTCGTCTGTCTGGGCGAGGTTCTTCTGCGCCTCTTCGAACCAGGCCGCTGAGGACTTGATCGCTTTGTCGAAGTATTCTCTCGCCTCGCGGTAATTCTTCTGGCTCATGAATACGACGCCCATTTGGTTGAACGCCTGCGCGGTGTCCATGATATTGAGCAGACTATGGAGCGCGGCGCCGGTATCTCCCCGCAGGACCTGCACCTCGGCGAGATATCGCCACGTATCGTCCCGGCGTGAGACAGCCAACGCTGTCCGCAAATCCGCCTCGGCGCCGTACAGATTATTCAGGCGCAACTTCGCATGACCACGGTGGGTCAGGACGGCCGACCTGTCGGGATTCTCCGCTGCCAATGCCCAGTCGAAGTAGCGAATAGATTGAGCGTAGTCTGCTCGGGCCAGATAGACCTCGCCCATGCCATCCAGCGCTCGAGTGCGATGCGAGTCGCGCGCCAACACCTCGGTATAGATCTGCGCAGCACCGTCAACATTTCCGCGCTGCAAGTAGAGTCGAGCCAGGCGTTCGGCGATGCGTGGCTCCTGCGGATCGGCGCTGTGCGCCATTTGGAAGGCAGTCTCCGCCGGAGCTGCATTGCCACGGCCGTCTTCAATGGTACCAATCTTCGCGAGCGTGGCCGCATCCAGCGACGATTTGTCCATGGCTTGCACATAGTAGTAAATCGCACGATCCAGGTCCTGCGCCTGCCAAGCGGCATCGCCTAGCGCGACGTTTTCGGCGAATCCCTTCGGCTTTTGCTCGGCAGCAGCCGGGGACTTCTTGGCTTCAGGTGGTGTTACGGCCTGCCGTGCCCGCACGTCTGTCTGCGCAGGCGAAGATGCGCAACCCGAGAGTTGTATGACGAGCGGGATCGCAGCGAGTATTGTGAGCGCTTTATTTCGCACCGAAAGCCTCCACGAGCTTGATGACTGCCGGGCCGATCGCCACGACGAAAAACGACGGGAACAGGCACAGCACCAACGGAAAAATCAGTTTGGTCCCGATCTTCGCCGCAGCCTCCTCGGCAAGCTGCATGCGTCGATCGCGAAAATCTTCCGAATAGACCCGCAGCGCTTCCGCAATGCCCGTTCCGAAACGCAGTGTTTGAGTCAGCAAGCTGACCAGACCACGCACATCCTCGAGGCCGGTGCGGGTCGCCAAGCCGCGCAATGCGTCTTCGCGGTCGACTCCGGCTCGCATCTGTGCGGTCACCTGACCGATTTCACTCGCGAGCTCCGGATGGCTGACGTCCAACTCATCGGCAACCCGTTGTAGTGCCTGAGTGAGGCCGAGACCCGATTCGACACATACGGTCAGCAGATCGAGAGCGTCCGGAAATCCATCGCGCAACAGCTTGTGGCGCTTCTTGACGCTGCGGTCGAGCCACATGCCAGGCAGGAGCATGCCGAAAAAGCTCGCAGCCAGCGCGATGAACGCCACCCGGCCCGAGCTCACGTGCGGCAGGAATCTCGACGCCAACAGCCAGCCAAACAGCAGCACCGCCGCCAAAACCAACTTCGCGCCATAGAACGTAGTCACTGCCGAGATGGACCGGTAGCCTGCGAATTGCAATTGCTGCTGCGTGTCCTGCCGTTCCGAGTCCTTCGGCATGACATACCGTTCCACGGGCCGCATCATATTCGCGATTCGCTGGCCCCAGTTCGCCCTCGGCGGTGCACCGGCGTCCGCGGCGATCTCATCCAAGCGTCGACGCGCCGGATCGAAGCTGCGGTCCAGGGAGGCCGCAAGGCCCCAGAACAACAGCAGCACTGCGAGCGCCGCGGCGATCATGATGATCATGGGCCCGCCGGAGGTGATATTGCCCCAGATTTCGTTGAGCACGGCGACTACACCTCGATCCGGATGAGACGTCGGATCCAAAAGATGCCGAGAACGGCCAGAGCGACGGAGGCATAAATCAATTTATGTCCGAGCGGCACGGTCAGCAGAATCGGCAGATAGTTCGGGTTTGTAATTGAGAGCATGGCAGTCAGTGCAAGGGGCACCAGGGAAAGAACCCAGGCGGAAACTCTCCCTTCGGCCGACAGCGTGCGCACCTTGCGCTCGAACTTGAAGCGCCCGCGAACAACTCCGGCGATCTGATCGAGAATCTCCGCCAGGTTGCCGCCGGTCTCGCGTTGTACCAACACCGAGGTGACCAGCGCCATTACCGTGACGCTGGGAACGCGATTCAACAAACCAAGCAGGGCGCGGCGCACGTCATTGCCATAGTTCAGATCCGAGAAAGTCAGCTCGAATTCGCGCGCTATGGGCTCATTCATGTCATCAGCGACCAGCTTGATGGCGGAGTTGAAGGGATGCCCGGCGCGCAAGGCCCGCTTGATTATGTCGATGGCATCCGGAATCTGCTCTTCGATCTTCTCCATGCGGCGGCGGCACTGTATCGATACCCTGAGATACGGCACCGCGAAGCACATAGCGGCCACGCCCAATCCCGCGATCCCGCTGTGAAGCAGCATACCGGCAATGAGGCCCCCAACAATCGCGAGCAGCACGGAGTTCATCACCAACTGATACGCCGGACCGGGCCGCCCGGCCTGTTCCCTCATTTGAGCGAGCTTCTCCATCAACGGCAGCTCTTCGAGCTGCCGTTCGAAAGGCGACAAGGACGTCAGATATTTCTCGCGCAGTATCGACGCAATGTCCTGCTGCGCATCGGCGCCAATACGCTCCAGCCGCCGCAGCAGAGTCCGGCGCATACGCGCACTCCCGCTCGCCGGTGCCGAAAGACCCAACATCAGCACAAATACTGCGGCGAAAACTGCGGCGAGAAAACAAACAACGGCCAAGATGCTCATGATTGTGTCCTGGGCTGCTAGCGTCTACCGTCGGGAAGCGCGAATGCACTGATCGGCAGGTCGATGCCGCGCACGGCTACGCGTTGGTGGAATGCCGGTACCACGCCTGTCGCCTCCAACCGACCCTGCACGTTGCCTTCGGCGTCGACTCCGGTGCGGCGGAAGGTGAATATCTCCGACATGGTGATGATATCTCCCTCCATGCCACTGATCTCCTGAACGCTGGTGACTCGGCGACGGCCATCGTCACCGCGCTGCACCTGGATGACGATGTTGATCGCGGAAGCGATCTGCGCACGCAGTGCGCGTATCGGAAATGTAATTCCGGTCATGGACACCATGGTCTCGATGCGACCCAAAGCGTCCCGCGCTGAATTCGCATGCACCGTAGTGAGGGAGCCGTCATGGCCGGTGTTCATTGCCTGCAACATGTCCAGCGCCTCGCCGCCACGGACCTCGCCTACGACGATCCGATCCGGCCGCATGCGCAGGCTGTTACGGAGCAGCTCCCGCTGGGGGACTTCGCCCTTGCCCTCAATATTGGGCGGACGGGTTTCGAGCCGCACAATGTGCGGCTGTTGAAGTTGCAATTCCGCGGAGTCTTCAATCGTGACGATGCGCTCCGTCGTAGGTATGAAACCCGACAGCACATTCAGCATGGTCGTCTTTCCGGCGCCGGTGCCACCGGAAATGACGACGTTGAGCCGACCGACGACGATTGCCCGCAACACATCGGCTACCGGCTGCGTCAACGTTCCATAGCGCAGCAGGTCGGCGACGCCCAAGCGCTCCACCGCAAAGCGCCGTATGGAGAGCATCGGTCCATCGATGGCGAGTGGGGGAATGATGGCGTTCACTCGTGAGCCGTCGGCAAGACGTGCGTCGACCATCGGGGACGATTCATCGACGCGACGACCGACCGCGGAGACAATCCGGTCGATGATGTTCATGAGATGAGCATCGTTGTGGAACGTGATCGTGGTGGGCTCGAGCTTGCCGCGCCGTTCCACATACACAGAATTGGCGCCGTTGACGAGAATGTCGGACACGGTCGGATCGTTGAGCAGCGGCTCCAAGGGCCCGAGTCCGAGCACTTCATCTTCAATGCGGCGTGCCAGCAACTGACGCTGCGGCAGTGCAAGGGGGGCACCCTGTTCCGTAAACAGCCGTTGCGTGATTTCGCGGATCTGCGTACGAGCCTTGGACTTCTCCAGAGCCGCCAGCAACGTAAGATCCGCAATCTCGAGCAGCCGATCGTAGATGCGTCGTTTCCATTCGACTTCCAGCGGCGTCAGGATGCGCAATCGATCGGGTCCGGCCTCGGTGTCGGTTTCGATCCCCAATCGATCCTTCAGGTTTGTGCTCATGTTTAGTTCCGTAGGAATGAAGGCAACGCTCGCCGCAGCAGCCCCGGTTGCTCGACCTTCGTGCCGGTCATTTGCGCGACGAGATTTACAAATGAGCTCGAGATCGCCGAGCCGCGGTCGGCCTCATACAGTGGCACGCCGGAATCGCTGCTCTCGAGCGCGCGCTGATAGTGGTTCGGGATGGCTTGGGCCACTTCCATGTTGAGAGTGCGGCCGATGTCATCGAGCTGTAACAGTGCATTCTTGGAAAAGCGATTGACAAGTAGTTTCAAACGCTGCGGCGGCACACCCAATTCATCGCGTAGAATTCGAATGACCCGCGTGGCGTTACGTACATGCATTGTCGATTGCTGTAAAACGATGTAGATATTCGCGGCCAGGCCAAACGCGGTCGCAGTCAGGTTGTCAATCGCATGCGGCACGTCGATCACGACGTCCTGATGGTGCCGGGCCAGCAGTCCAACGAAAGCCGACAGCTTGTCGGATTGCACGTCCTTACTGAGCACGGCGTGCTGCGTGGTCGAACAGAACAACCGCAGACCGCTGTTCTCGTGCCGCGAGCCAAATCCCCGCAATGCCTCCTCATCCAGCGAACCCACCTCGTCGAGCGCCTCCAGCAGGCCACGCTGCGAGGTCAAATTCAGATGGTGCGCGGTAGCCGAGAAATTCAGATCCAGATCCACTAGAGCGACGTGCCGGCGTGCACGCGCCGCGAGCACGTGTGCGATGTTCGCTGCGATGAACGAGCTGCCTGCCCCGCCCGAAGCGCCGACGAAGGCGTGAATAGTGCCTAGTCCTTGGGTTGCGCGTGCGCGAAGCTCTGCTCGCACCTCTTGTAATGTCGCGACCAGGTCGTCCTTCGCTACTGGTTCGGGCAGGAAATCCCGCGCGCCGCTGCGAATGGCAAGGCGTGTTGCGTCACCGTCGTTGCCGGGGCCTACGACAATCAAAATGGGCCGTCCCTCTAGCGGTCGCGCGGCCCATGCTGACAACTCCGCCGTGCGCTTCGCCTCGAAGTGCAGCAACACGATGTCCGGCGTGAAATCGACTCCGTGAAGGGCATCCGTGTGGCCGTTGGTGATGATGTGCGCACGGACGTCGAAGCCCGTCACCCCTTGCAGGTAGGCCTTCAGAGTTTGGACGGCGCCGCTTGCGCGGCCCGCGATGAGGACGCGTGTCAACATGGTGTTACGACTCCGCTACCGTCCGCGGCGATTGTGATGCCCAGGCTCTCGGCCGGTAGCGTCACTGTGTAGGTAGGCGACAACACCGCGCTCAAAAACGGGATCGCCAGAGGTAAGGAGCCGATCACGTTGACTTGCACGTAGTAGACGGCGCTGCTCGCGGGCGTTCCGCCCAGCGAAGCACCACTGGCATCGAGGTATTGCACATTGGATGAACTGTACCCATTTGCTCCCAGAAAATTCACCGCCGCCAAGACCTTTGGATCGTTGATCGGGCAGACTGCGGCGAGGCGCGCGGCGCGACGAGCGCCTTCATTCAACGCGGCGAAAGTGTAAGTGGCACGCCCGAATTCGAGGCAGCCGAACAACACTATCATCAGTACCGCGCCGACGATCGCAAATTCGACCATGGCCACGCCGCGCATTTTCTTCATAGAGCACTCATCGTTACGGAGATGTTCAGTGTGAACACAGTGGAAATGCCTGCGCCACCACCGAACGTTGGAATGACCGAACCAAACAGCGCCTGATAAGGGTAAGCCGCCGTTACCGTGATGTATTTGTTGGCGGTGTCTGGTGTAACCGTGATGTTACCGGTGTTGAGCGACGGAAGTACTGCGGAGCCGGTACCCCCGATATTGCCGAAAACCGCGAGGTTCGAACCCTGGCCCGCCAACGAGGACCAGTTCCCGCCCGTCTTCAAATCACCGGTCGTTCCGTCCAGAGCCTGTCCCGCCACGTAGCGCGATGCATTGCGAACGGCGTCGTTGAGGGTACTGTACTGGATCAAAAAATGACCGAACTCGAACGTCGCGAACATGAGCAGCAAGAGCACGGGGACCGAGAGGACGAATTCCACCATTGCCAAACCGCTCTGGCTTCGACGACAAGCGCGGGCGCGACGCTGTTCGCTCATGAATCGGGGCTCCCGGCGCTCTTGTACAACTCAATGATATGCGGCCCTGTCGTACCACCGCCTGCGCCGGCTTTACCGCCCGCATCGCAGTCTTTGAGGATTTGGCCATATATCGTGTCGTTTGAGCCGTTCGGCAACTGCTGCAGGAGAAACACGCAAGCAAAGCCGTTCACGGTAACGGTGTTCTTGCCGTTGGCCGCTCCAGTACAATCACCGAGCGGAACGGCGAGGACGCGACGACCAAAAGCAGCCGTGCCGTTGGGTGCCGGCTGAGCGTCATAAGACTGACTCTTCAGTAGCGCGGTGTAGCTGGCGTAATTGAAAGTGAGCTGACTCGCCGTCGTGACCACCGTACCGCCCTGCGTGACGTTGCCGCTTCCGTCAGTCGTCAGCGAGGTCTGATGGCTGGTGGTGTTGATGACATCAGGTGGGTACGTGCTGGATGACAATCCGGATTTGTAAATGTTGAATCGGGTATTGATGCCCTCGCTGACCGGACCCGCAGCAACACCGGGCTCCGTCGGCACGTTAGGGCCTGTTGAGACGCAACTGGAATAGGACCCGGCAAGATTGTTGCGGACGATGGAACCGCCGTTGCCGCCCAGGGAGAGAAGACCGAAGTTACCGGGCCCAATGGCACTTGTGGAGCCCGTCACCTGGTTGAGACCCACCACCTGGTCTATCGCGTAACCGAATAGCGGCGGCTTGGTGGGGTCCGCGCACATGAACACGGGGACGATGTTACATGCCGAAGTAATCGGCGGACTCGGCCCCGCGACGGCATTTCCCGTCATATTGATCGAGGAAATGCCCAGTGCCGATATGAGGCTCATTTGCGTCTTGAAGCCCGTGATGGAGGCGCGAACGAACTTCGCCGGTGCCGTGCCGGGACTGAATGGATTGAGGGTCGAGGAGTACTCAACCACCAGGCTCAGCCCACCACTCACGGCTGTCTGCAGTTCGGGATACTTGACGAGATTCGCGTTGAACACGCTGCCTGCCGACAGTGTTGCCGTGGCAGTCGACGCCGATTGGTCCAGCGACTTGGCGCCTGCCAGCGCTGCGGCATCCAAAGCACTCTGCAGGCGCGATTTATTGAGCAGTACGTGTGCCGTGTCGAGCGCCAGGCCGGCCATTGCGATCAGGGCCAATAAGCCCACCAGGACCAGCACCAGAATCGCTCCCCGTTCGCGTCGGCGTGTCATGGCTGCGGCCTATTGCCGTCCACCGAGATTGATAGTCAGAGGCTTCGCAACCTCCTTGCGATCGCTGACCGGGATGCGCATTGCGGTCACGGCTGCATTCAGCAGATCGGGGTCAGCCCCTTCGACGGGGGCCGTGCTCGGGTGCGTTGATGCCGCGCGATCGTAAACCTGATTATCAGTCATCTGCGCAACCGAACGACCGTAGTCGGCTTGCAGCGGAGTCATCTCGCAGCCGCTCGAGGCGCAAGCGACGAATACGGTAATCAGTGCGAAGTGCTTCATGGTGGTGCTCTTTGTGTAGTTCATGGCTGGGCGCTCCCATTCGATGAAGAGGGCGCGGAGGTCTTCGGCCCCTGGTGTTCGAGACGACCGCGGAAGAAGAAGTCGGTATCGCTGGGCTCGACGTACGCGTCCGTGGGCAGTCGGGCCTTGCCGGCAGGCAACGGCCCTGCCAATCGCGGCGTCACCAGAATGACCAGCTCGGTCTCTCCTTTCTGATAGCTCTGGCTGCTGAACAGCGTTCCGAGCACGGGTATCTCGCCGAGGCCCGGAAATTTGGTGGCGAGACTGCGGGTGGTCTCGTGGAGCATGCCGGCGAGGCCGATCGTTTGCCCATCGCCCAGCTCAACCACACCGGTTGCCTTGCGCTCGCTCAGCGAGGGAATGATGAAGTTGGACGAAGTCCCCGCCAGAGACAGGTTCACCGTATTGCCGCTCTCGAGCTCACTGACACTGACATTCAGCGTCAGGTTGATATGACCGTTGTTGAGCACTACGGGAACAAACTTGACCGCAACTCCGAATTCCTTGAACACAATGGTGATGGCATTCAAGCCTTGTGGCACAGGTATCGGAAACTCGCCGCCCGACATGAACGTCGCTTCCTGGCCGCTGAGCGTGGTCAGCGTCGGCTCGGCCAGAATCCGGGCGAGCCCCTTTTCTTTGGCGGCATCCAGTGCCAGGTTGAAGAGGAAACTCTTGCTGAGGAAGCTCATGAGCAGCCCCTGATTCTGGATCGTCTGAGTGTTCGGCAGGAATTCAGTGATTGCCGGGCCAAAGGGCTGTGTGCCACCGATAGCCGGAATCTTCGCGTTATTGGGCACGAATAACGCCGGCGGAAATGTCGCACCGCCATTGACTCCGCCGACACTGAAGTGTCCGAGATCGCGGGCAATCGAGTTGAACTGCGCGTCCAGACGCTTTACCTCGGTGCGATTGATCTCCGCGACTTTGACCTCGAGCATCACCTGTTGCGCACCGCTCACTTGCAACAGGTTGATGACTTCGCCGACGGACTTGTCCTCGCGCCTCGACTGAGTTCCCTGCTGGAACTCCTCTGACTTCTTGGCGGTCTGGATCTGCGCCAGATAGGTCGAAGCAATGCGGGTTGCCGCATTCATCACTTCGACGTCGCTGACGCGACCCGACAGCACGATCGAGCGTTGCGCCGCCCGCACTTCAATCGGCTGGCCCGGCAGGAGCTCGGCGAACTTGCGTTTGAGATTGTCGAGATCATGTTGCACCTCGACATTGATGGCGCCAATGAGGTGATTGCTCTGGTCCCAAAGCAGCACGTTGGTGGTACCAAGGTCCTTGCCAAGCACGTAGAGTTCCGTCGGTGAGATCACCACGATGTCGGCGACATCGGGGTTTGCAACCGATACCCGATTGGCCGGGGTGATGACAGTAACCACGCGCGACTGGTAGAGCGGTACCGCCAGATCGATGCTCGCGCCACCGGATAGAAGCGGGGGCTGCGCGACGCCCGGCGGTCGCGGCGCCGGAGTCTGCGCGCTTGCGTCCGGACTGCAGATAGAACCGGACGCGAGCAGTGTGAGGCTCAATGCGCAAATAAATGTTTTTATCGGAGTCATGGTGTTCTTCTTATTACCGCTTCAGATTTCCAGCTGGCTTTGCCAGGTCCCTGATCATTCTCGAGCCGCGTCGCGACTCACCTGGGCTACGTCGTGCCCCACCTGGGCTCCGTCATGGCCTACTCGCGTACCGCGGATGACCGTAATCGCCGGATCGCGCACAGGTGTAGCCACCTTGACTGCGACTTTGACCGGCGGCGGAGCTGCCTTGTGCCGCGCATCGGTTTCGTCGAGTGGATTTCGCAGCGCGAGTTGGATCGATCCCGCCGTCTTCCACTTGAGAAGAGTCTCACCGTCTTCGGGTGTTACTTCGAGCGTGACGGCCCGCACCACGACCGGCTCGTTTGAATTTGCGGCAGTGGACTGATCGACCGCGAGCACTTTGACGTCGCTCAATATCGTTTCGGCCGTGACCACTTGGGTACGATCATCCTTGCGCGTCGCTACCACATCTACGTGATTGCCAGGCAGGAGAAATCCAGCAACGCCGACGACATCATCGACGCGAACCGTTACTGCTCGCTTGTCCTTGGACACGACTGCGGCCAACGCGCTTTCTCCTGCCTTACCCAACATCGGTGCCATCAGTATCTGGCCGGCCGAAACGTTCACGGTGGCCACCTGGCCGTCGATTTCCTTGAAATCGTGGAAACTGCCCGCCGGCTCCTGTCCGGGTATCATCTCGATGGTGCCCACGTGGCGTGCCTCGATTTTCGTGCCCACCGTCAGATTCATCGCCGCAGTCAGAATGTGGGTCGTCTCACGAACCGGCGCCGGCGCCGCGCGTGCGGCAAGCCAGTTGTTCGCCAACCAGGCCGCGCCGCTGGCAAGCAGCAGCGAGCTCACTATGAGTACAGGTCCTCTACCTCGAGCCAAGAGTCACCTCGACATCACGGCGCTGCCGTGAGATTCATTGTGTAAGAAATAATTCGACCAGGCCCATCGCAGATCGTCGACCTCGAAACCATCACGCTCGTCGTATGCAGCCTTATCGAGTGCCATGCAGATCAGATCGCGCGGATGACATGCGAGCAGCTGCCGTTCTGAGGCGGGATACAACTTCGTGAGTACGTAGTTGAGCAGCTTTAGATCGAACGTGACGTGCAGGTCGTCACAGACTGCGCCCCACACGCGCGTATACAGATCGACCGACAGTGACCCGAGTTGGATTTTGTAACCGAGGCGCCGCAGCACAGCATCGTCTGCCAGGTCGGTCGGTTCCATGTTTGTTGAAAATACGATCACTGCATCACAAGGCGTTTCAAAGCGCGTGTCCCCGCCGGCGGCCAGGTGATCGACCTGCTGTTCGAGCGGCACGATCCAACGGTCGAACAGGCGCTGCGGCATGAATCGCTGTCTGCCCAGGTCATCGACCACCAGGACGCCGCCGTTTGCCTTCATCTGTAGCGGCGCGTTGTATTCAACCGTGGTGGAGTTGAATTGAACGTCCAGCATGTCCTCCGTCAGCCCCCCGCCCACGACGATCATCGGGCGCTCGCACAATGCGAAACGCGCGTCGTACCCCTGCGCCAACAGCAGGCGCCGGTTGCCTTCGAGCAGATCGATCCGCTCGTGCACTGCAGCATCGAATACGCGGATGATCTTGTCGTTCACGGCGATGGAATATGGAATCAACACTTCGCCGGCCAAAGCCGCGATCAGCCGCGTGGCAATGTAGGTTTTGCCGCTGCCGGCGGGTCCGTAGACGAAAATTGCGCGCCCGGAGGCCAACGCGACGCCGAAACGATCGCAGAGGTCATCTGCCATGATGATGTTGCGAAGCGCTCGCCTCACGTTCTCGCGAGCGAGACTGCGACGCGGAACCGTTTGGGCGCGGGCCACACGTGTGTAGAGATCGAGCGGAACTGGCGCTGGCCCGACGTATCCGCACCTTTGCGAGGCTTCCTGGGCGGCCTGGCGTCCGCGGTCGGTCAGCGACAGCCGCACCTCGTTGTCGAAGCTCGCGCGGGCTTGCAACTGCAGCCTTCCCTCATGGCGCAGGAACTGCACAATCGGCTCCAACACCGGTCCTACGAGTCCCAACCTCTCCGCGAGCACTGCGTTCGTCAGAGCACCGCCGCGCAGCAGGTGCTTCAACACCAGATCCGCGAGCATCTCGGGCGCCAACCCGGTTGCTTCAAGAGTCACGGGGCGCGGTGCGAGCCCGGCGAGTCGGCCCAGGACCGGCCCTATCAGGTCAGCAACGGCGCTGCTGGTGGCGTTCATATGAGCGCGCCTCGCAGCCACTCGGCTGTGCCGGAAAATTCACCTGAGTACCAGCAAGCAGCAATACCGCCGACGGCAATCGGCAAGGCGAAAGGCAATCGCTCGCGGCGCGCGACCTGGGCTGCGACGAACGCAGACACCCCTGCGGCCGCGAAGCCGTCCTGCACAAAACTGCTGGCTGCTGCACGCAGGCCGCACCACAGCACGTAACCGATCGCACCGAGTCCACCTGCGAGCAATGAAAACAGGGCCGCGTGAAATGCGGCCTGAGGACCCAGAAATGCGCCGACGGCGGCCAAGAGCTTCAGATCACCGGCACCCATCGCGCGCAGCAGATAGAAGGGAGCGAAGCAGCCCAGTCCCACGCCTGCCCCGAGCAGTCCGGCTGCCATCCCCGACAATCCGTCGCCGAGAAACTGCACCGCCAGTCCCGCTATCAGACCAAACAGGCTCAACCTGTTGGAGATGCGGTGACTGCGCACATCGCCGTAGACCGCAATGGCCAGGATTGAGCACAACAATGATAAAGCGATGTGGTTATGCATAAAGACTCAGACGTCCGGTTCGCCGCCGCATCAATTCCTGCGTATTGACCTCACACCGGGAACCGCAAGTCTGTCCTGCAAGTGCTACGACAATTGGACTTGCGGCTCCCCGGCCGAAATCAGACTCAAGTATTTACTGCGGTTACGAGGTCACCGATTCTGGTCGCGATCGCCGTGCCCAGACTGGTGAATGCGGTGACAGCGGCAATTGAAACCAAAGCACCGGCAATGGCGTACTCCACCATCGTCAAGCCCTCTTCGTCTTTCGAGAACGCAACGATAAACTTCTTCATCTAATTTCCCCTCGACCTTTTCGTGATGTTGTTTCGAAGGGGAATCCGCAAGTCTGTTCTACAACAGTGTGACGCTTTCGACTTGCGGTTCCCCCGTCGAATTCAGGCTCAGGTATTTACTGCAGTTACGAGGGCATTGATTCTGGTCGCGACCGCCGTTCCCAGACTGGTGAATGCGGTGACAGCCGCAATTGAAACCAATGCACCGGCAATGGCGTACTCGACCATCGTCAAGCCTTCCTCGTCCTTCAAAAACGCAACGATAAAACTCTTCATTTCGCCTACCTCAATCTTATGGTTGTTGATACATGCATCCGCATGAACCGGCCCTGCGGGTATGAGCACACCTCGTTTGACGATGTTGACTCTAACCCCGGTGTGTATTTCTGCATCAACACAGACCCGGGGGCTGTAACTGTTGTGCGCCGGACCAGCACATTGGTGCGTATTTGACGAATGCTCGGGCACGAGTCTCACTTTTGACGCCTGCTGCCGGCCCGGGGAGGCAGCGGCCACTCTCCTCGGAATACTGTGCGCCACGCACTGGCCGGAGGTGGGACAAACTGTCTCAATGCTCACCGTCCTACGGACAGTCTGAGTGCCGACAGGGAGGTTCATCCAAAAGAATAATTCGGTGACCTAACTGGGTGTTTTTTTGACTGCCGCCCTACGTGCTCAATGGATCTCGTGTGCCTCGAGCAGCTCTGCCGCGGAATTGCTCGAGCAAACCAGACGGCTCTGTCAGGTGGCCGCTTGCGATGCGCGCCATGCCCTGAGTGCCATCTCCACAACGACACCTGACATTATTGTGTTCGAGTTCGACGACCCCATCCCGGAGCATCTGCAGCTCCTGCAAAGGGTCAAGCGTCTCCACCCCAGCACGCCCATGTTGATGATCACTTCGACGCATAGCGAGGATCTGGCCGTCTGGGCTTTCCGTACACGGGTCTGGAACTACCTGGTAAAGCCGGTGCCGCTGCGGGAATTGAAATCCAACATAGACCAACTCGCAAAGATCTTACGGCAACGCACTGGGACGGCACGGCAGGTCGAGCGTCCTGGCACAATGATGCCGCTGGCGTCAGGGGCGCAAATACGAGCCGCCGCGCCGGAGTCGGTGATGCAACGCATCATTGAGAACATTCGCCGCGATCACACGACGCGGATCAGTGTTGCGCAACTCGCGCGCGATTGCGGGATGAGTCGCTTCAGTTTCAGCCGTCTCTTTCGCAGCACCTTCGGCTGCAGTTTCCGGGATTACGTAATGCGCTTGCGCATGGAGACCGCTTGCAAGATGCTCGAGGCACCGCACCCGTCAGTGACTCACGTTGCACTCGCGGCCGGATTCACGGATGCCTCCTACTTTGCCCGCATATTTCGCCGGCACATGCGCAAGAGTCCGATCGAATATGCTCAAGTAGCCGCGAATCGGAGTCCGCCGGACAAAGTCGTTCACGAGCTGAAGAGGGCCTAGTCCCGTGACTACGTGGTCAAATTCGGCGCTCAGCCTGGCGGGGACCCTCGCGACCCAGATCGCGTTGATAGTCCTTGGCTTTGGGATCGAGCGGTTGCGCCCGGCCCGTCCTCAAGGCATCAGCTGCATTCGTCTGAACGTCGAGTACACTGTCGTGGCGCGCGTCATGTATGCCGTGCTCTATCCGTTGAGCGTGGGACTCACTACGCTGACGGTGAACCGCCTGGGAGGCGGGCTCATTGAATTGCCCGCATCAGGCGTGGGATTGGCCATTGCCGTGCCGTTTTACGTGCTTTTGATGGACGGTGGGGAATATCTCTTTCACCGGGCTCAACATCGAATCCCGTTTCTTTGGGCGATGCATTCACTACATCACAGCGATCCCGCCGTGAACATCTCGACGGCGACCAGACACTTCTGGGGAGAAATGCTGCTGAAGGCCGTTACCATCTATGCGCTGATCGGCCTGTTGGTCAAGGCAAACACCGTCGTCGTCGGGTTTTATACGATTCTCGGCCTCTACAACTATGTGCTGCATATGAACCTGCGCGTCGGTTTTGGACGCTGGCAGCCATTGTTGAACAGCCCACAGTTCCATCGTTTGCATCATTCGGCTTTACCGCAGCACCACAACTGCAATTTCAATCAGTTCTTTCCGCTTTTTGACGTACTCTGCGGAACCTATCGCCAGCCTGAGAAAGGCGAATACCCGCCGACAGGTCTGGCTGACGCACAGGCGCCTCGGACATTACACAGCATGTTGTTATGGCCGTGGCGCCGATCGCGCCTTCTCTCAACGGGGATACAGAATGCACAATAAAATCCTCGCCAGTGCCATCAAGGTGATTGCCAACGTCGCGGTGATCATCTTCCTGGGACTCATGGCGAACGCGTGTTATCACAAGTTCCACGATTCCGGAGCTCTCAACTGGTTGGGTCTGCTGATCGTCAACAGCCTCATGGTCATCATGTACGTTGCGAAACGCGACGCCAGCTCCATCTCGCAATCTCCATTTCTGTGGTTCCTCGCCTTTGCCGGGACATGCATACCGTTGATTTTACGGCCGTCGGCACCCGATGTTGCGACCGACATCGGCAACCTGATGCAGTTGGTCGGGATCGTGGCGATCGCCGCATCGATGCTATCGCTGCGACGTAGCTTCGGCATCGTACCGGCCAACCGCGGCATTCGCACCGGCGGCCTCTACAATCTCGTTCGCCATCCGCTCTACGCATCCGAATTGTTCTGGATGCTCGGGTTCGTGATCGCCAATCCAAGCGGCTGGAACATCGCTCTGTGGGCCTGCGATTGCGTGCTTCAGTTCGCCCGTGCGTCCGCCGAAGAACGTTTTCTGGGTAGCGACCCTATGTATTCACAATATCGAGCGCGGGTGAGGTATCGATTGCTGCCGCTCGTCATCTGAAATGCAGTGGCCGGGGGTCTGGGAGGCGGGGCAGCTCGCGCCGGTGCGACGGACCGTCGCGTTGCAACTGCTCAAAGCAGGGATGGATACGCGGCAGGTATTGGCGCGCTTCGGGGCTGCTTCGGACTTGCCCATGATTGCAAATCAGGGTCGCAACAAGAACATCAACACCGCCCCTGCATTTGTCGCCGTTACCCGGAAGGCGCAACGATCAACGTCTACTTAAATCCCCAAGATCCAAAGCGATCGGTATTAGAGCCGCCCAGCGGCACCGGAAAATAGCGTCATAGCGAACGGACGAGAGTCTCGCACCGCGCCGGGCAGTGTTAACGGTCTTAACAGGATTGCGACGGTAAGCTCAATGAGCCGTGCTGATCGAGCCTGTCTGGATGCATTGTTGGTGCTGAAGCTCATTGATATCCGCAATCTGACGCCCCCGCAGTTGCCGTGGCTCGAGTCTGGCAGCGTATTTCTTCAGGCACTGAAGCAGTTCGGGCGGGTGCCAACAACTATGAGGCTCGAGGCGTTGGTCGACGCTTTAGATCAATACGACACTTTACGCGCGGAATATGCTCGCAGCGTCACGCGGTTTCTCGAATTCCGCCGTGAATTTGAAGCGGACCCCACCTCGGGCATGGCTGCCTTCGGGCCGGAAAGGATACTGACTCTCCGACAGGCACTGCTGCAGGCAGCCGCGGCTTACCCTTTGATCTCCGTGTGTCTCGACGAGTGGAGTCAGGACCTCATCCCCGAGCTGTACGTAACCGTCCGGGACGGGCTGGAAGAGATCCGCCTGGTGCTGGTGGAAGCGCGCAAAAGCAGCGCGCTAAACGCGAGTTGGGCGCAATTGGAACAGGAGTTTGAGCGACTTCGAATGAACGCCGCGCTCGTTAACAATTTTAATCATGACCCCCTTGATCGATTTAACGTCATCACTTCAACCGATGGAGAAGAAAATGCAGCACCCGTATTCCCACGTTGACGCGGCGGGTCCCTTGCGTCCGAAGGAACGCCTGCTCACGCTGGATGTGCTGCGCTCTCTGGTGCACTGGCGGCAGCAGCCGTTGCGCATTGCGGAAACGTTTGCGCCCGATGCGGCATGATGCTTTCTGTCGCGAAGGGACTATTCTCATGCGTGTTCTCATGACCAGGAGCCTGACATGGATCATCTGGTTGCTTTGCCTGGGCAGCTCAGCGCAGGCCAGTCGCGGTGATCCACAACTCGCCCCGGGGGCGCACGAGATTGATCTGGGTGAAATCCGGCTCCACTACGTGGTGAAGGGACAGGGGCCCCTGCTGTTCGTAACCTCTCCAGGATGGGGAGTTGGCTCGCTGTATCTGCAGAGCGGTCTGGAGCCGCTGACCGGCGACCTGACACTGCTCTTTATCGATACCCGCGGCAGCGGCGGTTCGACTCGAGCTCTGGACGCTGGTCACATGTCACGGGCGAACATGGCTGATGACATCGAGGCATTACGTCGGAAGTTGGATTTGCCGACCGTCAATCTGCTCGGACATTCTGATGGCGGTGCCATCGGCATCGAATATGCTGTCCGCTATCCCTCGAGGGTCCGCAAACTCATCCTGGTGGAAACAGCGGTTCGCGGAGATCGCGATCACGGCACTACCGAGGCGCTCGTTCAACTGCTATTTCCGAGCCGACGACAAGTCCGTCGAGAACATGTCGCGATGCAGTTTCCAGCGGCCATCCTCGTAGCGCCAGATGACGATGTACTTGCCACTGTCGAGCATAGTGCCGGTCTTGTCGTGTAACTCATAGTGTCCGACTTCGGTGGCGATGATGCCGAGGCCAAAGACTTCCAACGTCTGCAGGTCGACTTTGGCGATACCTGACTCGAGTGCGCCTCGCCAAAACTGCTGGATCGCGTGACGACCCTGCAGAGGCTCGGTGCCGGAAGGCATGATTTGGGCGTCTTCAGTATATAGCGTGGCGAGTGCGGCGCTATCGCGTTTGGCCGCTGCGGCGGCGAATGCGACGTCCGCTGCCTCTATCTGCATACGCAGGTCGGCGGCCTGGGAAGGTTTGACGAAACAACCAACCAGGCCGAACGAGCCGGCAACCAAGGCTGGGAACCATGAACGAAGTTTCATGACGGCAGTTCCTGTCGAAACGTGGGCGGCGGTTGATTTCACCGCCCACGCTGGTTTCCAGTGTTGCAGCTTCAGCCGGCTTTCTTTGCTGTTGCGTCCGCAATGCTCGCCGCCGCATCGCGGATGACGTCGAGCACAAACTTCGGCTGGGAGAGCATGGGGACATGGGAGCTTTTGACTTCGTGAACCTTGGCTCCCATCCGTTTGGCTACAAAGCGTTGCAGCTCGGGCTGAACGGTGTGGTCATTCGCGGCCACGATGTACCAACTCGGCTTCGACCGCCAGGCGGTACCCGGCACTGGTTGGGTCAGCAAGTCCTCAGCTGGCGCCGCATGCGTAGCCCAGACCAACTTCTGCTCCTGTACCGGCAGGTCTCCTGCGAAAAACTCCGTCCCTGAATGCTTCAACCACACCCGGCCGTCGATGACATCGAGATGAGAGAAGACGTCAGAGTTCGGAAACTGCGCGAGCTGACTCTGTGAGGTTTCGTTCGCATCGGGTGCAAGAGCCGCGATATATATCAGGCCGGCTACGCGCGGATCCGTTCCTGCGGCCGTGATGACGGTGCCGCCATAAGAGTGTCCGACGAGAAGAGCCGGCGAGCCGACCCGTGACAGCGAGGCTTTTACGGATGCTACGTCGGTTGCTACTTTATCGAGGCCGTATTGAGCCGCGATGACTTCGTAGCCTTCAGATTGAAGGGGTGCGATCAGTTTGCTGAAGCAGGAGCCGTCCGCCCACAAGCCATGGACGAACACGATGGTCGGTTTTTTGCTGGTGCTCATAACAGCGATTCCTTTTTTGCACGAGGGAGAGATCAAACGGAACGGCGGCGAGCGTGGAACAAAAAGGTGCGCGGAACCAATTAAATCTGGTAAATCGGATTTAACTTTCTTTACCGGGCCCGCTGTCACAATGAGGTGGGCGGAGGCCGTTGCAGGACAGTGTCCAACATCCCGTCCGCTGTGCGCTTCTCGAATGCGTAAGCGCGGGTTGTAGTGAGCAGGTGATACCGGGTTTGGCCTGCGACGCGCTCTGCGCAGATGAGTGACTTGGCCACGAGACTGGCGAGCGCTTCGAAGAAGGTGGTGCGGGGGATGCCGCACTGCGCCGCCAGGGTGCGAACAGATTCCATCGAGAAGGGCCGATCAAATACAGACAGCTGACAAAGAAGTGATTTTTCGCAAGCGCTCAGGAGCTCATAACTCCATTCGAGAGTTGCCACGAGGCTCTGGTGCCGGGACGAGGCGTGGCGGGCACTCTGGGCAAGGATGTCGCGTCCGTTCTGGAGCAGTTCGAGCAGTTCCTGGGGGCAGAAGGCATCCATGCGGGTTGCTGCGAGCTCGATCGCCAATGGGAGGCCGTCGAGTTTGCGGCAGATCTCGGCGACTGCCGGGGCGTCGGCATCCGTCAGTTCGAACTGCTCGACGCTGGCAGTGGCCCGTTCGACGAACAGCTCGACCGCGGAATAGGTCATCGCCTCGGTGACTCTCAATCCAGGGTTCGCTGGAGGTACCTCCAGCGGGGCGAGCCGATGAACTCGTTCTCCCGGGGTGCGCAGACGCTCACGGCTCGTGACCAGAATATATGCCCGAGGGATTGCGTTCGCCAACTGTGCGGCGAAAGCGGCGGCCGCAGCGACAAAGTGCTCGCAATTGTCGAGGACTACCAGAATCTGACGCTCATGCAGTGATCTCAACCACTGGGTGATGGGCTCACCGGCGTACGTCGGGAGTGCGAATGCAGATGAAAACACGCCAGGAATCTGACTTGGGTCGCGGACCGAAGCCAGATCGAGGAACCCGATCCCATCCGGGTACGCTGCGAGCCGCCGTTGTGCGAGGGTCACGGCAACGGTTGTTTTGCCAATGCCGCCTGGACCGGCCAGCGTGACGAGGCGATGCCGGGTGAGTTGGTCGGTCAAGGCGTCAACCGCTGATTCTCTGCCGAGAACCCGATAGGGCAGCGCAGGCAGGTTGTGGGTGGGACATCGTTCGACGGATGACTGCTCGGTCCAATGAATCCGCGCGCCGGCGCGCTCGACCGGAGCGACAAAACAATAACCGCGGCCGTTGGAAGTTGCTATGAACCGGCGTGATTCCGCCTGCGAACCGAATACTTTGCGAAGCGTGGCAATCTGTACTTTGAGGTTGCTTTCCTCTACGCAGGTGTTGGCCCATACGCGAGCGACGAGCTCTTCCTTGGACACCACCTCGCCCGCACGATCGACCAATATCACGAGGATCTGGAAAGCCCGGCTGCCGAGGCGGACGCGCACATCGCCATTCAACAGAATCTGGTGAGCAGGAAGCAGATGAAAAGACCCGAACGAGTAGACTTCACCACGCCGGTGAGGGTATGGGCCGCAGGTGAGATCTCCAGTATTGGCGAAGGCCACGATTGCACCACTCAAAAAAACATGAGCTGGGCACCCAACCACGCAGTGCGTCCGTCACGTCGGATCTGGTAGGTGGGACCAAAGCCGGTAGGCGCGTAGTGGTCGGAAATAGTCTGGTCCAGCAGGTTGCGCCCTTCCAGGAGCAACCGTAAGTTGCGGGTCACGGTGTAACTCAACTGAGCATCCAACAGGGGCGCATAGCGATTACGGCGATCGGTCGTGGGGTCGTAATTCATAGTTGGCGTCGAGGAGACGGCCTGTAGGAAGACATTGGCGGCGTAAGGTCCGCGATTGTGAAATACCGAAAGGTTGAAGTAGTGCCGTGGACCGGCATCCACCAACCGTGTGTCGGTGGCGGGTACGCCGTCACCGCCGTTGATCGCGGTGAGGCGGTAGACGATGAAGTCATACCCTAACGTCACGCCGAGATTGCCCAGGCGCTCGGGGAACAGGGGGAGTGTAGGATCGGACCACGTAAGCTCAACACCCTGGTCCTTACCGTAGACATTTTTACCGTCAACCCGGGTGACGTTGCTGGTGTAGGAAATTATCTGGCGGACGCCGTCGACGCCGATCGATTGGCTGCTGCTGACGCCGGGGATATCCTTCAGGTAGCGCGAAAACACACCGAGGGAAACGTATGCATCCTGAGTGCCGAAATAATATTCAGCCGAGGCGTCGAAGTTGGTTGAGCGAATAGGTAGCAGATAGGGGTTGCTGTACTTGATCGAGCGCGTGACAGGTGTGTCATAGCTCGTAACGAGATTGCCTCCTGAACTGGCAAGGGCCGGACGCTGCAGGGTTTGAGTGAACGCGGCGCGCAGTTTCAGGTGGGAGTTGAGATCCGAATATCCGTATAGGCTCGGAAGAACGTGGATGTAGTTCTGCTCGTAGTGCGCAGGTTGCCACTCGCCCGTTATATCAGGCTGATACTGGTCTAACCTGCGATGAGTGTGGGCCGCACGGATCCCAGCCGACACTCGGCCGCTGTCGAAACCATAGGAGACGATCCCATAGGCGACTTCGACCTCTTCGCTGGCGTGAAAATCCTGGCCGATGCCGTCGGCCGGATCACTCGCATACAGTCCACCGGGGTCTGGTATTGGCACGCCTCGTTGATTGAGCAGTTGCCGCAGCTGCGTAGGGTTCCAGCTCACTGGATCCAACAGCGAGACGCGCTCGCTCGCGGTCACATCGGCCAGCGTCAGAGATTGCCCAGGGGGAAGCATGCGGGCGTATCCGTTCTGGATGTTGTCGCGGTCCAGGGTCTTCAGTTGTGCGCCGACTTTGAAACCCCATCCGGGCAGGTCGATGCGGCTTTGATAGTCCAGACGCGCGAAATAGTTGTGATCCTGGCTGATGGTGTCTTCGACAACGGACCGGCCACTCCAGGAGTATTGACCGGGTTGCGACAGGACAGGGCTGGCGCCGGGTGACAGCACGAGCCCATTGTTGGAAATGTCGTAGCCGACGGGGTCCTGCAGGTAAGTCGCGGCGGTATTGAACTGACCCGGCGCAAAAGAGGTTTTGGCAACGGTGTTGAGTGTCATGCCCAGACGGAACGACAGGGCTCGGGTATCGCGGATCTCGAAGTCGCCGCCGGCCTGAATGAGATGGTCTCGCAAGCTCATGAGTCCTGAGTGGAACCCTTCCGTGGCGCTTGCAGAGTTGAATTGGCCCGATGTGGGGGTGATGGCGCTTGCCTGGGATGCCGCGACGGTGACACCGGCAGTGCGTTGATCGGTCTGGAAATCGTGACTCAGATACAGATATTCGGCGAACAGATGGCAGTGCGGCTGCAACCGAGCATCCAGCCGGGTGAAGGCGGACAGTCGTTGACTGCGAGTGTACGTTTGCCCTTGCGTCAGCGCCCCATTGGGCACGTTGATGTCATTGATCGAGTTGTACCCGGTGACGGAGACGGCGTCCTGGCGGGAGCCGAGCCGGTCTATTTCGCCGCCGAGCGTCAGTCCAAAACGATGCGCGTCGTCCAGCGCTCCGCGCCACAGGCCGGAGAGTCGCAGTGGCTGGCGGGTGGATGAGTCTCCTCCGGAACGATTGTTGTATCCTGCGAATCCACGGACATCCAACATCCGCCGCCCGTCGTTGTCGAGACCGCTGATCAGGGCCATTGCAACGTGCGCCGCGTTGGAATTTTCGTCCAGATCCGGTGTCACTGTGGTCGTGACAGTGACGCTTTTGACAAAGAACGTCGGTAACAACTCGGTCGAGGCTGCCCGGTCGCTGTTGAGATAGGCGGTCAGGAGTACCCCGTCTATGGATTGCGAGGCGGCTGCGTTCTGCAAGCCTCGAATCTGGACATAGCGATCCTCACCGCTCTGTGTGTCATCCCGTAGCACACCGGGCAAGCGTGCGAGGACGTCAGACACGTCCAGGTTGGGAAGACGCTTGATCTCCAGCTCCGTGATCGTGTTGACTACAGTGGCATCATTGCGCTTCAAGGCGCCAGAGCGCGGCTCACCGCGGACGATGACTTCCTCCAAGGGGGATGCGGCATCGCTGTCGGCATCCGGAGCCGTTTGTACAGCAGACTTCGATGCTCGCTCGCGGGAAGGGTCTCGGGATCGGAGCACGATGGTCTGGCCGTCGTTGCGGATGACTTCGAGGCCTGATCCGGCCAGCAACTTTTTCAGCGCGCTGCCCGGATCGAACGTTCCCGCGATGGACTCGGACCGACGACCTGAAATGGTCGCGGTCGGATAGAAAATCTGAACGCCGGCTTGACGCGCATAGGCGGTCAGGGCCTGGGACAGGGGTTGTGCGGGTATGTCAAAGCGTTTCACCCCAGTCACCTCCTCAGCTTCGATCCCATTAGACATCCCCAGCAGAACGGCCAAGACCAGCGCGGGCCGGCGGTACGACTCGGGGACACCCCACGTTCCGCGCCGCATTCCCTTTAATCGGACGATTGAAACGGGGGAGTCCGCCATGGTGGCGTCAGGTTTTAGGTCGCAGCCAGTAGTGGTCTGCGGTTTCGGTCAGTTGCAGATCCAGGGAAAGGCTCACGGCTTGCAGAAAGGTCTGGGGCTGGGTAGTCGTGAAGCGACCGCCAACGGGCTGGCGCTCGGCCCGGGCGTCTTCGATGACTATTTTCTTGGTCAGATAACGGTTGTATTCGGCGACCGCCGCGACCAAAGGTTGGTCATGGAAGACGATCTCGCCTTTTCGCCAGGCAGTGGCGCTTTCCATGTCGGGTTCGACTGCTATTTTGAGGCTTTGCCCCTTTGCCGCTGTCACCGCTTGACCGGCGGACGCTACGTCCGCGGGATTCGCGGGGGCCCTCGCGGGGTCATTGACGAGTGCGGCGCCGCTCATAACGGTCAAACGCATCAAGTTGTCGAGATAACGTGCGTTATATTGGCCGGAAAGTAAGGTTGCGACGAGGTTCGCGCTCAGCAAGACCGCATTGACGCCTTGGCGCAGCGTGACGGATATCTCCCCGCGGACCAACTGGATGACGTTGCGATTTTGAGCGAATTTCCAGGACACTTCAGTACTGGTGTTCAGCTCGAGCTCACTCAGGTCCGGCAGGCTGACTTTCCGTGTTTTTCCAACTTCGGTGACCAGCCGGTTCCAACCTCGATGCTGTGAAAGCCAGAGCGCGCTGCCTAACGCAAGAGCGGCACCGCCGGCTGCAATCTTGAATAGGCGGCGCCGCGTCATGGGATCTTCCGCTCTGCGCCGGTCATGTGCACTGACCACGCCGCGCATGGCTTCCCAGTTGGCAAATGCGCGGGCGAACTCGACTGCGTGGATCGGCTGCTCGTTGCGCCATTTCTCAAAGGCCTCGTCATCCGCCGTGCCGAGTTGAAGTCGGGACAGCCAGGCGGCGGCATCCTCGCGGACCTTCTGCAGATTCAGCGGCGGTGAGCTGGATTCTATGGGGGGCACGGATCGCCTTTTGTCAGTCGCTACAGTAAGGGGACGCTCGGGGAGCCGCTCGTCGCCATTGACGTCAAAAAAATTTTTGCATGCCCGGGGCGCCGTCGGGCAGCACGACGCTTGCGCGCGCCCGGGCATCAGCCTCCTGAGCGCGCAGGCCTTCATTCAGCAAATACAGCGCGCGTGCCAGTCTTTTTTCCAGGGTGGACACACTCATTCCCATCTCGCGGGCGAGAGCGCTGAGTGGCTGATCCTCAAAACGCCGCTGGATGAGTACTGTACGGTATTCGTCGGGCATGCCTTCCAGCACCGCCCAGATTCGTTGAACCTGTTCCTCGGCGCTGACGGCGCGGTACGGATCGGGACTTTCGTCAATGAGATTCAGCGCTTCGATATCGGCCAGTTGCTGGAACTCCACGATTTGAGAGCGCCGAATGCGCTCGATGGCCAGGTTCCGGAGCATGCGCAGGACATAGGCGCGTGGGTTGGCAATATCGGCCCAGCTCTCCAGCCCGAATAATCGGGCAAACACTTCCTGCACCAGGTCATAGGCGTCATCCGGATTGCGCAACAGCCGCCGCGCAGCGCTCACAAACCGGGCTTCGTAAGGCAGCACTTCACTCAAAAACCATTGATCGATTGGCCGGAGGGTGGGCATGGATACAGGCGTGAAACAGCCTGCGCAAAAAACTGTTTCACTTAATTTAACTTTTTTAGCGTTGCCGCGCTGATACCGTTTTTGTCTGATGGGGATATTCGTAGGCCATTGGCTGCTGGCAGGGCTGCTATCCGGCGGCTGGGCGTGGCCTGTCGGTTCGAATCTGGCTCTTCCGCAGCTCAACCACCGTGCCTTCACCGTCAAGGAAGGGGCTCCTGCCCCCGTGTACGCGTTGGCGCAGACTCGGGACGGCATGCTGTGGGCCGGTGGGGCGGCGGGGCTGATTCGTTTTGACGGTGCGGGCTTTGTGCATTATCCGGGGCGAGCGGATCCTGCCTTGCCTTCCAACAACATCTCGGCACTGCTCGCCTCTCCCGATGGAGGGCTTTGGATCGGATTTCGCCTCGGTGGAATCAGCCTGCTGCGCGACGGTCATCTAACCAGCTACGGGGAGCAGGAGGGTCTTCCCGCCGGTACGGTCAAAGCATTGGCGCTGGATCACGATGGCGGCCTGTGGGTGGGTACGACGAGCGGGTTGGCGCACCTGCGCGGAACGATGCTCGAAAAGGTAGCCACCGACTCGATCACTTCCACGACCGGCATCTTCGTGGACCGTGGCGACACTGTGTGGGTCACCACGGGCGTCGGAGTGTTGGCTCTCGCACCGGGCGCGGTGAAATTCCGGGAGGTATGGCACTCGACCTTCAGACAATTTCGCGAGCCGGCGGTGAGTTTCGCGCAAAGCTCGCAGGATGAAGTCTGGGTCGCGGACGCGGGCCGCGTCACGCGCCTGAATTCCACGAATGATCTGCACGGAGGCCATCGCTCCTTTTCAATCCCCAACGGAGGCAGGGCCTTGTTGATCGACCATCAGGGTAATGCCTGGGTGTCGACGTTGGGCGAGGTCATGCGTTGGCCGCGGGCGCAACTGCGAATGGATCTCGAGTCGGCTGTCACGATGGCTCATGTGGAGAGTTCCGGCGCGCTGACTGGGCAACCGCAGGTCCTGCTCGAGGATCGCGAACATAACGTCTGGGTGGGCACCAGCGGTGGCTTGGACCGATACAGTCCGACGGATGTGGTAAACGCGGCGCCGGATTGCCCGGCGGAGGGTTATGCGATAGCAGCAGGTGATGCTGGCACTCTTTGGGCAGCCTGTTTCGATGCGCACACGGCGTCCGGACATCTGTTGGAGCTGCGCGATGGACGAATAGTCTCTCAGCGAGAGACGGCTGGATTTACGGCGGCCTATCGAGACTCAACTGGAACGGTCTGGTTCGCAGGACCGCGGGTTTTGGGACACCTGGAAGGGGGTGTAGTCAAGACGACGCCGCTGCCTGACATCTTCGGAGATTTCGAGATTCAGGCACTCGCACGTGAGCGTAGTGGTGCACTGTGGGTCTCGGTGATTCGAAAGGGCGTGTATCGACTGTTGAACAGTGAATGGGTTCAGTATGGTGGACTGAATGCGTTACCTCGCAGCACTCCCATTGTTGAAACGGCGGACTCCAACGGAGAGATCTGGTTCGGGTATCCGGGTAATCGCCTGGCCCGTCTCGGTCCCGATGATGCGGTGCGGGTCTTTGATGCAAGCAATGGCCTGGCCGTGGGCAATGTTGTGGCTATCCAGGTCGTGGGTGGTCGGGTATACGTGGGTGGCGAGCTGGGATTCGCCCGTCTCGACGGCGGTCGCCTGGTATCGATCAGCGGTGTTTCAGGCCCGTTCAAAGGGATCAGCGGCATTGTCGGGACCCCCGATGGGGCGATCTGGTTGAATGGTACCGCCGGAATCGCTCACATCGAGGCTGCTGAACTCGAGCGCGCGCGGCAAAATCCTGGCTACGTGGTCGCGTGTCAGATGATCGACTACCTGGATGGGGTGCCGGGTCCTCCGATTGATCTGCGTCCGATCCCCTCCGCGGTGGCGACCAGCGACGGCAGAGCGTGGTTTGATCTGCACGGTGGTCTGATCTGGATCGACACGTTGCATCCGGTGCGCAATACCCTGCCTCCGCCGGTAAGGATCTGGTCGATCAACAGCGAAGACAAGATCTATCCCAACCTGAATACTACGCTGCAACTGCCTATGCGTACTACACGCGTCAGTATCGACTACAGCGCAGGCAGCTTGACCATCCCCGAGCGCGTGCGCTTTCGCTACAAGCTCGAAGGCGCGGACCGGGATTGGCAGGATGCCGGCGGGAGCCGCAAAGCACTATATACCAACCTGAGTCCGGGTCATTACGCTTTCCGGGTGATCGCTTCCAACAATGATGGAGTGTGGAACATGGAAGGCGCCGCGATGGAGTTGACCATTAGTCCGGCGTTCTACCAGACGAAGTGGTTTCAGGCGATGAGTGGTGTGTTGGGTCTGACTGCACTTGGAGTGTTGTTCCATCTTCGCATGCGTCGGCTGAGCGCGCGGATGCGGGCTCGCCTCGAAATCCGGCTCGCAGAACGCGAGCGCATCGCACGTGAGTTGCACGACACGCTGTTGCAGGGAGTGCAGGGATTGATCTGGTGCTTTCAGGCGGCGACGGACCGCATCGCGCCTGGAGAGAAAGTCCGGGATCTTCTGGAGAAGTCGATCGCGCGGGCGGACCGGCTGTTGATGGAAAGCCGGGATCGAGTCAAGGATCTGCGAACGCGGTCGGGTACGGTGTTGGAACTCTCGCAGGGGCTCGAGGCGGAAGTCGAATCCATGGCACACGTCAGTGGAACGCGGTTCGAGACCAAGGCGGTCGGCGCGGTGCGAGACCTGCATCCCATTGTGAGGGAGGAAGTCTTTCTCATTGCGCGAGAAGCGCTCACGAATGCATTCCGCCACGCTCACGCCCAGAACGTCGAGGCAGAGGTGTGCTATGGGAAGGCGGCGTTGGAACTGAGGATTCGGGATGACGGCCAGGGCTGTATTCCGGAACTCGCCTCGTCCGCGGCGCTCGAAAATCACTTCGGCCTGCTCGGGATGCGGGAGCGCGCACGGAGAATCCGGGCGACGTTGCGGGTGCGGAGCAAACCTGATGCAGGCAGCGAGATTGAGTTGAAGGTCCCGGCAGATCTCGCTTATCTGCGGCAGCGGCGGTCTCGATCTTACTTCGGGTGGCGGGCGCAGCATGATTAAACGCGGCGGCGCCCCGATCCGGGTTCTGACTGTCGATGATCATCCCTTGGTGCGCGAGGGGATCGCTGCGGTGTTGGAAGCCCAGCGTGACATGATGTTGATCGGGGAAGCGAGCAGTGGGGGCGAGGCGATCGCTTTGTATCGCGAGCGTCGCCCGGATGTGACGCTCATGGATCTGCGGATGCCGGACATGAGTGGACTGCAGGCCCTCGCAACCATCCGGGCCGACTTCAAGAGCGCACGTATCATTGTGCTCACAACATACAGCGGGGACGTCCAGGCAGCCGCGGCTTTGAAAGCGGGCGCGCAGGGTTATCTGCTCAAGAGCCTGGTGAGATGCGAGCTGCTGGAAACGATTCGTGCGGTTCACGCGGGCCACCGGCGCATCCCGGCCGAGGTGGCCACTGAAATCGCCGAGCATCTGGCGGATGACTATCTGACGCAGCGTGAGGTCGAGATTCTCAAGCGGGTCGCCTCGGGATGGTCCAATAAAGTCATCGCCGCTCAGCTGGATATTTCTGAGGATACGGTGAAGACGCATATGAAAAGCGTCCTGGACAAACTGGGCGCACGCGATCGAACTCATGCGGTGACGATCGCGTTGAGGCGCGGGATTTTCGATCTTTGAGAGAGTCGTTGCAGCGCCTGGCAACGCAATTACACCAGTTCGGCCTCAGGATGCCTCACTCTTTCGGGTGATGGGGCGGGTACACGATCTGTTGAGGCTGGTCTAGGAAGATCTGGGTTCACCTCGACGGCGTACGCGTGGAACACTCATCTGCGTTTCGCGAGGAAAGCAGATGGATACTTTGGCCAACACATTACCCAATATTGATGTTGCTACGTCGACGGAGACAGTGTTGGCATTTGAGAAATATCGGCTGAATGTCAAACGCCGCGTGCTTACACGTAACGGTCGTCGGGTACCGCTGTCAGGCCGGCCACTTCTGGTGCTCACGGCTCTCGTGGAAGGGCGCGGGAAGATCGTCGGCAATCGGGAATTGGAAGCTCTGTTGTGGCCCAGCTCATACGTGAGTGATGGAACGTTACGGGTCCACGTCTGTCGGCTGCAGAAGCTTTTGGGCCCAACGGAGAATGGGTTGCGTTTCATCGAGAACCACTGTCGTCGCGGCTACCGGATGAGCGTGCCGGTGCGGCCGTGCGGCCCGCAGATGCCGTTGGTTGAGGGCAAAGAGCCGGTAGAGAAGCCGGAAAGTCAAACTTCGCAAGCGCATCTGATTGGACGGGCGAGGTGTATCGCTCGAATCGTGGGGATTCTGCGAGTGCAGCCTCTCGTTACCCTGACCGGGCCAGGGGGTATCGGAAAGACGGCTGTTGCCATGGCCGTGTCTCGGGAACTGGCGGCGCAGCACCCGGAAGGACTCTGGGTTGTCGATCTTGCCACGGTCGACCACTGCGAAAAAGTTGCGCATGCGGTTGCTGCGACATTGGGCTTGGGTCCGCTGCTCCCGGATCCTCTGGGGGGCGTATTGGAATTTCTGAAGCTGCGTGCCGGATTGTTGGTGTTGGATAATTGCGAGCATGTGCTGGGTGCAGCGGCGCAACTCGCTCAGGCAGTTGCTCGGACTGCAGCTCAGGTGCATGTCCTGGCGACGAGCCGAGAGCAGCTTTACGCGGAGGGAGAACGGGTTTACAGGCTGGAACCACTGGAGGTGCCG
>Ga0207703_10000426_pt1 | contig 44589 bp, 37 predicted proteins | sample KBSSwiS12_FD_184304 | JGI IMG/M metagenome (GOLD analysis project Ga0207703, IMG submission 184304) | Switchgrass rhizosphere microbial communities from Kellogg Biological Station, Michigan, USA - KBS Switchgrass S1-2 (SPAdes) (version 2) | ecosystem: Host-associated > Plants > Roots >... | reverse complement strand
GGCGGCACGATAGGCGTGACGCGCGGAGAAGGATGGGGCGTGGCGGGTTTCTTGGCTGAGGATGTGTTGAGCGGCGGTGCGGTGGCCAGGGCATGGGCTACCGTGCGGGCGCATCTGCGCGAATCGGCCGGCGCGCGGCTGTTCGACCAGTGGCTCAAGCCCATCGAACTCGTCGCCGACAGTGAGGTCGACTCGGTTCGTCTCGCGCTGCCATCGGCATTCATGACCAACTGGGTCCGCAATCACTATGCCGACCGCCTGTTGCAGGAGTTCCGTGCGATCCTGCCCGACGTGCGCAGCGTCTCGATCGAGACGCGCAGCGCGGCGCCCGCGCCGCAGGTGCTGAGCGTTGACGTGCCCGCCGCGGCCGCCGCACCCAGAGCCTCGGCCAAGGTGCCGCCCGCATTCGATGCGCGTTTCACCTTCGACCGTTTCGTCGTCGATCATTCCAACCGCGTCGCGTTCAACGCGGCGAAGGCGCTGGCCGAGCCCGGCACGCCGCGTTTCAGCCCCCTGTTCCTCCATAGCGGCACGGGGCAGGGCAAGACCCATCTGATGCACGCGATCGGCGCCGCCTATCTGGCGGCCTGCCCCGACGCCAACGTCATCATGATGTCGGCCGAGCGTTTCATGTTCGAGTTCGTCCAGGCGGTCCGCGCCCGCGCCCAGCGGCAGAGCGATCAGGACACCCATGCCTTCAAGACCCGGTTGCGCGCCGCCGACCTGTTGATGATCGACGACCTGCAGTTCATCGCCGGCAAGGATTCGACGCAGGAAGAATTCTTTCACACGATCAACGAGGTGATGGCCTCGGGCAAGCGCCTGGTGATCAGTGCCGACCGCTGCCCGCAGGGGCTGGACGGGGTCGAGGCACGCATCGTATCGCGGCTGTCGGTCGGGCTCGTCGCCGACATCAAGGCGCCCGACCTGATGCTGCGCCGCGCCGTGCTCAACCGCAAACTCGCCGATCTGCCCGATGTCAGCGTGCCGGAGGACGTGCTCGACATACTTGCCTCGCGCATCACCGCGAGCATCCGCGACCTGGAGGGCGCGCTCAACCGCGTCATCGCCTATGCCCAGCTGACCGGCGAGACGATCACGCTCGATTTCGCCGTGGCCACGCTGGGCGACGCGCTGCGCGGCGCCGAGCGGCGCGTGACGATCGACGAGATCCAGAAGGCGGTATCGACCCATTTCGCGTTGAAGCCGGTGGACCTCATCTCGGCACGCCGCGCGGTGGTGGTGGCGCGCCCGCGCCAGATCGCGATGTACCTCGCCAAGCGGCTGACGACGCGTTCGCTGCCCGAGATCGGCCGCAAGTTCGGCGGCCGCGACCATTCGACGGTGATCCATGCGGTGCGCCGCATCGAGGAACTGCGCGATACCGACCGCGAGCTCGACGGCGCGGTCAGGACGCTGCTGCGCGAACTGGAAGGGTGAAAGCTTTCCGGTTGGCAACTTCCGCGATATCGTCCGGCTGGCGCAGTGCGGGAGTGAAACGATGCGGGTCGGGCGATGGGGTAACAGCTTGGCGGTGCGCCTGCCCAAGACGCTCGTCGAGCGCCTCGGCCTCAAGGAAGGCGATCAGATCGAATTGCGCGCGGTAGAGGATCCCACACCAGGGATTGCGCAGACGCGCGCGCGCGGTGAAGCTCTCGCGCGCTTGCGGTCGTTTCGAGGGATGGCGCCGGCCGATTTTCGCTTCGATCGTAGCGACGCAAACGCAGGCTAACGTCTTCTGGCCTCCCCCTGAAGGTAGCGCTGCAAAAATTCGATCGTCATGCTGAACTTGTTTCAGCATCCATGCGCGGTCATCTGAACCAAAAGTGGCGCTCTTGGGATTCCTGACCGCGCATGGACCCTGAAACGAGTTCAGGGTGACGGCTGAGCAATTGCGGCAGCATTTCGCAACAGTCCTCTTCAGGGGATGACCTTGAATAGAATTGGTCTGGTTTGATCCTAGGCCTGCAGGCCCACGGCCGCCTGCGTAGCCTTCAGCGTCGGTGCCGCCAGCGCATTGGCCCGCGCCGCGCCCTTGACCAGCGCAGCGGAGACCGCAGCACGATCATCCAGCAGCCCGGTCAACCGTTCGCGGATCGGCCCCAGCTTGGCCACCGCCAGGTCGGCCAAGGCCGGCTTGAACGCGCCAAAGCCCTTGCCGCCATATTCCGCCATCACCGCGTCGGTGCCGATATCGGCCAGCGCGGCGTAAATCGTGACGAGATTCTTCGCCTCGGGCCGCTCGGCCAGCCCGGCGAAGCTGTCGGGCAGCGGCTCGGGGTCGGTCTTCGCCTTCTTGATCTTCTGCACCATCACATCGTCGCTATCGATCAGGTTGATCCGCGAGGCGTCCGACGGATCGGACTTGGACATCTTCGCCGCGCCGTCGCGCAACGACATGATGCGCGGTGCGGCCTTCGACACGAAGGGCTCGGGCAAGGTGAACAGCTCGACGCCGAAATCATTGTTGAACTTGGTCGCGATGTCGCGCGCCAGCTCAAGATGCTGCTTCTGGTCCTCGCCGACCGGCACATGCGTTGCCTGGTAGAGCAGCACGTCGGCGGCCTGCAGCACCGGATAGGTGAACAGCGCGACGCTCTGCGACTCGCCCGATTTGCCGGCCTTGTCCTTCCACTGCGTCATGCGGTTGAGCCAGCCCATCCGCGCGGTGCCGCCAAGGATCCAGGCCAGCTCGCTATGCCCCGGCACGCGCGCCTGGTTGAACAGGATCGCGCGTTCGGGGTCGATCCCGCAGGCAAGCAACGTCGCCGCCATCTCGACCGTGTTGGAGGCGAGCTCGGCCGCGACCACCGGCTGCGACAAAGCGTGCAGGTCGGCGAGGAAGAACAGGCATTCCTCGCCCGGCTTCATCGCATCCTGCATCGCGACCCATTGCTTGATCGCGCCGAGATAGTTGCCGAGATGGAGATTGCCGGTGGGCTGGATGCCGGAAACGACGCGCATTGTTGTTCTCGTATCAGGCGGCGCGACGGCGCCGCAGGAAGCTGAAGTCGTCGCGCGTGAACGCGCCGAGCACGAAGGTGGCGATCGCATAGACGACGCAGCCCGCGCCGACCAGCACGAGCATCGCGCCGGTGCGCACCACCCAGCTGCCATGGGTATAGGGTGTCAGCAGCCCTTCGAGCAGCCACAGCACGATACCCATCACCAGCGCCGCCAGGGCCAGCCGCCAGGCGCGGCGGCGCAGTCGGGCATCAGGCGCGAAATGCCCGCGCTTCCTGAGCGTGCGATAGAGCAGGAAGGTGTTGACGCTCGACGCCAGCGCGGTCGCCAGCGGTGGCCCCATATGCCTTAGCGGCAGGATCAGCGCGAGGTTGAGCACCAGGTTCACGACCATCGAGATCATCGCATAGCGCACCGGCGTCTTCGTATCGCTACGCGCATAAAAGCCGGGCGTCAGCACCTTGATCAGGATATAGCTCGGCAACCCGACCGAAAACGCGGCCAGTGCCTGGGCGGTATAATAGGTGTTCTGCGCGGTGAACTTGCCGTGTTCGAACAGCGCCGCGACGATCGGCGCGCCGCAGAGCACCAGCGCCACGGTCGCCGGTAACGTCAGCAACAATGCCAGCTCCATGCCGCGGTTCTGCGTTTCCATCGCCGCGGCTTCCTCGCCCGCGCCAAGCTGGCGCGAGATCATCGGCAGCAGGACGGTGCCGAGACCAATGCCGATCAGCCCGAGCGGCAGCTGGTTCACCCGGTCGGCCATATAGATATAGGTGACCGACCCGGCCGACAGCAACGATGCGGCCAGCGCGGTCGACACGACGAGGTTGATCTGCACCGCGCCCGCGCCGACGGCGGCGGGCCAGATCAGCGCGAGAAGCTGCTTCACGTCGGGGTTGAGTCGCGGCATGCGCGGTCGCATCTTCACGCCATTGGCGCGGCACGACCAGGCCAGCCAGGCGAGCTGCAGCGCCCCGGACACGCTCACGGCGATAGCCTGATTGCGCGCGGTCAGGAACGGATCATGGCTGTGGAAGAACAGCAGCGCAGCGATCAGCGTCAGGTTGAGCAGGATGGGCGCGGCGGCATTGACCCAGAATTTGTGCAGCGAATTGAGAATGCCGCCCAGCAGCGACACCAGGCTGATCAGCATCAGATAGGGAATGGTGTAGCGCGACAGCTGCACCGCGAAGGCGAACTGGTCGTGGGTCACGCCGTGGAACTTGCCCGACAGCGCCAGCGTCACCGGCCAGGCGAACAGTTCCAGCAGGATCGTCATCAGGATCAGGATCGGCAGCAACACCGACAGCACGTCCTGCGCAAAGGCCACGCCGGTGGGCAGGCCGGCGCCGTCCTTGTCGGCCACCTTGCGGTTGAACATCGGGATGAAGGCCGCCGAAAATGCCCCTTCGGCGAACAGCGCACGGAACATGTTGGGCAGCCGGAACGCCACCAGGAACGCGTCGGACGCAAAACTCGCGCCGACATAGCGCGCGAACAGCGAATCGCGCACCAGCCCGAGCACCCGGCTGGCGAGCGTCAGGCCGCCCACCGAGCCGAGTGCGCGGGTCAGGTTCATTTTATTTTGCCCCGTTCAACCGGCCGTCAGGCCGAACCGGCCACTCCGGCCGCACCGGCCTGCTGCGCTTCGGCCTGCTGCATGTACAGCGCGGTGAAGTCGATCGGCTCAAGCAGCAGCGGCGGGAAACCGCCGTCGCGCACGGCATCGGCCAGCACGCGGCGGGCGAACGGGAACAGCAGGCGCGGCGCCTCGCCGAGCAGGAAGGGCTGGATATGCTCTTCGGGGATGTTGCGCAGGCCGAACAGACCAGCATAGGAAAGGTCGACGAGGAACGCGACCTTGCCTTCGGTCTCGGCCTTGACCTCGATCCGCAGCACGATTTCAAATACTTCCTCGGCGACCTGCGACGAGGCGATGTTGAACTGCACGTCGATCGCCGGCCCCTGCGGGTTCTGGTAGATCGCCGGCGCGTTCGGGTTCTCGAACGAGAAATCCTTGACGTATTGCGAAATCAGACCCGCTGCCGGGGCGGTATCTTCGCCATTGGCCACCGGTTCGCTCCGGGTGATGATACCGTCGTCCTGCTCGCTCATCGACCGTCAATCCTTCATGTCTAAAAGTGGAAATCCTGATGGCCGGGCTTGCTCCGGCCGGATGGGCGCGCCTAGCAGGGGGCGCGGGTCAGGGCAACAATCGTGGCACTCCACGCGTTGCGCCCTTTGAAACCATGTCGCGTTATGCCTATGTAGGGGCGTGCCGTGTCCCTAGGGAGGCCAAGTGTTTTATATTGTCGTCTTCGCCGCCATTGCCGCCTTTCTTGGCATGCGCCTGTACAGCGTGCTGGGAAAGCGCACCGGTCACGAGCAGCCGCTGACCCGCGCGGTCGAGGAGCGTGCGCCGCCCGTGGCGTTGCCACGCCCGATCGAAGCGCTGCCGGAACCGCGCGACACGGGCAACCGCAACATCGATACGCGCGCCCAGGCGGGCCTTCGCGCGATCATCGCGGCCGAGCCGGGCTTCGACGTCACGCAGTTCCTGAAGGGAGCGCAGGCGGCTTATCGCATGATCCTCGAAGCCTATTGGAGGGGCGACGAGGAAGCACTTGCCGATCTGGTCGACGACGAGGTGCTGCGGGCCTTCACCAGCTCCATCGCGGAGCGGAGCAGCGCGGGCCATGTGCTCGACAACCGGCTGGTGTCGATCGAGCGCGCGGTGATCGTCGACGCGTCGGTCGAGGCGAGGGTCGCGCGCATCTCGGTGCGCTTCGATGCCGACATTGCCGCCGTCACCCGTGATGCGGAGGGCACCGTCATCGCCGGCTCGCTCAGCGATGCGGTCGAAACCCACGAGACCTGGACCTTTGCGCGTCCGCTGCGCAGCGGCGACCCGAACTGGAAGCTCGTCGATACCGACGAGGACTGACGTCGCCATGCGGCGCTGGGGGATCGTTGCCCTTGCCCTGATGCTGAGTGCGTGCGGTGGAGGAATTGTGCCGCCGCCGGCGACGCCGTCCTATCGCCCGCCGATCGGGCCGGTACGCCAGCCCGTGCCGGCAACCCCGTTACCGCCCGTCGCCGGGACGACGACGCCGGGCGCCGGCACCGCGGCGACCGCCGGCCTCGTTGCTGGGCCGCCCATCTACTCCTTGCCGATCAGTGATGCGGCGGCTGCCCGCGCGCTCGCCGCCTTCCGCCAGTCCTGTCCAGCGCTACTGCGGCGCACCGACACGTCGGGCCTGACCCGCACGACCGACTGGCAACCGGCCTGCGATGCCGCCTACACAACTGACCCCGGCGCAGCGCGCGCCTTCTTTACGCAATGGTTCGAAAGCGTCCAGGTCGGCGACGGCAAGGCCTTCGCGACGGGCTATTACGTCCCCGAAATCGCCGGCTCGCGCGATCGTCGCGCGGGTTACGACGTGCCGGTCTATGGCCGGCCCGACGATCTGGTCGATGTCGATCTCGGTCTGTTCAGCGCCGATCTCAAGGGCAAGAAGATCCGCGGCCGGATCTCCGGCAACAAGTTCGTGCCCTATTACGACCGTGCCGAAATCGAGCGGGGCGTGCTCGACGGGCATGCCCCGATCATTGCCTGGGCGGCCGACCCGATCGAAATGTTCTTTCTCGAGATTCAGGGGTCCGGCATCCTGCGCCTCCCGGACGGCGGCACGATGCGCATCGGTTATGAAACGCAGAATGGTCATGATTATACCGGGATCGGCGCGCTGATGCGGCAACGCGGCTTGCTCGCGCCGGGCAAGGCCTCGATGCAGGGGATCGGCGAGTGGCTGCGCGCCCATCCAGAACAGGGCCGCGACATCATGCGCGAGAACAAGAGCTATGTGTTCTTTCGTGAGCTTAACGGCCCGCCGCTGGGCGCGCTCAACCTGCCGGTCAATGCGCGGGTGACCGTCGCGGCTGACATCAAGTTCATTCCGCTCGGCGCGCCGGTTTTCCTGTCGATGGATCGTGCCGATGCGAGCGGATTGTGGGTCGCGCAGGATACTGGCGGCGCGATCAAGGGTGCCAACCGTGTCGACACCTTCTGGGGCGCGGGCGACGAGGCGGTCGCGATCGCCGGCGGCATGGCGGCGCACGGCACGGCGTTCCTGCTGTTGCCGACGGGCACGTTGGCACGACTAAATGCGGAGGGGCCGGGCAGTGGCGGGACGACGCCTCGCCCCTGAGGAAGCCGCTTTATGGGCGCGCGTCATGGCCAATGTGCGACCGATCGAGCCGGGACGGTTGCCGGTCATGGCCGCACCCGCGGCGCTGGTCGCACCGCCTGTCAAACCCGTCAAACCGACAAAGGCCGCGGCGCCTGCGCCATCCGCGCCGCCTCGCGTCGCCGTCAAACCGCGTAGCGCGCTGGGCGTGACGCTCGATGGCGGCTGGGACCGCAAATTGTCGCGCGGTGTGGTCGAGCCCGATCGCACCATCGATCTGCATGGCCACACGCTCGACACCGCCTATCGCCTGCTCGACACGGCGCTGGCGAGCGCCATCGCCTCGGGTGAGCGCGTCATCCTGCTCGTCACGGGCCGCGCGCCGCGCGCCGGCAGCGACCGGCCGCATGCCCGGGGTGCGATCCGTGCCGCGGTCGGTGACTGGCTGGCCGGCTCGCGTCACAGCGGCGCGATCGCGGCGGTGCGCGGCGCCCATCCGCGGCACGGCGGGGCGGGCGCGCTCTATATCGTTCTGCGCCGCTCAAAGTCTTAACCTATTGCTGGCAGTCTTCGTGCCGGGTTCGGGACTGTCCCGACGATGTGCCAGAGGGAGCCATCTTCAGGTCGATGGAAGGCGTGTCGCTCAAGAGCCGTGCGATCGGGTTCGCCATGGGGGCGGGGGCATTGGCCTTCATCCTCGCCCTCGTCGCCACGTCCAGCGGCCGGATCGATGTGGGCAACATGGCGCGTGCGCTGATCCCCGCCCTGGTCTGCGCGGTGATGTGCTGGGCGTCGGCCGAGCGCGCCATTGCCTCCACCGCCTCGGCGATCGACGCCGCGATCGCGCGGCTGTCGCGCGCCGCGCAGGGCGACCTGGACGGCGAAATCCCCGACGAAATCGCTGATAACGTGCCACAACTTGCCACCGCGATGCACAGCCTGTTCAATCAGCTGAGCAGCAATCTGGAAAGCGTGCAGCGGCTCGCGCTGTTCGATCCGGTCACCGCGCTGCCCAACCGCACGCATTTCCGCCGCAGTTGCGAGCGCATGCTGAGCGACCTTGGCCCGGGCACCAATGCAGCGTTGCTGTTCATCGATCTCGATCGCTTCAAGGTGGTCAACGACACGATGGGCCATGCCATGGGCGACATGCTGCTCGGCATGGTCGCCAACCGCCTGCGCGCGGTCGCCGACCGCGTCATCGCCGAGCATCCCACCATCACGCCGCTGATCGGCCGGCTGGCGGGCGACGAATTCACCATGTTCTTCGCCGGCATCAGCGATGCGAACGAGGCGGCGCGGATCGGGCGCGGGGTGCTGTTCGCACTCAGCGAGACGTTCGACGTGCTGGGCACCGACATCGCGATCGGCGCCTCGATCGGCATCGCCATGCGCCCGCTGCACGGCGAGACGCTGACCGACCTGATGCGCGCCGCCGATGCCGCCATGTATCACGCCAAGGCCAGCGGCCGCGGCCGCGCCGAGCATTTCACCGATGCGCTCGCCGCCGAGATCGCCGATCGCGCGCAGCTCGAATGCGACCTGCGCGAGGCGATCGAGGGCGACCAGTTCGCGCTGGTCTTCCAGCCGCAGATCAGCCTGCCCGGCGGGCGCATCGTCGCCGCCGAGGCGTTGCTGCGCTGGCGCCACCCGCGCGACGGCCTGCGCCTGCCTGGTACGTTCATCCAGCGCGCCGAGGAGACCGGCCTGATCGTCGAGATCGGCGAATGGGTCATCGCCACCGTCGCCGACACGATCGCGCGCTGGGGCAAGATGGGGATCGAGCAGCGTCTCGCCATCAACGTCTCGCCGCGCCAGCTTGACCATGCCAGCTTCTTCCGACGGCTGCGCGCCGCGATGCACGACGCCAGCGCACCGGCGCGCCTGCTCGAGCTCGAGATCACCGAAACGCTGGCGATGCACTGCAGTGCCGAGGTGGTCGAGGCGATCGCCGCGCTGCGCGCCGACGGGGCGACTATCGCGATCGACGATTTCGGCACCGGCTATTCCAACCTCGCCCGGCTCCGCGCCCTGCCGGTCGACCGCGTCAAGCTCGACCGCAGCCTGATCGAGCATATCGTCGACCATGAGGACGCCCGCACCATCGCCCATGCCGTGATCGGCCTGATCCATGGCCTTGGCTGCGAGGCGGTTGCCGAAGGCATAGAGAGCCCCGGCCAGGCCGATGTGCTGCGCGTGATCGGCTGCGACGTGATCCAGGGCTATGCCGTGGCCCCGCCGATGGACGAGGCCGCCTTCATCGCCTGGTCGCGCGGCGAGGTTGGCCATGTCGAGGGCATGGTGGTTCGCGCGATCGGGTGAGCGGCGCGTTCACCGCGCCCGGGGCTTTGCGCATCGCGCTCCATGAGAAAGGGCCGCCTCCCAGGATAGGAAGCGGCCCTTTTCACTTACAGAAGCGCAATCGAAATCAGAAGTGGAAGGCGATCGTCCCGCGATAGCTCTGGTTGGAGACGTCGCTGCGCCACACTGTCGTGTCGGCGGAGACCGACAGGTCGACATTGCCGGTGGCGATCGTCAGGCCGCCCGAGATTTCCCCCCAGTCGCGATCACGCCCGCCTAGCGCGAAGATCGCGTTCGGACCGTTGCCGCCGACGAAGTTCGCGCCGACCGACAGCGCCTGCTTGGTAAACTCATGGACGTAATAGCCCGAGAGCTGCGGCTTGATCGAGGTGCCGCCCGACACGGTGATGCCGGCCCGGCCCTGCAGGCTGTCGAACGACGTGCGCGCGTAGCGCAGTGCCGGCCCGCCACCGCTTTCGGTGAAGCTGCTCAGGTCGATATGCGATCCCCGGGCGGAGATGCGCGGCGTGAGCGTGAGCTTGCCCGCGTCGAAGATCTTGCCGAGGCCGATTTCTCCGCTGATCGCCGGCACCGTGTTGTTGCCGGTCAGCGTATAGGGCGTGCCCAGGACGCTGACGACGCGCACGGTATTGGCCTTGAACGAGCCACCGCTCATCACTGCGTCGAGGGCGATGCCGCCCGGCGTTTCGAGCTTGGCATAGACGCTGCCCTGGATCAGCTCGGTGCGCGCGGTTTGCGGCGCGTTGACCGTCGTGCCGTCGAGCTTCGAATAGGACAGCGAGACGCCGACCACGGCGTGCGGGCTGACCTCCTTCTCTATACCGCCGGCGATGTAGAAGCCGTCGAACTGATCGCGGCCACCGGCCGGGATCGCGGTTGCCATCGGCGCGCTATGGCCGTTGATGTAGCCGCCGGCGAGATAGCCGCTCATCGTCTCTGGCAGGCTCGCCTGGCTGTGCACCTTGCCACCGGCGTCGGTCCGCACTTCGGCCTGTCCCTGCAGTCCATTGATCGCCAGCGAGGCCATCTGGAAGGGTTGGCCGATCATCGCCAGCTTGCCGTCCAGGCTGCCGGGATGCAGGCCAGCCAGCCGGTCGCGATAGAAGCGCGACATATTGTCGACGATCGTCGTGCCAAGCGCGTCGCTTAACGTCTGGTTGCGCGGCGCCCAGCTTTCCAGCGTAGACTGGATCGTCGCCGCATTCTGCAGGTCGAGGACCTGATAGATCGCTGGCAGGTTCGGTGCCGGGCCGCCACGGTCCTGATCGAGCAGCTGGGCATAGGCCTTCTGCACTGGCGAAGTGGTCGAAACGACGTCGGCGTAATTGCCCGGCGTGACCACCAGCTGCACCGCGTTCGCAGAATAGAGGAAGCGCGGCGACAGGATCGCGCTGAAGGTGTTGGCACCGGAGAAGGCGCCGGTCACGCCGCCTTGCGCGGTCAGCACGGTGAAGGTGTCGCCGGCCTTGATCGTGTAGCCGCCTACCGCGGAAACGTTTGCCAGTCCGCCGAGATTGGCGATGCCGGTGCCGGTGCCGTTGCTCTGCACAACGATCTTGTCGGAGGTGCCGCCGGTGCCAAGGTTGAGCAGCAACATGTTGCCCGACGACAGGATGACATTGCCCTGGAAGGTCAGCGTGCCGATGCTCGACGCCGTGCCGGGGGCGATGGTGCCCGCGACGCTGGTGAAATAGGCCGAGCGGATCGTGCCGGTTCCGTTCAGGCCGCCGGTCATCATGAAGTAGTCGCCGCCGGTGATCAGCGAACCATTGACCTGCATCGTACCGGTGATCTGGTTGAAGCCGAGCAGGCTGGTCAGCGAGCCCGTCGAGGTCACGTCGAGCATCGCGCCGACACCGGCGATGCCGAACCGGTCGATCGTCACCGCGCTGTCGAGCGTCGTCGTGCCGCTCGCCGAGAGCGTGACGTCGAAATAGCGCGCCGCAGTGTTGGTCAGGCGGTTACCGTCGCTATTGTTGGGCACGAAATTGGTCGCACCGGGCAAGCCATTGAGCAGTGTCGCGGCAGGCAGGGCCGCCGTCGACTGCGTTGATTCCGCCACGCGCTCGTAGAGTTCCACGCCGACGCCCGCGCTGCCGCTCGCAGCGGTCGTGCCGCCGCCATCGAGCGTGGCGACGGAAACGACCGCGGCGCCATTGTCGTTGCCGCCCGCCGCGCCGGTGCCGATCGGCTTGGCTTCGATGGCTTCGGTGCCGCTAGCGACATCATAACAGTCGCTCACGCCGCCCGACTGGAAGCAGGCCTGGCCGAAGCCAGGCTGCGCGGTGTTGCCCGCGCCCGGCGTGGTCGGCACGCCGGTGACGATTTGCCCGTTCGGGCCGATGATCTGGTAGTTGGGATCGACATTGGTGACCCAGTGCGTCGGGTCGGTCCAGTTGCCATTGCCGGCGAGCGCGGAAACGTAATGATAGGGGTTGTTCGCCGCGATCCAGTCCCAATAGAGGTATAGCGGCTGGTAGAAGCTCGCCGTGCCATAGCCATTGGCCGGCTGGCCGTTGAAGAAGCGGGTATAGCCGCCCGACAACACGCCGATCACCAGCTGCTTGGCATAGGCCGCGTCGAGGATCAGCGGCCCGCCGGAATCGCCACTCGCAGTGATGCCTTCTTTGGGCAGCGCGTTGTCGCGCCATGCATTGAAGTCATCGGGGCTGGCGGAGGCCGTGCCACGCCGGGGATCGTCGAAGTCGATCCAGTAGAGATTCTGGTTGAGGCCGTTCGGCTGCCCAAAAAGGAAGCTCTCGAAATCGTTGAGCGATGCCAGCGCCCCCAGCGTGTTCTCGGCGATGCGGCGGCGATAATCGATCCCGCCGGTCGAGCCGGTAATGCCCGTGCCGTTGGTGCCGTACCCATCGATCACGACGTGATAGCCAGTGCCGTTCGCGGTGATGGTGGTCGCGGGCAGCGCGGAGAACAGCATTGCCCAGGTCGGCACGTCCTTCGCTGGCGTATCTAGCGAGGCCAGTGCGACGTCGCTGTACAGAAAGCTGGCCGCGTCCGGTTCCAGCGATCCTGGATTATAGGTCACCTGGTTGACGTTATAGAGATAACGCCCGGTGTTGGTGAGATATTTCGCGCCACCCGCCTGGCCGTTGAGCCAGAAGCCGAAGGCGCTGTTGCCGGCGACATTGTTGTTGTTGTTGAAACCGAACGCAATCGGCTGCCCGCCCGAATTGCTGCCATAGGCATTGGCGGCGCGCTCGTTGACGCAGTGCGCGGCGAAGATCACGGTGCGTGGGTTGATCAGCGTGCCGGTGCACAGGCCGATAAAGCCGTTCTTCTCGTCCACGATCATCTGGCCGACACCGGTCACGGCATTCGGATCGCGCGCTGTGGTCGGCGTGCCGGGTGCGGCGATCACGATATCCGGATTGAGAACGGAGTCGGTCCTGACGATATTGGCGCCACCGCCCTGCGCTTCGAGGTATGAATTGGTCGGCTGGTCGCCTGTCGCCTGCGCAAAGGCGGGCGTCGCGATCAGCGAAAGTGTCGCGACCGAACCGAGTAACAATGTGCGATTGCGCGCGAATCCCGCACGAGTGCCGTCAGCCATGATTGCAAATCCCCCGCCGTGACGGGCAGCGCCGAACGGCCTGGCCTCGATGAACGCGAGGCTAGCGGCGCGCGTCGGCAAGCTCAAGCGCGGTAAACAACCGATTTGATATCAGAATGTTACGGGAAGGCGGCTGACTGTTGCGCTTCTACAACAAAGTCACGCTAGGTACCGATCTGGTCGGGGAAAGAGGATTCGAACCTCCGGCCCCTGCCTCCCGAAGGCAGTGCTCTACCAGGCTGAGCTATTCCCCGACAGATCGTAGGACCGCGCGCTGGTTCGCGCGGCAGGCGGTGCCCCTAGCGCAGGCCCGCCCGCGCTTCAACCCCCGAGCGCCGACATCATTTCGGCGATGTTGGCGAATTTCTCGCGCGGCGCGCCGGGCCGCGCACGGGCGGTCTCCGCCGCATCGATCTTCTGCCAGTCGCGGAAGGTGACGATATCGACCTTGCGCGCCTCGAGCAGCGCGTCGAGCCCGGCACGGCCGGCCTTGCCGGCGCCCTCTCCGATATCGGCCGCGATATTCTCGGCCGTGAGGAATCCGTCCGGTCGGTTGGTGCCGATCGTCCCGCTCGGCCCGCGCCGCGCCCAGCCGACGGCGTAAAGGCCCGGGCCGATTCGACCCTCGACATTGGCGAACCGCCCGAGCGATTCGTCATAGGGCACGCCCGGGATCGGCGGCGTGCGATAGCCGATGCAGCTGACCACCAGGCTGGCCGGGACGACATAGGTCTCGCCGGTGTCCGCCGCGCGGCCGAACTCGTCGACTCGGGTGCGCTCGACGATCACCCGCTCGGCCTTGCCATCGCCCTCGATCGCCACCGGCCTGGCGAAGAAATCGAAACTGATCGTGATCGGGGCGTCGGCGCGCGGCATGGCGAACTCGCGCAGATGGCTGACCGACTTGCGCAGGCCCGGTTCCAGCGCGGCATCGGCGTCGATCGACGGCAGGTCGGCCGGATCGACGCGCGGCACCGCGCGGGCGAGGTGGCCGAGCTCGCTCAGTTCCTTCGGCGTCATCGCGATCTGGTGCGGCCCGCGCCGCGACAGGATGGTGATCGTGTCGTGCGTCGCGGTGCCGAGATGGTCGAGCGCATGGCCGACGATATCCGATCCGGCGAATTCCTCGCTCGACTTGGCGAGGATCCGCGCCACGTCGAGCGCGACATTGCCCGCGCCCACCACCACCGCGCCCGGCCCGTGCAGCGGCGGGTTGAGCGCGGCGAAATCGGGATGGCCATTATACCAGCCGACGAACGCCGCCGAGCCGATCACCCCGGGCAGGTCGTCGCCGGGGACGCCCAGCGGCCGGTCGGCCGGCGCGCCCGTCGCCAGCACCACCGCGTCATACAGGTCGAGCAGTTCCGCGACGCTGACGTCCTGGCCGACCAGCACATTGCCGACGAAACGGACATTGTCGCTCAGCGCCACGGATTCATAGCGTCGCGACACGCCCTTGATCGATTGATGATCGGGCGCGACGCCGGTGCGGATCAGGCCGTAAGGCACCGGCAACCGATCGATGATATCGACCCGCACCGCCTCGCCGAACTGCTTCTGACATGCCTCGGCGGTGTAATAGCCCGCCGGCCCCGAGCCGATGATCGCGATATGCCGCAAAGGACGCTCTCCGTGATTTTAGTCGATGCTAGGGCGCGCGCTCATCACTGGCAACGGCTTGATCCGGTCGATCGTGGCGATCGCCGATGTGCTGAATGAGGACCCTTATGGCTTGGCGAATTGGGGCAAGCGCGGCTAGGGGGCTGGCATGTCCCCCTTCGAGGTCGCGGCCTCACTCCTCGTCCTGATCAACGTGTGGCTCGTCGCGCGGCGGAGCATCTGGAATTACGCCTTCGGCATCGTCGGCACCGCGCTCTATGGCTGGGTGTTCTTCACCGCGAAATTGTATAGCGACATGCTGCTCCAGGGCTTCTTCGTCGTGGTGCAGCTTTACGGCTGGCGGCAATGGACGCGTTCCGCCGCCGCCGCGGGCGAAGTGGTGGTCGAGGAGCTCGACGCGCGAGCGCGGCTGTCATGGGCCGCCGCCATCGCGCTCGCCATCGTGGCGTGGGGCACAGCGATGCACCGCTACACCGATGCCGCATTGCCCTGGTGGGACGCCGCCATCGCCATGACCAGCATCGCCGCGCAAATTCTCCTGTCGTTGCGCAAGCGCGAGAACTGGATGTTGTGGATCGTCGCCAACCTCGTTTCGATCGGCGTCTATGCCGTGAAGGGCCTGTGGCCGACCACCGGGCTGTATGTCATCCTGCTCGGCCTCGCGATCTGGGGCCTCGTCAGCTGGACGCGCGCGGAGCGGACCGCGCGCGCATGACCCGCACCATCTGCCTGCACGGGCCGGAAAGCACCGGCAAGACCACGCTTGCGCCACAACTGGCGCGGCGGCTCGGTGGGGTGGTGATCGGCGAATATGGCCGGACCTTCGCCGAGAAGCACGGCATCGACTTCACCATGGCCGATCTCGTCACCATCGCGCGGACCCATGATCGCATGACCCGGGCGGCGAAACGGGGCGGGCTCGATCCGCTGCTGCTCGATACCGACCCGTTGATGACCGCGGTGTGGGCCGACATGCTGTTCGGCAAGCGCGATCCCTGGTTCGACACATGGACCGGCACGGCCGATCTCTACCTGCTGCTCGACATCGATCTGCCCTGGATCGAGGATGGCACACGCATGTTCGGCACGCCGGCCGCGCGCCAGCGCTTCTTCGAGCTGTCGCGCGCCGAACTCGATCGGCGCGGGCTGCGCTGGGCGCTGGTCGGGGGGGCAGGGGATGCCCGGCTCGACAATGCCCTCAGGGCGATCGAGGAAGCCGGGCTCGCCTGAGGGCGCTGTATCGCGCTCAGCGCTTCCGGGCGCGCAACGCCTTCACCGCGTCCAGCGTGCCGGTGATGTGGCCGAGCGGCTCCATCGCGGACAGGACATAGGCGATCTTGCCGTTCCTGGCGATCACATAGGAGGTGCGGTTGGTCCAGCCGGCCTTTTGCGGCAGCGCCACGTCATAGCCGGTGATCGTCTCCGGGGTGGCGAGGCCGACGGGGAATTTGTCGCGGCATTCCACCGTGGTGAACTCCTTGATCCGCTCGGCATTGCCGGCGGTCAGCCCGATGAGCGTCGCGCCCTGCTTCCGGAATTGCGCTGCCGCGTCGGCGAAGGCATGCGCCTCGACCGTGCAGCCCGAGGTGAAGGCGGCGGGGAAAAAGTACAGCACCACCGGGCCCTTCCTCAGCGCCTTTTTGAGCGAGAAGCTGAAATCCTTGCCGCCGACCGATGCCTGGGTGGTGAAGTCGGGCGCGGTGGCGCCGACCGGCAAGGCGGCGAGCGCGGGGGTGGCGGTCGTGGCGACGAGCGCCGCAAGCATCGACAGGGCAATCCGGGCGCGCATCATCGTCTCCTTGGGTTGTCGGTCGCAACCTAGCCCAGGAAGCCGCAACGAGAAAGGGCGGCAATTGCCTGCCGCCCCGTCCCGACGAAAGTCGTGGCTAATCGCCTTATGGCTGCGCCTGCGGTGCCGCCGCGGCGGCATTTTCGGGCAGGCCGCCGAGCTGCGTCACCAGCTTGGTATAGGCGTCGAGATAGGCCAGCACGATGACCTGGCCGATCGCGGTGTCCTGATAGCCGCCACCCGCCGCGCCGGCAAAGGCGCCGCCGCCGAACAGCCCGCCGCCCGCGCCGAAGCTGACGTCGGACTTGCGGGCATGGCCCTCGACCAGCGCCTCTTCCTCGGTGGTACGCGCATTGACCACCGACAGGGTGACATTGGCTTCCTTCTTGTTGACGTTGATCCCGCCGGCGATCGCGCCCGCCGCGCCGAGGAAGCCCCCCGCGTGACCCAGAAGCCCGCCGAGCATGGCGCCACCGCCGCCGCCGCCCGAATGGGCATTGGCCGTCACGATATCGGGCTGGAGGAAATAATCCGCCGCGCGCACCTGGCCGCGGCCGAGATTCGACCCGGCCTGCAGCTCGCCACTATCGGCCATGGCGCGTTCCATGTTGCGGCTCGCCATCGCCGCGCCGCGATTGACCAGCTTGAAGCAGCCGGAGCGCTGGACGAAGATCTTGATGATCGCCTCGGGGCTGCCGAGGTTGAGCTCGCGCCACCATTGCTTGTCGGGCTCGACGATCGCGATGGTGCCGAGATTGCGCGTGCAGACCGGAATTTGCCGCTCGCCCCGGGTTTGCGCCTGATAGGCCGACGAGCCGCGATCTTCCTTGGCGACGGCCGGCGTCGCGGCGATCAGGGCGGCGAGAGCGGTGGCGGACAAAATGTTACGCATGAAAACCCCCGTGATGGACGCCCACCCCGTTATCGGGTTGCGGACGTCGATGAACATGCGACCTTGTTGGCGAGGCTTTAGCACCACGCGGTGCGCCGCGCTAGGATGGAACGGACATCTCCGGGCCATTGCGGGATGGCGGCACTCCCCGTAAGCGCTTCGCCATGACGACCCCATTAGACCGTATCCGCAACTTCTCGATCATTGCCCATATCGACCATGGCAAGTCGACGCTCGCCGATCGCCTCATCCAGCTGACCGGCGGCCTGACGGCGCGCGAGATGAGCGAGCAGGTGCTCGACAATATGGATATCGAGCGCGAGCGCGGCATCACCATCAAGGCGCAGACCGTGCGCCTCGCCTACAAGGCCAAGGACGGGATCGATTACGTCCTCAACCTGATGGACACGCCCGGCCATGTCGACTTCGCCTATGAGGTGAGCCGCAGCCTCGCCGCGTGCGAGGGCGCGCTGCTGGTGGTCGACGCCGCGCAGGGCGTCGAGGCGCAGACGCTCGCCAATGTCTATCAGTCGATCGAGCATGACCACGAGATCGTGCCCGTCATCAACAAGATCGACCTGCCCGCCGCCGACCCCGACAAGGTCAAGGCCGAGATCGAGGAGATCATCGGGCTCGACGCCTCGAATGCGGTGCTGACCTCGGCCAAGTCGGGGATCGGCATCGAGGACGTGCTCGAGGCGGTCGTCACGCGCATCCCGCCGCCCAAGGGCGATGCCGATGCGCCCTTGAAGGCGATGCTCGTCGACAGCTGGTATGATCCCTATCTCGGCGTCGTCATCCTCGTGCGCGTGATGGCCGGCGTGCTGAAGAGGGGCCAGCAGATCAAGTTCATGGCGACGGGGACGCAGCATCTCGTCGACCGCGTCGGCTGCTTCCGTCCCAAGATCGAGCAGCTCGCCGAGCTCGGCCCGGGCGAGATCGGCTTCATCACCGCGCAGATCAAGGAAGTGGCGCAGACCGCGGTCGGCGACACCATCACCGACGCCAAGCGCCCGGCGGCCGAAGCGCTGCCCGGGTTCAAGCTGGTCCAGCCGGTGGTGTTCTGCGGCCTGTTTCCGGTCGACGCGGCGGACTTCGAGAAGCTGCGCGAAAGCATCTCGCGGCTGCGCCTCAACGACGCCAGTTTCACCTTCGAGATGGAAAGCTCGGCTGCACTCGGTTTCGGCTTCCGCTGCGGCTTCCTCGGCCTGCTCCATCTCGAGATCATCCAGGAGCGGCTGACCCGCGAATATGATCTCGACCTGATCACCACCGCGCCGTCGGTGGTCTATCAGATCGAGCTGACCCATGGCGGCGGCCATGTCGAACTGCACAACCCGTCGGACATGCCCGACCCCAACAAGATCGCGTCCATCTCCGAGCCGTGGATCGAGGCGGTGATCTATTGCCCCGACGAATATCTCGGCAGCATTTTGAAGCTCTGCCAGGATCGTCGCGGCATCCAGAAGAACCTGACCTATGTCGGCGGCCGCGCCCAGGTGACCTATGAGCTGCCCTTGAACGAGGTGGTGTTCGACTTCTACGACCGGCTGAAGAGCATCAGCCGCGGCTATGCCAGCTTCGACTATCACCAGATCGGTTATCGCGAGGGCGATCTCGTCAAGATGAGCATCATGGTCAACAGCGAGCCGGTCGACGCGCTGAGCATGATCGTCCATCGCGGCACGGCGGAATCACGCGGCCGCGGCATGTGCGAGCGCCTCAAGGACCTCATTCCGCGCCATCTGTTCAAGATCCCGATCCAGGCCGCGATCGGCGGCAAGGTCATCGCCCGCGAGACCATCGCCGCAATGCGCAAGGACGTGACCGCCAAATGCTATGGCGGCGACGCCAGCCGCAAGCGCAAGCTGCTCGACAAGCAGAAAGAGGGCAAGAAGCGCATGCGCGAATATGGCTCGGTCAGCATCCCGCAAGAGGCCTTCATCGCCGCGCTGCGCATGGGCGACGAGAACTAAGCCTTCTCAGCCCCTCCCCTTCAGGGGAGGGGTGGGGGTGGGGCCTCTCAATCTCATCGAGACTGACGCGCGTGGGGATGGGCCCCACCCCAACCCCTCCCCTGAAGGGGAGGGGCTAGTAGTGAGCCTCAATGCCCACTCACCCCGAACGACCCGACCCCGGTCTCCGCCCGCACCCGCTGCGCCGCATAGCCCGCACGATCCACCGCCGCGCGCGGCGACCGATCAAGCAGCGAGATCAGCCAGATCGACACGAACCCCGCCGTCACCGAAAACAGCGCCGGTGAGCTGTACGGGAAGATCGCCTTCTCATGTCCCAGCACCGTTACCCAGATCGCCGGCGACAGCACCGTCAGCACGAACGCCGTGAGCAGCCCGATCGTCCCGCCGATCGCCGCGCCCTTGGTCGTGCAGCCGCGCCATAGCAGCGACAGGATCAGCACCGGGAAATTGCCCGACGCGGCCAGCGCAAAGGCCAGGCTGACCATGAAGGCGACATTCTGCTTCTCGAACACCAGGCCCAGCAGCACCGCCAGCGCGCCCATCGCCAGCGTCGTCAGCCGCGACATGTGCAGTTCCTGCGCCGAGGTCGCCGCGCCCTTGCGGACCACGCTGGCATAGATGTCATGGCTCACCGCCGACGCCGCCGACAGCGTCAGCCCCGCGACCACCGCGAGGATCGTCGCGAACGCCACCGCCGAGATGAAGCCGAGAAAGGCGTTGCCGCCAATCGCGTGCGCCAGATGCAGTGCCGCCATGTTGCCGCCGCCGCGCAAGCTCCCGGTCGCGTCGAGATATTCGGGCCGGGTGCCGACCAGCACGATCGCGCCGAAGCCGATGATGAAGGTCAGCACGTAGAAATAGCCGATCCAGGTCGTCGCCCACAGCACCGACTTGCGCGCCGCCTTGGCGTCGGGAACGGTGAAGAAGCGCATCAGGATATGCGGCAAGCCTGCCGTTCCCAGCATCAGCGCCAGGCCGAACGAGATCGCCGAAATCGGATCCTTGATGAAATTGCCCGGCCCCATGATCGAGTGCCCGGCCTTGAACGCGGCGTCCGGGGCATCGCCGGCCGCCGCCGCCATCGCCGTCTTCGCCGCCACGGCGCGGGCGAACAGCGTCTCGAGCGAGAAGCCGAACTGCGCCATCACCATCACCGCCATGAAGGTCGCGCCGCCGAGCAGCATCACCGCCTTGATGATCTGCACCCAGGTCGTCGCGCGCATCCCGCCGAACAGCACATAAAGCATCATCAGCACGCCGACGATCACCACCGCATAGCTGTAGGGCAGGCCGAACAGCAGCTTGATCAGCTGTCCCGCACCGACCATCTGCGCGATCAGGTAGAAGCTGACGACCAGCAGGGTGCTGGCCGCCGCGAAGCACCGCACCGGCGCCTGGGCGAAACGGTAGGAGGCGACATCGGCAAAGGTATATTTGCCGAGATTGCGCAGCCGCTCGGCCATCAGGAACAACAGGATCGGCCAGCCGACCAGGAAGCCGGTCGAATAGATCAGCCCGTCATAGCCGTCCTTGAAGATTTGCGCCGAAATGCCGAGGAACGAGGCGGCCGACATATAGTCGCCGGCCATCGCCAGCCCGTTCTGGAAGCCGGAGATGCCGCCGCCCGCGGTGTAGAAATCCGCTGCCGTCCTGGTCCGCGTGGCCGCGCGCTTGGTGATCGCCAGGGTCAGCGCGACGAAGCCGAGAAACAGGCTGATCGCGACCCAGTTGGTCGGCTGCTGCACGCTCGGTGTTGCCGCATGGGCGAGGCTGGCGGTGGGCAGGAAGGCGAGCAGCGTCGCGCCGATAGCCACAGCGCGCCTCATGCCTGGTGATCCTTCAGAAGCGCGGCCAGCCGCGCGTCATAGCTGCCATTGGCCCGCCGCACGTACAGCGCCGTCACCACGATGGTCAGCACGATCAGCCCCAGCCCGACCGGAATGCCGACCGAAGTCACGCCGCCGCCGATCGGCGCCGCCAGTGCCGCCTTGTCGAAGGCGATCACCCCGAGATAGCCGACGAAGGAAAAGAAGATCAGCGCCGACAACAGCCAGCCCAGCCGCCCGCGCTCGCGCACCAATGTTTCGTAGCGTGGATCGGCGGCGATCGCCGCGACCACCGCATCGTCATGTTCCGGCTCCATCGACCTCTCCCCACGGTGAATCTTCGTCACTCGCCTTAATCGGCAAGCTGCGCGACAAATCGCTGCGCGGCAAGGCGACGCTACATCTCGCGCAACAGTTTCAGCCCGTCCTTGGGCGGCAGCGCCAGGGCGGCTTGCAGCAGCGCGATTCGTGCGTCGCAAGTGCGCGCCGGGGTACTGCGCCGGTTGAGCGCCGCGACGAGATCGTCATGCGACAGTGCAGCGCGCGCTGCGGCGTCCTTCATCACTGCCCCCGGCACGTTGAACTTGCCGCCTGCCGGTGCCGCGCCGCCCGCGCCGTCGCTTTCGAGCAGGGCGTGCCGGATCAGCGCATTCTCCCGATCGGCAAAGCGCGTCGCAACGATCGGTGGCATGCGCCCGCCGTCCATCAGCGCGCCACACAGCGCGGGGCTCTGCTGCCGTGTCGCCTCGAACTGGTCGAGCTCGAGTTGGCGCGATTCGGCCGCCAGTTGCCACGGCGCATGGCGCAGCGACACATTGGCGCGACGGATCAGGTCGCGTCGGGTGCGGGCGAGGAAATCGGTCAGGGCATCGCCGCGGTCATGCGCTTCCCGCCACGCCGTCATCAGCTCGGCACCGAGTTTCGGATTGTCCTTTCTGAGGTCGTCGTTGGTCAGCATCCCGCCGGTTGCGTCGCGTAAGGCCATGGCGATGTCCGAGACCGGGTCGTTGACCTTGCGCTGGCGCTCCATCACCGCCGTGATCGCCGCGCTGCTCATCGGTGTCGGCACCGTCACCGGCGGAGAATGATCGCTGCCGCTGAACGCCGCGCGCAGCACGCCGAGCAGCAGGATCAGCCCGAAATAGGCCGGCCGCCATGCCCCGCCGCCGCGACCGACCCGCCCGGGTGTTTCCCACAACGACACGCGGTACCAGTCGAAGCAGCTTTCGAGGTCGGGGAAATTCTCCCGCACCACCTTGAGCAGCCGTTGCACGTCGCCGCGATTGACCCCGAAGCTTCGTCGGCTGCCGGCCGACGCGGGCTTGACCAGCTCGCGCCACGCCGCGTTCAGCGGGTGCTTCTTCTCCTGCACCAGCCGGAAGAAGACCAGGCTGTCGCGCCGCGCCAGCACCCGCGCGACGTCGCGCGGCTGGTCGATCCGCCCGCGATCCGCCGCCCAGCCGAACGTCGCCACCAGCCGCTCGACGATCGAATCCGATCGCGGCACCGAATTGGCCGCCATTTCGGCGAACCACGCTCCGGCCCGCTCGCGAAAGGCGATCTGTTCGAGCCGCGGATCTGCCAATAGCGCGTCGAGATGGCCGGCCAGCAGCACCTCCTCGTCGGCCCCGAGATACCGCTCGTCCGGCGCGCCGTAATGCGGCGCCAGCAGCCGCCGCACCGCGTCGTAATGCTGGTCCATTTGCGCGGCGAGCGCGACGTCGGGCACGGCCACCGCGATCGTGCCGCGCTGGTCGCCGCCGTCGAGGATCGCCGGTTCGAGATGCGCGCCCCCGCCAGGCCCGGGCAATGTCGCCGCGCCGTCACCCGCCGGCGCGGCGACCGGCGCGGCATCGCGGCGATAGTCGGCCTCGGGCGGTGGCGGCACCACGACCGAGACCGTGCCCTCCCTCGGCTGCTCCCCGAGATGCGCCGTGATCTGCGCCGCGTCGGGCAGCGGCGGGGGCGCGAAGGCGAGCGACTCCGCGCCTTCGGCATCCTGCGGGACGTCCTCCGTCGGGGTCTCGCCCTGGTCGGCGGATAGGGCGTCGGTTTCCAGCGCCGGCTGCTGCCGCGCGATGCGCAACGCCGCGTCGCGCGCATCGCGCAGCGTCATGAAGCGCTGCGGGTCGGCATCGACGTCGAAGCTGCGCAATTGCCGGGCATAGGCGCCGCGAATGTCCGCGACATTGCTGGTGCGCGCGATCCCCAGCACGGCCCAGATGTCGCGGTGGCGGCTCACAGGTAGCGCTCGCCCTCGATTTCGTTGAGGAATTGGGTGAACTGCTCGCGCGCCGGCTCGATCACGCGCGGGTCCTGCGTCGCCAGCGCCGCCTCGAACTGCGCCAGCCCCTGACCGATCCAGTCGCGCCGCTCGCCGGTGAAGGATTCGTAGCAGCGCGCCGCGCGGGTCAACACCGCGACATTGGCGCTCTCGTCACGCGGGTGCCGCTTCATGCCGGCAAGCACCGCGCGCCGCGCCGCGACCTCCTCGGCCGAGGGCGCCTCCTCCTCGTCGAGGATCACCAGATTGCGCTCCAGCCCCGATGCCGGCACCTTCACATCGACTTCGAGCAGCCCGCTGGTATCGTAGCTGAAGCGGCATTCGATCACCACGTCGCCGGCCGGTTTAGGCGGCACCGGCACGTTGAGCGTGCCGAGCTTGACGTTGCTCTTCACCTCGCGCGCCTCGCCCTGATAGACGTTGAAGTTCACCTGGCGCTGATTGTCCTGCAGCGTGTAGTAATAATTGACCCGGCTGGTCGGGATCGGCGTGTTGCGCTCGATGATCGGCGAGAACAGTCCGGTGCGGAAACCGCCGCGCCCGTCGGGCACGGCATGGTCGACGCCGAGCGTGAAGGGGCACACATCGGTCAGCCGGATCTCGTCGAGATCGGCGTCCTTCGCCTTCAACCCGGCCTGCACCGCCGCGCCCAGCGCCACGGCATGGTCGGGGTGGACGGCGTTGTTGGGGAAGCGCCCGAACATCCGCGTGATCGTGCGCCGCACGATCGGCATGCGTGTCGCGCCGCCGACCAGGATCACCTCGCTCAGCGTTTCGACCTTGATGTCGCTGTCGCGCAGCGAGCGCAGCACCGGGTCGCGCAACCGGGCGAGCAGCGGTTCGGCCTGAGCCTCGAACTCGCTTGCGCTCACCTCCGTGGCATATTCCCCGTCCTTCCAGGTGATCGAGAATGGCGCGCTCTCCGCCTCGCTCAGCGCGCGCCGGCAGCGCTCGGCCGCGGCGCGCAGCAGCTCGCGCAGCACCATCGGGTCGGCCTTGCCGAGCTTGCCCGCCGGGTCGATCCGCGGCCGTGCCACCTCGACGATCGCCTCGTTGAAGTCCTCGCCGCCCAGCCGGTTGTCGCCGGCCGAGGCGCGCACCTCGATGATGCCGTCGAACATCTCGACGATCGATACGTCGAACGTGCCGCCGCCCAGGTCGAACACCAGGAACGGCTCATGCTCGTCGCGCGTCTGCAGGCCGTAGGCCAGGGCGGCGGCGGTCGGCTCGTTGACCAGCCGCTCGACCGTCAGTCCGGCCAGCTCGCCGGCGCGCCGCGTCGCCTTGCGCTGCCGGTCGTTGAAATAGGCCGGCACGGTGATCACCGCGCCCGTCACCGGCTCGCCGAGAAACGCCTCGGCATCGCTCTTCAGGCTGGCCAGCACCAGCGCCGACAATTCCTCGGCATCGAAGCTCTTCTTGCCCAGTCTGACCGTCTCCCTGGTGCCGATCCAGCGCTTGAACGCGGTCGCGGTCAGTTGCGGGTGGGTCGATTGCCGGTCGCGTGCCGCCATGCCGACCAGCACCTCGCCCTTGTCGCCGATCCCCACCGCCGACGGGGTGAGCAGGTCGCCGAGCGCATTGGGAATCAGCTCTGACCGGCCGTCGCGCCAGATGCCGACGGCCGAGTTGGTCGTGCCTAGATCGATGCCGACAATCATGATTCCCCCGCGCTTGTCGCACGTTCTTGGCAAAGCTTGGCGTGCTACCGCAAGCGGTTGCGCGATATCCGGCGCATTTTGATCGCCGTGGCGCGGTTTGCGACGGCCCTGGAATCGAAACGGCCGCCACCTCTGACGAGGCGGCGGCCGTTTTCATAAGCGGATGCCGATCAGGCGTAGGTGACGGTCGTGCCCTTGCGGCGATAGCGCAGACCGACGCCCATCAGGCCGAAACCGACGAGCATCATCGCCCAGGTCGAGGCTTCCGGAACCGAGCCGGCGAAGCTGATGTCCGAGAGACCGGGATTGACGCCGTTGGTGGTGAGCACCTGATAGCGGACGAACTGCACCTTGCCGCCGCCCAGTGCGTCGGAATAGGCGAAGTCGGCGGGCGACGTCGGCGACACGGGCGTGCCCTTGCTGAAACTGTAGGTCGCGAAACCGGGACCGGTGAAGCTGTTATCGGCGTAATAGATCAGCGAGAAGCTCGTGGTGAAATCCGTGGTGCCGCCGACGAAGCTGCCATTGCCGCCGCCGGAAGTCACGCGATCCACCAGGCTGAAGCCGCTGAGGAAGTATTTCGCGCCGAGATCGAGATTGAGATAGGAGGCCGCACCCTGCGACCCGGACGCCCAGTCGGACGTGGCTGCGCCCGGACCCTGATCGATCGCGAAATTGTCGCCATATCCCGGATAAGAGGATGAGCCCGTTGCCGTCACCGGGATGATCGGTCCGGCCATCGCGGGCGCTGCGCCAAGCGTGGCGGCAATCACGATCGCGGCGAGCATCAATTTGTTCTTCATGGTCGTTCCTCTGGGCGTATAGTCTCTCCCCATGCTACAAGCATGAACCGTGCCACCGGCGGAAATCCGGGGAAAACACCATGCGTGGTTTACGACCTGTAAACGCTATTGACAGGTGGTGCGATCAGACTCGAAACTGGCCCTCAGCGCGCGGTGCATCGCGCTGCGCCGAGCCGGCGGTAACTGCCGTGGAATTTTGGCATGCTGCCCGACCGCTCGCCAAAGTCATGGCCATCCCCCAGCGAAAGTTCGAAGCTGCGGTCAGTGCCGTCGATGCTGGCATAGATCTCGACATTCTTCTGCGTGTCGCCCCATTTGGCGCGTCCGCGCAGCATGTCCGTGCCGTCCGCATGGCGCGCGAGAAAGCGGAACAGGACGGCACCGCATTTGCCGCGATCGTCCACGCTCACGCCGCAGAAATCGCGGCCGCATGACGCCACGTCGATCGTCTTGTAGAGCCGGCCGCGCGCGGTGAATATCGGCCGGTCCTCGGCCACGGTCCAGCGTCCGTAATAAGGCGAGACCGCCGCCGCCGTGGCACGCGCCGGGGCGATCAGCGCCGTGCCGGCGAGCGCGGCCAGCCCGAGTATCGACAAGCGGGTGATCGAGTGGGAGAAGGTCGGCATGCTGAACTCCTTCAGGGAAGCGGTCCGCACGGACGAGCAGACCAGGCGGATCATCCTCGTCCCGATCCTAACAGCGATTTGCGCGTTTGTAACATATACCGCCGCGAAGGGGCTGATGTCCGCCTTCGCCAATGACGATTTTCCCGAGAGCCTGGCGGTGAAGGTCGAGCTGCTGCCGCTGATCTTCCCGCTCCATATGATCACCGGCGCGCTGGCGCTGCTCCTGCTCCCCGCCACGATCCTGCTGCGCCGCCGGCCGCGCTGGCACCGTCCGCTGGGGCGCATCGCCGCACTGGACGTCGTTGTCGCCGGTGTGACCGCCTATCCGGTGGCGTGGGTGGCGCCGGTGACGAACTGGTCGGCGGCGGGCTTCTCTGCGCAGGCGACGATCTGGCTCGCTTTGCTGGTGCTGGGCATCCACAACATCCGCCGCCGCCGGGTAGCGGCGCACTGGACCTGTATGCTGCTGATGACCGCCACGACCTCGGGCGCGGTCTTGTTTCGCGTCTTTCTGGCGTTGTGGGCGATGTTCGGCACCGGCCGCCGGTTCGAGTTGTTCTATGCCTGCGACGCGTGGGTCGCGTGGTTGCTGCCGCTGTCGGCGACCGCGCTGGTGCTGAGGTTACGCGGCGATCACGGCGCGGTGCTGGCGACGAGCGGCTGAGCGCGCAGGGCGGGGAAAACAACCTCGAGCGGCTTGGTATCGGGCAACACATAGACGTAGCCGCCGCGCTTCTGGAAAAGCGGTTGCACGCGCTTGCTGTAGAAGGCCGAGGGCACGTTGATGCAGCCAAAGGTGATGCGGTTGTCGTCCGGGGTCGGGGACAGCATCCGCTGGCGGCGGCGTTCCTTCGGGCTGGCCCCCGGCGGGATCGGGTGGAGCGCCACCGAGGTCGCGTAATCGACCCACAGCACGCGCTGTTTTCCCACCGCGCGACCATATTTCGCAAGGAAGCGCCCTGACGGTGTCGTTTTCTCGGCCGGTCCGATCTTGGCGAGATTTTTGCTGCCGATGCCGGGCGTGGCGTCATCCCCGACGGCGACGCCGATCAGGACCGGAACCTTGCCGAGTAATATGCCCTGCGCGTCGAACAGGAACAGCGCCGCGTCGTTCTTGTCGACGATGGCGTAAGGCAGGCGGCCGTTATCGCCGGTGGCCGCGATCCAGGCGGCGACGCGCGTCGCCGCCACCGATCGGGGTTCGTCAATCGCGGGTTCCGCGCGCTTTGACGAGGATGGCGCCGGCGCGGACGATCGAGCGCCCTCCGCCGCACGGGTTGGCGTGGGAACGGTCAGTGCAAGTCCGGCAAGTGCCAGAAAAACATTCATCATCGTTAGGGGCGCTCGAAGGGAAATGGTCGTCGCCCCATAGGCTCGCCGACGCGGAAAATCACGATTCGACCGATATTGCGGCCCGAATAATCCGGAACGCCGCGCCCGACTCCGGTGTCGGGCGCGGCGTTCCGGTTGCCTTATAGGATCAATTGCGCGGCCGCTTCGGCCTTCTTTCCTGCGCCTGCAAGCGCTGGTCGATGCCATCCACCCTGCCACTGAGCTGGTCGAGCCGCTGACCATTATTCTGCGCCTGGCCGGCGGCGGCCTGCGCCTGCGCCAATGCCGACTTCGCGGTGCCATCGGTTTCTTGCAGTCTCGTCTCGAGCGCGTCGACGCGCTGGCTGACGGGGGCGATCTGCTCCCTCACATAGCTCTTGGTGGCACAGCCGCCCAGGCCCAGCGCCCCGACCATGATGACAAACGCAGGGGCAATTCTCGTAACGGATGGCGACATCGCATTCTTCCAATAGTTAACGAAGGGAACAGCCCAAATCCGGGCGGGTCGCTCCTGTTCCGCCCATTCCGTCGGGCCGTGCCTGTCGTCGGGTGAGTGGAGGATCCCGGCGTCGGTTCGTCCCTCGGGCGCGCCCCGCACCACCATCGGTCATCCCGTTTGGCGCTCTGTTCCCCGATCCGGTCGGCGCGCCCCGTATCATGACAGCTTTGTCACCCGCCCTTCCGGTTGCCGCCACCGCGCCAACCGGATAGCGAAGCCGCTTCTGCGTCGGGGATATTTCGCAGCGATATGACACCGTCACCCATTTTCTACGACGCATCGGGTCGGCGCCGGCGGCGCTTCGCGCTGGGCGTGGCGGCGTTCGTTGCGCTGCTGCTGATGTCGGCGGTCGCGCTGGTCGTCTCGATCGGCGCGGTGCCGCGCCCGCCGCTGTTGCCGTTCGTCGCCGAGCATCCCGCCGCGACCCGCCTGCCGCCGCCGCGCGCGTCGCTGCTCACCCGCGCGCAACGCAACGTCCGCGCCTATGCCCGCTTCCTCACCGGGGCGCCGGCGCGCGGCGTGCATGAGGATACCCAGATCGCGATCGGCTTCCATGTGCCATGGGATCCGTCGAGCGCGGCCTCGCTGCGCCGCCATATCGGCGAGCTCGACTGGCTCGTGCCGGGCTGGATCTCGGTGACGGGGGGGAGCCACCAGATCACCACCTTCAACGATTCGGCCGGGCGCCAGATCATCAACAGCACCCAGCACCCACCGCTGATCCTGCCGATGGTGCAGAATGCGGTGCAGGGGGTATGGGACGCGCGCGGCATGGAGTCGCTGCTGCGCAGCCCGGCACTGCGCAGGAAGCTGCTCGACCATCTCGAAGCCTATTTCCTGACCAACCATGCCGGCGGCGCCTTTTTCGATTTCGAGGAGCTGAGCCCGGCCGGACGGGCCGATTATCGCCAGTTCCTGCGCGAGGCGCGAACGCGCTTCGCGAAACATGGCTGGATCATCGCCATCGCCGTGCCGGTCGGCGACGAGGGCTGGGACGTGAAGAGCTTCGCGCCGCTGGTCGATCGCGTGTTCCTGATGGCTTATGACGAGCATGAGCTGAGCGGCGAGGCCGGGCCGATCGCCTCGCTCACCTGGTTCGAGCAATCGATCGCGCGCGCCGCGCGCGGCGTGCCGCGTGGCAAGCTCGTCGTGGCGATCGGCAACTATGCCTATGACTGGCACGACAAGGGCGGCGATCCGATGTCGATCGAAGAAGCCTGGGCCGCGGCGCGCGACTCCGACACGGTGCCGTCCTTCGATACGGTCAGCGGCAATAGCGGCTTCGCCTATGAGGATGGCGACACGCGCCACGTCATCTGGATGCTCGACGCGGCCTCCGCCTATAACCAGCTCGCCTTCCTGCAGCGCGCCGGCATCGGTGGCGTGGCGCTGTGGCGGCTTGGTTCGGAGGATTCCGGCCTGTGGTCGATTTTCGGCCGCGCGCACCGCACCCTGCCGCCGGCGACGACGATCGAGAACATTCCCGCCGGCACCGAAACCGATATCGAGGGCAATGGCGAGATCCTCAAGATCACGTCCGTGCCGGTGGTTGGCCAGCGCCATGTCACCGTCGGACGCAACGGCCTGATCGCCAAGGTCGACTTCACCCAATTGCCGTCGCCCTATGTCGTACAGCGCACCGGCGACCGTCCGCGCGAACTCGCCCTGACCTTCGACGACGGCCCCGACGCGACCTGGACGCCGCGCATCCTCGACATCCTCAAGGAAAAGAAGGCACCCGGCACCTTCTTCATCATCGGCGAGAATGCGCTGACGCAGCGCGCCCTGCTCGGTCGCATGGTACGCGAGGGGCACGAGATCGGCAGCCATACCTATACCCATCCCAATCTCGCCGGCGCGACCGATACCGAGACGGCGTTCCAGCTCAACACCACGCAGCGGCTGTTCCAGGCCTTTACCGGCCGGTCGCTCCGCCTGTTCCGCGCGCCCTATTTCGGCGACGCCGAGCCGACCACCGCCGACGAAATCGAGCCGGCGCTGCAGGCGCAGAATCTCGGCTATGTCTCGGTCGGCCTGCACGTCGATCCGGGCGACTGGAAGCGGCCCGGCACCCAGGCCATTATCGACCAGACCATCGCCCAGGTGACCAGCGCCGCGCCGTGCGCCGGCGCTGGCGGTGACGACAAGCAGTGCAGCCGCAACATCATCCTGCTCCACGATGCCGGCGGCAACCGCCAGCAGACGGTCGAGGCATTGCCCGTGATCATCGATCGGCTGCGCGGCATGGGCTATAGCTTCGTGCCCGTGTCGCAACTCGCCGGGCTCAGCCGCGACCAGGCGATGCCGGCTTTGTCGGCCAGCGACCAGGCTGCCGCCGCGACCGACCTGTTCATCTTCGAAGCGCTCGGCTTCTCCGTCGTGGCGCTCGGTTGGATCTTCCTGTTCGCCATCTCGATCGGCATCTTCCGCGCCATCGCGCTGTCGTTGCTGGCGCTCGTCCAGGCGCGCCGCGAGGGACGCACCATCTTCCCGGCGATCGACCCCGACCGCTTCGTCACGGTGATGATCCCGGCGTTCAACGAGGCGACGGTGATCGAGCGCGCGGTGCGCGGCGTGCTCGACAGCACCAATGTGCGGATCGAGGTGATCGTCATCGACGACGGATCGACCGACGGCACCAGCGAGGTGATCCGCGCCGCCTTCAGCGAGGATCCGCGCGTCCGCCTGCTCACGCTGGAGAATGGCGGCAAGGCGCGCGCGCTCAACGAGGGGCTGGCGCTCGCCACCGGCGAGATCGTCATCGCGCTCGACGCCGACACGCAGTTCGAGCCGACCACCATCGCGCGCCTCGCGCGCTGGTTCGTCGACCCCGAGCTCGGCGCGGTGGCGGGCAACGCCAAGGTCGGCAACCGCGTCAACATCGTCACCAAATGGCAGGCGCTGGAGTATATCACGGCGCAGAACCTCGAACGCCGCGCGCTTGCCAGCCTCGACGCGATGACCGTGGTGCCCGGCGCGGTCGGGGCATGGCGGCTGTCGGCGATCCTCCAGGTTGGCGGTTACCCGGACGATACGCTGGCCGAGGACCAGGACCTGACCATCGCCATCCAGCGCGCCGGCTGGAAGGTCCATTACGACCAATATGCCATCGCCTGGACCGAGAGCCCGGAGAGCATGGCCGGCCTCGCCAAGCAGCGCTTCCGCTGGGCGTTCGGCACGCTGCAATGCCTGTGGAAGCACGGGCGCGTGATCAGTTCCGGCAAACCGCGCGGGCTGGCCTTTGTCGGCCTGCCCCAGGCGATCCTGTTCCAGATCGTGCTCGCCGCGATCTCGCCGATCATCGATCTCGCGCTGCTGGTCAGCGTCGCGATGACGTATCTCGCGGTCGAGGCGCATGGCTGGGCGCAGACCCAGCATGACGTCGAGAAGATGCTGCTCTACTGGCTGGTGTTCACCGCGATCGACATGCTCGCCGCGACCATCGCCTTCGCGCTCGAACGGCGCGAGAAATGGAGCCTGTTGTGGCTGCTCATCCCGCAGCGCATCGGCTATCGTCAGGTGATGTACTATGTCGTCCTGAAGGCGATCGCCCAGGCGCTGCGCGGCCCGCGCGTCGGCTGGGGCAAGCTCAAGCGCACCGGCCGGGTGACGGTGTGACGATGCGGGCATTACGCGCCACCCTCGCGCTGCTGCTGATCGGTGCCGCGCCCGCGCCGCCGGTCGTGCTGGCCGCCGCCAGCTTGCAGGAGTCGATGAGCGCCGCGGCCGATGCCTGGGCGACGCGCGGCCACCCGCGGCCGGTGATCTCGTTCGCCGGCTCGTCGGCGCTGGCGCGGCAGGTCGAGGCGGGGGCGCCGGCCGATCTGTTCGCCTCGGCCGATGAGGCGTGGATGGACGAGCTGCAGGGCAAGGGTCTGCTCGCGCCCGGTACGCGCAGCGACTTTCTCGGCAACCGGCTGGTCGTGGCGGGGGCGCCGGGTGGCCGGGCGCATGTGCCGGCGCGCGGCGCGGCGCTGGGGCGGGTGCTGGGCGCCGGGCCGCTGGCGATGGCCGATCCGGACAGCGTGCCGGCCGGCAAGTACGGCAAGGCCGCGCTGGTCAGGCTCGGGGCATGGGATGCGGTCGCCTCGCATGTCGTGCGCGCCGAGAATGTCCGCGCGGCGCTCGCGCTGGTCGAGCGCGGCGCGGCGCCCTTCGCGATCGTCTATGCGACCGATGCGCGCGCTTCCAAGGCGGTGCGCGTCGTGGGCATGTTCCCGGCCGACAGCCATCCGCCGATCGTCTATCCGCTGGCCCGGCTCAAGGCCGCGACCAACCCGGAAGGCGAGCGCTTCCGCCGCTTCCTGCTGTCGCGCGCGGGGCGGGCGATCTTCCTGCGTTTCGGCTTCACGGCGAAGTGACGCGCGGTGCTTAGCGCCGAGGAATGGGGCATTGTCGGCCTGTCGCTGAAGGTCGGGCTGGTGGCGATGCTGGCGACGCTGCCGGTTGCCTTCGCGCTGGCCTATCTGCTCGCGCGGGGGCGCTTTCCGGGCAAGCTGCTGGTCGATGCCGTCATCCATCTGCCGCTGGTCGTGCCGCCGGTGGTGACCGGCTGGGTGCTGCTGCTCGCCTTCGCGCCGGCCGGGCCGATCGGGAGCTGGCTGCAGGGCTGGTTCGGCGTGTCGGTGCTGTTCCGCTGGAGCGGCGCCGCGATCGCGGCGGGGGTGATGGCCCTGCCGCTGATGGTGCGCGCGATACGGCTGTCGATCGAGGCGGTCGACCGGCGGCTGGAGGGCGCGGCGCGCACGCTCGGCGCGGGGCGCTGGCGGGTGTTCGCCACCATCACGCTGCCGCTCAGCCTGCCCGGTATCCTGGCCGGCGCGGTGCTCGGCTTCGCGCGCGGGCTGGGCGAGTTCGGCGCGACGATCACCTTTGTCTCCAACGTGCCGGGCGAGACGCGGACGCTGCCGCTCGCCATCTATGCCGCGCTCCAGACGCCGGGCGGCGACGCGCTGGTGTGGCGGCTGTCGGCGATCTCGGTCGCGCTGTCGCTCGCCGCGCTGATCGGATCGGAGCTGCTCGCGCGGCGGGCGGGCAGGGGGCTGCATGTCCTTTGACGTGGACGTCACAAGGCGGCTGGGCGACAGCGAGATCGCCTGCCGTTTCGCGGCGGCCGATGGCCTGACCGTGCTGTTCGGCCCGTCGGGCGCGGGCAAGACCAGCGTGCTCAACATGATCGCCGGCCTGCTGCGCCCCGATGCCGGCCATGTCCGCGTGGCGGGCGAGACGCTGTTCGATGCGGGCGCGGGCGTGGACCTGCCGCCCGAGCGGCGCGGCGCGGGCTATGTCTTCCAGGAGCCGCGGCTGTTCCCGCACCTGCGCGTGCGCGCCAATCTGCTCTATGGCGCGCCGAGCGACGATCGCCTGGCCGAGACGATCGCGCTGCTCGACATCGCAGGGCTGCTCGACCGCTGGCCGCGCAGCCTGTCCGGCGGGGAGGCGCGACGGGTCGCGATCGGGCGGGCATTGCTGGCGGAACCACGCTTCCTCCTCCTCGACGAGCCGCTGTCGTCGCTTGACCGTGCCCGGCGCGAGGAGATCATGGGGCTGATCGAGCGCCTGCGGGACGGGGTCGGCCTGCCGATCCTGATGGTCACCCATGACGCGGCCGAGGCCGAGCGGTTAGGGACGCGAATCGTCAGCCTGTGAGCGACGTTCATGCAGCAGCACGCGCGTGAGTTGAATCACGGCGACGAACACGATCAGCACCAGGACGACCAGCACGATCAGCTTCGCCTTGCCCGCGATGCGGTCGATCAGCGGATCGAGCGCATGGCCGACATAGAAGCCGAACAGCGTGAACACCGGCCCCCATACCGCCGCCGCCAGCGCGTTGAGCGGCAGGAAGGTGCGTAGCGGCACCCGCGACGTGCCGATCGCGATCGGGCTGACGGTGCGCATGCCGTAGATGAAGCGGAAGGCGAGGATGAAGCCGGTCGGGCGCCGCTCGAGCAGGTCCATGGCACGGGCGAAGGCCGGCTTGGCCCTGATGCGCACGATCCAGCGGTGGTTCTGGAAGCGGCGCCCGACCGCGAACCAGACCTGATCGACGACGAACGAGCCGATCGCCGCGCAGATGCAGGCGGGCACGAGCGGCACCAGCCCGCGATGCGCCAGCACCCCGCCGGTGACGACCACCGCCTCGCCCTCCACCCCCGCGCCGAGCAGGATGGCGAGCAGGCCGTATCTGGCCACCAGGGTTTCGATCGTCATGATTGCCGGTTGCCCGATTGGCGGCGGCGGCGCCAGAGCCGCTATGGGCGATGCGCGAAACAGCGCGCTACGCCGGCGCGGGCGCAACCGTGGCGGGTGGAAGATGAGCGCCACCCGACGCCGAAAATCGGGCCGGCGCATCGGATGGTGCGGCGGCGCGATGTGCCCGTGGCGGGCCGTCCTGTGTCACCTGCTCCACCTGTTCCGCCTGCAACGTTTTTTTTGGCCCGTCGGTGGAGGATTTCGAATGAGCCAGTTGCGTTGTGTCGCAATGACTTGGCGGCAGAAATGTTGGTTCCCGATATCCAACTTAACAGGTGCGGAGCAGGACGATGACGACCTGCTAGCAGGTCCTGCTCCGGCGCGGAGCAGGTCGCGGCTGCGCGGCAGGCGAGCGCCGCGAGCGACTTACATTTTTGATCGACGATGAGAAACAGCGGCGCGGTGCGCGAGGGCACATCATCGCACAATCTGGCGAGAGTTGAATCGTTGCGACGTCGCCTGGTGGACGCAACGCGCTAATGCGCCGCGTTGAATGCCTGTTCGAACGCCGCGAGATCGCCGTCGCCGATGTCGGAGACGGCCCAATAGTCGAGGCCGTCGCGCTGCCAGTGGCGGAGGTGGTAGCCGTCTGGGGCGGTGGTTGCGGTGGGGACAGGGCCGCCGGCGGGCCAGGCGAACAGGTTGATGGTGTGGAGGCGACGGCGATAGACGATCGCCGGCACGACGCGGCCGCCGATATAGTCGAGCCGGCCGCCGACCAGCGGGAAGCCTTGCGCCTTGAGATCGGGGGTCGCGGGGGAGAAGTCGATGCGGCCGTTGAACCACGGCTTCACGACATGCCGGTCCGACGTCACCACATCGACGAGATGGTTGGCGAGCAAAGAGCGGACATGGCCGCTGACGAGTTGCTGGGCGATGTCGCCATCGCTGGCCTGTGGGTGGGGCAGGGCGACGGTGAGCAACAGCGCCGCCGCGGCCGCCATGCCGGCGCCGAGCGAGGCCCAGGCGAAGCGCGAGGGCGGGCGAACGGGATCGTCATTGGCGGGAAGCGCGGCCTCGATGCTGGCGCGCAACGAGGGGGGTGCGGTGTAGCGCAGCGCCGGGTCTTCGAGCGTGGCGCGCAGGGTGCGCAGGCGGTCCATCTCGGCGGCGCAGCCGGCGCAGTCGCGCAGATGCGCCTCGCAAGACGCGGCGTTGACCGCGTCGAGTTCGTCGTCGAGCAACGCGTGGAGCAGCATGATGCGATCGGGGCAGGCGGTCATGCGCGTTCTTCCGATGAGGCGGGTGCCGGATCGCTCGCCAGATGCGGCAGCAGCAGGCGGGCGAGCATCTCGCGGGCGCGGGCGAGGCGCGACATCACGGTGCCGATCGGGACCTCGGTCATGGTGGCGATCTCGCGGTAGGACAGGCTCTCCATCTCGCGCAGCACCAGCGCCTCGCGGAACGGCTCGGGGATGCTGGCGATGACGCGGCGGATCGCCTCGACCTCGTCGTCGCGGATCAGCGCGGTTTCGGGGGTGTCGGCCTCGTCGGGCAGGTTCTCGACCGCGGCGGCCTGTGCTTCGGACAATGCGGCGTTGTCGACAAGGACCTGGCGGCGGGCGATCTCGGCGCCGACGCGGTCGCGCCAGCAATTGCGCACGATAGCGAACAGCCAGGCGCGGGGGTTGTCGCCGCGCCAGCCGTCGAAGGCGCGGAAGGCGCGCAGGAAGGCGTCCTGGACGATGTCCTCGGCGGCGGCCGGATCGGCGACGAGATAGCAAGCGAGGTTGTAGGCGGCGTCGAGGTGCGGGAGGATCTCGGCGCGGAAGCGCGCGGCCTGGTCGCCCGGCGCCGGGGACGCGGGCGGGCGGCCTCCGGCGATCAGCCTTGGGCGGAACAGGCCGCGTCTGGTCATGGGTGGGGGGTGCTCATCTGATCGATCAAATACCGTGTTCCTGCGTACGCAGGAACCCAGGGTCGCGGGCGACGCCGCTTGTGGCCCTGGGCTCCTGCTTTCGCAGGAGCACGAAAGAAGAGAGCTCGCTCATTTCGCCACCACCATCACCTTCCCCGTCATATGTGGGTGGAGCGAGCAGAAATAGGGGAACAGCCCCGCCCGGGTGAAGGTGAAGGAGAAATGCTCCCCCGTATCGAGCACCTTCGATTTGAACGAATGATCGTTGGCCGTGACGGTGTGTGGGATGTCGTCGTCATTGGTCCAGGTGACCGTCTGGCCGACGCGCACCTTGAGCAGCGCCGGCCCGAAGGTGAAGTTGACGATGTGCACCGCTGGCGCCGCCGCCACCGGGGCAGCGGGGGCTGCGGCGACGGCGGCGCGCTGCATCGGCGGATTCGCCAAAGCGAACGCCGCGACGAGCACGGGAAAGGTGAACGCGAAGGGAAACGCACGAAACGACATGGAAGGTCCTTTGATTCAGGCGAGGGTGGAATCGATCAGCGCGATGCGCTCGGTGCCGCGGCGAAAGGTGACGTCGGTGATGCCGAGCATCGCGCGCAGCTGGCCCGGCGGCACGGTCTGCGGCCCCGGCGAGGGGGCGGTGCCGGGCACCGGTTGCGGGAAGGCGGTGGAGCGCGCGGTGTGGAAGGTCATCTTGCCTTCCACCTTCTGCACGATCTGGTGGATATGGCCGTTGAGTATGGTGACCGAGCCGAAGCGGCGCAGCAGGGTCAGCGCCCGGGCGGCATCGTCGGTGCCCCAGCCCCATTCGGCATAGACCGTCCAGAGCGGGATATGGGCGAAGACGATGATCGGCGTGGAGGCGGGCAGGCGGGCGACGTCCTTCTTCAGCCAGGCGAGCTGCTCGGCGCCGAGCGAGCCCATGCCGCCGGGCTTCAGATTAGCGACGTTTACCAGCCCGATGAAATGCGCCCCGCCATGATCGAAGCTGAACCAGCCCGCGCCGAGGCTGCCCTTGCCGTAGCGGGCTAGGAAGGACTTGCCGGCACCCTCGTCGAGCATGTCGTGCTCGCCGGGGACGTAGAAGGTCTTGATGCCGGTTTCGCGCAGGATCTGGTCGGCATCGTCGAACTCGCTGTCGCGCGAGAGCTGGGTGATGTCGCCGGTGTGGATGATGAAGTCCGGCTTGACCGGCATGGCGATGACCTTGGCCACCGCCTCACGCAGCGTGGCGCGCGCATCCGGGTTGGCGGGTTTGGCGAAGCCGACATGGCTGTCGGACAGCTGGAGAAAGGAGAAGCCTGGCGCGGGCGCGGCCTTGTCGAGCAGCGCGCCGTGCGCGACGCCGCCGTTCAGCGCCCAGAGCGCGCCGGTGCCGGCCCAGGCCATGCATTTGAGCGCGTCGCGGCGGGTGGAGGCGGTGGGGTCTTCGGGGGGTGGCATGAGCTTGCTCCTGTGGGTTCGGGGAGCAAGACTGGGGGGTGAGTGGGTTTATTCCCGGGGTAGGGAATTAAAACTCACAAAGCTTCATCTCATTCCCTACACATCGCTGGCAACGCGCTACTCGACATAGCGCAGGTCCTATACGTCCTAAGGACGTATAGGACCTGCGCTAGTATCAGTCAACATGTTTGAGCACATTGAGACATCATTATTCGTTGACATCATGTAGCACTCCCTTTACGTCCTAAGGACGTAAAGGGAGTGCTACTGCATGAACCTCAATGACGCGCTAGAGGCGGCGTTAATCGAGTCGGACGTTCCGGTGATCACCGACTATGAATTCTATCGGCTTGGCGCGCAGCTATATGCGGCGGCCACCTGGAAAGACACTCCATTGTCGCGCTTGCCGTCAGGGTGGGATCATGACCGGATGCGCAATGCACAGCGCCGGCTACGGGCACGCCAAGCTATAGCTCCCGATGCAGACTTTCGCATGGGCATGTGGCGCGTCGTGCAATCCAGCCGCGCAGGCTCAGCCGAGGAGATCGCGTCAATCGCCGACCCGTTCTGCTATGTTTCGCATCTCTCGGCTATGGAGCGTTACGGTCTCACAGATCGGAGTCCCGAGGCACTCCACTTGTCAACACCTTGGCGACCAATTTGGAATGCGATGCGTGACGAGCGCGTCGCCGCCGACGCGATGGACAGGCCGCGCGGCAACGCGCCGAGTCTCGTTCGTTTCGGCTTCAAGGACAGGGTGCGGCGTCGGCCAGTGATTGTTCATGAAACCCGCCATCCTGCGGTCCCGACGACCGTCAGTGGCGAACGCACTCGGATAACTGACGTGGGGCGCACCTTCGCCGACATGCTCGATACCCCAGCGTTGTGCGGCGGCATGCATCACGTCCTCGACACTTGGGAAAATCAGGCACTCAATTGGAGCGACGTGATTATCGCAGCCGTCGATGGCCTCGACAGTAAGATCGCCAAAGTCCGTGCCGGATATATCTTCACCGAGCGACTGGGTCACGAAGATGAGCGGATCACAAAATGGGAGCTGTTCGCGCAGCGCGGTGGGTCGCGTAAGCTGGATCCCGATAGCCCCTATGCCCCGATTTTCTCTGAGCGTTGGATGCTCTCGATCAATGCTTGAGGGCATCGAGCCGGAAGGCCCCGCAGAGATCGTCGACGTTGACATCCGTGCTTGGGTTGAGGCTGCACGCGCGAACCCGCTACTGTATCGAAACCGTCAAGTAACTGAGATAGTGCTCGCGACCATCGGGCTGACGCCCAGCCTAGCCACCACGTTGGTGCTAAAAGGCGGCGCGCTGATGGCGCTCGCGTTCAAGAGCGAGCGACTCACCGGCGATGTTGATTTCAGCGCTTCGGCCGATCCGGCTGATTTCGACAAGATGCTGGTCGAAGAGTTCAACGCCCAATTACCAAAGATCGCGATAAGGCTCGGATATATTGATCTAATCTGCCGCGTCCAGCGCGTCGAGAAGCGGCCCCGTCCTCAGAATTTTGAGAATATGGACTTTCCCGCCCTACTGGTCCGGATCGGATCTGCTATTCGCCGGACACCAGAACAGACGCGGCTCGAGGCCGGCCAAGCCGTACGCGTCGTGGATATCGAGATAAGTTTTCGCGATCAAGTCTACCAATTCCAGGAACTGAATTTGATTGATGCCGGGGCTTCGGTACGCGCCTTCACCGTCCATGAGATTATTGCCGAAAAGCTGCGCGCACTCCTCCAGCAACCAGGCCGAAACAGATATCGTCGTCAAGACGTTTACGACATCGCGTTCCTTCTCGACGACCATCCAATGGAGGAAGCCGATATGGCGCGGATCCATGTGACGTTGCTTGATAAATGTGCAACGCGAGGAATTATGCCGCACGCGCAGTCGTTCGCCGATCCCGAGGTTCGCCGACGCGCCGAGGCTGATTGGGAAACACTCAAACTCGAGTTGGCGGAGCTTCCTCCGTTCAATGAACGATATGCGAGCCTCGTCGCATTCTATGAGGCACTTCCTTGGACGGCCTAACGCTCAGCCCCAGCATATTAGCGAAAATTCGCGATTCCGGTGACGGCGAGTTTATCTGCTCTCGCTCGCGCCTCCCACCTCGGCCTCAACGGATCGCGATCGGCAAATCTCGCCCGATCGACGCAACATTCCCCGCCCGATCAGCCGCAAAAACCCGGATCACATAATCCCCAGCCGCAAGCCCCGCCGGGTTCCACCCGCCGCGCTCCGCCCGCCCATGCCGCACGACATTGCTGACGACGTAGAGCATGCGCGTCGGCTGGTCGCTATGGACCGTGTCGCCGCTGTCCGGGGCGTAGAGGATCTTCACCGCATCCGCCGTCGCCGGTTGCGCATCGAGCTCGATCGTGATGCGCGGCTGCGCGTAGCCCGGCAGCGGGGTGCCGTCGGCCTTGAGGATCTGGAAGCCGGCCTTGTACAGGCCGAGGCGGCGGCGGGGCTCGTTGTCGTCGACCTGGTCCCAGGCGTCGGCGACGATATCGAGCGGGCCGCTGGTGGCGCGGACGATGAGGCGGCCGCGCTGCAGCTCGGTCAGGCGCTTGCCCGTCGCGTCGAGCAGGCGCACGCCGTCGATGTGCGGCGCGACATGGTCGGCGAAGCCGGGGAAAGCGAGCAACAGCGCGTTGACCTTGGCGCGCGGCGGGCCGAGCTCGAGATGGACATGCGCCATGCGGTTGATCGTGCCGAGCGGATCGCCGACGCGGAAGCGGGTGCCGCGCTTGATGCGTATGCGGGTGACGTGGCCGGCGGCATCGCGGATCAGCTGGAAGCGTGAGGGATCGAGCGGCGTGCCATCGGGCAGGCGGCCGACGCGCATATGGATATAGGTCATCTGGTCGATGCGCAGGCCTTCGCTCAGCCCTTGCGCATCCCATGTCGGCAGCGGGTCGTGCACCTTCTCGCTGGCGGCGGCGAGCACCGGCGCGCCGACGGGGGCGCGGATGTCGAGGCCGGCATGGAGGTGGTCGCGGGGCTCGCCCTGATAATTGCCGCGCACCTCGCCCATGTCGCCCACCACCTCGTGCCAGCCATGTTGCGGCCTGACCGGCCAGGGGAAGACCGGCGCGTTGACCAGCGCGGGCGGGGCGGTTCGCAGCGCGGCGTTGACGGCCGGGGCGCCGGCGCGGCGGGGGGTGAGCTTGCGGATGGCATAGGCGGCCGCATCGGCGACGTAGAGCGCGCCCTTGCGGTCGATGGCGAGGCCGGTGGGGCCGGTCAGCCGCAGCGCGGCGTTGGCGTCCGTGCCCGCGCCGGTCAGCGCGCGCAGCGCGCCGCTGGGTGAGATCTGCACGATGCGGCCGCGCGCGGTGGTGGCATAGAGGAAACCGTCCCAGGTCGGAGCCAGGCCGATCGGGGCCTTGAGCAGGCCGGCCCCGTCGTTGCGGTCGGTATGGGCGATGGTCGAGACGCGGCCGTCGGGCGTGACCTTGCGGATCGCGTCGTTGCCGGTGTCGGCGACGAGCAGCGCGCCTTGGGCGTCGAGCGCGAGCGCGGTTGGCGTGTCGAACGCGGCGGCGGCGCCCGGTCCATCGGCGAACCCCGGCGCGTCGCCGCCGGCCAGCGTGCGCACCTGGCCATCGGGCGTGATCAGGCGGATGCGGTCGTTATAGCTGTCCGCGACATAGACATTGCCCTTGTCGTCCGCCGCGACGCCGATCGGGCCGTTGAAGCGCGCCTGCGCGGCCGGGCCGTCGCGCAAGGCGGCGGTGCCGTCGCCGGCGAGGGTGGTGACGGCACCGGCCGGGCTGATCTTGCGGATCATGTTGGCGCCGGTATCCGCGACGAACAGGTTGCCGGCCTTGTCGAGCGCGATGCCGGAGGGGGTGTCGAACGTGGCGGGCAGGGTGGTAACGTTGCCCTCGGCGTCGATCTTGCGGATGCGGTTGGTGTCGCCGGCGTCCGCCACATAGAGCGTGCCGTCGCGGGCGAGCGCGATGGCGAAGGGGTCGCTGAAGCGGGCCTTTGCTGCTGGGCCATCGGTGTGGCCGCGGATGCCGTCTCCGGCGGTGATGGTGAGGTCGGCGGGCCAGCCGAAGCGGGTCGCCGCGGGGGAGAACCAGCCCAGCGCGAACAGCAGGCAGAGGACGCCGGCGAGAAGGAGCAGGGCAGCGGCGATGATGGGCTTGCGGGGGGATTTGCTGGGCATTGGGGAGGCGTCTTAGGGCCATTCGCGGTCAAGGTTAACCGTGGATGCCGGGCTCGCTTGGGGCTTTTGTCATTCCGGCAAGCCAGGTGTTCCTGCGCACGCAGGAACCCAGAGCCAGGAGCGCGGCGCCTGTAACCCTGGGCTCCTGCCTGCGCAGGAGCACGAGGAGGTAAGAGGTGTGGGCAGCAAGCTTATCGGGGTGACGATCAAGCCACCGTGTTCCTGCGCAGGCAGGAACCCAGAGCCAATAGCGTGGCGCCCGTAACCCTGGGCTCTTGTGTGCACAGGAGCACGAGTTGGACAGGCCGGAGCGGCAACAATCCGTTCCGCACGAGTATAGATCGCAGCCTTTGCCGAACGGTGGATGTCGGACTTGTTTGGCGCTTATGTCATTCAGGCAAGCCACGTGTTCCTGCGCACGCAGGAACCCAAAGTCAGGAGCGCGGCGCTTGTAACCCTGGGCTCCTGCGTGCGCAGGAGCACGAGGGGGGGGGAGGGCGTGAGTAGCAACGACCCGCGCAGCAATCTCCTCGGCGCGCACAAAGAAAAACCGCCGCCCGGGGCTTCCCGGACGGCGGCTGTTCATGTCGTCGCTTAGCCGAGACGCTTACGAGTTGAGATACTCGCCGGCGTCCTCGTCGGTGCCGTGGCCCGAGGGGGTGACCGAGGCCAGCGCGTCGTTGCCGGTGTCGTCGGCGACGTCGCGCAGCTTCTCGGCGGCACGCTCTTCGGCGGCCGAGTCCGGGGCGATCAGCGAGGCCTGGAGAGCCCGCTGCTGCACGCGGAGCGCGGCGTCGCGGCTGGAGGCGGCGACGCGCAGGCGGTTCATGCCCGCGCCGGTGCCGGCCGGGATGAGACGACCGACGATGACGTTCTCCTTGAGGCCGATCAGCGTGTCCTGCTTGCCCTGGACCGCCGCCTCGGTGAGGACGCGGGTGGTCTCCTGGAACGACGCCGCCGAGATGAAGCTGCGGGTCTGCAGCGACGCCTTGGTGATGCCGAGCAGCACGGGCTTGCCGGTGGCCGGCCGCTCGTTCTTGCCGATCTTGGCGTTGATCTCATCCATCTCGTCGCGATCGACCTGCTCGCCGGCGAGCAGGGTGGTGTCGCCGCCATCGGTGATCTCGACCTTCTGCAACATCTGGCGAACGATCACCTCGATGTGCTTGTCGTTGATCTTCACGCCCTGCAGACGATAGACCTCCTGGATTTCCGACACGAGATATTCGGCGAGCGGCTCGATGCCGAGCACCTCGAGAATATCGTGCGGATCCGGGCTGCCGCCGATCAGGTTGTCGCCACGCTTGACGTAGTCGCCTTCCTGGACGTCGATCACCTTCGACTTGGGGATCAGATACTCCACGACCTCGCCGCCATCGTCCGGCTGGATGCCGATCTTGCGCTTGGCCTTATAGTCCTTGCCGAACACGACACGGCCGGAGACCTTGGCGATGATCGCATTCTCCTTCGGCTTGCGCGCCTCGAACAGCTCGGCAACGCGCGGCAGACCGCCGGTGATGTCGCGGGTCTTGGCGGCTTCGCGGCTGACACGCGCCAGCACGTCGCCGGCGCTGACCGTCGCACCATCGTCGACCGACAGCACCGCACCCGGCGCCAGCATGTAGCGGGCCGCTTCACCCGAGCCCGAGTCGAGCAGGGTCAGGCGCGGGCGCAGATCCTCCTTCGACTTGGTCGCGGCGCGATATTCGGTCACGACGCGCTGGGTGATGCCGGTCGCCTCGTCGGCCTGCTCGGTGAGCGTCTTGCCCTCGGTCAGGTCGACATATTTCACGATGCCGGGGTTTTCCGTGATCACCGGCATGGTGAACGGATCCCATTCGGCCATGCGGTCGCCCTTGGCCACGGTGTCGCCGTCGTCGAACATGACATAGGCGCCGTAGGGGATACGGTGCACCGCGCGCTCGCGGCCTTCCATGTCCATGATGACCAGCTCGCCGGAGCGGCTGAGCACCACGCGACGGCCGCGCTGATCGAGGATGATGCGCAGGTCACGGTAGACCACCGTGCCGTCGCTGACCGCCTCGAGGTTCGACTGCTCGTTGAGCTGCGCCGCGCCGCCGATGTGGAAGGTGCGCATGGTCAGCTGGGTGCCCGGCTCACCGATCGACTGGGCGGCGATGACGCCGACCGCCTCGCCGATGTTGACCGGCGTACCGCGGGCGAGATCGCGCCCGTAGCACTTGCCGCACACGCCGATCTTGGTTTCGCAGACCAGCGGGCTGCGGATCTTCACGGCTTGCGTTCCGATCGCCTCGATCTTCGTGATCATCGGCTCGTCGAGCAACGTGCCCGACGGGATGACGACCTCACCGCTCTTGCTGTCGACGATGTCCTCGGCCGTGGTGCGGCCCAGGATACGCTCGCCGAGCGAGGCGATGGTCGAGCCGCCCTGCACGATCGCGCGCATTTCCAGCGCCCGCTCGGTGCCGCAATCCTGCTCGATGATGACGCAATCCT
>Ga0207703_10000425_pt1 | contig 44774 bp, 41 predicted proteins | sample KBSSwiS12_FD_184304 | JGI IMG/M metagenome (GOLD analysis project Ga0207703, IMG submission 184304) | Switchgrass rhizosphere microbial communities from Kellogg Biological Station, Michigan, USA - KBS Switchgrass S1-2 (SPAdes) (version 2) | ecosystem: Host-associated > Plants > Roots >... | reverse complement strand
CCGTCGTCCTCGTGCACGGCGTGAACGACCAGGCCGGCACGTGGTCGGACGTCGCGCCGAAGTTGAAGAAAGAGTTCCGCCTCGTGGCCATCGACCTGCCGGGCCATGGCGAGAGCGGGCCGAAGAGCGGGCCGCTTCCGATGCGCGCGATGATCGACGCGCTCGGCGCCGTCATCGATCGCGAATCGCCGGGCAAGCCGGTGATTCTCGTCGGCAATTCGATGGGCGGCTGGGTGAGCATCCTCTACGCGAGCGAGCATCCGGAGCGCGTCGCGCACCTGATCCTCGAGGACTCCAGCGGCATGGCGTGGGATGTCCGCCACGTCCCGCTTTTCCCGAAGGATCGTGAGGAAGCGCTCAAGCTGCTGCGGATGGTGCATGGTCCCGACGCGAAGATCCCGGAGTTCCTCATCGATGCCGTGCTGAAGGCGACGGAGATGCCACAGAAGCGCGTGCTCGAAGCCGGGATCCTGGAGTGGATCGTCGATTCGCGGCTGCCGAAACTGACCATGCCGGTGACGCTGATCTGGGGAGCGAACGACGGACTGCTGCCGCTCGCGTACGCGAACACGCTGCAGTCGCGCATCGCCGGGTCGAAGCTGAACGTCATCGACAAGGCCGCGCACATCCCGCATCGCCAGGCGCCCGCCGAGTTCCTGCGTCTCTTTCACGAGGCCGTGCGGTAAATGTTCGACGGCGACCTGCTGTCCGAACGCGCACGCATCACCCCCGACAAACTGGCCCTCGTGGTTCTCGAAACCGGCGAGCGCCTGACGTACGCCGACCTCGAGTCGCGCGCGCAGGACGCGGCCAGCACGTTGCTGGAGCGAGGCATTCGCCAGGGCGACCGCTTCGGCATCCTCGGCGAAAACCGCGTCGAGTTCATCGCCCTGTTCTTCGGTGGCTTGAAGATCGGCGCCATCGTCGTCCCGCTGTCGACAAGAGCGACGGATCACGAGCGCGAGCAGATCGCCATCGATTGCGGGATGAAAGAAGTGGTGCCGCTCGACGTCCCGGCAACCGGCCACCGGCCACCGGCAACCCATCACGACCCCGAAGCGACGGCGTGTTTGTTGTACACGTCCGGCACCACCGGCAAGCCCAAAGGCGTCATGATCCCGCGCCGCCAGCTCTTCTGGAACGGCTACAACACGGTGGTCAATTGGGGCTTGCGCGAAGACGACGTCTCGCCCCTCTACACGCCGATCTATCACGCCGGCGGGCTCGCGGCGTTCATGATCCCGATCTTTACCGTCGGCGGGACGATGGTCCTGCATCGCTCGTTCAATGTCTCCGAGGTCTGGCAGAGCATCGAGCGCGAGAAGTGCACGGTCGTCCTCGGCGTGCCGACGATCTGGAAGATGCTCATGGAGGCGCCCGAATTCAAGAGCGCGAACCTCGAGCACGTCCGCTGGTTCATCTCCGGAGGGGCGCCTCTCCCGCACTACATCATCGAGGCTTTCCAGAAGCGCGGAGTGGTGTTCAAACAGGGATACGGCATGACGGAAGTCGGGGTGAACTGCTTCACCATGACCGTCGATGATTCGTACCGCAAGCCGGGCTCCATCGGCCGGCCGATGATGTTCACCGAGGTGCGCCTGGCGGATATGGACGGCGAGATCGGGGAGATGGAGATCCGCGGTCCGCACGTCAGCAAGGGCTACTGGAACAATAAAGAGGCTACGTCCGCGTCCTATGGAGACGACGGCTGGTTCAGGACCGGCGACCTGGCGCGGCGCGACGAAGACGGGTTCTTCTACATCGCCGGGCGGCGCAAGGAGATGTTCATCAGCGGCGGCGTGAATATTTATCCGGCGGAGATTGAGGCCGAGCTGGTGGCGCATCCGTCGGTCAACGACGCCGCCGTCATTGCGGTCGCGGATGAGACGTGGGGCGAGGTGGGCGTGGCGTTTGTCGTCGGCAGCGCCAGCGAGGACGAGCTGGCGTCGTACCTGACGCTGCGGATCGCCAGGTACAAGGTGCCGCGAAAGTTCGTGTTTATTGACGCGCTGCCTCGCACGCCTTATGGGAAAGTGGAAAAAGAAAAATTGCGCGGGATGATCCGATGAGCATTGAACCAACGGTGGGGCGTGCCGGGCGGGATAAACTGCCGGTGATGACACAGGAAGAGCGTTCGGAGCGGAGCCGCACACAGATTCTCGAAGCGGCACTGAAGCTCTTTTCGCATCGCGGTTATGGCGCGACGAGCGTGCGCGACATCGCCGAGGCCGCGGGATTGTCGAAAGGGAACGTCTATCACCATTTTCCGGACAAGGAGACGATCTTCCGCGCGCTGCTCGATCAGTATTTCAGCGCCATGTCCCGTCCCGATTTCCCGTTCAATCAGGCATTGGCCAAAGGGACGTTTCCGGACAACCTCGAAGAGCTCGGCCGCGCCGCGCGCGAGACGGTGGCTCAATACCGCGAGGAAGTGGCCCTCATTTATGTCGACGTCGTGGAGTTCGACGGCTCGCACATCCGCAAGTTCTATGAGGACATGGCCAGCCGTTTCGATACGTTCCTCAAGGCCCACGGCCTCGAGGATCAATTGAAGACCAAACTGCAGGACGGCCTTTCCCCGATTTCCGCCGTCATGCTCGCCACGCGCATCTTCTACAACTACTTCTCCGTCGAGATCCTGTTCGGCGTCAAAGACCATTTCGGCAAGAGCACGGATGAGGTGGTGGCGGAGATTTCGAAGATCCTCCGGCATGGGATGTTGAAAACGTAGGCGTACCATTCACGGATGCGCGCCCCACTCGCCATCCTCCTCTTCCTAACAACGCCTCTCATCGCCCAGGTTCGCGAAAACGTCACCGTCAATCTGGTCGAGGTCCCGGTCACGGTCATCGATCGGGCGGGGAATCCGGTTCGCGGGCTGACGGCGGCGAATTTCGAGTTGCTGGACGAGGGGAAAGCGCGCCCCATCGCCACGTTCGACGCCATCGATTTCACGCAGCCGCAGTCGGCGCAGACGATGTCGCCGCTCAATCCGGTGGCGCGGCGCAATTTCATGCTGGTGTTCGACCTGGCGTTCTCCTCGCCGAAGTCGCTGCTCAAGGCGCAGGAGGCGGCGCGCGATTTCATCGCCACCATGACGCAGTCGCGCGACCGCGTGGCCATCAGCAGCGTCGACGCCGAGCACGGCTTCCGCCTTCTCACCGCGTTCACCACCGACCGCAACGCGCTCCTCGGCGCGATCGGCGATCCGCGCAACTTCACGGCCCTCGATCCGCTGCAGATCGCCGGCAATTCGATCTACGAAGAGGGAAAGAACGTCAGCGGCTCGGAGATCCCCACCGGGCGCTCCGACCGCATCGGCGACGCCGCGGCCGAACAGATCCACGAGATCAACAAGCAGACAGCGAAGCTCGACGACGCCTACGTCCGCGCCCGAATCAACCGCGTGATCGGCACCCTCGGCGGACTGGCGAAGATGCTCAACGCCGTGCACGGCCGCAAGGAAGTGGTGCTGCTGTCCGAAGGCTTCGATCCGAAATACGTGCAGGGCCGCGACGTCCGTCCGTCGCGCGAATTGAGCGAGGAGAACGAGGCGGCGTCGCACGGCGAGATCTGGAACGTCGATTCCGACAAGCGCTTCGGCAGCGCCGACAGCATGTCGGTCATCGATCGCATGGCGCAGCTCTTCAAGCGCTCCGACGTGGTCATGCACGCCATCGACATCCAGGGATTGCGCGTGCAGAACGACCTGCGCGAGGGCTCGCGCGTGAATTCGAACGAAGGATTGTTCCTCGTGGCCAAGCCGACCGGCGGCGAAGTCTTTCGCGACACGAACAATCTGAAATCGAATTTCGAGCAGATGCTGCGCCAGCAGGAAGTGGTCTACGTCCTCGGATTCAGCGCGCCGGCGCAGAAGGCCGGCACGTTCCACAACCTGAAAGTGCGCCTGGTGAACGCGCCGGGCGGCGCGCGCGTCACGCATCGTCCCGGCTATTACGAGAGCGGCAACGAGAGCGCCGTCGAGCGCGAGCTGACGAACGCGCAGATCATCCTCAACGACGTGCCGCAGGCGGACGTCCACGTCGCCGCGCTCTCCGCGCCGTTCCCCACCGGATCGAAGAACGCGCAGGTGCCGGTGATCCTCGAGATCAACGGCGACGACGTCCTGAAAAGCGCGAGCGGAAAGTCCGTGACCGCCGAAGTTTTCGTGTATGCGTTCGACGATCAGGGACTGGTGCGCGACTCGATCTTCCAGCGCATGGGCCTCGATCTGGACAAGGTCGGCCCGAAGCTGAAGGGCGGCGGCTTGAAGTGGTACGGGACGCTGAGTCTGCCCGAGGGGAAGTACGCGGTGAAGAGCCTCGTGCGCGTCGCGGAGTCGGACAAAAAGGGCTACGCGCGCACCGACGTCGTCGTGCCGCGTGCCGGCGACAGCGCCGTGCTGCAGCCGTTCTTCTACGACGAGTCGCCGCAGAAATGGCTGATGGTGAAAGGCGCCTCGCACGCGCCGGCCAACGCGGCCTATCCGTTCGAAGTCAACGCCGAGGTCTTCGTCCCGATGGCCGCGCCGCACGGCGGGAAGTTCGCCGTGTTCGTCTACAACGTCGCGCCCGACGAGATGACGCTCGAGACGACACCGCCGGCGAAAGTGATCTCCCAGCTGCGCGGGTCGGGCGGGGTGGTGAAGACGGTGATGCAGCTCGACAACGCGGCGGGGGCGAAGTCGGTGGATGTGGTGGTGCGGAAGAAGGGATCGGCGGACGTGCGGAGCTCGAGGTCCATCCTGCGCGAAGACGCAGGATCTCCGGTCACACCGCGCTGATGCTGCCGGCTCAACCCTGCCGGTGCCGCCGGAGATCCTGCGTCTGCGCGCAGGATTAACCGGGGCGCCGGAAGCGCCCTACCACCCCAATATGTACGCGAACATCAACGGCGCCACGATCGAGGCATCGCTCTCGATGATGTGCTTCGGCGTGTCGATGCCGAGCTTGCCCCAGGTGATCTTCTCGTTCGGCACGGCGCCGGAGTACGAGCCGTACGACGTGGTCGAATCGCTGATCTGGCAGAAGTAGCCCCAGAGCGGGACGCCGGTGCGCTGCAGGTCCTGGTGCAGCATCGGGACGACGCAGATGGGGAAGTCGCCGGCGATGCCGCCGGCGATCTGGAAGAAGCCGATGGTCTTTTCGTCGCTCGTCGTCGTGGTGTAGTAGTCGGCGAGCTCCATCATGTACTCGATGCCGGTGCGCACCGTGTGCACGTTCTTCACGTCGCCGGAGATGCAGTGGCCGGCGTACATGTTGCCGAGGGTCGAGTCCTCCCAGCCGGGCACGAACATCGGGAGGTTCTTCTCCGCCGCGGCGATCATCCAGGAGTGCTTCGGATCGATCTGGTAGTACTGCGAGATCGAGCCGTCGCGCAGGATCTCGTACATGAACTGGTGCGGGAAGAGGCGCTTGCCCGCCTTGTCCTTGTCCATCCAATGCTTCAGCACCGCCGATTCGATGCGGCGCATCGCCTCGCCCTCGGGGATGCAGGTGTCGGTGACGCGGTTCATGTGACGCTCGAGCAGCGCCTGTTCGTCCTGCGGCGTGAGCTGGCGGTAGTGCGGGACGCGCTCGTAGTGATCGTGCGCGACGAGGTTGAAGATGTCTTCCTCGAGGTTCGCGCCGGTGCAGCTGATGGCGTGCACCTTGTCCGCGCGGATCATCTCGGCGAGCGAGATGCCGAGCTCCGCCGTCGACATCGCGCCCGCCAGCGTGACGAGCATCTTGTTGCCGGCGTCGACGTGCCTGATGTAGTCGTCGGCCGCGGCGACGAGGGCGGCGGCGTTGAAGTGGCGGTAGTGATGGCGGATGAAGTCTTTGATCGGCGACGGCATGGCCGCGAATCGTACACTAACGCCCATGAAGCGTTGCCTGCTGCTGCTGATCCTCGCCACATCCGCTCTCGCCCAGACTTTTGAATCCGATGTCCGCACCCTCGCCGCCCCCGAAATGGAAGGGCGCGGCCTCGGCACGAAAGGCATCGTCAAGGCGGGCGCGTACATCGAATCGCGATTGAAGGCGCTCGGCCTGAAGCCTGCGTTCGGCAAGTCGTACGCGCAGTCGTTCCCGGTGAAGACCGGAGTGGCGCTCGGCGCGGACAACCACATCGAAGGACTCTCGAACGACGACTGGACGCCGCTCGGTTTCTCGAGCTCGGGCGACATCCACGCCCCGATCGTGTTCGCCGGCTACGGCATCTCCGCGCCGCCGCTGAACTACGACGACTTCGCCGGCCTCGACGTGAAGGGGAAGGTCGTGCTGATGCTGCGCTACGAGCCGCAGGAGAAGGACGACAACTCGCCGTTCGACGGCCGCAAGCCGAGCCGCTGGTCGGCCATGCGCTACAAGACGCTCCAGGCGCGCGAGCGCGGCGCGGTGGCGGTGATCTTCGTGACCGGCCCGCTGCAGGACGAGAACCGCAACGGCATCCCGACGCTGAAGAACGACGGCCCGCAGAGTCCCGCGGGCATTCCGGTGCTGCAGGTGAAGACGTCGGTGGCGCAGAAGTGGCTCGGCGCCGATCTCGCGCAATGGCAGAAGGACGTCGACAAGGATCTGAAGCCGCGCTCGCGCCTGCTCGAACAGCGCCTCAACGGCCACGTCGACGTGAAGGCGACGTACGCCGACACCGCGAATTACGCCGCGATCCTCCCGGGCCGCGGCGCGTTGGCGAACGACATCGTGGTCCTCGGCGCGCACTACGACCACCTCGGATACGGCGGCGAGGGCTCGATGAAGCCGAACGAGCACGCCATCCATCCCGGCGCCGACGACAACGCGTCAGGCGTTGCCGGCGTGCTGCAGTCCGCCGCGCGGCTGAAGAAGCTGCTGGCGGATGTGCCGAATCACCGTACGATCCTGTTCACGCTGTTTTCAGGCGAAGAGACCGGTCTCGCCGGCTCGGCCTACCTCGTCGATCACTATCCGATGGAGCACGTGATGGCGATGGTGAACCTCGACATGATCGGCATGATGAAGGACGAGACGCTGGTGGCGTTCGGATCGGACTCCGCGCCGGAGTGGAAGCCGGCGATCGACAAGATCGCGACCGTCAACAAGTTGACCATCATGTCGAGCGGCGACGGCTACGGCCCGTCCGATCAGACGAGCTTCTACGCCGTGCACGTGCCGGTGATCCATTTCTTCACCGGCGCGCACGAGCGCTACCACACGCCGGAAGACAAGGCGGAGTTCCTGAACTACGCGGGGGCGGAAAAGGCGGTCGGCGTGACGAGCGATCTGGTGGCGGCGCTGGCGCGAGGCGACCTCACGCCGCATTACGCGCGCACCACCGCCGCTCCGGCGATGCAGGGCGACAGCCGCGGCTACGGCGCCTACCTCGGCACGGTGCCCGACTACCGGGCGATGGAGTCGACGGAAGGAGGCGTGCTGCTGGCGGATGTGCGTCCCGGAAGTCCGGCGGAGAAGGCGGGGATCAAGGGCGGCGATCGCATCGTGGAGATGGCCGGGACGCGCATCGAGAACCTCTACGACATGACGTACGCGCTGCAGGACCACAAGCCGGGAACGACGATCGACGTGATCGTGGTCCGCGGCGGCGAGCGGGTGAAGTTACGCGCGACGCTCGGCATGCGAGGCAGTGTAGGGCAGGCGCCCTCGCCTGCCCCCGGACAGGCGGGGGCGCCTGTCATACACGCCGGCAAGCCGTTCGAAAAATCATTCGACGGGGAGAAGCATCTGAAGGACATCCGCCAGCTGACGTTCGGGGGCGAGAACGCCGAGGCGTACTGGAGTCCCGACGGAAAGAAGCTGATCTACCAGGCGACGGTCAAGGACGCGCAGTGCGATCAGGAGTACATCCTCGATCTCATGACCGGGGAGTCGACGCGCGTCTCGAGCGGGAAGGGACGCACCACCTGCGGCTACTTCAGCTATCCGAAAGGCGACCGGATCATCTACGCGACCACCGAGGGGGCGGCGGCGGAGTGTCCGACGCCGCCCGATCGGTCGCAGGGATATGTGTGGGCGATCTATCCGTCGTTCGACATCGTCGAAGCGACGCCGGACGGCAAGAACGTGAAGAAGCTGACCACGAGCGACGGCTACGACGCGGAGGCGACGTGGTGCGCGAAGGGCGGGAAGATCGTCTTCACCTCCACGCGCGACGGCGACATCGATCTGTACGAGATGGACGAGCAGGGCGGGAACGTCAAGAGGTTGACCAATACGCCCGGCTACGACGGCGGCGCGTTCTACAACGCCGACTGCACGGAGATCGCCTGGCGCGCCGGACGTCCCACCGGCACGGCGCTCGACGATTACCGCGCGCTGCTGGCGAAGGGGCTGGTGCGCCCGACCACGATGGAGCTCTTCGTGATGAAGGCCGACGGCACGAACCAGCGGCAGATCACGAACAACGGCAAGGCGAACTTCTGCCCTTACTTCACGCCGGACGGGAAGAAGATCATCTACAGCTCGAACGCCGGCGATCCGAAGGGACGGGAGTTCGACGTCTACCTGGTCTCGAAGGAGGGCGGCGAGCCGGAGCGGATCACCACCGCCGCCGGCTTCGACGGCTTCCCGATGTTCAGTCCGGATGGCAAGTGGCTTGTCTGGGCCAGCAATCGCGCCGACCCGGCGAGCCATGAGACGAATCTGTTTCTGGCGAAGTGGGCTGAGTAGTTAGTTACCGGTTGCCGGTTGCCCGGTTACGGATGGGCAACTGGCAACTGGCAACTGGCAACTGGCCAACCGGCAACTATCGTCACGCTTTGTGGCAGTCCTTACAGACTATCGGCCCCTTCTTCTGTTCCTTATGACAGGCGATGCAGCGGATGTGCATCGGGTTCTTGTTCATCGCCATCTCGCGCATGCTCGGCATTTTCGGGTCTTTCACATCGAGGTGGCACTGGCTGCACTTCTTGACGTCGACCGTGTTGGTCTGCGCCTTGGTGAGGCCCTTCTGTGTGTGATGGCAGGTGTCGCAGCTCTTCACCAGCGTGTCGCCATGTTTGGCGTGGTTGAACGTGACCGCCGGCTGCTTTTTCGCGGCCTCGTCGATCTTCAGCGTGGCGGGGTAGTGGGCGAGGGCGATGGTCGCGGTGAAAACGAGAAAGGCGAGGACGACGACTCGGCGCATGCGACGGCTCCTTTTCGATGCTCACCCACGATACGCCGTCATGACCACAAAGAGCGCGCCGAATGCGATCTCCCGCCAGCCGATCGTCTTCGCCGGCGGGACGTCGTGAGTTAACCCGTACACGGCGCGCCCGAGGAGCGCGGTCAGGACGATCGCGGCGGCGACCGGCGCGAGGTCGGCGCGCCACATCGCGATGGCAGCGATCACCGCGATGACGTGCAGCACGATCGGCGTGACTGCCGATGCGGTCCGGCCATGTGCTCGCGCGATGAGCGTCCGTACATAGAGGATCGAGGGGATGCCGCGCAGCACGAGCAGCGCCATCAACGCGAACGCGATCGGCATGCTCTTCCCTCCGGCGATGGCGATCGCCGCGGCGCTGCTGGCCATGGTGATCGGGCCGGTGATCTCGGGAAGCAGCGCGCGGCTTTTGTTCCGCGCGTCGTAGACGATATTCACGATCGCCAGCGGCGCGACGATGGCGAACGGAATGGCGATCCGCCAGCCGCCGAATGCGATCGCGGCGCTCATGGCGACAGCCGCGGCCGACGCGTACGACGTCGCGAAGATCGCGCACCACTTCGTGCGTGGATAGATCCGTCCGCGCAGCGCGTCCTGCATCGCCAGCCTGAGCGGCTGGCGGGTGAGGAAGCCGCACGCCGCGGCGGCGCAGATCAGCGCGCCGCACCACGACGGCGCCACGATCATCGCCAGCACCAGCGGCTCGAGGAGGAACCCCCAGCCGCCGTGCTCCGTCGGCAGGGCGATGGGCCGCAGCTTTGTATGGGGACAGGCGAGGGGGCCTGCCACCACACTCGTCGTCATTGCCCATCCTCCAGCGCCACCGCGCGCGGGAAGTGGACATTGTTTTCGATGTGGATGTGCTTGTGCAGGTCGAGCTCGAGCTCGATGAGACGCTCGTACAGCGCGCGGAAGCTGAGGCAGGCGTCGTCGGGCAGCGCGTAATCGCCGGTCGCTTCGCGCAGGTCGCGCAGCAGTCCGCCGACCACGTCGTGCTCCAGCATCATCATGCGCACCGGATTGCGCACCGTGCCGAAGCAGTTCGGCGCCTGCTCGCCGCGCTCCATCGCCGCGACGTACGGAAAGAGGACGACCTCCTCCTTCATCATGTGCGGCTCGAGGTCGTTGCAGAGCGCGACGACGAGCTCGCGCACGCGGAGCACCTCGGGATGGCCGTTCCCGTGCCGGTTCGCCACCTTCTCCGACAGCACGTTGACCGTCTCCATCGCCTGGCGGGTGAAGACGTGATGCGTGTCGATGATGTAGCGCTGCAGCGTCTCCAGCGATTCGCCCGACCAGTCGCGCGCTTCGTCGACGACAGGCGTCGTTCCGATCTCGCGCATCAGCTCGTCCGGCGTCACGCCCGCGTCCGCGCAGGCCTCGGCCACGGAGCGTTGTCCATGGCAGCAGTAGTCGATTCTCCATCTCTCCAGCACCGCGATCGCGTGCGGGACTTCGAGAGCCAGTTCGCCGATCGATTTCGTTTGCGTGTTCATCATGAATGCAGTGTGCGGACGGCGCACGGACGGCACCATGATTTTTGTCATACTGCGCGCGCAATGCCGATCGAAGCCCCCATCCCGTTCGATGCCATTCCTCTTCTCGCCGCGCTGAAGAAGGACGATCGCGAGGCGCTCGCGCCGCTCTGCCGCATGCGCGGCTACGACAAAGGCGACGTGATCTTCCAGGAGGGGGAGCCGGCGGATCGCATCTGCTTCGTGCACATCGGCCAGGTGAAGATCGTGAAGGCCGCCGGAGGCCGCGACGTGATCATCGAGCTCCTCGGGCCGGGCGAGCCGGTCGGCGCGGTGGCGGTGTTCGAGCGGCGGCCGTTTCCGGCGAGCGCGATCGCGCTCGAGCCGTCGGGCATTCTCTCCATTCCGGAGCGCGACTTCTTCGCCCTGCTGGAGCGGCGGCCGGAAATGATGCGGCACCTGCTCGCCGGGCTGACCTATCGCCTGATGATGGTCAATAAGCGGATCGCCGACCTCATGGGCTCGGCCGAGCTGCGCGCGGCGCGTCTCTTTCTCACCCTCGCCGACCGGGTCGGGATCCCGCGCGGGAGCGGCACGTTCATCCCGCTGCCGCTGTCGCGCCAGGAGATCGCGGACCTCATCGGCACGACACTGGAAACGGCCATTCGTCTGATGAGCCGCTGGCAGAAGGACGATCTGATCGAGACCGGGAAGAGCGGCTTTCTGATTCCGCGCGTCGACGTGTTGAAATCGATCAGCAGCGAGTAGGAGGAACGAGATGGCCGACCCGATTCCGTCCGGATATCACACCGTGACGCCGTACATCCGCGTGACCGGGGCCGCGGAGTTCATCGACTTTCTGACGCAGGCGTTCGGGGCGAAGGAGAACCATCGCTCGCTCGCGCCCGACGGCTCGATCATGCACGCCGACGTCACCATCGGCGACTCGCACGTGATGCTCACCGAAGGGATGGAGAACTTCCCGCCGCTGCCCGGCTCGAATTTCCTCTACGTCGCCGACGTCGACGCCACGTACCGCAGCGCCATCGACGCCGGCGCGACGTCGATGATGGAGCCCGCCGACCAGTTCTACGGCGACCGCACCGCCGGCGTCCGCGACCCGTTCGGAAACGAATGGTGGATCGGGACGCATGTCGAGGATCTCTCCTCCGAGGAGCTTCATCGCCGGCATCAGGAGGCGATGAAGGAGAGGCACAGGGGTTAGTGGGCAGTTGATCGTTGGCAGTTGGCAGAAGAGCCGGTCCTACTGCCAACGGCCAACTAATAACTGCCAACTAGACCGTAGTGGGCAGTTGATCGTTCGCAGTTGGCAGAAGAGCCGTTCGTTCTCCTGCCAACGGCCAACGGCCAACGGCCAACTGCCAACGGCCAACGAACTCCCGTGCAACTCTTCGTCACACCTGAAGGCATCGGCCGTCACATCCTTACTGCCGTCCTTCGGCCGATCCTGTCGGCACCATGCCGGTAGTCGAAGAAAAGGCCGCCATTGAGGCGGCAAGCGTGTTGTTCGCATCCGTCGGAGAAGTGCTGATCTGCGCAGGCGTTGACGGCCGGGTCCTCTTCGCCCCCGATTCCTACCGCGAGCTTCGCGGCCGGACGGTCACCGAGGTATTCGGAATGGCTGTCGACCTGGCGATGCGCGGCGAACATCGGGAGTCGTTGCACACGATGGTGCAGACGGTTCGCGGCCCCCGGCCGGGAGTCGTGACCGTCGCCCCGTTCGAGTCGGACGAAGACCTCGGGCTCGACGGCGTTCGCTACGTGCTCGCGTTCCGTCCGGAGGAGGTTTCGGGCGAGGCCGATCGCATCCGCCTCGCGCTCGAGGCGCACCGCTGGCGGCGCGAAGAGGCGGCGCGATCGCTGGGAATCTCGCGCGCCACGTTGTGGCGCAAGATGCGCGAGTTTTCGTTGCTGTAGTGGGCAGTTGACAGTTGGCAGTGGGCAGTAACTGCTAACGGCCAACGATCAACGGCCAACTATCTCCGCACGCCGACCGTGGTCGTCGTACTCGCCGCCGTCCCGGTGTCATCGACGGCGTCGACGCGCACCTCGGCGGTCACTCCGCCGAACAGGCGGTCGTCGGTCACCTGCTTGCGGGGGCGGAACGCGTAGCGCACCTCGCCGTTCGCCGGCAGCGACGTCGAGTATCCGAGGCTGTTGATCTTCGCCGCGTCGTAGCTCTCCGTCGCCACGCGCACCGTGCCGAAGGCGAAGACGTCGGCCGACACGTTCGTGATGCGCACCGGATGTCCACCCGTCTCGCGCAGCACGACCTCGAACGGGAACTCGTACATGTCGCCGCCGAGGCTCGTGGCCACGATCGGGTTCGGGACGACCGTCAGGGAGATCGCCCCGTGACCCGGTTGTGCGCTCGATTGCGTCGAACCTGCCTGGCTCGACGCGCAGGCGGCGGCTAGAAGAAGAATCGGAATCAGCAGAACACGCTTCATGCGCGCTCAGTGCTGCATCGACCCTGCCATCGCCGTCGCCACGCCGCAGGCGATCCGCGCTCCGGCGTTGCCCGCCGGCTGCGTCGTCAGATCGTCGGGATTGGCGTGCAGCACCACGGCGTGTCCGATCACCGACATCGTTCCGGCGGCGACGGTGACGGAGTGCGTGACGAACGTCGCGTGCACTTCACCCTTGTCGTCGGCCGTCACGTTGCCGAAGTCGCCGGCGTGATGCGACGCGGCCTGCGGATCGGCGTGCGGCATGTTGTTCGGATTGAAGTGGCCGCCGGCCGCCTTGGCGTCGTCGGCGCAGCTCGCCCCTTCATGGATGTGGAAGCCGTGCACGCCGGGCGGCACGTTGGTCAGATCGACGACCACTTCGGTGCCGCCGTCTTTGAGGTCCTGGAAATGCACGGTCCCTGTCGCGGTCTGGCCGGTGGTCGGCGCCAGTGTGGCCAGGGCGGTCGGACCGCTCGGCTTACCGCTTGCGCATGCCAGCGCGAGGAAGACGAGGGTGATTGCCGCGAGTCTTTTCATGAGCCCTCCATTCTCGGTTTGAGGATGATCGTTACGCGGCTCCCCGCGGGGGGAAGCCGGTTCGGTCGCGAGGTGTAGACCACGCCGTCGCGGACGTAGTCGCGGATCGGATGCGCGTGATTGCCGACCGCGCCGCCGGGACAGGAATAGAGACAGACGATGCAGCCCGACTTGAATTCGGCCTGGAATCGTTCGTTGCCGCCGTAGCGGAAATCGAGCAGCGGTGAGGCGTGTCCCTTCTCCTCGAGCAGAGAGGCCAGCGGAACGCGTGCCTGACCGCGCCATTCGACGAAGACGTCGACCGGAGTCCCTTCGACGCGCTTGTCGGGCTCGACCGAACCGTCGTCGTCGCGCTTGTTCCAGGCGTCGGCGGTGAGGTTCTCGCCGCGGCGCGCGCCGAGGGAGTCGAGCGCGACGCGGACGTCGTGATCGGACGGATCGGCGACGAAGAGCGCGTACCTGCTCGCCTTCCCGCCCCGCCAGACGATGGCGTGATGTCCCTTCACGCCGAACGGACGGTTCATCGCGTCGGGCTGCACGACCGCGCCGAAGCGGACTTCGGCGTGCGGCTTGTCGACGGTGAGCAGTTGCGCGGCCAGAGCGAGGGCGAGCATCGAGGCGCTGAACATACCAGATCGAGGGGAGTGACACTCACCGCGCGCTTCCGACCAGCACGAATGCCGACCAGTACAACGGATGCCTCCTTCCCGTCGTGGCGATGAGGCCGAGTCGCGCGGCGCGCAGCGCTTTGGCCTTGGCGAACGCGCCGGCGGTGTGATCGAGCCAGCGGCGGTAGAAGTCGACGATCAGATCGGCGCTGGCGGCGGAAGGGATCTTCCACTGCGTGACCACGGTCGACGGACAGCCGGCCACGAACAGCGCCCAGGACATTCCGACCAGGCCCTCGCCGGGGTGCACGGCGCCGCGTCCCGTCTCGCATGCGGAGAGGACGGCCAGGCTGGCGCGCAGCCGCAGGTCCATCATCTCCCAGGTCTCGAGCAGCCCTCCGTTGGCCAGCAGGAGGTGGGAGTACATCGGATTCTGGTCGTCGATCGTGCCGTGCGTGGCGAAGTGGATGACGTCGCCGCGCGGCGCTTCGCTCAGCACGCGCTCCTTCAGCGCGTCGGCGCCCGCATACACTTCGCTGTGAGCGGGAAAGAGACGGGCGATCTGGGCCACTTCGCGCTGCGCGTCCGGCAATGGAGCGAGCTCCTCGCCGCGGAACTTCGCCGATGCCGCGTGCGGAGCGGCCGGATCGGCGAAGGCGACGAACGTGCTGCCGGGTCCCACGGGCATGGAGCGCGACGCTCGCGTCATCTGCTGATAGACGGCCAGCGACGGCGCATAGAACGTGGCGCTCGTCTCCGTCAGAAACCGCCCTTTGGGATCGATCAGCGATTCGAAGGGAAGTTGCCAGAGCGGGCCGTCGGGCACGATGCCGATCACGTCGACGTTTTTCAATTGCGGCGGCATGAGCAGGTCGTACAGCTTCCGCCCCGCTTCCATGTAATTGAGGTCGCGGTGCGTCAACGCGCGGATGTATGCGCCCACCCGCGACCCGAGGCTCGCGCGCGAAACGTGAACCGTTCGAACCGTGATCCCTGACCTGCGCACGATGAATTCGTGCAGCTGGCGCTCCGTGACGACGTATTCGATGAACGCCGAGTGCCGGTCGGGAAGCAGGGCGAAGATCTGTTCGTCGCTCAAGGCGGCCGCCGACATCCTCTGCACGGAAAGCTGCGGGTATCGGACCGCCAGTTCCGCGCGATAGGAATCGAGATCAGTGCGCCTGGCGCGGAGCGTCTCCATGCCGGCGGCGGCCTTGCTCGCCGCCTCGACGCGGTCGATCAGCTCCTGCTCCCTGCCGCGGTCCTCGTCCGTCATCCGTTCCTCGGCGGTCATGCGGCCGGAGCGCAGGACGTCGAGCAGCGTGCGCCCTTTCGCTTTTTCCGCGGCAGCCAGCGCCTGATCCGCTTTCTCATCCTCGACCAGCATGTCCACCAGGTCGTGATACGGCACGATCCGTTCGGCGAAAAACGCCTGCTGCTGCCGTTCTGCGCCGCCCATCTTCGTCCGCTCGTATTCGGTCAGCTCCAGGGCTCGGTCGAGCGTGCGATAGGCCTCCGCGCGCATGCCGAGCGCGCGTTGTGCGCGTTCGGTGACGACGGCGATGTCGAACTGGATCCCGAGCTCCGTGTCCCCCAGCAGATCGGTGGCCTCTTTCGCCACAAGGAGCGCTTCGCGATTGCGGTGCTGCTCGAGGCGCAACTGACCGAGGGCGGCCAGGGCGATGGCGCCGAGCCGCCACTGCTTCAGATCCCTGCCCCGGGCGATGCTGTTCTGAAGGTCGTCCTCGGCGCGTTTGAAATCGCGTTTCTCGATCCAGTAGCGGGCCCGCTCATTGAGAATCTCGCAGACCGAGTCGACGATCTTGACCTCTTCCGATACCGCGAGAGCCTCTTCCGAGGTGCGAAGGAAGGCCGTGGTGCGCCCGAGATGGTGCTGACAGAGCGCGAGCTTCTGCAGATCGATGGCGATCGTGTCGCCGAAGTGAAGGGTGCGTGCAAGCGCGATCGCCTTTTCGTAATGCGCGGCGGCGAGCTCGTAGTCATTGATGACGAGGTAGGCGTTGGCGATGGCGTTCTCCGCGCTCAGGAGAGAAACCTGGTCGCCGGTCTCCCGCGCGATCTCCCCGGCCAGAAGGGCCGATTGCAGGGAGCCGCGGTGATCGCCGTGGGCGTCGTAATAGAAGCCGAGGATTCCGGCGGCCAGCGACACGGTGGAGCGGTCTTCCACGTCGTCGCCCAACGCCAGGACCTGATCGAAGTGCTCCTTGTTCGTCACCGAATCCTTGAACTGTTCGGCGCGGCCGAGTCGCAGGAGCGCCTTGGCGATGACGTCCGTGTCGCCCGATTGCTCCGCCAGGGCGAGACTCTCCTTTGCGCGCCGAAGGGCGAGCGTCATGTCGGCGACGGCCTGGCGGCGGAGCACGACGCTTTCGACGCCGGCGGCGAGCGACAGGCAGGCCGCGTCGTTGAAGTCCGATCCGATCGAGGCGGCGAGCCGCAACAGCGACCGCGCGGCGTCGAAGTCCTTGCGGTTCGCGGCGTTCAACGCGCGAGACGAGAGCGCGCGGCCGAGTGACGTCGTGTAGAGGCGCGGGTCGCGCGCCAGCAGTCGCCGTCGTTCCTCTTCGCTTTTCGCCGCCGCGATTTCGTCGGCCAGTCCGTCTTCACGCTGCTGCCATTTCGTGATGCGCCAGACCGATTGCGGCGTTCTCACCAGCTCGATCTTCGCCGACTGTGTTTCCAGCACTTCGGCTTTTGGCGTCTTGCGGCTCGTCTTTCCGATGACCGCCTCGACGTCGACGGTGGCGTGATCGCCATCGATGTTCTCGTCGACCTCCCGGAATCCCGCCAGCCGGAGGCATCGGACGCGGAGGATCTGGCCGCCCTGGCGGCGGAATGTCTCCCGTGCCGGCGCATTCGGCTCCCACAGCCGCGCAGCCGATTCGACGTCGCCGGTCGCGTATTGCTCATAGAAGGAGCGCGCAACCTCGGCCGGCGTCACAGGCGGGGTCGCGGCCGCCGCAAAGACGGCCATCGCGAGCGTAAGAATCGGCATTCGGCGATGTTACTGCGACAACGCCGCGATCTTCTTCCCCACCGCCCCAAGCCACGACGTCGCCAGGTTCTGGTAGTACATCGCCCCCGCCTTGCCGACGGCGTCCGCCAGCGATGGATACGGCGAGACGAGCTGCGCGAGCTCGCCCACCTTCATCTTCTTTTTCCGCGCCAGGACCAGCTCTTCGATCAGCGTCGACGCGTTGGCGCAGATCGCGTGCGCCCCGAGGATGCGGCCTTTCGCGTCGGAGACGAATTTGATGAAGCCTTTCGTCGTGCGGTCGACCACGGCGCGGTCGACGTCGGCCATCTCGACCTTGTACGTCCGCACGTCATCGCCGAATTTGGCCCGCGCTTCCGATTCGGTCATGCCGATGTGTCCGACCTCGGGGTCGGTGTAGAGCGCCCACGGGACGTCGTCGTAAATGACCGCCGACTTCCCGGGGAAGAGGATGTTGCGCACCAGCTTCACCGCTTCGTGCGCGGCGACGTGCGTGAACTGCATGCCGCCGTGGATGTCGCCGCAGGTCCAGATGCGCGGCACGGAGGTCTGCAGGTATTTGTCGGCGACGACGAAGGAGCGGTTCGTCTTCACGCCGATCTCGTCGAGGCCGAGGCCTTCGATGTTGCCGCGGCGTCCGGAGGCGACGAAGAGTTCGTCGACGGCGACCTCGCGCGACTCGCCGTTTTTCCGTTCGATGCGCGCGACTTTTTTCGCGCCCTCGCGCCGCACCGACTTCACCGCCCAGCCGGTATGCAGTTTGATGCCCTCATCGCCGAGGATCTGGCGCACGCGCTCGATGACCTCGTGGTCTTCCTTGTTCACGATCTCGTCGAGCATCTCGACCACCGTCACGTCGCAGCCGAAGCGGCGGAACATCTGCGAGAACTCGATGCCGATGTAGCCGCCGCCGAGGATCAGCAGGGACGCCGGAAATTCATCCCGATCGAGAAAGGAGGCGTGATCGAGGAAGCCGGCGTCGGCGAGTCCTTCGATCGGCGGCACCGAGGTCCGCGAGCCGGTGGCGATGACGATGTCTTTGGCCACGAAGCGGCGGCCGCCGACGTCGACTTCATTGCGGGAGACGAACTTCGCGGAACCGAAGACCACGTCGATGCCGAGGCCGCGGAACTTTTCCGGATCGTCGTGACGCGAGGTGACGCGGCGCGCCTCGCGCATCGACTCCATGATCGCGCGCGGCGGGAGCTTCGGCTCGTGCGGCTCGAGGCCGTAGGCGTTCGCGTTGCGCATCTGATGCGCGAGCTTCGCCGTGGCCACGAGCGCTTTCGTCGGCACGCAACCGGTCCAGAGACAGTCGCCGCCGAGGGCCTGCTTTTCGATCAGCGCCACGCGTCGCCCGAGGCGCGCGCAGCCGGAGGCGGTCACCAGGCCGGCCGTGCCGCCGCCGATGACGAGGACGTCGAATTTTTCAGCTGAATCGCTCAACAGCTCAAGAGCTTAACAGCTACTGCTCGCGCTCGGTTATGCGCGAACGGCAGCTTATAATCGGGCGAAACCCCATGCCCTTTTTCTGCATCCACTGCAGGTCGGCCATCGACTCGACGTACAAAGCGTGCCCGTTCTGCGGTGATCCGATCAGCGATTTCCTCCGCCGGCACTTCGAGACGCCGGTCGACGGCAAGTACCAGATCCTTTCCCGGCTCGGCATCGGCGGCATGGGGGAGGTCTACAAGGCGCTCCACATCCACCTCAACGCGCTGCGGGTGCTGAAGCTGATGCGGCCCGTCGTGGCGACCGATCCAGGCGCGAACGACCGGTTCCTGCGCGAGGCGCGGCTGGCCACGCGCATCCATCATCCGAACGTCGCCACGCTGTTCGATTTCGCCGCCATCGACGACGGCTCGTGGTTCATGGTGTGGGAGTACATCGAGGGGACGAACCTCCACGAATTGATCGACAGCCGCGGGCCGCTCTCGCCGCGCTACGCCGCGATGCTCGCCATCCAGGCGCTGCACGGCCTCGACGCCATCCATCGCGCCGGCATCGTCCATCGCGACATCAGCCCCGAGAACCTGATGATCACGCGCGACGACGAGGGCCACGAGCATGTGAAGATCATCGACCTCGGCATCGCCAAGCAGTCGGGGTCGTCGGAAGAGGCGAAGACGCAGACCGGGATGTTCGTCGGCAAGTGGAAGTACTGCTCGCCGGAGCACCTCGGGATGATGCCGGACGGCGAGCGGATCGACGGCCGCGCCGATCTCTATTCGTTCGGCATCGTGCTCTACGAGATGCTCACCGGCGTGCCGCCGTTCCAGGCCGACACGCCGCACGCGTACGTGATGCTGCACGCGTCGGAGCGGCCGAAGGGGCTGCGGGAAGTGAATCCGAACGTCACCGCGTCGCCCGAGCTCGAGCAGATCATCTTCAAGTCGCTGGAGAAGGACCGCCAGAAGCGCTTCGCCAACGCGCGTGAGTTCGCGCATGCCCTCGAGGCGGTGCTGCCGACGCTCGACGATCGCGCCGGCGCGCCGGTTCCGCTGCCGACGGCGATGGAGGCGACCGAGGAGGCGACGCGGGTCGTAAGGCCGACGCCGGCGCAGGCCGACGTGGCCACGGTCGTCACCTCGCGAGCCGACGGCGTCGGAAAGATGACGCTCGATCGTGTCGCGCCGGAGGAAGAGCGGCGACAGACGCGGTCGCCGGTCGTGGCGCTGATCGGCGTCGTGGTCGTCATCGCGGCGATCGGCGCGTGGATGATGCGCAAGCATGACGCGCCGGTGACGACGACGGCGGTGACGAAGCCGCCGGTGGTGGCGCCCGTGGTGGCGTCGGCCCATCTCGGCATCAACGCCTTTCCGTGGGCCGCCGTCACGCACATCCGCAATATCGACAGCGGCGCTGAAGTGCCGCTGAAGGACTCGCTCGTCACGCCGGCGCCGTTCGAGATCGCGCCGGGTCGTTATGAAGTGACGCTGTCGAATCCGCAGTTCAGGGACCCGATCAAACAGACCGTCGAAGTGGCGGCGGGGGAGGAGCGGACGATCGACGTCCACTTCGCCGATCCGTCGCAGGCGCCGCTGCCGCATTTCGGAGGCGGCGAATGAAGCGGCTCGCGCTCGTGCTGGCGATCGCGCTTCCGCTGCTCGCCGCGCCGCCGGACAAATGGTGGGAGGCGTACAACCGCGGCATCGCCGCCGTCCGCGCGCGGAACTACGCGGCGGCGGCCGACGATCTGCAGCGGGCCATCAACGAGATCCCTGCGGAGAACGGCGCGCTGCGCGTACGGAACGAGATCATCACCTACGTTCCGCACTTCTGGCTCGGCATCGCGAAGTACAACCTCGGCGACATCGACGGCTGTCTGCGCGAATTCAAGATCTCCGAGGACCAGGGCGTCGTGCAGTCGACGCCGTACTACTCGCAGCTGCGCGACTGGGTGGCGCGCGCGCAGCAGCAGAAGAAACGCGACGCCGAGGCTTCGGCCGCCGACAGCCGGAAAGCGGCGGACACGGCGATCAGCCACGCCTTGTCGGGACAGATGGAAGCGGTCGCCGCGGGCGGCGATCGGAGCGAGTCGTATCGCGGCGCGAAGCAGAAGCTGCAGGAAGCGCTCGATCAGTTCAATCATGCCGGGACGAACATCGCGCAGTACAAGCGCGCGTCCGACACCGCGGCGCAGGCGCGCGAGCTGTTCATGACGGCCGCGGAAGAAGGGAAGAAGGCGAAGGTGGCGCGCGCCAACACGCCGCCGCCTGCCGCCAAACCGATTCCGGTCACCGCGCCGATCCCCACGGAACCGAAGAAAGAACCGCCGCCGCCGGTCGTCATCGCACCGCCGCCTGTCGTGGTCGTGGAGAGCGAGGCGCTCGTCGGCGCGCGCGTCGCGCTGCAGCAGTACCGGCGGAAGCTGCTGGAGTCGGGAAGCGCGTCGACCAGTCCCGAGCTGCAGACCTATCTGCATGATTCGCTGCAGGAGACGTATCGGCTCGATCATCGGCTCAGCGGCAAGCCGGCCGAGGAGGAGATCCGCCGCGTGGCCGACCAGGTGGCGATCAAGAATCGCGAGCTGGTGACGGAGATCGACAAGGCGCGCAAGCAGCAGGTCGTGACGAAGGCGGCGATCATACCGATGCCCGCCCTGCACGACTCGCACGCCGAGCTCGAGCTCGCGTACCGCGCGTTCGCCACCGGCGACTTCGACACCGCCGAGTCGCTGCTGACGAAAATCCTCGGCGCGAAGCCGGAAGCCCAGGCGTACGCGCTGCGCGGCTGCGCGCGCTACACGCGCGGCATGCTCTCCCGCAAACCGGACGCCCTGCTGGCCTCCGCCAGCGCCGACTTCCGCGCCGCGCTGAAGCTGCGCCGCGACCTGCGGCTCGACAAGAGCGCGTTCTCGCCGAAGCTGGTGGCGTATTTCGACGCGTTGCGGCCGTAAGCGCGTGACCGGCGATCAATGACCGCAGTTCCTCTCCAAAGGACTTCGCAGTATTAAGATCACGCGCCGTCTATTGCGGATCCAACTTTCTGAATTAAGGATCACGCGCCATCTAATTCGGATCACAACTTCTGATCCGCGGATCACGAGTCGTGATCCGAAATAGTCGCCTGCGAAGAACGGGCAATTTTGTCCGCCGAGCGGTCTTCTGGTCGGGTCAACGGCGCAGACGCTAAGCTGCGCGGCCAGGGCCCTCGTTCCGAAGCCAAAGCGGCACGCGGCGAGCCTGCATGTGAGGCGCGCGATGCGCGCTGCATGACGCCCTGAGGGATTTGACGTTCCGAGGCGGCCCGGCTGCCGGGCCGAAGCTGCCAGCTTCGGCGGCGAGCTGGGCGGCGCTTGGCGGATAACGCGTCCCGCTGTATGTTTGGACTAATGCTTACGGGACTGACCATCAGAAATTTCAAGAAGCTCGCCGAGGCACAGATCGAGTTGGGTCAAAACGTTGTCTTCATCGGACCGAACAACTCGGGGAAAAGTACAGCGTTACAGGCACTTACGTTGTGGAACGTCGGTCTAAGCCGTTGGAACGAAAAGCGGTTAGGCCGTGAGACACCAGAGAAGCGACCAGGCGTAACGATAAACCGACGTGATTTATTTGCACTGCCGGTACCGAACACGAACTTGTTGTGGCGTGATCTGCATGTTCGCGATCTTCAAAAGATTAACGGAAAGAACCAAACTCAAAACGTCCGAATCGAGATCGTCGTGGACGGGGTAACGTCTGAGGGACCATGGTCGTGTGGTCTTGAGTTCGATTACGCGAACGAGGAGTCCTTCTACTGCCGACCCCTACGCGCGCACGACGGATCGCGAATGGTTATACCTCGTGCTGCTTCGTTTGTTCAAACCGTGTTCTTGCCACCGATGTCGGGACTGACAGCAAATGAGACGCGTCTCGACCCAGGAGCGATCAATGTACGTATTGGAGAGGGACGAACCGCGGAAGTCCTCAGGAATCTCTGCTTCCGTGTTGCACTGGAAAGTCCCGACACCTGGAACACATTAGTAGAACATGTGCATCGTCTTTTTGGGGTCAAGCTAGATCCGCCCGATTACGTGATGGAGCGTGGCGAGATCAGCATGACGTATCGCGAGCCACACGGTATTAGACTGGACCTATCTTCTGCCGGCCGCGGCCTGCAACAGATATTGCTGCTACTCGCACATCTATACACTAATCCTAAGTCTGTTCTCTTGCTGGACGAGCCGGATGCACATCTCGAATTGCTCCGGCAACGGCAAATCTACCGCCTACTTACCGAGGTGGCTGCCGCCCAGGATTGCCAGGTCTTTGCTGCTAGCCATTCGGAAGTGATCCTCAATGAGGCCGCCGACCGCGACGTAGTTGTGGCCTTTGTTGGCAAACCGCATCGAATTGATGATCGTGGCTCGCAAGTGCTGAAAGCACTTAAGTCGATCGGGTTCGAAGATTACTATCAAGCAGAAATTACGGGATGGGTTCTCTATCTGGAGGGTGCAACAGATCTCGCGATCTTGCAGGCGTTCGCGCGCGCGCTTAAACACCCCGTGCAAAAGCATCTGGACTGCCCGCTAGTCCATTATGTTGGGAATCAGGTGAGTAAAGCTCGCGAGCACTTCTTCGGACTACGCGAGGCTAAGTCAGAGTTGGCTGGAATCGCAGTGTTTGATCGACTGGCAATGACGCTACGCGAATCCGCATCCCTCGAAATACGTTCCTGGCGACGTCGAGAAATCGAAAACTACGTAACGTCACGCGCTGCCCTTCTAAATTTCGCGGAATCGCAGGCGACAGGAGTCATGCAGGGTCCTCTTTTCGAAGCCCACGCTAAACAGCGCTTTCGGACTGCGATGACTCAGGCCGTCGCTGAGATCGGGGACGCTTTGTCGAAGTTGAGCAAGCCGGATCCATTTTCGGCCGACATAAAGGCTAGCGACGAATTTCTGACGCCTGTATTTCAGCTGTTTTATCGCAAGTTGGGCCTCCCAGATCTTATGCAGAAGAGTGACTTCCACACTTTGGTGCCGTACTTACCAATTACTGAAATTGACGTGGAAGTCGGCGAGATGCTAGATGCCATCCTGCATATCGCAGAGTCGGCGCACGCTCCCTCGCTGCCGTAGCGGTTCGTCCGGCTACTGTCTGGTTAACCCGCGTGGCCCGGCTCACGTGCCAGCTTCTACCTCGAACTCGTTACGTCGAGTCGCCCATCGAAAGGCTTGTCAGGCGCTCGTGTCATCGAAGTACGACTCTGGGAAGATCAACCCGTACTCATTAAATTCATACAAGCGTTGATCCGCTATTCGTAACGCGACACATTGAAAAAACGGCTGTGCGCATAAGAGCAGCACTCTGGCGCGTTTCTCCCTAAGATCCTGCTTATTCAGGCGGACAATCCCTCCGAAGGTCTTGCCCACCAGCACCTCTTCACCGCTTTCTGTGATGGCGGTTACGAGCACACCGTTCAGCGCGTTTTCGGGCGCTTGCCTGTGCCGTTCAGCCGCCGAAAGAATCACTCCGCCGACGCTCAGGGAACGGTTCAATCGGCGCATAGAGCTACTTCTTCGTCAACTCCACCCCATTGGCGATGAAGGTGACCTCGGTCGCCGTCCCATCCGCGTTGCGGTGCAGCTTCGCGCCCTCGCCGGCGAGGTGGTCGGCTTCGTCCTTCGACAGCTTCTCCACCTTCGTCACGCCTTCGGCGCGCGCGGCGTAGCCCTTCGCGTTCTTCGGCACGAAGAAGCCGTAGTCCTTGAACGTCACGCGCATGCCTTCGAGCTCCATCCAGCAGCCCATCTTCGTGCAGACGTTCGTCACCGTTCCTTCCACCAGCACCGGCTTCGCGGTGTAGGCGTCGGGCGACTTGACGACGTCGGCGATCGGCGTCGGTTTGGCGTCGGAGAGCGGCGCGCCGCGCTTGATCGTGGGGTCATCGGCGAGGGCGAGAAGAGGGAAAACGAGAGCGAGGGCGAGGACGATTCGTTTCATGCGTTCAGCTCCTGTGGAAAAATGTCCGAATTTCGGACGGATGTAAATGCTCTGGACACGGTGCGGAGATCGTAAGTTCCGTAAGCGTAAGAGTATGTGACATTTACGAAACGAGCCATGTTGGCCGTCACTTTGCCCTGTGAGACGGCCATCATGACCAATCTGCCCTCCCTCCGATGCCACCGGTGCAGCAAGCCCTTCGACCTGCAGAGCCCCCTCTGGTGCTCCTGCAGCGGCGTCAGCCGCACCCTCGTCTGCCCTTCCTGTCTGCACTGTTTCTGCTCCGCGCCGCTGCCGTTCAAGCGACGGTTCTGGTCCGGCGCTCCTCGGCATCTGCGCGAGCACACGGAACGCTTCCGGACGTTCGCGTCGTCGCAGGAGCGGGCAGGCGGCGGACTGATGCTGGTGGTCGACGACGACGAGGTCAACCGCTCGATGGTGGCCGCGGTGCTCGAATCGTGGGGCTATCGCGTCATGACCGCGGCGCACGGCGAGGAGGCGCTGTCGATCTGGAGACAACATCCGATCGAGGTCGTCGTCACCGACGCCCTGATGCCGAAGATGGACGGCCGCGAGCTGTCGCTGAAGATCAAGTCGTCGGAGCGCGGCGCGTCGACGAAGGTGATCCTCATGACGTCGCTCTTCACCAGGCTGCAGCATCGCGCCGAGGCCTTCAAGACCTTCCGCGTCGACGAGTTCCTGGTCAAGCCGATCAAGTTTCCGGAGCTCTCCGCCGCGCTGAAGCGCGTCACCTCGATGGAGGCCTGCGCATGACCATCCTCTCGATCGGTCACATCATCTCGACGTTCGTGCGCGAGTCCGACGAACGGCTGGCGGAGGCGGAGCACTTCCTGCGCAAGCTGGAGCGGAACGCGGCCGACGCCGATTCACTGCGCGAAGTCATGCGCCGCTTTCACGGATTCGCCGGCGTGGGCGGCATCGACGGCTTCGAGCTGATCAACTCCGCCGGCTCGCGCGGCGAAGGGGAGTGCCGGCTGCAGATGAAGAGCGGAGAGCCGGTCACGGCGGAGCAGGTCCGCCGCTGGCGCGCGCTGTTCGTTTTCCTGGAAGCCGAGGTTTGCGCGATGCATCGCTCGACCTTCAGGCTCACGCTCGTCGAGTCGGAGCGGGACAACGAGCGTCCGGTGCGCAAGGTCTACGACGTGCTGCTGGTCGAGGATGACGTCGACGTCCACGCGGCGCTCGGGCCGCGGCTGACGCAGGAGGGCTTCAACGTCCATTCCGCGTTCACGCGCGCCGAGGCGCTGGCGTCGATGTCGATCGCGCCGCCCCATGCGCTGATCATCGACGTCGGCCTGCCCGACGGCTGCGGATACGAGGTCATCTCGCGGCTGCGCGAGATGCCGGAACGGGAGGACGCGCCGGTCTTCATCGTCAGCGCGCGCGAGGAGTTCGGCGACAAGGTGGAGGGGATCCGCTGCGGCGCCGACGCCTGGTTCGGCAAGCCGCTCGATTACGAGGCGGTGATCCGCCGCCTGCGCTCGCTGGTCGAGTCGCGCGACGACACGGTGGCGCGCATCCTCTCCGTGGAAGACGATCCGGCGGAGTCGCAGTATCTGCGCGCCGTGCTGGAGAGCGCCGGCTACGAGGTCCGCTCCTGTGCCGATCCGAAAGACTTCGAGCGCGAGCTCGCCACGTTCGCGCCGAACCTCATCCTGATGGACATCCTGCTGCCGGGCGTCAGCGGATACGAGCTGGCCCGATTCGCGCGGCAGCTCGACGAGCACCAGGCGACGCCGATCCTCTTCCTCACCAGCGAGCGCGAGATGCAGACGCGCATCGAGTCGATGCGCTCCGGCGGCGACGATCACATCGAGAAGCCGATCGCGCCGAGCCTGCTGCTGGCGGCGGTCGAGGCGCGCGTGCAGCGGGCGCGGCAGATCCGCCATTTCCTCGATCGCGACAGCCTCACCGGCCTGCTCAACCGCGGCGCCTTCCAACGGCGCGTGGAGGCGTGGATGCATCGCGACGACGGAGGCGACGGCGCCGTGGTGATGATCGACGTCGACTATTTCAAGATGCTCAACGACGGCTACGGCCACGCCTTCGGCGACCAGGTGCTGACGCGCCTGGCGTCGTTCCTGCGCGCGCACGTCCGCGTCTCCGACGCCATCAGCCGTTACGGCGGCGAGGAGTTCGCCATGTTCATCGACGACGTCTCCGATGACGACGCCGTCCGCCTCGTCGACCGGTTGCGCGACGAGTTCGCGTCGCTGGGCCACACGGCGCCCGACGGCTCGACGGTGTGGTGCTCGTTCTCCGCGGGGGTGAGCGCATCGGTGCGCGGCGTCGGCTCGTTTTTCATGGCCATGCAGGCCGCGGACGAAGCGCTCTATCGGGCCAAGGCTGGCGGGAGGAACCGGGTGGCGAGTGCCGCCGAGCGCGCGATGGCCTTGTCGGCCTGAAACAGGCAGGGCGGGTCAGACGACCCGCCCTGCGTTGCTCGGTTGATTACTTTTCGGTCTCGCTCTGAATGCGCATGCCGTAGAACGAGCGGTAGACGAAGAACATCGAGATGACGAAGAACACCGCGGAGAGGATCTGCGTGAGCTGAGCCTGTCCCGCCTTCGTCATTTCCACCGCCAGCTCGACGGCGAGAAGGCCGAAGAGCGTGGTGAATTTGATGACCGGGTTCATGGCCACCGAGGAGGTGTCCTTGAACGGATCGCCGACCGTGTCGCCGACGACGGTCGCCGCGTGCAGCGGCGTTCCCTTTTCCTTCAGCTCGACTTCGACGATCTTCTTGGCGTTGTCCCACGCGCCGCCGGCGTTGGCCATGAAGATGGCCTGGTACAGACCGAACAGGGCGATGGAGATCAGGTAGCCGATGAAGAAGAACGGCTCGAAGCAGGCGAAGGCGAGGGTGGAGAAGAAGACGGTGAGGAAGATGTTGAACATGCCCTTCTGCGCGTACTGCGTGCAGATGGCCACGACCTTCTTCGAATCCTCGACCGAGGCCTTGGTGGCGCCGGAGTCGAGCTTCATGTTTGCCTTGATGAACTCCACCGCGCGGTAGGCGCCGGTGGACACGGCCTGCGTCGACGCGCCGGTGAACCAGTAGATCACCGCGCCGCCGACGATCAGTCCGAGCAGGAACTGCGGGTGGAGCAGCGAGAGCTTGTCCATGTCCACCGTCAGCCCGTTGGTGAGCATGACGATGATGGAGAAGATCATGGTGGTGGCACCGACGACCGCCGTGCCGATGAGCACCGGCTTGGCCGTGGCCTTGAACGTGTTGCCCGCGCCGTCGTTCGCCTCGAGGTATTCCTTCCCCTTCTCGAACTGCGGGCGGAAGCCGAAGTCGCGATTGACCTCGTCCTCGATGCCGGGCATGGTCTCGATGGTGGAGAGCTCGAACACCGACTGGGCGTTGTCCGTCACCGGGCCGTACGAGTCGACGGCGATCGTCACCGGACCCATGCCGAGGAAGCCGAAGGCGATGAGGCCGAAGGCGAAGATGGCCGGGGCGATCATCAGCGCGCCCGCGCCGACCGGGAACATGCTGCTGATCCACGCGCCGACGCCCATCAGTCCGGCGATGGTGATGCCCATCCAATAGGCGCTGAAGTTTCCGGCGATGAGGCCGGCCAGGATGTTGAGCGAGGCGCCGCCTTCACGCGAGGCGGTGACCACTTCGCGCACGTGACGTGATTCCGTGGAGGTGAAGACTTTTACCAGCTCCGGGATGATCGCGCCGGCGAGCGTGCCGCAGGTGATGATGGCGGAGAGCTTCCACCACATCGTCGTGTCGCCGCCCAGATCGGGGATCAGGAGCTTGGAGACGATGAAGGTGACGGCGACGGAGAGGATCGAGGTGATCCAGACCAGCGACGTGAGCGGGTGCTCGAAGTTGAAGTGATCGGAGTTCTTGTACTTGGCCGAGGCGATGGCGCTGTTGATCCAGTACGCGAAGGCCGAGGTGATGATCATCAGCACGCGCATGACGAAGATCCAGACCAGGAGCTGCGTCTGAACGGTTCCGTTCTGAACCGCGAGGAGGATGAACGTAATGAGCGCGACGCCGGTGACGCCGTAGGTTTCGAAGCCGTCGGCGGTCGGACCGACCGAGTCGCCGGCGTTGTCGCCGGTGCAGTCGGCGATGACGCCGGGGTTGCGCGCGTCGTCTTCCTTGATGTTGAAGACGATCTTCATCAGGTCGGAGCCGATGTCGGCGATCTTGGTGAAGATGCCGCCGGCGATGCGCAGGGCGGCCGCGCCGAGCGACTCACCGATGGCGAAGCCGATGAAGCAGGGGCCGGCATACGCGCGCGGCACGAAGAGGAGGATGAGCAGCATCAGCACGAGCTCGGTGGAGATGAGCAGCATGCCGATGGACATGCCGGCCTTCAGCGGGATCTCGTACGTCGGGTACGGCTTGCCGCGCAGCGAGGCGAACGCCGAACGGGAGTTGGCGAACGTGTTGACGCGGATGCCGAACCAGGCCACGCCGTAGCTGCCGGCGATGCCGACGAGGGAGAAGAAGATGATGATCGCCGTGCGCGTGAAGCCGTAATGCCGCAGCACGCCGAAGTAGAACACCATGATGATGCCGATGAAGACTTCGAGCAGCAGGATGAATTTGCCTTGCGTCTGCAGGTAGGTCTTGCAGGTCTCGTAGATCAGCTCGGAGATCTCGCGCATGGAGCGATGCACGGGAAGGTTCTTGAGCTGAACGTAGATGACGAAACCGAAGAGCAGGCCGAGGACGCAGACGATCAAACCGGCCATGAGCAGCTTGCTGCCCGTGATGCCGAGGAAGTTGACCGCGCTCAGATCGGGCAGCACGAGGTTGGCCTCCGTGCGTGCTTCGACCGGCTGTCCTGCGAGACTCGATTCCTGTGGCGCGATGGCGGGATTGCTCGACGGATGCGATTCCTGCGCACCCGCGATGCCGGCGACGCAGACCACAAGCGCAGCAAGGACCAGCACGCGCATGATCCAGGACTTCATAGTTCCTCCGTTAAGTTGTTTCGGTGAGATCCCGTCCTACACGAATTCCCTGAGGACGGGTTGCTTAGGGCGCGCGGATTCTAGCACGCCTCTTCGTCCTTCTCCCCCGCCGCGCGGGGGAGAAGGTGCCGCAGGCGGATGAGGGGGTGTTTCCTCGCGCCAGGGAAGCCCCTCACCCGCCTTCGGCACCCTCTCCCCGTGCGCGGGGAGAGGCTATTTCTGCCTGTGCCTACGACAGCAGCAGCTCCAGATCCTCCACTTCCAGCTTCCGCAGCACGCTGTTGTCCTCGGAGATGATCGACTCCGCCAGCTCGCGCTTGCGCGACTGCAGCTCGAGGATCTTCTCCTCCACCGTGTCGCGCGCGATCAGCCGGTACGCCACCACGGGGCGCAGCCGCCCGATCCGGTGCGCGCGATCGATGGCCTGCGCCTCGACCGCCGGGTTCCACCACGGGTCGAGCAGGAAGATGTAGTCGGCGTTGGTCAGGTTCAGTCCGAGGCCCCCCGCCTTGAGGCTGATCAGGAACAGCGGCGGACCGTCCTCGCTCTGGAATTCCTCCACCAGGGATTGCCGGTCCCGCGTCTTGCCGTCGAGGTAGCAGTACGGAACGCCCTCCTCGTCCAGCGCGTCGCGGACGATGGCCAGGAACGAGGTGAATTGCGAAAAGATCAGCGCGCGGTGGCCGGAGTCGAGCACGTCGCGGATCTCCTCGATCAGCAATTCGGTCTTCGCGCTCGGTGAGCCGCTCTTCGGGTCGATGAGCATCGGATGACACGCCGCCTGCCGCAGGCGGAGGAGCGCTTCGAGGATCTGCATCCGCGATTTATCGAGACCGGTGGTCTTCACGCGTCCGAGGAGCGCGGCGCGGTAGTGGTCGCGCAGCTCGTCGTAGATGCGGCGCTGTTCGCTCTCCAGCTCGCAGTAGAGCGTCTGCTCGGTGCGCTCCGGCAGTTCCGGCGCGACCTGCTCCTTCGTCCGGCGGAGGATGAGCGGCCGCAGCGCTCGGGCGAGCGCTTCGCGCCGTTCGGGAGGCGTGGTCCGGGCCACGAACGTCCGCTGGAACCAGCGCGACGTTCCGAGGAGTCCGGGATTGAGGAACTCGAAGAGGCTCCAGAGCTCGCCGAGGTGGTTCTCGATCGGCGTGCCGCTGAGCGCGAGGCGATGACGCGCGCGCAGCAGCCGGCTCGCCTTCGCCACCTGGCTCGACGCGTTCTTGATCGCCTGCGCCTCGTCGAGGATGACGTATTCGAAATCGACGGCGGAGAGGTGGTCGATGTCGAGGCGCATCGTCGCGTACGTCGTCAGCACGACGTCGCAATCGGTGAACGCGTCTTTCGTCCGCTCCGTGCCGTGGTGCTCGCGGACGCGCAGCTTCGGCGCGAACCGCGCGGCCTCTGCGGCCCAGTTGAAGAGCAGCGAGCGCGGTGCGATGACCAGCGACGGCTTCTCGATGCCCTCCGCGCGCATCGATTCGAGGAGCGCGAGCGTCTGCACGGTCTTGCCGAGGCCCATGTCGTCGGCCAGGCAACCGCCGATGCGCGACTCGCGCAGGAACTGCAGCCATCCGAGGCCGGCGCGCTGATAGGGACGCAGCTCGGTCTTCAGGGAAGGGGGTTCGTTCTGCGGTTCGGGTGTGGTCTGAGCGGACGAGACGTCCGCTCCCCTCTGGAGCAGCGCGTCGACGATGAGCGACTGGTGTGAGCGGAAGCGGAGCGCGTCGCCGTCGCGTTTGCCGAGATCGATCACCGGCGCGAGCGATTCGATCCAGCGGCTGGGGACGATGCCGAACGATCCATCGCCGAGTCGCACGATGCCGCGCCGTGCCTCGGCGGCGGCGAGGAGGTCGGGCAGTTTGAGACGCGTGTCACCGAAGCTCGCGCTGACGTTCAGGTCGAACCAGTCGATGCCGCTGGAGATCTCGACGTCGAAGTCGTCGCTCACCCGCAGCGGCGCGGAGTCGATCTCGATCGACCAGCCTTCGGTCGCCAGTGTGCGCACGACATCTTCGAGCTGCGACAGACGGACGCGGTAGCCCTCGCGCGTGCCGATCACGCCGAGGGAGACGAGCCGCGAGCGAAACGCGTCTTCCACCGGACGATTGCGGCGGATCAGTTTCCGTCCGATCGATTTCTGCAGGTCGGCCGAGCGGCTGGCGACGCGCCAGTCGTCGTAGATGAAGTAGACCTCGGCCAGCAGCTCGCTCATCCACTCGTCGCGTTGCAACGCCAGCAGCGGCCGCGGCGGCGCGTCGACGAGCTCCCATCCCAGTTCGTCGGGAAGTCTGATGCCGGCGATCGGCGCGCGCAGCAGGGCCTGGCGGAAACGTTCCCCCTCGGCGTGCGGGATCTCGATCGGACCGCTGACCCGCAGCGCGTTCAACCAAGCCGCGCGGCCGCTGTCGTCGAAGCGGCTGGCGCGTCCGTCGCTGATCAGGATCCCGTTGGCGATCGAGTCGACGTCGTCGAGCGGAAGCGTCGTGCCGTCGCGTTCGATCGTGCCGGAGATGCGGTAGGCCGACCCTTCGCTGGTGATCGCGACGCGGAACGTCCACGGCGATCCCTCGTCCCACGCGATCGGCTGCATGTCGGGATCGACCAGCCGTCCGGAGCGCGCCAGCCGTTCGACCCACCACGCCGTCGTCGCGGGCGTGATCACGATCGACGACTCGATGCTGTAACCGTAGGCGTGCTGATTGAGGAGGGCGATGCTCTCCCGGTCGAAGGCGTCGAGCGATTGCAGCTCGTCGAGGCGGAAGGAGCGCGGCTTCCATTTTCCCCACTCGCCGTTCTTGCGCCGGGCCCGGCCGAGGATGCGCAGCATCAGCGAATGCGAACCGCCGGAAGAAGGATTGATGACGTACGCGATCTCGTCGGGAGTGGCGCGCGGCGGCGTCGACGCGGTGGGGGCCGGTCCGACGGCCTGGAGAAACCGCTCCCAGCTCGACGACTTGCTGCCGTAGCGCAGAACGGGCGGCTCGTTGTCGAAGTGGTTGTCCTCCAGCACGAGCTCGTGATCGGGCAGCAGCTGCTTCGCGCCCGCGGCACGGATCACGGCCCAGATGTGTTTGCAGGGCAGGAACTCGCGCTCGAAAAACGGGCACTCGCAGTCGACGATGAGACGTTCCTCGTCCCCGAGGATCAGGGCGACGGAGTAGGGACGGCTGCCGATGACGGTCGCTTCGATGACGCCGGACCCCGACCTGATGCGCGAGACCCGCCCCTCTTCGTAGTACCTGTCCCCCCGTTCCACGCTGAGGCGCGGCACGAGAGCGCGGAGTGAGTCTTCGGCAAGCACGGGAAGGAATGCTACACGTGCTGCCGCCACTGCGGCGGGCGCCCCGGCCGCCGACGTAGAATCGATCGATGCAGAACTTCCTCTGGTACATCCTCGCCGCGACATGCGAGATCGGTGGTTGCTACGCGGTCTGGATGTGGCTTCGGCTCGGACGCAGCGCGTGGTGGCTCGTGCCCGCGGCGCTGATTCTGATCACGTTTGCGGTCACGCTGACGAGGGTGGATACGGCGTTCGCCGGCCGCACGTTCGCGGCGTACGGCGGGGTCTACATCGTCAGCTCGCTCGCCTGGCTCGCCATCGTGGAGCGGACGATGCCGCGGGCTACGGACCTGATCGGGAGCGCGGTCTGCCTGATCGGCGCGGCGATCATTTTCTTCGGCGCGCGGTGGAGCGCGGCGTAGGGGATTCCGCGCTGCTGCCGCCACGCCGCCGGCGCGACGGGTCCCACCTGCCGAGGCGGTGAGCAGGCGACGGCGGCGTGGCGGCGAGGCAGTGTGACCCCCCGGGCGTGGTGCCGCCATGGGCCGCGCGGTCTATTTTCGGTCGAGCGGGTGTCCATGACTAACTCCTGAAATCCATCGCTTTTAGTTCTTCCTCCCCGTGTCGCCGCGGGCGGCTCATCCGCACAATCGCGGCGGGAAATCCACCCATATGACCGCACGGTCCGATCTCCACCATGTAGCCGATCTCTACGGCGCGCAGAAGGGCGCCGCGACGTCCTCCGTGCGTCCCGTCGCCCATCCTCTCTACAGGGCGCTTACTCCATCGCCGCGCGTACCCTTCTGAGGGCAGGTTCCCGCGTGCCCTCGATCACTTTTCTTCTCACCGGTTTCGGCCGCCTCTTCCGCGAATGCATCTCCCAGGCATTCAGCGACGATGAGTCACTGCAGTTGCGTGACGGCGTGGACGGCGTCGACATCGGAGAGCAGATCGCGGAGCTCCATCCCGAGGTCGTGGTGATCAACGTCGAGGGCCGGGAAGATGAAGGAGTGGCGCTGATCGCCCGCCTCGCGCGCGAGCATCCGGAGGTGAAGCTCCTGGTGTTCGGGATGGAGGAGACGCACGAGTCGATCCTTCGTTTCATCGAGGCGGGAGCGCAGGGCTACATCGCGCGCACGGCGTCGATGGTCGAGTTCCGCGACGCGCTCGCGCTGGCGGTGAAGGGCGAGATGGCGGCGTCGCCCGCCGTCATCTACGCGATGTTCGCGCGGCTCACGGAGCTCGCGCAGTTGCGCCGGCGGACGGAGACGCTGGAGTCGCTGCGCCTCTCGACGCGCGAGCTCGACATCCTCCGGTTGATGGCGCGCGGCTTGAGCAACAAGCAGATCGCGTCGCGCCTCTCGCTCTCGTACCACACCATCAAGAACCACGTGCAGAACATCTTCCGCAAGCTCGACGTCGCGCGGCGGATCGAGGCCGTGGAGCACGCGCGGCGGCAGGGCTGGCTTGATGAGTAATGGTCTGAGTAATGGTCTGAGTAATGGTCTGAGTAATGGTCTGAGTGAGCGGACGAACGTCGCCGTCCTGGCCTGTTGCGAGCTGTTCGCCGATGTCATGCGCACTGCGCTCGAACGCGCCGGCGTTCCGGTGTCGCTGGCGGCGCCGCTATCGGACGACGCGATCAGCGGGCTGCGCGGAGGGGTGGACGTGGTGGTCCTCGACGCCGGCTCGGCGCAGGCGGCGATTCCATGGCTGCGCAAGCTGCGCGAGTCGGGCGAGGTGCGCGGCATCGTGACGGTGATCGAGCGCGCGGACGACGACCGCATCGTGGCGGTGCTGGAAGCGGGAGCGAGCGCCTGGGTCGATCGCGAGTCGACCCTGCCGCAACTGATCCGCGCGATTCGCGCACGGCACACGGTGACCTCGGCGCGCGTGGTGGCGATGGTGGGCGGACGGATTCACGCCCTGGCGCGCGAGCTGCGCCGCGCGCCCGCCGCCGCGGAGCTGCTGACGCAACGCGAAGCGCAGGTGCTGCGGCTGCTGGCCGAGGATCTGCCGAACAAGGAGATCGCGCGGCGGCTCGGCGTCTGGACGCACACCATCAAGACGCACCTGCACAACATCTATACGAAGCTCGGCGCGCGGTCGCGCCGCGAAGCGGTGACGCGCGCGATGCGCCTCGGCTTGCTGCAGGACGCGTCGGCCGAAGTCCGCGAGCATCGCGGCGACGTCATCGAGTCGGCGATCGACGCGGTGAAGGGATCGCGGGCGAAGCGGATGACCGTGGTCGGCCGCGCCATCGAGGACGTCACGCGCGCGCTGATCGCGAACGAGCCGCGCAAACCGGCGGAGCTGTTCATGTCGATCGACGCCAGCGCGCCGGCGGTCGACGACTTCACGCGTCTCGCGCAGACCGCCGCCGCGGCGGGCGATCAGGCTGTGGTGCTGGCGTTGTTCCACTCGCTCGAACCGTTGCTCGAACGTTACGGTCCGCCGGCCGCGAGCCGCTTCGAGCCGGGCGACTTCGATTACTTCCGCTTCCTCGGGCACGAGATGCTGGTCACGCTGATCGCGGCGCTGCTGCACGAGCGGCGCTGGCGCATCGCCGGCGACCTGCTCGATCAACGCTGGAGCGCGGCGTCGGAGTATCTCGATTCGCTCGACGAGCTGGCGGAGAAGCGCGGCATCCTTTCGGTGCACGCGGAGCTGCTCGAGGCGCGGCACACGCGCGGCGCGCTGGCGCGCATGCCGTTCGACGAATTCATCGCCGCCGACTACTTCCTCTTCCTGCGCGGCGAGCTCCCGCCGGACGAAGCGCCGCAGCAGGGATTCGAGTGGCGTCCGTGGAGCACGGCCCGCATGCGCACCGCGCCGTGGTTCCTGCGCGAGCCGTTCCTGGAGGATGTGGCGAACGCGCTGCGGCTCCCTGACGCGGATACGCTGCGCGCCCGATTGCTCGAGCGCGCGGCGCGGTTGGAGTTGTTGTGGAGCGCGGGAACGTGGCGATCGCCGGTTACTGCTGCGTCGCTGTCGACCTGATGTGGATCTCCACGCGGCGATTCAGCTGCCGTCCCTCCGGCGTGTCGTTCGACGCCTTCGGCCGCGTCTCGCCGTAGCCGATGGCGTTGATGCGGGAGCCGGCGACGCCTTCGTCGACGAGGAAGCCCTTCACCGAATCGGCGCGACGTTCCGAGAGTCCCTGGTTGTATTCGGGGTTGCCGGTCGAGTCGGTATGGCCTTCGACGTCGATGATCTCGTCGGTGTAACGGCGGAAGTTGCTGGCCAGGTCGCCGAGCGTGGCGCGCGATTCGGGACGGAGCGAGGCGGAGTTGTAGTCGAAGAGGACGTCGCTGGTGAGGCGGACGTCAATCTGGTTCTCCGCGGGACGGGTCACTTCGACGCCGGGGATCTGCTGCAGTTCCTGCTGCTGCTGATCCATGCGGTGTCCGGCGGCCGCGCCGATCGCGCCGCCGACAGCCGCGCCGATCACGGCGCCGGTGCGGTTGCTGCCGCTCTGATTTCCGATGACCGCGCCGACGACCGCGCCGGCCGCGGCGCCGATGGCAGCGCCCGTTTTCGCTTTCTTGTTCGGATCGTCGTTGGTCGAGGCGCAGGAGACGACGAAGAGGGCGGTGAGGAGAAGGACTGAGGCTTTACGGAACATTCGAGTTACCTCCGAAAATGAGTTGCCGGTTACCGGGTTGCCGGTTGCCGTCGTGGCAACCCGGTAACCGGCAACCGGCAACATCCTACTTACGCTTCGTTCGCGTGGATGTGAATCTCGACGCGGCGGTTCAACTGACGACCGCTGGCGGTGGCGTTCGACGCACGGGGGTGCGATTCGCCGTAGCCGATGGTCCGCATGCGCGAGGAGCGGATGCCGAGATCGTCGAGGTAATTCGAGACCGAGGCCGCGCGGCGTTCCGACAGGCGCTCGTTGTACGAGGCCGAGCCGGTCGAGTCGGTGTAGCCCTGGACCGAGATCGTGGTGTTCGGGTAGCGGTTGAAGACGTCGGCCATCTCACGCAGCGAGCTGCGCGAGGCCGAGCGAAGGCCCGCGGAGTTGAAGTCGAACAGCACGTCGTTCTTCACCGTGACCTTCAGTTCGTCGTCCGCGGTGCGGGTGACGTTGACGCCTTCGATCTGCCGGAGCTCACGCTCCTGCTTGTCCATCATGGCGCCGACAATCGCGCCGGCAGCCGCACCGGCCACACCGCCGACGACCGCGCCGCGCTTGGAGCTGTGGTGACCGCGGTTGTTTCCGATGACCGCTCCGACGACCGCGCCGAGCGTTCCACCGACCACCGCGCCCTTCTTGGCCTTCGCGTGATCATCGGTCTGGGCGAAGAGCGGAACCGCCAGAAGTACAGTCAACGTGGTTGCGAGTAGTTTCTTCATTTGAATCCTCCCGTGTAACTGCCGTCATTGATCGCAACGGTCTTGCCATGGCTGTATTAGTTCCGTCAAAAATGGTTTGACGGGGTGTACGATATCGGGCCATGCCGGAGAGCTCGCCCGCGATGCGCGTGCTGCGCAACCTATTGCAATATGGCGACTTATCGTTCCGTGATTTCGTCGAGATCGCGCTTTATCATCCGGACTCAGGTTATTACGCGCAGCCGTCGAGTCCGGTGGGGAAAGGGGGCGATTACGTCACTTCGCCGTCGCTCAGTCCGGTGTTTGCCTTCGCCATCGGCAGGCTGATCCGCGAATTTGTGGCCCGTCATACCGACGCTGTGTGCACTTTTGTGGACATTGGCTGCGGGGACGGCTCGCTATTAAGAGAGGTTGATCCGCCGATTCGCTGGTTCGGAGTCGATCGGTCGCTGGAGCGGGTGTCGGGACCGCACTTCGTGAAGAGTCTGCTCGACGTGCCGCGCGATGGGATGCACATCCTCTTCTCGAACGAGCTCTTCGATGCCCTGCCGTTCGCCCGCCTCGTGATGCGGGGACGCGAGCTGCACGAGCTCTGGATCGATCCGAACTTCGACTGGGTCGAGCACGAGGCGCCCGAGGTCTACGACGACTACTTCGCCTCGCACGGGATCACGCTGGAGGACGGGCAGTTCGCCGACGTCTCCCTCGACTGGAGCGGGCTGTATCGGGACATTGCCTTGTTTTCCGAGCACGCCCTGATCGTCTCCTTTGATTATGGCTACCGCGCGCGGCAGCTGTTTCATCCGCGGGTTCGGCGCTTCGGGACGGCCGCGTCGTACTCGCATCATCGCGTCACGCGCGACCTGCTGGCCAATCCGGGCGAAAAGGATCTGACGGCCCACATCAACTTCGACGATCTCATCCGCACGGGGGAGGAGCTCGGCGCCTCGACCCTCTTTTTCGATCGCCAGGCGAAGTTTCTCCTCTCCCTCGGCATCACCGAGCATCCGCTCTTCGCGCCGCTCGATGACCTGAAACCGGAGTCGGTGGAGGCGGCGCTGGCCCTGCGCGAGGCGCGCGAAGAGGCCCGGCGGCTGGTCCTTCCCGACGGAATCGGCGAGGACATTCGCGTTCTCGTGCAGGGCCGGGGAGTGCCGTTGGAGGGATGGAGTTTTCAACGCAACATCATTCCTTGACTCTCCGACTTCGCCGTTTACAATTACGTCCGGTCTCAACTTAGACGACATATGGCGAACTACTCAGTGCTGCTGGTGGCCGCTCTCATCGTGCTATCAGTCCCGGTGCTGACCCTCTTCATCATCACCCCCCTCATCCGGGCCTCTGGTGGCGGCAAGGTCAAGCTCGAGCCGTACGAGTGCGGTGTTCCGGCGACCTCCCACGCCTTCGACCACCGGTTTTCCGTCCGCTATTTCCTGATCGCTGTGCTGTTCATCGTCTTCGACGTGGAGACGGTCTTCCTCTTTCCCTGGGCGATCCGGTTCAAGCAGCTCGGCCTGTTCGGAGCGGTCGAGATGGCGGTGTTTCTCGCGATCCTCCTGATCGGGTACTTCTACGCCTGGAAGAGGAAGGTCCTTTCATGGGTCTGATCGAAAACCGTTTCGACTCCTCCGGGAGCTTCCTCACCACAAAAGTAGACAAGTTGTTCAACTGGGCGCGGAAGTCGTCGCTCTGGCCGATGCAGTTCGGTCTGGCCTGCTGCGCGATCGAGATGATGGCCGTGCTCGACCCGCGTCACGACATGGCGCGTTTCGGCGCCGAGGTCTTTCGCGCCACGCCGCGGCAGTCGGACCTGATGATCGTCTCCGGCACGGTGACCGAGAAGATGGCGCCGGTGGTCCGCCGCCTGTGGGACCAGATGCCCGATCCGAAATGGGTCATCGCCATGGGCTCGTGCGCGACGTGCGGCGGTCCGTATGACACGTACGCCGTCACGCAGGGGGTCGATCGCCTGATACCGGTCGACGTCTACATCCCCGGATGTCCTCCCCGTCCCGAGGCGCTGATCTGGGGATTGATGGAGCTGCAGAAGAAGATCGAGAAGATGCACGTCCTCCGCAAAGGGGGCGAGGCGTACAACTTCGCCCGCTCGGCGGTGCGCGATTCGCTGCGGCCGGAGCACGAAGGTCCGGCGCTGCGCGCGGAGCAGGCGAAGGCGCAGCTCAAGCCGGCGCCGGTGTCGGGCGTGAAGCCGAAGCCGAAGAGTGCTGCGCCGGCGCCCTCGCCTGTCGCCCCCAAGCCGGCAGCGCCGGCACCAGCCCCCAGCGGACAGGCGGGGGCGCCTGTCCCCACACAGGAAGCGGCACCCGAGCCGGTTGCAGCCGAGGCTGCGGCGACCGCTCCGTTCCACAAGGAAACGCTCACCCTTCCCGAGCGCATGACGATGGCCGAGGAGATGGGGGGCGGTTTCGAGACGAAGCTGTTCGCGGCGATGGCGCAGACCGATTGCGGTGCCTGCGGCTGGGACTGCGAAGGCTACGCGCACGCCATCGCCGACGGCGAGACGAACGACATCTCGCTTTGCGTGCCGGGCGAAGAGGAAACGCTCGACATGCTGAAGAAGCTGATGGACGAGGCGGGAAAGCCGTACGAAGGATAGATGGCCGAACAGACCACCACGCCGCCGCCGCGCTCACTCGACGATATCCGCCGCGATCCGCTGATCGCCGGCGCCGCCGAGCGGTCGGGTGACGCGATCACCGCCGCGAAGGAATTCGTCGGGGAGATCACGCTGACGATCGATCGCAATCGGATCGTCGAAGTCTGCCGCGCGTTCAAGGACGACGGCTTCAATTACCTCGTCGATCTCGCCGGCGCCGACTACTCGACGTATCCGAACCACAGCGGTCCGCGCTTCGCCGTCTCGTACACGCTCTACTCGTTCCAGAAGAACAACCGCGTCCGGCTGAAGGTCTGGACGGAGGACAACGTCCCGTCCGTGAGCGGCGTCTGGAAGACGGCGAACTGGCACGAGCGCGAGACGTGGGACATGCTCGGCATCCGCTTCGACGGCCATCCGAACCTCGAGCGCATCCTGATGTGGGAGGGCTTCAACGGCCATCCGCTGCGGAAGGACTTCCCGATCCGCGGCATCGACACCGGCGCGCGCATCTATCCGGAAGTCTTTCCGGAAGGCGGCGGACCGAAGGCCGGATCGACCGGCAAGGACGTCAAGGACGTCAACGTCTACCAGGGCGAATGGAAGCGCTACGGCACCTGGCCGGCCGCGCAGATCGCGGGCGGAAAAGAACAGCAGGCGCCGAATCCGGAGCTGGCCGGCGTGGTCGCGGAGACCGCGGTACCGACCGAGGAAGCGCCGTGGCACGATCCCGACAAGGCGCTGCCGGAGCGGATGGAGCTGGCGAAAGACGGCTCGCTGAAGGACAAGCTCTTCGCGGCCATGGCCCAGACCGATTGCACCGCCTGCGGCTGGGATTGCGAAGGCTACGCAGACGCGATCGCCAGGGGTGAGACGAAGGACCTGACGTTGTGCGTCCCCGGCGAAGCGGAGACGGAGTCGATGCTCAAGAAGCTCATGGGGGTCGTATAGCCGATGTTCGACGTTCATGAAATGGAGATCAACTTCGGTCCCCAGCATCCGTCGACGCACGGCGTGCTGCGGGTGATGCTCACCGTCGACGGTGAGCGGATCATCAACGCCAGGCCGGTCATCGGCTATCTCCATCGCGGCACCGAGAAACTCTTCGAGCACATGGCGTATCCGCAGTGCATTCCGCACACGGACCGCATGGATTACGTCGCCTCGGCCACCAACAACCTCGGCTTCGTCGAGACGGTCGAGAAGCTGATGGGGATCGGGGCGCAGATCCCGAAGCGCGCGCAGCTGATGCGGGTGATGCTCAGCGAGCTGCAGCGGATCTCGTCGCATCTCCTCTGGCTCGCCACGCACGCCATCGACATCGGCGCGATGACGCCGTTCTTCTACACGTTCCGAGAACGCGAAGTGGTGCTCGATCTCTTCGAGAGCTACTGCGGCGCGCGCCTGACGCTGAACTGCATGCGCATCGGCGGGATGCCGGACGATCTGCCGGCGGGCTGGCTCGACGACCTCGAAGCGTTCATCGGCAAGTTCGACGCGGCGGTCGACGAGTACGAGTCGCTGCTGACCAACAACCGCATCTGGAAGCGCCGCACGATCGGCATCGGCGTGATCTCGCCGGAAGAAGCGATCGAGTGGGGCGTCACCGGTCCGCCGCTGCGCGGCTCCGGCGTGAACTGGGACATCCGCAAGGCGCTGCCGTACGAGTGCTACGCGGAGCTCGACTTCGAAGTGCCGCTCGGCGTCAACGGCGACACCTACGACCGCTATCTCTGCCGCATGGCCGAGATGCGGCAGTCGCGGCGGATCCTCGAGCAGTGCATCCCGCTGATCAAGGCCACGCCGGCGGGCGACATCAAGGCGAAGATCTCGCGCGTCGTCCGTCCGCCGGAAGGCGAGTGCTATCACTCGATCGAGTCGCCGAAAGGTGAGCTCGGGTATTACATCGTCTCCGACGGCAAGTCGCAGAACGCCTATCGCTGCCACGTGCGGCCGCCGAGCTTCGTCAATCTGCAGGCGCTGCCGGCGATGGCGAAGGGACACCTGGTGTCGGACCTCGTGGCGCTGATCGGGACGATCGACATCGTGCTCGGCGAGGTGGATCGATGAGAAACGATGAACGCGGAACGATGAACGATGAACTGGCGATTGCTCCGATGTTCATCGTTCATCGTTCATCGTTCATCGTTGGAGGCCAGCGATGACCCAGGCGGCTCTCATGCACTACCTCGTCTGGCCGCTGATCAAGTTCCTCGTGGCGTTCCTCATCGTGCAGGTGATCGTCGCGGCGATGAACTGGGTCGAGCGCCGGCTGCTGGGCCTCATCCAGGCGCGCCTCGGACCGAATCGCGTCGGCTGGCACGGCCTGCTGCAGATCGTCGCCGATCCGATCAAGTTCCTGCTGAAGGAAGACATCGTTCCGTCGAGCTCGGAGAAGATCGCCTACTTCCTCGGGCCGATGCTGCCGCTGATCCCGGCCTTCATCGTCTTCTGCCTGATCCCGTTCGGACCGGGGCCGACGTTCCTCGCCGCGCGCGTGAACGTCGCGCTGCTGCTCGTCCTCGCGCTCACGTCGACCGGCGTGTACGGGATCATCCTCGGCGGCTGGGCCTCCAACAACAAATACTCGCTGATGGGCGGACTTCGCTCCGCCGCGCAGATGGTGTCGTACGAGGTGCCGTTCGGACTGTCGATCGTCGGCGTGCTGATGATCTGCGGCAGCCTCGATCTCGTGAACATCGTCAACTATCAGGCGAACAACGCCTGGAACCTCTTCCCGCAGATCGTCGGCGCGTTCATCTTCTTCGTCTCGATGAACGCGGAAAACAACCGCACGCCGTTCGACCTGCCGGAAGCGGAGTCGGAGCTCGTCGCCGGCTATCACACCGAGTACTCGGCGATGAAGTTCGCCTTCTTCATGCTGGCCGAGTATTCATCGATGCTCGTGAACTCCTGCCTGATGACGATCCTCTTCCTCGGCGGCTGGACGATCGCCTTCGACGGTCACGGACTGACCACGGCGAAGCTGATCAGCATGGGCACGTTCGGCGCGCTGCTCGGCTTCGCGATCTTCTTCACGAAGGTCATGTTCTTCATGCTCGTCTACATCTGGTTCCGCGCCACGTTCCCGCGCTTCCGCTTCGATCAGCTGATGGATCTCGGATGGAAGTGGATGATCCCGCTGGCGCTGGGGAACATCGTCGTCACCGGCATCTTCGTGCTGGTCGGCCAGGAGCGGCTGATGTACTGGATCGGCTTCGCCACGATCGGCGCGATCGTCTTCTACCTCTCCCGCAAACCTGCGCCGGCGCGTCCGGCCGCGGCGCACAAGGTGGCCCATGCAAGTTGAGCATCCGAAACCGCGGTGGGCGGATCACTTCCTGCTGCTCGATCTGTTCGAGGGGCTGAAGACCACCATCCGCGAGCTGTTCCAGCCGAAGGTCACAGTGCGTTATCCCGAGGAGCGGATCGAGCCCGCGGACCGCTTCCGCGGCATGTTCAAGTTCAGCTACGACCGCTGCATCGCGTGCAAGCTCTGCGCGCAGGCCTGCCCCATCGACATCATCTACATCGACGTCCACGACGAGCAGCGCGAAGTGGACGGGAAGATGAAGAAGCTGAAGGTCCTCGACCGCTACGACATCGACGTCAAGCGCTGCATGTTCTGCGCGCTCTGCGAAGAGGCCTGCCCCACGAAGCCGAAGTCGATCTGGCTGACGACGAAGACGTACGAGCTCGCGTCGTACGATCGCAACGATCTTTACTTCAACATGCAGGAGCTCGAGTACTGGGACGATCGTCCGAAGTACACCGGGCTGCCGGAGGAGAATGTGCCTCCGCAAGTTGAAGGGCAGAAGCAGATCGCCGGAGGGCACGAATGACGCCCGCCTTCGCGGTCTTCCTGCTCATCGGTACGATCGCGGTCGCGTCCTCGATCCTCGTCATCGCCATGCGCAACCCGGTGCATTCGGCGCTCTTCCTGCTCCTGACGTTCCTCTGCGTCGCCGTTCTCTTCGTCATGAAAGGCGCGGAGTTCGTAGCCGCCGTGCAGGTGCTCGTCTACGCCGGCGGCATCATGGTGTTGTTCCTCTTCGTCGTGATGTTGATCAACGTTCGACATCTCCCCGACGAGAAAGTCCTCTCGAATTTCTGGAAAGGCGGCTTCGCCGTCGGCCTCGGCCTCTTCATCCTGTTCATCAGCGTGGTGCGGCCGGGCGTCTATCACGACGAGCGGCCGAACAAGGCGCGGCTGACCAGCGTCTCGGACCGCATCTGGACGGAGTCGCGCAAGGTGCCGGGCAAGTTCGTCTATCGCCGCGTGCACCGGACGAACGCGAACTCCGAGGCCGTCGGCATGGCGCTCTACAACGACTACCTCGTGCCGTTCGAAGTGGCGTCGCTCTTCCTGCTCGTGGCCATGATCGGCGCGATCGTGATCGGCAAGCGCGAGCTGTCGGCGGTCGAAGAAGAGACGGCGCAGCAGTTCATCCTGGATCGCGTCGAGGTGGAGAAGGAAGTCAAGGAGGCGATGAGTGCTTGAAGCCGCCCCGAGCACCGAGGCATATCTGATGCTCTCCGGGACGCTCTTCGCCGTCGGGCTGATCGGCGTGGTCATCCGCCGCAACATGATCACCGTGCTGATGGCGATCGAGCTGATGCTCAACGCCGTCAACATCAACCTCGTCGCCTTCTCCCACCGCCTGGCCTCGCTCGAGGGGCAGGTCTTCACCATCTTCGTCATCACCGTCGCGGCAGGGGAGGCGGCGGTCGGGCTGGCCATCATCATCCAGCTGTATCGATTGAAGAGCACGATCAACGTCGATGAAGCGAGGACGCTGAATGGCTAAGGTTTCCGTCAATCCTGCGCGCAGACGCAGGATCTCCGGTCACACCGCGGCAAGTCGCGCCTTCAGCGTGCGCCGGCACAAGCTGAGCGGTGCCGCCGGAGAT